>Ga0179591_1231350_pt1 | contig 14422 bp, 12 predicted proteins | sample CZOMad2_1_08_16f_FD_182891 | JGI IMG/M metagenome (GOLD analysis project Ga0179591, IMG submission 182891) | Vadose zone soil fungal communities from Angelo Coast Range Reserve, California, USA - CZOMad2_1_08_16fungal (PacBio error correction) | ecosystem: Environmental > Terrestrial > Soil >...
GAAGAGGATAACCAGTCAGTCTGCTCCCTAAAGGGGGGGGAGAGACGGCCCATGTGAACTTGAAACCTCGCAGAGTCAAAACAAAAAAAGGAGGGGAACCTGACCTTGCGATTCAAAAAGTTTCGGGTTGAAGAGGAGGAGACCGCGGCGAAAAGCTCGTAAAAAAGAGGCGGACGGGGAAAAGGGAAAATGTTAAAACCACGTCAGATGTCGTGGGGGGGAAGGAAACAGAGGAAGACCTCACTGTACTTCCTAGCCGGACAGGGTCAAAGAAAAAAGGGAGCACACCCCCAGACGAGAGCTGCTTTATGCCAAAACACGACGGAAAGAAAAGGTCCTAATTACCATCCGAAGAAAAAGGCGTGAAAGCCAAAACGCCAATGCACGAGCTGGTGGAGTGAAAAGAGGATCCTCCACTGGGCGCCCCTCTGACCAGTAAGGTTCAACGCTGCCTCGTGGGAAGGGGGCGGGACCAAAAAGTCCGGAAGCCCCCAAAGCCGGGACCGCGGAAGCCCATGGCTATCCAGAAGATAAAAAGGGAGACATGGGAAAATTGAGCCGTAGATAAGAGAAAAGTCCCTTGACAGAACCCACGTCAAAGGTCAACTTGATGTCAGCACCCAAAAAAGGGGGAAGACCTAATTGAAGACGGAGGGCGCATTCCGGACCTCATCAAGAGAAAAATGGGAAGAGAAAATCGGCGGACAATGCGGGTTAAGACAGTAGCGGATCAAGGTAGAGGGAAAATTAGGATTCTGACACAACGGAAAAAAAGGGGAAAAAAGTGGGAAGGAGAGGCAACTCCGCATCTTTGAAAAGGGGGTAGGAAGACAGAATCGTAAGGAGTTTTGCCGCTTCGCCCATTAGAGAAGAGAAGAACACGACAACACTACTTATCTTGTCGCGGGCATGGGCCCTGTACATTGTAATTGAAAAAGTGGGGAACAATGCCTGCTTTTGGGCTTAAAAAAGTCGAGGGGAAGGAAGTCAAAGCCGTAAAGCAAGGTTTCGCTGGTTCGATACCAATGGAGAAAAGGAAGAGAGTGACGGCCCAGCTAAGGAAAGCCTGGTTCGGAGAGCTGTTGGATCAACCCGCTAAGACAGGCAGCGGAGAGAGATAAACACGGGAAAAAGAGGAAAAATGGCTGTCAGGACCCCATCCTGATCTTGGAGTGAAAAAAATCATAAGATCCGCTTTGTTTCAGGCATGGGATGCTTAAGAAGGGGGACAGGGAGAGGGAATAGCGACTGTGTCGTTCCGCCCAAGAGAAGGGGGCTTGGAAAAAAACGGGTGGGGGGGGGTGGGGGGGAGAAGATCAGAAGAACTAAAGGGACACAGCTCAAAAAAAGAAAGGAAATACACCACTAATGGCCATGAAGTGGCCATAAACAGTGAGAGCGGAGGAGTACACCGCTGAGACAAAAAACATAAAGACGGTGACATTCTTATGTCCCGCCAACGGCGACGGCGAGTAGAGGAGGCGGGACATGAGAGCAGCCGCGGAAGCTTTGAGGAGGAGGAAAGAGAGAGTCTTGGGCCTCATAACAGAGAGGAAGAAAGAAAAAGGAAGGAAAAAAATATAAAAATTCGAGCACGTCCCCAACGCTAGGGGGAACGAGAAAGGGTCACCCCATCTTTCTTGAGTCAAAGGAAGGCTTGACGGCGCGACGATGTATGCAAGAGGACACTGTTGAAGGATAAAAAGGGGAAAATGAGGCGTCTTACTCGGAGAAAATCGGAGGAAGAGGAAGTGGGTGTTGAAAGAGGGTCTCAGCATTTTCCCCATCAACGCTCAAAGAACGCGGAAAAGAGGGAGTCTGCCGATGTACGTGGTGAGGAATTCAACCGATCTCGGCCGCTGACACCGGAGGGAATATCTCCTTCCGTAACAACAACTGCCGCCCGCGAGCAAGGTTGGGTGGTAGGAGGAAGGAAGTTAGAAAGGGATAATGACGGTTCGTTTCAGGAAGGGGGGTCAAAGGAAAGAAAGGACACCCGTCGGTTTTAAGGAAGCCGAAGACCATTTACGGGGTTGATCGTGAAGTACAAGAGCTCTTCAAAGTTGACGCGCGCCGACAACTTCGATGGACGTGGGGTGAAAAAAAAGGAGGAGAAATGGATGTATGGCAACTACTTCAGATCGTCGGCAATCAAGGAAAAAAAACCAAAAGGATGAGTAAGAGAGGAAGGGCAGACGAATTAGAGTCAAAAACCGGCCAATCAATAAAAAAAGGATCAAGCGGAAAAAAAATCGGGGGAAGGGAGGGGGAGGAGTAGAGCCTCAACGTGAAAGGCTCGGTAATAAAAAATCACAAACGAAGGAGAGAGGAACTTCTCTAATTCCGAAAGGGAAAGGGAGTTACGAAACTTTAGCAAGCCAGAAAGAGAAAACCCGAGGGAGAGGGGGAACTGAATAATCACACCGACGCAAAAAAAAAGAGGGAAGAAGGGAAACTTTGTCATTTGGGGGAGGAAGGATATCGGAGAAAAGCACCCGTCCGTCAAAACGAAAAACAAAAAGTCCAGTAGGCGAAACGCGGGATCAGGGGTCCAGCGGCGAAGGGTGCGTCTCCTAGGGGCCCAACACCCTCAAAGGGGAAAAAAGAAAAGAACGCGCGCTGCCGAGTCCCCCAGAAGATTCAGGAACGCCAAAACATATCGCCCGCAAAGTAACAAGAGAAAGGAGGAAAGAACTTCAATAAAAGCCAGGCACCTGCTAGTCTGACCGATCGAAAAAAAAAAGAGAGGGAAGTGCTTTTAGTCTCATTATCGTCCTATATACCAAAGGGCTGGAACTGCTTCTGGGGACTCGGCAGAAAGGCTATTAGTACAGACCTAGAACGAAATAGCTCGTGACCTGAATTGGGCCAAAGGGAAGCGAAGACGCGACTCCGTTGTAGAAAGCCAGCATAAAAAAAACAAGGACATCTTTGCGGGTCAGCCAGGGCGATACTCTTGAATCGACGTTTCAACTGGTGGAAGGGAAAAAGAAGAGGGGGAAACTTCGTGTTGTGTTCATGGGTGGTACGTTTTCAAGAAAGGCAGTGGAGTTCGGAAGGTTGAGAGAGGGGGTCAAAGAGAAAGGTAGTAAAGCCATGGGGTCGGAAAACATTTAGCCGTGCTGAGCAAGGGAAATAGAATAAGGCAATGCCTGAAAACAGATTATATAGCATGAAAAAAACAAATAAAATTCAAATGAGAGGGGGGAGAAAACGAACGCGCTTCAGCAACGTGTCAGGATGAAAGCCTCCCAGTTCACCTAGGGAATCCCCAGAAGAAAAAAAGGCCTGTTCCTAGGAGAAAAAGAAACGAATCCGTTCGATAATACGTCACGAAAAGGGATAGGAACCGAGAAAAAAAAATTGGCCCGCAGGGAAAGTGCAACTTAGACATGACCGACCAGAGGAACAAAAGGGGGAAAGAGGAGTCCCATGAATTCAAGAAGAAAAACCATGCAGACTTAACTAAGAGGGAAAACCGCTCTCTTCTGGTTCCATTTCGTGGATCGGGGGAGAAGAAGGGATCAATAGGCAACAAGCCCTGAGAAGAAAGGGACAAAAGGACGACATTACCATATGGATCGGTGGAATTTGCTGAGCGAACCACGACAAGAAGGTAGAGACGTCCTTTGGGGAAAGCAGGGGATTCCCATAGACGAAAAAGGGAGCCTCGAGGGGGAAAAAAAAAAGACCTTTAAGCAGGAAGTGTGTGCGAATGAGCTGTTGAGGTAAAGAGCGTCCAGAAAGGGGCGCAAAATAAGAGAAAATTAGGCTCCTTCCCAAAAATCCTATGTGTGAAACAGGGGACTTGGCGCAACTTTCTTCACTTGCCCGGGGAGGAGACGGCTGAAGCTTGTTTGTCGGCCTCCTAGGAGCTCTGGACGCCCTGGAGGACAACAAATGCGTGGGGTACTTTTTCCAGAAAAACGAGCGCCATTCCAACGGCCATCTGCTGCAAGAAATCTGGGAAGGCCTTCTTGAGGAGCCATCTAGGGGAAAAAAATCAAAAGAAATCATTTTCAAAGGGAGTCGCTTCTGGCCATAGGCTCCCGGAAAAGTGGGGGAAGAGGAGAAGAACTCCTCGTTTTGGGCCTCCAGAATAAAGCGTGAGTGGTAAGGCAAGGGCTGAAGAGAGAAGTATCTCAAGTTGAATGGGAAAAAGAGCGCCGATCAAAAGGAGAAATTACGCCGAAAGGGCAGAGAACGAGAAAAGAAGAGGGAGGTTACTAAAATTCGAAGGAATATCTATTTGATGCGCTAAGTGTCGCGAAATGAAGGGGAAAAGAGAAAGAAGAGAGGGACACTGGGGAACGAGTCGTAAGATTACGCAGCTTGGCAAATTGTTCCACTTTCAGAGAGAAGAGGGATCAGTTGATGAAATAAGCTGCTAAGAGAAAGAAAGGATCTCGGGGGAGGGGAAATCGAGGAAACACAAAATTATGATTAGGAAAGAGATAGATTCCCTGGTCTATTACGCAAGGAAGGGAAAAGGTGGCCTCACAGGGGTAAGAAGTATCTCGACTGGGCCTGTAAAGGGGATTCCGAGAAGGACGACGCAATTCGATTCTCATTTCTGGGGTGACGCGAAGGGGAGGAAAGAGGCTACAGATCGGCGCAATACATCGGACGTCCGAAACGGGGGGAAGAAAAAAAGAACATTTCTGGGAAGGATGAGGGAGAAGCGGTCAGACTCCTTCTACGGCGAGGAAGAAGCCTGGAAACCAGCAGAGGGAGAGCCTAGCGAAAAAAAATCGCTTACCCACGAAATGGGGACCAAACCAAAAAAAGAGAAGGGAATTAGGAACTCCAAAGACGGGAGCAAAGAGAGACCAATGGTAAACTGAAATTACTGTGGTGAACTATAGGAAAAATAAGAAAGCAGTCCCTAGTCCCAGAAAAGCAAAGGACGGGAAGGTTCTCGCCGCAAGGAACTCAAAAAGCACCGAATGAAAGACTGAAAGCAATACCTTAAAGATCGCTCAGATTCCTCAAAAAGGAAAAGAAAGGGGAGAAGAACGGTCCATCCCCTTCTCCCGTCCCGAAAAGCAGGAAGCAAAGAGAGGGGGCCTGGCACTGATGCCCAAGCGAATGGGAGATTGAGGGACTAGATTCAACCCTGCTCATCAGAACATACGTCTGAATATTCGGGGGAAACGATCCAACTTTGGGGGGTAATTTCCGCAAAGTCTGAAAAAAAAGTCCGTATAAGTGGCGGAGTTGAGCGACACAATCTTCGGGTGAGTCTCTCGTGAGAACAGTATATAATTGCTTGTGTTAAGCTGACAAGGAGGAGGAACCCAGGGGAGAGGTCCAGCAAGAAAGACGAGAAAAAAGGGAAAATAGTACTCAGGGTGTCCGACATTATCTGAAATGGAGCTATCACCAGGGCTTAAAGAAAACGGAGGGAAATGTCGAAGCACGTGGCCAAAAGGCAAAGTGGCAAGGGGCGAAGCCCAAGAGGGTACGGACGGATCGAACGGAGCGTGAGGGAAAAAGGGGGGGGGAAAATATTAACCTGCCTGGTCTTCGAGCTGTTTGGATTAAAAAAAAGGGGCCGTAAAGAGGAAGGAATCGCCATAGAGGGGGAACAAAAACCACACCCTCAGATTCCGGGATGTACGGGCAGCCAGAAGGGAGTTGGTCAAGGAGAAAAGAGGAAGACATCGGCGACAGCCGCGCAGCTTAAAGCACCATCGGAGGGCTTTCGATTACGAAGGGACGAGGAACCACCAAACAAAACACTAAAAGGTAACGTCCACCTGAATACACCACCTAAAGGTCCGAGGAGGGGCAAAGGAGTCCACGGTTAACGCGTGCGGGATTAAAGGCCCCTCCGCCGTCCGCCCCGACTGGGGCATTATTACCCGAACGGAGACTGCGATGTACTCTCGGGAGAAATCGTTCCAGACCTCGACATTTCGACGGCAGGGACTAATCTCTACAAATTAAAAAAAGCGACAGGGGAGAGAAAGAACAGAAAAAGGGGGAGGTCCTAAATCGCGCACAGCCCGAACCGAAGGAAGGGTTGATCGGAAAACGAAAGATCTTGATCATGGGTACGGGAAAGGAGACCTTGACGGATCGAATTGCGAGGGGCAAATCTGAGGGTGTAGTCATCCAATTCATAAAGACTTGGGGAGGGGGAGAAAAACGCATCTCAGGGAACCTCTGATCTGTTGGAAAGAAAAAGACGAGAGGAAAAAGTCAAGAGCCGCAATGGAGGAAGGGGACGAAGAAAAAATATATCCGCTGGACAAGGTGTGGCGGTTGAGGAAGGAGGGAAAAAAAGGGGGAAAAGGGAAAGACTAGCAAAGGCACCCACTGGCACTGCCACAGGTGTGGTGAGAGGAGTATGATAAGAAAAAACCCCCTCGCGCGATCGGGCTTTTCGCGCTGTCAGGCTATAGAAGAAAAAAAAGCGGTGTCCGTTCATAGGACTGGGATACAGAATTCAAATCTGCTTGGAAGATTGGCATCGATAAGAAGAGCCTGAATACAAGGGGAAGGGAGCGCCTACAACGTAGATTAGGGGGGGACCGGCGAAGAGATGCAAAGGATGAGACGGAATCGACCAGAGAGACTCAGACACACAACAAACGAGAGGAAGAAAGGAAATAGAAAGCAAAAAGGGGGGGGGGAAGGGGAGAAAAGAAGTGGGTAGGTACTCACCGTCATAAACATAGTCTACTAAAAAATCGAGGGGAGGAGGAGTCCTGTACAACGGTGAAAGGGAGTCTGAAAGAGAAGAAAAGTGATGGTCGAGACTTCCGGATTCCTTAAACCGACCGGGTTTCCGACGAAGGAAGAAAAAAAAACATCAATAATCACGGCGACGGTGCGGATCACTCACGACAGCACCAAAAGAAGAGAGCGCCGTTCAGTTGGGTTCTGCAAATGAGCTGCCAAGCAAGAGAGCGACCGGGAGACGGCCCGAATCCCAAAACCACGGCCAGCGGCGAGAAGGAAAGGGGGCGGAAGTCCTACATGAGGTCGCTGATGGTGGGGCCTAAAGGGGGAACACAGCTCGATGGCCCCGATGAATGCGGAAAGGCAAGTCCCATAACATCGGGGTCATGAATGATGACGACAAGCACGAAGAAAGAGGCCTGCATGAAGGTACTAGCCCGGGGTTAGAGGCAAAAAAACGGAGAAAGGCTGGCGTTACCTATAGACAACCAAGTCAACTGGAGTTCTTGCGGTGCGCGAAAAAGGGAATCTTCAAAAAAAAGGAAAGGATCAATTACTAGAAGGGGGAATAATACTTCGCGAGTGAGAAAACGATCGAAAAGGGAAAGTCCGTTAATTCCCGAAAGGAGAGAGGCCCGTTGCTGTTCCAGAAGCAGGAACCATAAGTGCTGGCCTCAGGCGCCAAAAGGAAAGGGGTTCAAGGGATCTAAAACAAAAAAAAAAGAAAAGGGGGGGGGCCACGTAATGGTAGTGGGGGGGTCATCGATCCGGGTCAGTTGTAGAAGGGTGGGGAGGGGGGGAAAATACTAGTCGTAATCTAAATCCCGAAGGCGTCTGCCAGACATTTAAAAGGGATACCCGCGATCGAAGTAAGAAGACCAATCTGAACAGGAGAATGGAGGGTAACATCCATATCAAGGATGGGGGGGGGGACGGACAGCAAACCTCGTCGGAAGGGGATCGGAAAAAAGAAAAAAGGACAAACCTGGACGCTGTTGAAAAATCCCACAGATGGAAAATGGGGACTCTTCGCGGGGAAAAGCGAAAAAGGGAGATCCGGGCACGAGTTGTATGACCTCGCAGACAAAGGGGCAGGGAAAAGACCTGACAATGCAGCAGTGGAGGGAAGGGAAAAAAAGCCGGAGCCTTCTCCCAAGGGAAGATAGCCCTACCCTTGACGTCCTCAGCGGACCAAGAAGGAAAACGGCGGGGAGGGTCAAGGGTGCTATCGTATCGCAGGCGAAGACAGGCACCAAGGAATCGAAGGTAACTCAACTCACGCGCGGCGATACGGGAAAGCTTGTGACAGCACCAGAAAGAAGACAAAAAGGGTCCGGGGGGGTGTAAGAGCAAGCCGTGAGGAATTGTCGCGAAAGGGGAAGAGAGGGTCTGACCCAAGTGGCCGACCTTAATTGTTCGACAGGGGTGGAAAAGGGAAAGACTTCTGCCTCCGATATAAGGAAAAGACGCGGCCGATCTGTGGATGACATCAGGTTGCATGGGGGAGGGCGCGGAGGGGACGGGAAAGGGGGTTCCCTCTCTGCTAGAGGAAGAAGGAACAGACGCGCATGGAGAAACTGGTAAAAGGAGGCAAAAGAGTGGTTGAGGGGACCCACGGCCCTGCGCGCCAGGAGAAAGAAAAGGAAGAGTTTCGCGCCGATGGGCCTGTCCGAGAAAATTTCAAAAACAAAAAAGAGGTGCAGGGGCGTCGGGGGGGGAATGGGACCGAAGAAGGAGACTTGCTGGATTTACCGCGGACGTAAAGTACGCCGTCGTGGTTTGGAAGAAAAGAGAGGTCGTGAACTGCCTTGTCTGACTCGAAGAGAGTTGAAGGGGGGGGGACGAGACGGCATCCGGGGCTAATTAAAGCCGAGAGCTTCCTCCAGAGAAGAAATCGTTCAAAGGGGAGAGAAAAGAAGAGGGGAATTAATGCGGTATTGCGAGAGAGTGAGAGCTCATCAAGTACGCTTTGCACCAGAAAGGAAGAATCGCCTGGGCAGGAAAAAGCTAAAATGAGAGGACTCTGAACATGTCACCTTGGGCACGTCTCCAGGCGCGTAAACTGGAGGCCAAAAGGAGTCAACCTAGTCTCATCGCGGAGCATAGAAAAAAAAAACAAAACTGGAGGTAGAGGCCCGAGAATAGAGCGACTATCAGCTTCGGGCCTCCCTTGCGAAGGGGGAGGGGAAAAGCATGACCTTCAACGCGGCCGCGCATAGTCCTGTCGGTGAAGGAAGAAAAGGTAATCAAAAGGAAGTTGAAGAGGCACAGGGCTTCCCGCGTCAGGGCACTAGCACCCACAAGAAAAAATTCCGGATAAAAGTTTAGACTCCAAAGGAACTGGGGTAAAAAAGAAATACAAGGAATCTGACCTGCCTGCTAAAAGCGGAAAAAACCGTGCAACTGCGATCGAGAGAAGGTCAGCCAAAAGAACGAACGGACTGGAGGAAAAAAAAGCTGTCGTCCTTTCAAAAGGAAGAAAAAAAAAAAGAAAGGAATGCCAAGCCAGAACGCAAAAAAGGGCACCGATCTGGGGGGGGGGGAACGAAAGGGAGAAGGAAAGTCCGTACCGACGGCCATAAGCACCATCGACAACAAAAGAATGCGCCGAAAGGGAACCGGAATCCCCAACGCCTGGTTTAACAGAGAAAACCACCCAAGCGGGAAAAGAGTGCGTCTCATGAGGCCGAAAGATGAATTCACTTAGGACCCGTGCCAACAAAAACGTGAAAGAAAGAGGAAAAGCACCACGCTGGAGTCCTGGCGGAGCCGCAAGTCGGAGAAAAGGATGTACCCAGTTCTGAAGCATTCTCAGAGGGAAAAAAAAATGCGGCAAAAAAAGAGGAACGAACTGGGCTAGTACTTGACGCAACGAAAAAAAAACGCCGAGAGGAAAGGGGCTGATTTTGAGGCGCTAGGAACGGGAAATCCGAGAGGGACCGGTGCGCGAGGGGGATCAACGGCCAGAGGGTTGTGCCGCTTGAACACAGAGAAAGAAATCGGCAAACTTACTGGTCGGAAAAGTACAGGAAGAAAGGGGGGGAATCAAAGTGGGCGAAGATACGAGGTGGGGAAACTTCATTTCGAAAAAGTGGAAAGGAGGAAATCGTGGGAGGAGGTGTAAACCAGGGAGAAGAAGGATCTGAACGGAGCGATTTCCTGCACAAAGAAAAAAAAAATGGTTTCTTCGAAGAGGGGGATTTCAAAACGAAAGGAAGGGGGGGACACGGGAGGAAATAATAAAGCGGAAAACCTCTACGAGTGCGGTTCCTTGCCAAAAAAAGGAGAGGGAAGCAATCAATCCCTGTTTCATCCAGGGGGCTTCTAAGCAGCGGAGAAGAAAAGAAACTTTTTGAGGGCAGCCCAAAGGGGGAAGAGGAAAATGCTATGAAAAATACTCCACGCCGAAAGCCCAGCGTAAAAAGAGACTGACAAGAAACCACAAGTTCGACTGTACGGTGAAAACGGAAAGTAATGCAGAGGGGATCTGAGTCACCGCAGGTTGCTTCACGCGCCCGGCGGCCATCCCACGACCGGGTGGAGAGGGAAAAACGGAGACGGGAGGTCTCGCAGGACTGATTCATCGTCAGACTCGAGCAATTGAAGAGGTAGGGGTGAATACGGAATAGGGGGTCAAGAAACCTGGAGACGGAATAACTCCGCACAGAAGTGACGGGCTCAAGAAAGGAAGAGGGCGCACCTCACCTACAAAAGTGTTGTTTCTACGAAAAAAAAGAAAGGTCGGGGACAGGGGAGGACTTTTCTCCTTGACGTGACTAGGAGAAAAGAACGGCGATCTGATTGTGAAACAGGTCATCCCGCAGAAAGAAAGGGAAAAAAGGGAGGGGGGGAAGCCTCTCAGCGGGTCAGTGGGGACGCTATCTGTGTGTGGGCCCGAAGAAAAAGAAGAAAAAGAAGAAAAACTACGCCGCAGTTGAGAAACCGTTAAAAAAGAAGTGGGTTGAGGATTGACGTAAGGAATCAAGGATCCTGCGCTGGTCCCCTTGCGAATAGCAGGGAGAAGAAAAACTGCACGCAAAAAAAAAAAAAAAGGTTGTTTTGCTTAAGTTACGTATCAGCACGCAAAAAAAAAACTGGGAAGTCGAGAGGAGAGAACAGCGCGTGAAGCGTACGGTTTCAGAGCTACGTACATATTCTTTGCGGAAAGCGAGCAGGAAAAAAAGCTAAAGACTTACCCGTGACGGCCGCTCAAAGAAGGGAGAAGGAGGGAAGAGGGGAACAATCTGGGATGCCGGTTGCTACTACTTCAAGATCGGCAAAAAAAGTCTGGGAAAAAAAAAGGATGAAGGAAAATAAGAGATCCTAGAGCAAAAATGAAGTAGTCCAACCGCATAAAAGCGGAGAATGGCGGAAAAAAAAAAGGGATCTGAGTGTGTCTCGGCCGTGACGGGATCTGAAAAAAGAGAGGGGGAAAAAGCTCAAGCCTCGTAGTTCTGCTCGACTTCCGCTTCCAATGAACCGACGGCTGAACGCTGGGCGCATGAGTTCCGTGAGAAAACAAATGCGGACCTACACGAAAAAAAAGACTACAACAACCATACGTCTACGAGTGAAAGGAAAGGGGGGGGGGGGCGCCGGCTATCTGAGCAAGGGCAAATATCCGATCGGCAAAGGAAAAAAACTTCACAGCAGGAGAGAACGAACTTTCGTCAAGTCAAAAGAGGGGTTGTCATGAGGAGACCGTCTTTCCCACAACAGCAAAAAGGGAAGAGAGTGCAAGCAGACTAAGTCACCTACAGAATCTTTAGGACCGGAGAAGTCGGCCAGTAGACAGACGATATCAGCTCGAGACACGAAGAGAATCCGAAAAGTAGAGGAATCTTGCAAAGGGGGACACATTAAGAACTGGGAGGTTAAAGAAAGGGAAGTCTAGAAATCAAAAACCGCGGTACAAAGTTCCGGAAGAAGGGAAAGCGTTGACTTTCGGAAGGAATTCAGAAGACATCCGAGAAGCTAGGACTATTAATTCCCGCATGAGGCGGAAAAGAAGGCCTGTGCTGTACAAACTAACTAAAGAAGGAAGGGAGGGCGTGAGCTTGTACTAACTGACTTGCCCCTCTCTTCACTGAGTGGCAACTCCATACGGCCTTCGGGGGTAAGGGAAGGTGTACTTCAGAGAGAGGCGTGGACTGGTAAAGTTTTGTTCCCTCGCAGGGAGGAATTCAAGCAAGGAGTCGCGGGAAAAAAAAAAAAAAGGGGAGCGGCGTGCTGAGCAGGGGGGACAATGACCATTAATAAACAGCGGATGGGGGGAACTGAACGTAACATCCATAATCATTGATAGTTGCAAAGGAGGGACGAAGCGTCGAACGGGGTGCGATCTCCATGTCCGAAGAGATAAAAAGGGGGACCGTCGCGGTTTAAGCCCACAGATCTCAGAACCCAGCGGGAAGATGAGAGGTTGGCAGAAAGCGGCAGAACAGTTCGGAAACGAACAGGTGTTCTGAAACATGCTCCAAAGATTGCGCATTTCCCTTGCCGGGGAGAAAAAAAGAAAGACGGTTTCAGTAAGCCCCAAATCTTATAGAAAAGGGACACTGCAGAGGATGTCATGAACCCGGAGGAATCAATCAGGACACGCCGGAGGGGACGAGTTCGGGGGGGAGGAAAGGTGAGAAAAAGGGCCCACAAAAACCCTCTCAAGTTCTAGAGAAAGAAGACATATTATTGGAGGCGCGTTTGGGAAAGCCAATAACCGTAAACGTCACTATCCGGCCGTTTTGGACAATCAAAGAAGGGCTTCCAGTCCTCTCGAATCAAGGAGAGGGAAGGTCGGTGTCAACACATTGCACCGATGGGGTATGAACCGGGCTTGTAAGAAAAGAGGGAAACACAGACTTCGAGAAATCGATACTTAGGAAGAAAAGAGACCGTCCTCCGCGGGTCTTACATCAAGGGGAGGTGGGGACGCGAAGGGGGAGGTGGCCGGGCCCTTTTGCCCATCCTGCTTCATAGGGTGCGAAGAAGAAGAAGATCGCTGATCGCCTTGTCGGGCCAACGGGGCAAAAAAGGATTGGAGGGTGGTCTTTCGGGAAAGTGAGTCTGCCAGTTACACGGCCAGCGGAAAAAAATAGGGGAAAAAAACTGGCTAGTGCCCTGTCCTTTCTGAGCCAGCTCGGACTCAACAAAAAAGAGGGACCATTGTCTTCTGGGGAAAAATAGTCTCCACTGAGTTCGGATTTCCTCTAGGAGGGAAAGCAGGGAGGGGGGTCCCACATCTTCTAAGAAGTCGGGGGGGGAGGAAATTGAGGACAGCAGGCGCGGGAATAGGAGGTCGCTCTAAGTTAGCAGGAGGCGATGAACAAGGGAAGAGCGCTAGCTCTCCACGACATCGTTGGAAAAAAGAGGGGAGTCAAACTGAAGGAAGTGAAATCTAGTTAATTGCGCGATCTTAGGGACGGAAAGAAGAAAAAATTCAAAACTCTCAAAGGAGAAGAGAATACCGAGTAATGAAGAGGCCCTACTTCCGTTCACCGTAGGGTAAGATACTCTTCCAGTACTGGTCCAGGGAAAGAGAGAGCAGGGGAGTAATCCCATCTCAAACCACAACACAACTGAGGGAAGAGATAGCCTCTATAAGAGTAGGGGGAAGGAAAGCTCTGCACCTACAACGTTAGGAAGAGAATCCCTTTTACTTGACCTATTCGCCCGTGCTCAGTACCACTTTTCAGCAGATGGGGGGGTGTGGACGAGTTCGAAGGGAGTGGAATCGGGGGAGTCACGCGGTCAGAAGAAAAGGAGGCAAGAAAAGGCGTCCTTGATTTGATAATACCTGGGAAAAATGGAGTTATCGCGAAAAGCTAAAAAAGAAGGGAGAGGCGCTACCTTATACGGAACTTCTGAAAGGTGGAAAAAGTAGATAGAGCCGAGTAAACAATTTCGACACCTAACGAGAGCTTTCTGGAAGGAAAAAAGAGAAAAGAAAGGGAAGGTTCATAGGGGACCCAAGCGCCGGAAAGAAGTAGACTCCAATTGGAAAAAAGGAGACTTAGTTTGAAAGATCTGTCCAAAACGCCCAAGAAGGGAAAAAATCTTCAAAGAGCAACTAATGCGAAAAGAACGATGGCAAGGGGGGAAAATGGGTCGCCTCAAGGTTGAATGAAAAGACCCAGTCAAGAAGGTCCTAGGGGAGGAACACGCGATTACATGAGTCCGACACAGTAAAAAGGATAGGAGCCAACGGTCCACCAGGAGTGCAGGAGGAAAGTGCAAATGATTAACACCACGATATTCAGTCAAGGAGAAGGCTTATATCTTAAGTTAGAAGTGTCATGGAAAATATGCTTAAAATAAAACGAAGAGAAAATACGAGGACAAGTTACGGGACCGGGAGAGGATCCCAATTTGTTTCGATTGATGGAAGAAAAAGGAGGAATTCAGGTAAGAGGCCGTATTAAAGTGCGAGTGGGCGGAGGAGACGACAACGAGACTGAGCTATCGGGTGAAGGGGAGGGGGCTGAGACAGGAATATGTCTGTGAGAAGCAATGAGGAGAGGGAGAGGAACCCGCACTAGAAACCGAACTGTCGCCGGGAGAGGGAATGACATGGGCTGAAATGGGTCGTCCTCTGGGGAAAGCGCATTTCTCCTGGCAAGTGAACCACGGGCAAAGAGAAGGGAGAGGAAAGAAATCTTGACGTGACTTATCGAAAAAAGGTCCAGGACCAGAAGAGAAAAATGCTTTTAGGAGGATTTTTTATGAAAAACGAGGAACC
>Ga0179591_1363490_pt1 | contig 14422 bp, 15 predicted proteins | sample CZOMad2_1_08_16f_FD_182891 | JGI IMG/M metagenome (GOLD analysis project Ga0179591, IMG submission 182891) | Vadose zone soil fungal communities from Angelo Coast Range Reserve, California, USA - CZOMad2_1_08_16fungal (PacBio error correction) | ecosystem: Environmental > Terrestrial > Soil >...
AAGGGTGAGGTAAAGGGATTGCAGAGGACCGCAAGTCCGGGGGGGGGAAAGATGAGAAGCAACAAAAAAGAAAAAAGACTACAGTTGAAGAAAACGCTAACTAGGTTCGGGGAAAGAAGTTCCTCTCTATCGGGGATTCAAGATGATAGTCTCTCTCCACAAAACGGCTTAAGTCAAGTCAGGAAAAGGCTCTGGAATGAGATCAGCAGCTACGTTTCACATTAAAGCCGGTACGTGACTCTTATCCTTTTACACTGAGAAAAAGGATTAAAAACGTTGGAGGAAGGACACGACAGACATATCGAAGCGGAAACGATAATTTATCTTGGGCTAATCACTGAGGGATGGGAAATTGAAGTTACAAACCGGACCTCAGGGGGGTTCAAAAGAAGAGAGGGGAAGGACCTTTCAGGAAGAGGGGGGGTTTGAAAAAGACATCTCTGTACAGGGAATCAAACCGCAAGACATGCGACTTCGGAACCAGGCAGAGAAAGGACTGGGGTGGCCTCAATCGCCTTTGTCGGCAGCAGGGGGACTAAGGAGAACGAGGCCTGACACAAAACCGAGGAGAGATAGAAAATCGGAAACGAAAAGAAAAGATCGAAACGGAACCGGATTAGCTGGTGTCAGAGAAGGCGCAAGTCGAGTGGGGTCTCGAAGCGAGTACAGCGCGTAGGAATCTCTAAAAAGGGGGGGGAGGGGGAGATCTCCTAAAAAAAGGGGGGGGAAATCTATAAAAGAAGGAAGAAAATAGGAATAGAAGCGTCAAAAAACAAAAAAGGGAAAGGACTTCAAATCGAACTTCTTGGAAGGACTCTCATCGAAAGAGGTGGGGCTATGGACAAAGAAGCACGAATAATGGGGCTTCCGTGCTTGGGAAAGCTAGGTGCTGCCTAAACTATTTATGGAGGAGGAATGAAAAAGGAGAACTGTAGGGGGAAAAATTGGGGGAAAAGAGAGGTTAAGGGGTCGAGAGAAGAGGATCCGGAACCTTAACAATGCTCCGGACAACACCAGACCGAAAAATGGAGAAAACGCCGGCGTCTGAGGGACAGGGCCTTGGTGAGATTCGGACTTTAGTGATAAGAAAAAAACTCGAGCTCGCGTGAACCGGAAATATCAAGAGCTGGTCCTCGCTATCTGGGGGTTTGCGCTCATCGTGGGAGGGAGGGTTTCTGTGAAGCAGTTCACTAGTGGGAAAGGGCCGTAGTGAACTCTGGAGAAGCTGGGATCGGGAAACGAATTCAGGGATGGCATGAGGAACAGGGTTAGGCTATCTGTCAAAAAGAGGAGAGTCTAGCTTCTTCAAGTTGGTCTTTCTTTAAGAAAGGTCCGAAGGGTGCTGGGTGTGTCAATCGGCTGAGGGGAGGGGACAATCTAGGAAAGGAAAAGTTCAAGGAGGGGAGGTGAGGGGTCTTGACTCTCGTCTGAGGGAATGTTTAAGAGTTGAGTTGGATTAAAGAGAATAAAGTGGAGTGCTATACAAGTTCTGGGGACAACGAAAATTCTAGTAAGCTACTGGCCTTCATAAAGGGGAAGCTCTGCTATAAAAAAAGGTCAATGCTTAGGAAAAAAAAAAAAAAAAGGACAGACGGTTTAAGGGTCAATTTCTTTCAAAGTAGAAATGTGTACGATACTTTCAATCGAGGAACATCCTCGGGAAGTTCGGAATTGGGTGTCCCACCAAGACAATGTGGTTTTTGACTCCCGGGGGGTTCCGAAGGGGCGGTTCCTGTTTATTCGGGGGGACTCCTCAGGTGTATAAAATAAGGTCTGAGAAAAAAAGTCAGGGGGGGGAGTCAGGTGGAATCTTGCCTGAGTTCTAGGACCGGGTGCAATGGAAAGGAAGGGGGGAGCAGCAGGAGAGAACTCACGTAAAAAAAAGAACTACTCGGGGAAAGACTGAAGGCGGGTTTGATTTCCGGAGGAAGGTTCTATTGTTTTCGAATCTTGCAGAGAGGGGGGAATGGAGACTCGAAGAAAGAAGCAGAAGGAAGGGCTGTTGAGGAGGACGCAAGATATAATAGTAGAGGAGAGCATCGGATCCGGCGTACGTTTTCTCTTTTCGTGTGAGACTGGGGAAGAGGAAAACAGGAAGGCTCCACGTAAAAGAGGGAAATATATGGGGTTGACGGATAGGAAAAAGGTTACATAGCGTCCAGTTTTGGAAACGGTAATAGGTCGTACATTCCGGCGGCGAGTAACGGCTTGGAAGAAAAATAACAAGAACGGAGAAGGGGAGGTCCGGGCGGTCCAGGGGGGTCGCTTTAAAAAGGAGCAATGATAAGCTGAAAAGGGTCAGCAGGAGAAGATCTCTCTTCAAGAGGATCGAAGGGGGGAGGTAAGGGGTGTTATCCGACAGGAGCCTATAGAAGATTTTTTGAGAGAATCACACGACAAGGGGGGGAAAAGGACGACCGTCATCGTTTGTATGGGATCAAAAAAGGGGGGGGGGAGAAAAAAGCTTCATGAGGCTAGGAATGAAGTTAAAGATATATTGAGATCGAGAAGTAGTACGGAAGGGAGACGAGTTTCCGGGAGGTTCACGGTTAAATCAAGGAAAGAAAAAAGAAAGCAACAACGGAAGGAGAAATTAAATATGAGAGTTGTCAATAGACTCTGTATCCGGAAAATCAGCGAGAAGGGGAAAAGAGAATGACCTTACGTCTCTTCAATATGCTGGACCTGGGGGTAAGAGACCACTAGGGGAGAATATGGGGGGTTAAAAGCGCTCGTTAAAAATATGCGCTGGCTTTTGTATAATTCATTTTGTTCTTAGGGAGGGAAAGGGATAGGGAAGCCGGAGTCCTTTAGTGGGGATCAATATTGACTGGGGAAAGGGAGGATCGGGAGAAGAGATCCCGCGCGAACCGACGGAACTCGTATAATCTGCGGCCTGGGCGAACGACAATAGAAACCGCCCGCCTGCTACCTCTTAGGGTCTAATGTCGAAGGAAAGGAGTTCTCGCATCAGGGGGAGAAGCTGGGTAAAGAAAGAGGGGAGCCGTTCGTAAAAAAAAAAAAGGGGACTCTGTGACTTCATCTAATAGACGGGCGACACAATCGGCTGAAGCTTTGGTACCGTGTTATCCCTCAGTCTCAAAAGGAGAAACCGAAAGACACTGATCCGGAAGGGGGAAAGAAGAAGAAGAGAGTATAAGAGAGCGTAAGAAAGATACAAAAAAATGCCTGGCTGATGTTGGTATATTTAAAATATCTCAAAAAAAGGGGGAGAAAAGGCTTTTGAGCAAATCTCCCAAAGGGGGGGGATTCGCAACAAGAAGAGGGAAGGACGTACAAAGCTGAGGGCTTTTCGAGCATGGACGAAAAGTACTGGTAGGGAAGTCTGATTACCAAAGCTATCGGGAATGCCTTTTTCCTGGAACTCTTGATATCAACAAGGGCTCGGAGACTGTAGTGTAAAAAGGGGCCCTTCTAAAATAGGAGGGGAAGCGAAGAAAAGGTAAAAAGGACTAAGAAAGAAGGAATGGTGAAAAAAGGACTTTCGGCCGGCGAAAAGGGGAGATCCGGGGATTCCATGGGGATTTTCTAGGATCTTGCCTCTGTTCTAGGGAAGCATTCGAAGGGGAGCGTGTAAAAAAGAAAATTACCGGAAAACAAGGAGGGTACCGTCCTGTTCTGGGTGAAACCTCAGGTCGCGGACTCAAACGCGCGGCATCCTTCACGGAATATCGAGGGAGGGAAGATCAGAGAAGTGGGAGAGTACGCCCATGGTAAGGGAAAACCTAATGAAGAAAACTGAAAGCCTCTCAACCAGGGGGGCCAATCAAAGAACCTCCCTTGAAGAAAGAGGGCAGGACCCTCAAGGAAAAAGAGAAAAAAGAACCCTAACCAGAAAGGGAGGGGCAGAGAGGAAACTTTCTAATACCTAAGAACGATCGATTACAGAGCGCTTACTGCGAACCCTCCCTCTTTCCGTGTCGGAAAAGAGGGTTGAGCCGTAAGCTGAGAACGGGAAAAAGGACGGTCTTTAATTTCAGCGTGGAAAAGGGGAACGAAGGGGAAGTCAAAGAAAGCAAAAGGATTACTGACTGGGAAAAGATTAACAAATGCTCATCTATCGTAAAACTCTCGGGGGAAAGGATTCATTCGAGAAAGGAAGATAATAGGGAAAAAAAAAAACTTACGTAATCAAAAACCCGAAAGCTGGGGAGACGAAAAAAGAAAGAAGTAGGAAGGACCTGTAAGTTTTGTTGTATCACGGAGCGTTCATTCTGAAACTAAGAAAAAGTACCATTCGTCCCCTTCATAAGGAAGAAACCTTAGAAAGGAAGGGAAAAACTAACCGGGAAAAGATTCAGCGATATAGATGGAAGAGAGTACATGACTGTAATCCCGGACTATCGAGGTAAGTCCAACCGCTGACGTATCCGGGGTCGAGTCTCAAGTTCCTTAATGACAAAGGGGGAGAGGAAAGGAAAAAGCGCTTCCGAGTCCTATTCCAGGGAGGGGGTCTCGCGAGACATAAAATAAAAGAGAAGAACAACATGGAGGGGAAAGGAAAAAGGAAGAAGATCCTAAACCTCAGGAGGCCGAAAATAGAAACTAATCAACTAGGACTGCCCTCCTAGGGAATCAGGAGAAGGAAACTGGACTTGTCTCTCTAGTAGGAAGAACTTTTGGAAAGAGGAGGAACGAAGACTTGGTAGTAAGGAGTGAGATAGAGGACATCTCAGAAGCAGGGAAAAACTCACGAAACTTCGTTTGTCGGTGCTATTTAACTTCTACTCTTCAAAGGAGGGAGAAGGACTAGCGCGGGTTCCTGGTCCTAAGAGAAGAGAAAGGAGGAAAACGCGGAGGAGAACAAAAGAACCGGCAAAAAAGGTAAGGGAAAAAGAGTCGCGAGGACCTGGAGGTTGCGGGTCGTCCGTTCGGGTCCTTAAATAAAACTGCGAATACGGGGAAAATGAGGGTTAAGGGGAGGAGATCGCAGTGGGGTTGAAAAAGAACGGGTTCGCAGTTTCGCGGAGGGGGGGAACCCTGAGAAGACGGCGGTCAAGAAAGCTTTGACTCGTTGACTCTGTCGCTCTCGGAGACGGCTCTCTGTGAAAATGGAGGGGGGGTATCGCTAGGAAGAGGGGGGGGAGACTCGAAGCGGCTTAGAAAAGGGCGCCGGGAAAAAAAAAAAAGTGGCCGAACGGGGGAGTTTGCTCTCTCTTGCCAGGGGTTAATTTACAGCAGCTTCTAGTGGGAAAGAGATCAAGCGCGGTTCGTGGGGAAGGGGTACGCGAGAGTATTTTGCAGATTACCACGGGGGAAAAATGGTGGGGCCGAGAAGGCTTGCTGATCAATAGTCCTAAAAGGATCAAAGGAGCTGTACGTCTACTTTCCTTAAAATGAGTGAAGGGAGAGCATAATAAGGGGGAGGAACCATGGGGAGGATGAACTCGGCGCCGAGAAAAAGGGGATCGGGTGCTTTCCTACCATTCACATTGAATACTAGAAAAAAAGGGCCAATCTATCTAACAGAGGGAATTTAGCGATCGGAGAGGGCCAAAGGATTGGTTTGGGACCTAGGGGAGCTAATGTCCAAGAAGGGGTGAAGGGGGAAGGACTCTGGATACTTGAGATAGCAAACCGCCGTCCGGGAGAGGGATGTGTGTCGGTTGAAATAAAAAAAGCTGGAAAATTTGAGCAGGGGTTAAAATAAATTCCCAAGCTAACTATCACGTCAAGCTAAACTAAAAAAGGAACGACTCGGTACTGGAAGGTCAAGATTCTGTGGGGGGGGGGGGGCTAGGATCAGAGGGCATCTAGGGGGGCCGATCTGGGGCTAAGGGAGCTGCGATCTCTAAAAAGAGAAAATCCAGCAAGAGTCGGGTTTTGACTATTCTAGGGAGCAGAAGAGTCGCGGAACCGGATTGCTGGCAAGAAAGCCTTATCAAGTGTTCTCTTGGAGGTCTACTAAAAAGAAAACCAGGGAGGCTCCACAAAAGTTACAGAGTCGAAGCTTTTTTGGTTTCGGGGGGGGAAAGGGGGAAGAGTCCCATTGTTTAAGGTCTATCCTGGAGGGGGAGTAGGACTCCGAGAGGGAAACGCTAGGGAAAACGGGGAGGGAGAAAATCAAGATCCTTCGCAGGAAAAAAGCAGGGCAGGGTCTTATATGTGGGAACGAGTTTCTCACTGCAGGGGTCCTTCGACGAGGGGAAACAAGGAAAAGAGGAGGGGGAGAAAAATATCTCTTGAAAGAAACATGAGTCAAAGAGTGGGAGAAAAACAAGACACACTATAGACAGACGCTCGGTGGGGGAGCTTCCAGATCTCCCAAAAAAGAGGGGAATTGAAGCTACTACTCGCAAAGGGGGAAAGCGCAGAGAGGGGGGTAACCACAGGAAAGGAAAAAGGCTGTTGGGGCATAGGGAGGAAATAGTAATGAAAAAAAAAAGTCCCGTAGCCAGCGAGAGTATCTTAACTTGGCAACAAAAAAAAAAGTGAGGAGAGGAAAGCGGGATGCGGGGGGCAGAACTTACTCCGGGGGGGCCCGATAAGAAAGGGGAGTCGGATTAGTCTTAAAGGATCGTCTTAAGGCAACGGGAGGTCAAGAAGCCTGTTCCATCGCAAATCGCAAGAAGACTTGCCGGCCGGGAGGAGGAGAGGGGGGAGAATGACATTGGAAAAAGGTATCTGGAAGGGATATAAAGGCACCGCGTCTTGTAGTCTGAAAGGGGAAAAGAAGAAGACTCAACACACAGAGTCATTATGGGAATCGATATCGCGGCTCTCAAAAAGCGGACCTGTCAGGGAAAGGGGAACTTTAAGGGAAAAATCGTATAGAGAAAGAAAAAAAGAACTAGAGGATCGTATTGTCGCACTACGGGGAAAAAAGGAACAGAGGAATCCCCGGAGAAATTACGACCGATTTATGTGATACTTTTCGTCACCAAGAAAAGGGGCAGGGTTAACGGTCAAAAAACAGGCGCGGGAGGTTTTTTTTCCCAAGGAAAGGGTCGCGAAAAAAGAGGACAGTCGTACACCGACTCGAACAAGAAAAAAGTAGCGGGCAAGACAAATCACGGTCGCTAATAGAGATAAGGAGGACAGAGCGATCCCAAAAGGTCGTTAAGATTTCAAAAGAGCGGAAAAAGAGGGGGACCCGAGATCTGAAACGAAAATTGACCCTCCCCCTAAGAATCCCACAAAATCTTTCCTTCCGGGCACCAAGAGGGAGGAGGGGGTTCCTTAAAGAAAGCACATGGTAAACTTGACCTGAGTAAAAAAGAACTGGTAAATTCCGTTGTTCCTTCACACTCTTAAAAAAATGATCGTCCTAAAAACAGTGTAGCGGGAGAAATAAACATATGCTTCCCCGGGTAAAAGCCTTAAACTTCAAGTCAGCGACTACATTGAATTCACCAAACAGAGGAGGCTGGGTCCTATCCCGTGTCTCGTAAACATTACATCTTAGGGCTGTATCGGCAGCATGGACTCCAGGAGTCAACGGATGGGCTGGACCCTCGTCGTACCCAGACCGTGCTCGAATCTTAAGCACGGCCCACTAGGAGCCTTCCAGGTTGCTACAGGTGCTCATCGGGGACCCGCGACGGGTCTGATTGCTGTCATTCAATAAAAGCTTACTAGAGTCGGCTGCTAAGAGGTGAGGAGATCTCCGCACGGAGGGTACACACTCAAATAAACAGTACTTAGGGGAAGGGTCATATCAACCGAAGTGAGGGGGGGGGGGGAGGTATGAGGTAGAGGGCTGGGGGGTCGAGGAAGAGAGATGTGGGGGGTACGGGGGAAAAGCGAGAGGGAGGGGAGGACGGGTTAAGGAGAGAGAAGGAAGTGTGGGAGAGGGGCAGGAGGGGGTGGGGTGAAGGGATGAAGGGGGACGGTGCGGGGTCAGTAAAGAATAAAGAAATGGGAGGGAGGGGAGGGGGAGTGGTGGTGGGACGAGACGGGAGAGGGAGGGACTTAGGAGAAGGTGAAGATAAAGGGGAGGAGTAAGAGGAGGGAGGGGGTCGGGGGAGGGGGCAGGGAGGAGGGGGCGCAGGGGGACGGGGAGGTCAGGAGTGAAGGTGAAAGAAGGAGTAAGAGGTGAGTAGGGAGGTGGGGTAAGGAAGAAGGGAGAAAGGCGAGAGGTAGGATGGGGGATGGAGGAGTGGGTGGGAAGCGTGATAGGATGAAAGCGAAGAGCTGATGTGGATGGAGAGAGGGATTAGAGGTAGGGGGGGAGAGGAAGCGGAAGAGGGAAGGGGGGGCGGGGGGGAAGGGAGGAAAGACAGAGGGGGGCGGGGGGGGGAAGGGGGGAGGGGAGGTGCGATGGGAGGGAAAGGGGTGGAGGTAGGGGGACGATGAGTAGAGACGGGTTGGGAAGGGGAGGGGAGGGAGGGGGAAGGGGGAGAATGGGTGAAGGGGAGGGCGGGGGGGACGTGAGCGGTGGGGAGATGGCAGGAGGGGGGGCGGCGGTAGAGGGGTGTGAAGAGTATGATTGGAATGACGGATGAGGCAGGGGGTAGGGGGGGAAGGGACGGGGGGGGCAGGGGGCGGTGGGGGGGCGTGGAAAGAAAGGGGGTGGGATGTGGGGAGCGGGGTGAGGGAGGCAGGGAGAGGGGGTGCGGGAGGAGGAGGGGCGCGAGGAGAGGGAGGTTTTAAGACGGTGGAAAGGGGGTGGGAGTAATAGGTGATTGGGGTGGTGGGGGGGGTTGGGTGGAATAACAAACAGAGGGGAAGAGGAGGGTGAAGGGTAAGGGGGGGGGTGGGGACAAGGGAGAGAAAGGTAGAGAAGGGGGGGGAGGAGATAAAGGGGAGGAAAGAGCCGTGGGAAGAGGGAGGAGAACCAGAAAGGGGAGGGGGACGAGGAGAAGGAGGTACGGGGAGGGCGGAAGAGTTAAGCAGTGGGAGATCGAGGAGAGGGGGTGGAAACGAGAGAAGGAAATAGAACGGGGGTGGAGGCAGGTTCAGTGATAGGGAAAGTACGGGCGGAGGAGGACGAAAAGGAGGAGGAAGGAGGGAGTGTGTTGGTGGTGTTTGGGGGGGGGTGGGGGGGGGGAAGGGGTGGGAGGCAGTGATGGGAGTGTTGGGTGAAGTATGAGCTGGAGGAAGGGGGGGTGTGGGGGGGGTAAGGGAGAGGCGAAGGAGAGGATGGGAGGGGGGGGGGTCAAATGAGCAGAGCGTGGGGAGGGAGGGAGGCGGGGGGAAGTGGAGGAGGGGGGGTAGGTGAGGAAGGGGGGGGGAGGGAGAAAAGGGGGGGGGGGGAGGGTGGAGGGGGCGAGGGTGAGGGGTGTAAGGGGGGGGGGGAGAAGTGGGGGGAAGGGAAAGGAAAGGGTGCGGCGGAGTAAGGTGGGGGGAGAATGGTGGGGCCCTGGTGGCGAGGAAGAGAGAGGTGGGAGAAGAAATAGAGCGGGGGGAGGAGCGAGGAGGGAGGGAGGGGAGGAAAAGTCAGATACAGGGGAGGGGTGGTGGTAGGTGGGTGAGAGATGGGAGGGGGGGGACCGTAGGCAAGGGGGAAGGAGTGTGTGAGGGAGCGAGAGTTGTGATAAGGGAAGGGAGAATGGGGGAGGATGGGATAGAAGGATGAGGTAGGAAATGGAGAGGGGAGGGGGGGGGTATGGTTTGGGTGGGGGGGGGGCTGGGGGGGGTGGGAGGGTTGTGGAGTGGAGGAGGAAAATAGGGAGGGTAGGTGGGGGCGTCTAGGGTAACTAGCGGAGGGCACGAGACAAAGGGGGGACCGTTAAAGGAACTTCAAAGAAAGAAGAAAAATGCACCGCTCGGAAAAAAACAAGAACATATTGGGAATCACGAAGAGCCAACTACAAAAAAAGGGAAGAGATCTCTACTCTGCACCTCTATCTCTCGACCCCGCGTTCCTCCTTCCGAATGCTTCCAAAGAAAAAGGAAGTAATCCCTCCATCTTCTGAAAGAGTACCAGAAATGGGAAGTGCGCTGAAGACGGAGGGAACAAAAGAAGATTCTAAACGGTGAGCGAAAAAGGAGAAAGAGCGCAGTCAGCGAGACCGTCCGGAGAGGTCCGTCCATAGCGAAGCAGTCTAGCACCAGTGACGGGTAATACCGGGAAAGAACAATTAGGAAGGGTCTCGAAGAAGGACGCGGAAAAAGTACCTTGGAAAAGTCTGGGGTGGTTGAGCAAACGTCGTTCATTTCTGGAACTGGGGAAGAAGGGGCGGCAAAAGGAACCTCGAGGTAGGCCCCTTTAGAGGGAAACGATCCGGAAAAAAAAAAACTAGGAAGGTTGTCTCCTCACTAGAAAGGGACGACAGAAGGAAAAAGCCCCAATAGGACGTCAACGCGTTAATAAACCGCTTCGTTCTATCGGGAGTCTGCGGGGTCGCTTGAGTCGCTAACCATCTATGAGATCCGTTCCAAGACGTCAGGGGGGGAGAGGGAAAAGAAACAGATCGGGGGTAAGAAAGAAAAACAGGGGGGAAGGAAAAATATAGACTCACTACAAAGGGAGGAAAAGAGAAACAACCCGGACGGAGAGGAAAAGGTGCCGGATGGTGAATCGCAACATCAAAGAAGAAAAAAGAGAGAGAACTCATCGGGGGATTAACGGGGAAGGGGAAAGGCCGGTGATGGAAGGGGGGGGGGTCGCGGGAGCTCGTCCATCTCGAAATTTAGCAGAAGCGATGGGTCTTCGGGTGAGGAACGGCTACGTCTAAACTTCTATAAAAGGGAAAGGGAACTAAAGAGAGGGGAATGTTACAGAGGGAAAGCGGAACGAGCGGGGATCAAGGGAGAAAAAAGAACCCGTCGGGAGACATTCCGCTCTTAAAACAGAGCTCCGTACCCGAACCGTCAAAGTTCTGGGAGCGTGGACTCGCAGGAAAAGAGAGCAATAAAAGGGAAAGAGGGACCGCTCGATCTGACCGGCACTTGGGGGGGAAGAGCTCAAGGGGAGGAACTCTCTTTGGCGCGGTGCAGGAAAAAAGAAAGACGGGTCAAAACCAGAAATAGTTCACGCTGTCGCCTCTGATTATCTCAAAAAAAGGGGGAAAAAGGGATTCTGGAGGAGGAAAGTTTTGAGGCGAAGAGCTATCGAGCGGCGCTGAGGGTCGGGGGGGGGGTTACTGTCGGAAAAAAGGTACGATTACCGACTGCGGGGTTTCTCTAGAAGGTGAGAGGGTCAGAGTGAAAAGGGGGACTCCTAAGGGTCGGTCTGTTCTGTGGTGACGAAAAAACGAAGGGGGGGGGGGGGAAGAGTGAGGGCACCGCATTCATTGGGGGCGGCTAATCGAAGGAGACATCGAAAGGGAGGAAGCCGCGAAAAGCTAAGAGGGAGTGGCCGCAGCCGACGGTGAAGAAACGGAGAAAAAGGTTCAAAGTCAAGTACTTCCCGCCGGCCGCGAGGGAAGTCAGAACTTTACGCCGGAAAGGAACGGGGGACGAGACAGCGCAGCTCTAGAACTCCGAAATTTAGAGATGGGGCTCGGCAACCAAAGGGGTAATGGTTGTTGGTGGAGTAGGGAGCCGTACGGCGGGGGGCGGTGTAAAGAAAAGTGCCTGAGGGAGAAGCGCTGGGGAAAACAAATAACTCAGGAAGGATAGCAATGGGTGAAAAGAGGAAAGCGGGAGGACAATCAACCGAAAAAAAGGGGGGGGAAGTTTATCGGTCGAAGGGGAACCCTCTGAAAAAAGGTTCACGGAAGGGGGCTACGCTCTGTGACTAAAAAAATTTGGTAAATGAAAGGGGGAAACTCTATGTGTCAGAGGGGACTGAGGAAAGGAAAAGGCGCTATCTCGAATATCAAAGCAAAGTACGGGGGGGAGGGTTGGGGGATAGCGAGTTCCTCCGCGCTCTACTCTAGCCCAGTCGAAGCATGCGACGAGCAGGGAGGGCACTTTTGAGAAGGGGGGAGGGGGGGTCGCGATTTCAAGAGGAACGATGGTGGCAACTTAAAAAAAGAGTTAGATAGAAGCAGGGGAGGGGCGTGTATTAGATTACGGCCAATCGAGGTGGTTTGACTTACGTATATCCCTATGCGCGTAGCTATTCTCTCCGTCAGGAATAGGGAGGGGGAGGGGAAAAACGGGCGACAATCCGAATTAAGAGGGAAAGATGAAGGGGGGATGTAGGAGGGGGGCGAGGGCACGGCGGGACAATGGGGAAGAGGAGACGTTCCGTGAAGGCGCTCGGGCCGATTCCCCTACGGAGTAAAGGAAGAAACAATCGGTGGATCTGACTAAGGGGGGAACACTAACAACAGGGGGGAATAGAGCTGGCAGGGAGAAAGAAAAAAAAAAAATTGAACTCACGCTAAAAACTTCAGGAAAAGCGGGGTTTTAGCAGCTGACAGTGCTTCCCTTGCCTCATTCAAAAAGGGGGAAATCGCTGACGAGCTATCTTACTATAAAAAGTTAGCCGCTGGGGGAAGGGAGGAGAAGGGGGGGGGTCGGGAAATCTCTATCAAAAAAAAAGGGGGAGGAAATTGCGTTTTCCCTGAAAAAGGGGGGGAAAGGGCGATCGACGTGGACGGAGACCAGAAAAGAGAGAAAAGTAGATCTTTCAGTGAAAAGAAGACCGGGAAGCGAAGGACGTGTTTCCAGCGCAATCTACGCTGCTCAAAAACGCTTGAAGGGGTGAGCGTTAAAAAGAAGGTGAGAATACCCTTGGGTGCGTTCTGAGGGGAGAAAGTGGCAAAAAAGGAAAGTATAGTTTTTACCGGTTGGAGGGAGGGCTCCCACAAAATAAACGAAGGGGAGGGGACTCGAAAAGGAAAGAAATGACGGCCGAGAAAGAAGGAATTAGGGGTAGATCTGACCCTTTGGGCCGTTCGAAAAAGGGGGAACCAGCACAACTAGAACTGCGGGGTCTAATCTGAGTTAGCCTCAAGGGAGGAAGAAGAAATGCCAAGGGGGAAGGGGAAAGATTACAAAGGGAGAAGAGGAAAAAAATGCCGGCTTTCCTCATCGGAACGAAGAGACCCACTTCTCAGGTAATAGAAGGGGGGTGTCACCTAAGAAAAGGGGAGTAGAGGGGGCAGTAGGAACCAAAAATAGAAAAATCCGCAGTACGGTCAGGACATTGAGCAAATCCAGTTCGCGATAAAGCGCTAAAAAAAGAAAAGCACCCCACCCTAAGAAGGTGTTCAAGGGGGAAAGGGGGCCGATATCGCAGGGGGGAAATAGAGTGCCCGGCAAGATGAAACAGATGAAAAAGAATCAGAATAAGCAATAAGTTCCTTCCGTGAACAAGGCTTTTCTCTGCTGATAAGGGGAAAGGACGACTTAAGAGGGGAATTTGGAGGACCCCTCGCGCCCATTGAAGAGGGGACTGTTGTGACCTGGGGAGACGCGGCAACTCTTCCCACATCTCGAAAGAGGAGGGAGGGGGGGGAGCTATCGGAAGGGAAAAGACAAGGGGGGAAAATTGACGCAGAAAACGGGCCTGCGCCTACATACAGGGTGCGAAAAAACTTAAGTGCGTGTCCGACCTTTCTCTCTTACCTTAACCTTAGGAAAAAGAAAAGGCCTCTGTCTCTGCAATAAGGGAACTTGGGAGGAGGGGAAACTCGAGAAAAAGAAACTTCTAAAGGAAGAGGGGCAAGTGAACTCCATGGAAGGGGAAGGACACGAATAAAAACAAAAAATTCGCCAGGATAATTACGATAATTCTCTAAAAGGAATGGCGACTAGTTCGCACGCAAGGGAGAGGGATCCAAACAAGGGAGGAAGAAGCACCTCCATAGGGGAGGAAAAAGGTCAACGAGAAAGGGAAAAAGGTTTGCCCTCTACTGCGGAAAGGAATCCAAAGGGGTGAAAGGGAAAGCAACCCAGAACAGTAGAAGTAAGAAGGGAAAAGGCGATCCGATAGGAGATCAAAAAGCGCTCGGGGGGCCCCCCCTCGGGAAAAAAAAAAATCCATCGAAAAGAGGGGGGGTGAAAGGAAGGGGATACGTCCACGGAGAAGGGGGACAAACGTGCATCTGTTGAAGGGGGAAACTCTCCGGTTCATTCCCCCGAGCCTATATTCAAGGAAAAAAAGAAGGCAACAGCGCAGAAGAGGATTCGTAACAATCTGAACTCTGAAAAAAGCTAAAACGATGGGAGGGGGAAGGCCCCAAAACGGACGGGGTATCGGCAAACTACATTATTTAATAAAGGAAAGCCTCAAAGGGAATAAAGGGACTCTTGTTGTTTTAAGCTACGATCATCTGGGAAGAGGAAAAATGGGGGAAACTCTTACCAACGGGAAGAGGTACTTGGAAAAGGAAAGTTGGCTACTGAGTCAAGGATAAGAATAAAACGGGGTAAAAGGGACACTTTGCTCAAATCAGGGGGGGAAGAGGCACGAATCAAGTAAAAAAGTTCTCGCGTAATCTTCACCTCTGAGTGATCTATAAAAAAAAGGGGGTAACTTGAATGGAGCATCAAAGAGGGATCTTAAAAAAGAAGTAGGGGAGTGGAAACTAGTTGGGGGGGGGCCCATTTGGCTCAATCTGAT
>Ga0179591_1273433_pt1 | contig 14421 bp, 14 predicted proteins | sample CZOMad2_1_08_16f_FD_182891 | JGI IMG/M metagenome (GOLD analysis project Ga0179591, IMG submission 182891) | Vadose zone soil fungal communities from Angelo Coast Range Reserve, California, USA - CZOMad2_1_08_16fungal (PacBio error correction) | ecosystem: Environmental > Terrestrial > Soil >...
GACTTGTGATGATCTTTAAAGTGGCACTTGGGCCCAGGAAAACGTGGGAAAGAGCCTTAAGGTTAGTATAAGATGAGACTAAGAGGGCCTACTGGGGCCAGTACTTGCGGTTCGAAGGGAAGCGTCTAAGAGGCACGAGGAAAGGGTCGTTTGAACAGGTGACCAGAAGAAAGCTTCGGTAACAACTGTTTTTCGGGGGGAAAAGAACAGAAAAAGGGTCATGGGACGGGCGGACCTTCTCTCGAAGAAAAGGCCAGACCTGCTAAGGTATATTTCCGGCACACTGGCGGACTAAAAAAGGGGAAGACGTAAGAAGAGTTGTTGTTCATCGGGAGGTGAGAGGATAGGGGAGGAATTTCATAGGGGGTAAGCGGTGGTGGAGAAGAATAAGGGTCGTTGACCCATGGTGTCCGTTCGTCGCAGGACAGGGTCTGCCACGGAGAAAGGGACGGTGGCAGCCGGGAAAAAATATTCGAGGGGTCTTACTGGGAAACCTCCGGCAGCCCGGTCCCGCTGGTTCCGGGGGTCGTGGGAAGGGAAGATGTCTCTTTGTCCAAGGGAGGCGAGGGTGGCAAAAGGCCATAAACCCCCCCCACCAGACAACGGGACAAACACCCACCCACCCCAAAAAAAACACTGTAAAACTTGTGTAATGTTGGGGGGACGCTTTGTAGATGACGGTGTGAAAACGCGTCTGAGTTGGGGCCCTTCGTCGTAGAATTGGAGGAAAGGCAGGAGTCGCCAGGGCGTGGGGTTGTGAAAGGCGTGACCTGACTAGTCCTAACGGGGTTCAAACTCAAGGGTCCCGGGGACAATCATTCACCGGGGGAATTGCTGGTCAGGAGGGTTCCGGTTCGCAGGAAAGGAGCCAGGGATCCGTAGGGTAAGAGTAGAACGTTTGGAAAACTTCCATGGATTGTTGCCGTGTGGCAAAAGATCAGGAGGAAGCCTGCGCAGGGAAGAAGGGGAGGTGGGGACCGTTCCGGTCTCGAACTGCCTAGTGTTCCGTAGAGGGGAGAGAGGTAGTACTCCATCTACGCTTGCGTGTCGTGAGTGCGGACGAAAAAGAAGTTAAAGGGAGAGGGAAGAGGAGCTCATGTTTGTACGCAAAAACAGTGTTAAGACGTGGTGGTAGAATCCGTCGTTGGTCAGAGTGATCAGGCCAACGTAGCAGTACCGGGAAGAACTTGCTCGTCGGAAGAGGGACACTTAGACGAGGTCGCTCCCTCAGAGCGTGAACCAAACAGTGAAAAGGTCGTACGGGGGGAAACGGGCCGGCGTAACGGAGCCGATTGCGTCCCAACGCGGGGGGGTTGTTCGTAGAAGACCTGGGTCGCTGGCCATGTCGAGAAAAAGAATGGGGGGCTGAACTTGCACGTGAAGGAAACCCGGGTAGAAGCCAAATGGGAGGACACCTCGGACCGGTTTGGTTGAAACGGGGCGATAAGAGAAGGTACCAATGCGAGGCCGGGGGGGGAAGGATGATGACCTCACCTAGCGTGTATGGGCGGGGGTGACGTTTCGATTCGGTAAGTACAAGGGGGGGGGCCGGGTGTTATCTTGTGTGTCGCCGCGCCTGCGCTGGGCGGAAGAAATATACTAGTGAGAATCTTTGCGTGTACGACCTGTACCATAGCCGGACGCGGTCGGGGCACAGGAGTCAAATCTGAACTAAGGGGGATTCCCGGAGGGTACGCATTTGGAAAGCGGGGACAACACGGTGTTCTTGAAGTTGGACCCTATCGGGGAAGAACGTCGATCCTGCGCTGGATAACAAGGTTCAGGGCTCAAGGTCCATCGTTGGGGACCAAGGGGGAACGTGTAGGAAGCGGGGAACCTTTCCAGGGGTTGGCCCAGCCGAAGCCGTCAAGACAAAAAGGGGGAAAGTTGGGGTTGAAATCCGGTTCCTGGGTTCAACCAACCAGAGGGGTGCCTGCGATACGTGTGTCTTCCTGGCCCATTGTTGCCTAGGCCGTTGAATAGAAGGACTGGAGGGGGGGTATACATTTTACGAGTCCACTAAACTCCACGATCCACCGTCGGCGAGGGACCGGAGAATGGGGTGAAGGAAGGGGGATGACACACCGCGGTGTAGACCTTGTTGAGCACGGAGGCGGGGGGGAGAGAACTTGCGTACACTGGAGACAAAAATCTGCGGAAACCGAAAAGAGTCATTCCAGGGGTAAATCTGTGTCGAGAAATGCCAGTGCCTGGAAGTATGCCGAACAAAGCTCCGTCAAGGGGGGGTGCAGGCGGGAAGTGCAGGCAAAAGAACAAGAGAAGTACGAGAGGCGCAGAGATCTTGGTGCTTCTCGGTCACGTGAAAAGGAGTTCAGGGGATAAAATGGATGTACAGGTTTTATCCCGAGGAATTGTCGGAGAAGCTCTCAAAAAAGAAAAAAAAGAAGGGGGAGGAAAATCTATTATTAGACTCAAAATAAGGTCGAACAAGGGGGAAAGGAGGGTAAGAGAAACACAAGAAAAGACTTGACGAGAAGACAAATCTTCGAGGACGTCATCGGAAGGGAAATGGCATCAAGAATGGGGGCGTGCCAGAACCTCCTGAGGGGTTATCAGGGGGACCATAAGTGAAGCACGGGCGCGCCTACTCAAAAAAAGAGGCTGTACGGACGAGGTCGGCAGAAAGCCAGAGGGGGAAGGTCGAATTGACTACCGGAGACTGAAGCTCCAAACCTACCACCGAAGCAGGACTAACAAAAGGCAGACATGGAGTCGGTGGTCACAAGGACGGAAAAAGTGCGTCCAAACTCGACTACTGAAGCAGCGGTCTTCAAGCGGGGCAACCGCAAAAAACCTTTCCAGCAAGACAGGACGGCGGCAAAGAAGGCAACAAAGTGGGCCAAGGAAGGAAAAAGACAACAGGCCAGACGGCAACAAAAAAGGGGGGGACCTCAGAAAGGTTAGGCAAAACCAAGGTGGGCACGGTGACGCGGACGGCAAAAGCTCTGTCCACCCGGGCAAGGTCAAGAGCCCTAATCGGGACGGTCGTAAAGATGTAACCGAGAGGAAGGGGGGGGGCTCAACGACTCGACGAACCTGGTCACGCAGGCAAAAGCCAGAACAAAGTGGTCTCTATCAACGAGGCGACGGGCAAGTCTTGAAGAAAGTAAAGAACCCCAAGAGAGGAATGGTGAGCAGACTTCAAAAGCGATACGGAACAACGAGTCTTCCCGAAAATAGCAAGAATGAACACAAGAGAAAAAAAAAGATCGGCAACCCAGGTTTCCTTCCTACTAGGGAAAGGGACCACCTCCACTTACAGGGGGGGGGGGGGGGGTGGCGCCGGTGAGCGTAGATGACACGAAAGGAAGAAAACGGAGGACGGCGCGAAGAAAGAGGGGAAAAAAAACTCCTCTTCCAATGGTAGGGCGTGTTTGCACTGAAAGGGAATCAACACAACCCCTTTAACTACATGCCAGAGGACAAGGGAGTGACATAAGAAGAAACAAAAGAAAGCCGGGGGGGAAAGAGGTAAGACCTACTTCCTTAAAGTTACCCACATCAACGACGACTTTCAACTGTTGGTCACGCGAGATGCGCAACGCGGGCCGACATTGGGTAACAAGAAGAAAAGACAGACGGGAGTGTCATAAGTTGGACGGAAACGTTACTACCCCCAGAGGAAGAACCAACGGATCAACCAAAGGTGATAGGAGAAGAAAAGAAGGAATCGACGCGCGAACGGTCCTCCTTCCCAGAAACGGCCACACAAGGAACCGGGATTACTAAGTAACTCAGGCCTGAACAGTCTAAGCAACCATAGAAACGGAATGAGAAAGGCACTGTAAAGTCACCAAGAAACCGAACAAAGAATTCCTGGCAGGAGGGCAGAGTAGGAGGGAGAGCGGACACAGGCAACACTAAGACGGTAAGGCCCGGGAGATCGAGACCCCTCAAGTGCGTATTCTTCCGAATCGGCAAGGAGAACCGGGAAAGCGAAAAGCAGAGGTGGACGGAAAACAGGGCAACGGCGACCCGTTAAAAAAAGGGCGCATTCCACGCAGAAAAAAAACGCCCTGGAGCAGTTCGGGAAGTTCGACAATGATACGAACCGGCAAAACAAAAAAGAAGAGGGGGGCACACAAGGGATCAGCTACACACCGATACAACAAATCTCAGGGGGGAGGAAAGTACATCAGAAGAGATGACAAAAGAAGAGCGAAGGAAAGCTCCATAGCAAACTTCAACCCTGTAACTTGGGCATTGCTTCCTGGAGAGGGAAAGTAACCGCAGAGGGGCGTGGTGTGGCGCAGGAGTTCACATGAGTCAAAGCCTATCTAAGGGGCCGAACAGGGACTGGCAGAAGCAAGGAAAATGAAGAGGAAAACAAGAAAGAACAAAGATTAAAAGAACCCTCGCCCCGGGAGATCAAGGGAGGATTAAAACAACTCGTGCAACACCGGAATCCCTCTTTTCAAGACAACCCAGCGGGGGCGGGGGGGAAAAAATTATCATAGGAGGGGGGGCAGAAAAAGTTCAGACTCAAAAAAAAAAGAGTCTCCACGGACCTGTAGCTGGCAAAAAACAAAAAAACGGGGGGAAGCCGACGGCGAAAGCGCAGGGAGCAGGACACCGACCTTTGCAAAGCGGCACAGAGAGGTAGAAGAGAGAGCGCAAAAAGGGGGAGCAACGGAGGCCCATCGGACTCGAAGAGCAAAAGACTCCCACTTCGAGGAAAAAAACTGGGGAAAAGGAAAAAGTTAACCGGTCCAGATCAATCAAGACAGTAACGCCCCAACGCGGGAAGGGACTCGCGGATCCTCAACCCCCAACTGTCTGTGGGGGGTGAAAAAGAGAGAGATGTAAAACGACCAAACGAGATGGGCGATATTCGGTGAGCAGGGAACGGGGCACGGGGGGCAAGGAAAGGAAACCTGCTGGTATTCCGTCCTCGTAGGCCGAAAAAAGGGACTCACAGGCCAGTAAGTTCAGGTGAAGAGCCAAAAACACTACGATCTGGACGAGTGCCAGGTCAGGGTCAACTCGACCAGGGAGGGAGATGCTCAGGGAAAAAAAAGGGTGGGAGGGGCATAGTCATGTGCAAGGTGAGAGGACCGGTTCATTCTCAAGTACAATGCTGCCAGACCTAATCCTGGTAGATGTCCCACGCCTGGTGGCTAACGAAAGGAAAAATGGTCACAAGATTGTGGGGAGAGACGTATCGTAGTCAAGTTTGTAATCTTGGGGAGTGCGCAAACAAAGGGGAAAAAGCTGAGACCTTGCGTCTCCAGTACGTGCCTGCCACGACTAAGACGGCCTTCTTGAGTCGGAAAGTTACCAGAAGGAGATTGAATAACCGCCCCGGAGCAACAATGAGCAGGATGGACCGGTGATCTGGGTGAAGGGGAAAGGAGGTCTCGTGTAAAGAGCTGAGGGGGGTATGGCCCTCACTGTTTGGCTATGTTGGGTTAATGGGGAGATACCAAGGGGGGGGGGGACCAGCGGGAGAAGTTTTGGAGTATTAGGGTGACTCCGGTGCGGAAAAAAAAGCTGCGTCCAAGGGATGGTTGTGGCGGCGTGACCGGTCTCGGACTCTGTTAGAAAAACTACCTGGGCAGCCGGTGGGGGCCCTGGGTGGCATCCCTCCGAATTTGCCGGGTGCTTAGGACCGTCTCAAGGGGGTAAGGAAGAAGAAGTGGAAGACGACGGAGGGGGACTTTAAAAGTAAGTACCCTGCTTAGTGTGGACTTGTTGCAGCCGAGCGAGACGCGCAGCACGAAAAAAGAATTGAGGGGGGAAGAAACTCGGTGCCTTTCTAAGTTCTATTTTGAATTCCGGGAAGCTTTAAGAAGGATAGACTTGGAAGGGAGAGGGGGAAGGGGGAGCAGAGAGGGAACGTCGCTCAGTAGGGGATTACTCTCAATGTTGGACGACGACTGGTTTACGAAAGGTGGGTGATCGCAATAAGCCTCTTATTAACGTCGAAGGAAGAAGGTAATCTGGGAACAACAACGCTCGTCAGATAGTGGGGGGGTAATCGACAAGGGCGAGCCTAGCGTGACCAACAGGGGACACGGGGTAGTACGGGGGTTCCAGGCGTAAAGGAGCGAACCGGGCTGCGAGTGACGCTGCAAGGAATGGGTGTGTGGATATGATGAAGACACCTTGTCTCGGGCATGTCGATGACACGAGACGGTGGGGAGTAAAGGGTGGAGGGAAGGAAAAACCTACAGCAAAGGGGCGGGACACGCTGAGAGTTTGGGGGGGGGGGTCAAAGCGGAAATAATCCAAAGGAAAAGTAAGGGGTCTTTTCTATGACTCACCTCTCCGGGGGCGTTGGGGAAAGGGAGAGGGGGCAGGGAAATGTGGAAGGGAGGAGGGAGCGTTTTTGTCAAGTCCTTCGATTGAAGACCAATCGGCGCTGAACGGTAGAAAAGGGGAAGGAGCGCCAATTAACCTGCCCGAGTCTACTTTTCCCATTCCATTTCGGCATACGACGGGAGAAGTGACATTATAGGAGAAAACAAAGGGGGGGAGGAAGGTAACTTACACGTTACGACGTCAAGGGGGGAACGGCAGCGAGTTTCATACGGGTTACGACACGGGCACAGGAAGGGTCGGTCAAGGGGGGGAAAAAAGTGTGACAGGGGGGAAAAATGCAGGCCCTCCTCTTGAACACCGTTAACTGGGGTGAATCCTGTGCGTCTGGAAAACCACAGAGGGGGGGGGGCCCAGGGGGGGGGGGAGGGGGTAGGTTTGAAGTCCTCCAAAAAGTTGTTGGGACAGTCGGGCAGCCGGTCATGTACGGCTGAAAGATGGGGGTAGGGAAGGGTTAACCGATGACGACCCTCCTTCACCAGTCAGGCGAGGTGGACGGACACTGTTTGTTTTCCGGGTCCGGATGCCCACAGGACGAACAGGATAGGGAACCCGTGGGGGTACACTGGAAAACGTCGGTTGGGGAAAAGGGAGTGTGGAGGTCGTCACTGGAGACCAAAAAAAGGGGGATGACGGGGGACAGCGGGGCAGTACCTTAAAGAAGGGGTGTCCTGAGAGTGTCTATTAAATGCCGGTTAGGCGAGGATAGCAAACCACAACAGCAGTCAGGAAGAAGGACTTGACAGTGGCCTCACAAACTTCCGCTTCCCAACGGGGCGCGGGCAGGACGAGTGGACGTTATACCATGCAGGTACGGGTTTAATGGAAAGTAAGGGTGCAGAAGCGAGATAAAAACACCAAAATATTAAGTCCAACTATATATCCACGACGCCACATCGAAGGTATACACCGGGGACATGCATTCAGCAACAATCGGAGTGACAGAGAAAAGCCCCCGAGGATAAAAAGGCATAGAGGAGGGGCGGCCAGCTTCCATCCCTCATGACGTCGGAAAGGGGGGTGTCGAGAAAATAATGAACCGGCACGTGATCGAAGACGAGAAAAAAACGAATTAAGAAGAGGACGGGGGAGGGAAAAGAACGCACAGTGTTTAGAACAGTGACTACCTAATAGAAAAAACCTACGGCAGCATCGTGCTAAACGGCAAGAATCATGGGGGGAAAGAAGGGGGTCAGAACCGGCCACATTCTTTTCAAAGCCGAGTGGACGAATCGCATGGAGTCGGCAGAGTCAACCTGACTACCAAGAAATTGCCGCAGGAAGGGGGATCCAGAAGACAAAGGGGGGAAAGGCTGCCAAAGACTTACTGACCATCAGGGACCCCCCTGTGGGGGCAAACACCGTCTCACCAAGTCACAAAAGGGAACGGCTCTATGTCCAAACCCGGGAAGGTACAAAGCTAAGAAGGAAAAACGGGCGGAGAAAAAATGCCTCGGCGCTGACGGTGTCTACAGAGACTGAGAAAAGTTGTACGCCTAGGCAAGGCAAGGGGGTCGAGATCAACGCGTCAGAAGCTGACGTACGTGGAAAAAGGGAAAGGGGGGCAATGGCCGATAGTCGAGGGTCATTGTCGCCGAACTTCATCAGACGTGGCGGCCGCCCCATCGCATGAAGTGAAAAAGAAAAAAAGAAAAAAAACAAGAACGGTCAAAATTGCCGTCCGAGACAAAGTACCAACGCCAAAACCGGCGCGTTATCTCATCTAAACGGTAAAACAAGACGGTGAACAGAAACGGGTCCTATTCGGTAGCGGTTTCTTCCCACACTTCCGAGGGTGAGAAAAAGGGAGGCGGGTTTTACTCAACCCTTGGCACCACCCGTTCTCGGTAGACACTTAAAGAGGACTGGCCAACTATCACACCCACCCGGGGGGGACCATCGTCGAAAGGTTTACGAGCAGGACGCCTGGACTCAACCAAAAAAAAAGGGGGGGGAAAGTGTCAGGTCGCCTCGGACGGCGTTCCCCCAGATAACGAAAAAAACGCCTCGTTGGCCTGGGCCCGCGGACTACGCCCGGCGGGAGGCAACAAAGGAAATGCAAAAAAAGAAGTCAGTATCAACTGAGAGAAAGAGGGGGACAGCGCTAAGGGGGTTCATGGCGAAAAAAACACACGACACGACCAGCGTGCATCCTGAAAGGTCTTCAACGGGCGGCCCTGCGACGGGAAAAACCAGAAGGAAAGGAACGTTAGAAAAGGGGGAACGTATTCACCGGGACAGCGTCGCCAGCTTCAGGAACAGCAACAACACCGGTGTCCTGGAAAGGTGATATCGATGAAACACAAAAAAAAAAAAAAAAAAAGAAAAAAAGAGAGGGACGCCGGGAAGAGGAAAAAAAAAAAGAAGACGACATCAATTTCGTTGGGACAGGGCAAACCGGGCAAGCGACCGGAGTTGACCCGTTCGGCGTCATTTCACGCCGAAACAACCACGCAAAGGGGGAGAGAAGGACGGTTGGGGAAAAATATACGAACGGGAGAAAAAACCAACTCCTCAGGACCCACCTGGATCTCCCAGCCGACACCCAGTGCATTCTCGGACAGTCCATAACAGCCTCACTATGGAACAGAGAAACGACGTAAAAAACACCAGATCAAACCGAACAGAGAAGGGGGCGGGGGGCAGAGTAAGTGAAGTCCAGCCTATACGTTGAGCGGGGAAAAGGAGTGGGTGCGCACAAGCAACAGGCAGCGTCGTTGGAAAAAAGGTACTGAGAACCCGGAACGGGGGAAAAAAAATCAAAAAAGGGACCTACTAGCAAACTAAAATTCCCGCGAACTACGCCGATCCGACGGAAACACCTCGGTTACAAGGGCTTCCCGCTGTGAGACAACAACAAGCGGGACGGACAAGAAAAGAAAGGGAAAGAGGAAGGGAAGGAAGACGTTCCCGCCTCAAAACGAAACCATGTGAGGGCTGTCCAACGACCAACGTGGCCCGCCGAGCGGAAACCAGAAGGTCAGCGGACGAAAGGAAGGTGAGAACAGGCGGATGGGAAGAGACTAAAGAGGCAATCAATTACTGCCAAGTCGGGCCATCTTTCAGGCGAAGAAGGACGACGACCAGCCGGATCAGGACAAAGTGACGGCCACAAGGGGGAACCCGGTCCAATAGATACCGCCCGGGGATCCCAACAGGGGTTTTCTTTGGGAAATCCAAGAGAAGAAAAACAACAAGAGGATGATCCCCCTAAGGTTCCAACAGACAGCGCGCTGAGTAAAAATCTGATCTGGACCGGGAAGGGTGGGACCGAAAGGGTACAAGATCCGTACCTTGGAGGAATGGCCGCTTCAGAAAAGATTTAAAAGGGGGAAGTGCTTGCAGGTAAATCGGTCGTGACTACGAGCTGAAGGAGTGGGGAAAGTTCGGGTCAAGGGAGGAATGGTCATTCGCGACGAAGTGAAACAGGTGTGGTAGGGGGGCAAAGAACATTTTAGGTGGTCAAGGGGAAAGGGGTCGTCGGGAGGCACGATGACCATCCCGTGCATCAGTGTAGATGTAAGGGGGCACGGGTTGGTCGAATCAGCGGAAGCAATGCACCGAGGGGGGGGTTGAACGAAAAGGGAGCACGAAGGGAGGAGGGAGAATTGGTAAAATCGTTGTTCGGCGAGCCACAGGGTGAGAGGAAAGGGTCCGGCTAAGCAAGGACAGGGGTTGACGGACAAGAGAAAGAGAAAGAAGGAAGTAGGGAGGAACGCAGATTAGAAGACGATGACGCGTTTTTACTTCACGGCCGCCGGCTCCAGGTACCGATTGGGAGGTGAGCTGGGGGGGAAGGGAAGGAAGGCCGGGGGTTCAAAAGAGGCTGATAGGAGTTTATTGAAGCAGCGACTGGTTTGAAGAGTTTCTGCCCTGTCGAGCAAGGTTGTGAAACTGACGGAGTGGGGAAAGGCGTAGTTAAATTTTTAGTAACCTAACTGCCGGCGCAGGGGGGATGGGGGGGGGGGACAGTGCTCGCGGGGTGGTAAACGCACCGGTCGCGTGTAACCCTTGGGCCGTACCCCCGGGATGAGGGGGGAGTAGGGGGTCCGGTGAGAATGTCAGGCAGGGAAGGATTTAGTAGGTTTGGAAGAAGGAGGAATCAAAAAGGAAGTAACCTCTGGACGTGTTGACTGTTGCAGGACGAAGAGAAACGGGGATGGGGGAGCCGGGCCCAAAAAGTTTTTGCGGTGAAGAACGTGAAGCATGGAACCGTCGTATGGTGGGGAGGGTAGCCGGGAAGGAGGGAAGGACGTCAGCGACAAAAAGAAAAGAAGGGGCTGTGGAAGGTTCTCCTTTCTTATTACCGGAGAAGTGGACGATGCCGACTGGTGAACGACGACATGTTGAAAGGGGTGTGATCCGCCCGCGAAGTAACGTGTGATCAGCAAACCCTGCTGAACGGCGTCTTCGCGTAGGTAATAAGGTGGTGAAGGTCCTAACTGGGATCGGTCGACCCGAGAGATTTGACAAAGAATTACCTTGTCGAGTTTAAAAAGGGAACAGACAAGGGGGAGGCAAGTTCATCAGGGGGTAAGTAGTAACAGAGGGCTGGTGTGGGGTTTGGCAGGATTTTTACTAAAGGGTCCAGATGGAAATGAGGGAAGGGAAAAGGAGACAGGTGGGGGTTCTGAAACAGGGTTTCGTGACAAAAAACAAAAAGAGGCCACAAGGGGGCGGAAGCACCGAAGGTGGTTGTCCCAAATGAGATCATCTCCCGGCGTCGCGGGAGGGGGGGGCGGGGGGCGGGGGAAATTCAAAACAGAGCCGTAAGGTGGGCCGGTGGGGAACAAGTTTACGAGGCTTTACTTCACCTTTGACTAGGAGTTTGATCGTTGGGTCCAAGACGAGGAGGGTAGGGGAAGCATCTGGCCGATGAAGGGGGAGGAGGGTGGGCTGTCTGACCAGACAATGGCATGACGCGCGGGCTGCACACTTCCAAAGGTCGGCACGGGAAGGGCGCCCGTCTACTTTTTAAAGAGAGAAACCAAGTTTTCAGTGCCGTTTTAACCCGCGGGCTTAAGAGAGCTCAAGGGACGATTGGAGAAAAACACACTAGTGGAGCGTGGGGGTGAAGACCACCACACCGTTCGGAGTGCGGGACAACGTTCCAAGTTGTTCCCTCTATAATAAACAAGCGTGTCACCTTGAAACGTTTTGAAGCCGGGACTTTGAAAAAGAAAGATAGTGGGGGGAAGTCATGGTGGAGAGGCGGGGGGCGTACCGCCCACGTTTGGGTTTGCCTTAGGCCCAGAAGTGTATTGAGGGGGACTTCAACTGGGTTGGGAGGAGGGGAAGAATGGGGAAGTCCTTCGACCGTCCTATGGGGGGGTGCCCCATGTTGTGCCCGGTACCGGGCATTACACAAAAAGTAAGAGAAAATTACTGGCCCGGGTTAAAGAAAGAAGTCGTGTCCGTGTGGGAATGAACTGGGGGGCTGAAAAATTCTACAGACCCGGGGAGGCGGGAACGCAATCTGGGCATACCGAAACTCGTGGGTCTAGAGAGGATGGGAACTTTAACGTTAATGAGCTGGAGGGGCAGACAAATCCTCCGTGGCCGGAATAACGGCCTTTCTGAAAGGGCCCCAGAAACGGGGAAAAAAGAAGAAAGGAGGTGCATGAAAGGTACGACCCGGTATTCAGTTCAAAAAGCCTGGCTGTACAGGTAAAAAATGCGAGGGGCGGAGACTCTAGATCAAAAAAAACAAAGAGAGAAAAGGAGAAGGGAGGAAAAAAAACCTGCCACATAGAAGGGAGAACCCTGAAAGGCAGGTACAGAGGAACTGCCGGCGGGGGCAAGAAGCCCACGCTTAATGGCCGCCATCGGACGTCTGGGGCTGCCGGAAAGGAACTATAGAAAGTCATCGCAGGGTTGGATAGCGTCGGAATGGCACCGTCACGGGCAGCCTAGCGAAAGAAACACAGTTAAGGTAGAGTATTGCGTTAAACTACTAAAACCAGGTTCTGTTCGGCCATTTAGGACCTGAGATCTACCCACGTGAAGACAACGCGTCCGAGTTCTCCCAAACAAGCAATATCCTTCTTCGTTGGTCAGCCCGGACGCAACAACCATGGGAGTTCAAAAAAACAACAGCGAAACGGCGCGCATGCGGCATCGTCAACAGTCAAAAAAAGACCTTTGCCAGGAAATTAAGACGCCAGGAGGCACAACCTTTTGGGCCCTGAAGGCCCCAAGACATCCCTACCCCCAATGGGGGGGCAAGAAAAGGGGTCTGTATCACTGGCAAACGGAGTAAAAAGTGCGTTCAAGAAACGGTCAAACTTGGTAAAATCTCCAACGTGGAACGACTGGTACCCGCTGCAATGGCAATAAAGTGTGGGCTCCATCAGAAACAGAAACCGGTTTAAGAAATTACGGCCAGAACAAACGTGTCAGTCAGAGACGACAGGACGGGGAGCCGTCGTGGGGCAAGGGGAAGGGAACCGAACCACGAGGCATTTCAAGGGGGAACCAGCAGAGCTACGGCATCGAGAAGGTCTGCCGCCCAAACGGAAAGGCAAAAAACACACGATCAACGAATAAGTCAAGGTGCCGGCCCTACAGAACCCGGTCACCAACGCCAATAAGGCGCGTGTAAGGAAGTTCATATCCACTGACCAAAACCCAGACCGCGAAGCGCGATGAGAGCTTGGGGGAAACCACAAAGGAAATGGCGACAAAAAGTGAGGAATGACAGTTGTTCAGTCACTACACTGGAAGAGCAACACCGTCTGGTCAAGTCAGAAATGGAACATGAGACAGGGCCTTACCAAAAGAGAAAAACACCCAGCTGGGAAGAGAAAAAGAGAGAAATGTACTAGCCGCCTAGGGGAACTCACATAATACGGTCACCTGTGGGTACACGCTCGAGGGAGGCGAAACAGGTCTACCTTAACATATAAACATCAGTAAGAACAAGTGAGAGCTACGTTTGTCCGGATCCCAAACGACGCGAAACGGGAGGGGGAGAAAAAACCTTCGCAAACATTGTCGGAGCCTCCAACTGAGCGGCATCTAACGCGGGAAGAAAATCGGCCGAGGGGCACGGAAAAAACACACAAGACCAGAGGGGGTCGATACAGTACTGAAAGCCAGACCCTGCACTGCACATCGCAGCGAGTTAACGGCACGGTATTCAACTAAACGGCTGGGAAAGAAATCAGTAAAAAAAAATCTCGCGGGCAAAAGCAAGAGCAGCCGGGGAAGTGTCCGGGAAGAGGAGATGGACCTGCTAGTACTATCAATTATGGAGGATGAAGGTAAAGGAGAGCTGGGAAAACTAAGAAAATAAAGGGGAAATTCAAGGGCACGTGCGACTGAGTGACAAAGGTGATGCCGAGGAAGGAGACAAAAAACGCCCGGGAGAAAAAGGCTTTCTGTTACTACGAAAAGACAGAGGCAGGTCAAACAAAACCTAGGGGTCACACTGAGATCCCAGGCCAAAAACCCCGAGTGGCAGCCCAGAGGGGGGGAGGGAAGGGAGAATTACACGTCCGCATCGGGAAAACAGAAAGACTAGGAACTCGGACACCAGATCACCGGAAACCAACGGGGAACGGGGTCGCAGAAAACGGAGGAAAGCCCACTGGCTTCTTGTGACAAGAGTTAGGCAGCAAAAAAAAGTCGGCCGTCGCGCCGTGGCAGAAACACCTGTGGAGAAAGAGCGCCCTTACATGTAATCTTCAAAAAAAAGATGTAAAATTAACTCTGAATCGCCGAGCCCGGGAGATGACAACCTCGGTTGCAAAAGCATTACCGCTGTTTAGACAGACCACGGAGGACATCTACATAGGGAGCATTTTGGCATAGGCAAATTCTGGGACGTCCAAAACTGAAGCAGGTGAGGCTGCTGGGAAGAAGAAAAAACAGGGGGAGAACATCCGAGAAGTACACGGTAGCCTTTCTCGTACAGACATGGCCAGGTGCAATCGTATAGCGAGAGAGAGGAAAAAGACTACGGAAAAGTCGGCAGTAGAGGGGATGGGAAAACTACATCCGCAGGACGAGAGGGGGAACCAAGGGTACCGGGCACCTTAAACGGGACCATCATCAGACCGTTAAAAGCGTCTGGGGGTGGAC
>Ga0179591_1338360_pt1 | contig 14421 bp, 18 predicted proteins | sample CZOMad2_1_08_16f_FD_182891 | JGI IMG/M metagenome (GOLD analysis project Ga0179591, IMG submission 182891) | Vadose zone soil fungal communities from Angelo Coast Range Reserve, California, USA - CZOMad2_1_08_16fungal (PacBio error correction) | ecosystem: Environmental > Terrestrial > Soil >...
CAGGGGGGAAGGGCATAGATGGGGGCTAGGAAAGGTTTTAAAAGAAGGCGCCACACCGTGATTGTTCAAATAAAGGCGCCAATCCCAGAAATAAAAAAAAAAAGCCGGCCTAGGGTGGGGCCTTCTTCCAGAAGGACAATCGAGGGGATCAACCTTCTCATCAGATTCCTGGACACGCAGGGGAGAAAAAATCATGGAACGCAGGGGGATCCTGACATCACGCGAAAAACGCTGACGAGAGAGGAGTTTGGAGGGGCCAAGGGGCGGGTAGTCCAATCATAAAAAGAGAAAGAGCGCAGACGCGCGGTTGGGTTGGGAGACAGGACGGCCCTAAAAAGTTCAGACCTTGAAAAGAACATCGTACGGGGGGGACTTTTCACCCCTCAAAAGATCATTGAACTAGAAAAAGGAAACCTTCAACAGAAAATGTCTTTCGTTGGCCAGAGACACCAGGTGGGGGTCGCTATTCAGGAGTTCTAACTCCAAGGACGATGATACAAGGGTCATAGGGTCCCGCCAGTTCACGAAAAGAAAGGGGTCCGAAATCCAATGAGGGTAAACAGGATCAATTTTTAAACGAATCGGCGGTTCAGAAGCGGAAAAACGCAACTAAGTCTCCAACGGGGAGGGTGACAAGACTGAACAGATCAGCATCCGAAAATGTATGTGAAAAGGGGTTCCGGAGGACAAACGCAAAAAAGGATCTTGAAATGCTCTTGCGCACAACCTTTTCGCAAACAAACTGGGCAAGCAGAGGAAAAGGTTGAAAACAGCATCACCGAAAAGGCTCGTAAATAGGGCAACCTGAATAGAACCGTGGAAAGATACAACACAATGTTAAGATAAGGGAACAAAGGGAAACAGGGCAGGGGAAATCGGATGACTTAAAAAAAACTCACGGCTTTCGGCTCCAGACGGGGAAAAAAAAAGACGGGCCGAGCTGGCAACGTCGTAAACGCAAAGGCGGAAATCCAGAAACGATTATCGCCCTCCCTCCACGAGAGCAGACTCTGGCGATCAAGGGCCAGGCCCTCAAAAACAGGCACTTACCAAAAAAAAAGGCGTAACAAGACACAAAAACGGGGAAAGGCAACTAGTTTTTCTATAACTACCTCTTGCCACCAGAGGAGCTTGCCAATTCGACGACATCCCAACGAGGTGAGGTGGTGGAAAGGGGGGAGTGGGGGGGCCTGTGATAAGTTCGCAGGGATTCTCTCACTCAGCCCCAGCCGGAGACCACAAAAAACTAAAAAAATGGCATAGAAGGGAGGGGGGAGAAATTCATCCTGGAAATTGCAAGAAAAGACTTCAAACCCAGTGGGAAGAAACATCGGCTCTATTCCATGAGGGTTCAGAAGACCACTGAAAGGGGAATTTTTGAGACCGGTCTCCACGGACTGGGGCAAATTTCTTCACCCGTGGGAGATTCGGCAACTCGGGGTACAAGGGGGAGGTTGGTGAACCATGACTGGGTTTTTCGGAACAGAAAAAAAAAAAAAAAAAAAAAAAAAAAAAAAAAAAAAAAAAAAAAAAAAAAAAAAAAAAAAAAAAAAAAAAAACGGAGGGCCAACCTTAATAGAGGCCGTGTCCGCCATAAGACTGTCCAGGATCCCGCCGACCGAATGATTCTGGAGACCGAATGAAGGGGGGGAGTGGGGTCAATCTTCTGGCACCAGAAATCTTTGGAGGACAAAAAGGGGGTGCACGGCGCAAAACATAAAATGGCACCAAATCGCAAAAGCGACGCCGCCCCGGGGGTAAAAAATGAGAAAACAGGCGGATGGCCGCCTCGCAAGGAAGAAAACAGGGCCCAATCGAAAGCTTCAGGAACTTTTATAATTTTGGACAGCGAGCGAGCACAGGGACGGAAAACGGGGTTTTGGGAGAAAGCGTAGGCTTGGCGCATGGACAATCTACGAGACAAGGGGTGAAAGTTCAGGGAGGACCCCGTTGACGAAAGCATCGGAGGGGGTCACCGAAATTGTCTCGCAGGAAATCGGCCGAAATCCTATTGAGGGGGGCAGAAAATCAACGGTAAAACATGTGCAGGGAACGGGGGGCGCAGCGCAAGTGCGCAAGACCAGTTGAAAAGGCATGTCCCGTATGAACACAGAAAGGGGAGGAAGAGGTCGTTTGGTGACTGCGCGGAACGAAAAGGGGGTCGGGCGAGGGTGTGTTTCCGGAGAAAGAGAACGCAAGGAAGATCTTCAAATGGGGGTGAACTTGACCGGATTTATAAGGCGGGCCCGCCACGGTTCTCCCACAACAGAAAATTGTTGCGGCGGCCGCTACCCACCCAAAAAAAAAAAAAAACCAACACCAAACCAACACCCCAAAAAAACAAAAAACCAGCAAAAACAAAAAAGGCAAACACAAAATCCGGAGAATCAGCCTGTGGGAGTAATTTGGAATCGGCGAACCCCATGAACGGGGGTCCCAAGACAGTGTTCTCGACCCAGAAGATGAACCAAAGGACAACTTTCAGGTTTGGCAAAAAAGACAGGACGGACAGTCTCGAGGTTATCTATCGAATGTGGATGAAAAGACCCCGTGGGTACCAACAACAGGACACAAGCAGGGGGGGCAAACAAGATTCGCTCCCAGAGACATGAAGCTCGGAGGGAAAGGTCGATATCCGCCGTTAGTAAAACTGGGCACCTACCGAGGGGAGAAAGAAAACTGACGCGCCCGTAATAAGGACCAATGCTTCAAAAAGTCATGAGTTCATGTCTTGGCAGGCCAGGCCGGTTTTGGAGAGGGAATTCACAGGGTAGGTAGATCGAAGGAGGGATGCTCAATCGATTTCAAAGGGGCCCTGAAATGAAGAATGTTCGAAGGTCTTGCAGGGTGATGGGGCAATCGGAACACTTCAACAGGGTGGGAAAACTTCCAGGGGGAGGCCGGCAGAAAAATCTAAGGAAAAACCAGGGTGCCACGACCAAGGCCCTCTACCGCAAAACACTCAGCTGAGGGTAGACTTCCAGACCAACAGAACCATGATGGAAAAAAAAGTCATGTGCAGGCTTCACACTTCCGAACAAGAAAGAAATTGTAGGAAAAAGGACATCAGAACGGGGTTGTCAACGCTGAAAGAAATGGGCGTAAACGAATCGGGAAAAGAAGGGTATAGCCAGGAAGTGGAAGGAGAACCAGGGTTTGGGGGTTGAAAGAGAGGACCCCATTCAAAGGGTCCCCAGGTCGGTATTCTGAGGGGAAGGGGGGTGGTTTGCACAAATAGCGGGAAAGGCAAAGTAAGTGTGCGTGGGGGTGGACAGATTCGAGCCCGACTCTGAATAAAACAACGAGCCAGGCTCCCATGAAACAACATGGGACCAGCGTACGGCAAAGGGCAATGTGTTTCCGGGACGGTAATGGTAGTACAAGGGGGACAAAACAACGGGCGCCCTACGAGACACGGTCAAGGCAGGAGGAAGAAGTGACACGCATTTGGAAACAAGCAGGAGCAGCCATAAACAAAGCCGGATTTGTGGGGGGGAGGTTGGCCTGACTCGATGGGTGCCCTCAAGGAACTCGAGGGTACTAATGGCTTTCCTTAAACCGAAACTATGGAAAGCAGGAAGTAAACCGTCATCGGGCCTATAATAACAGGACACAAAACCCCAAAAAAAAAGGGAGGAGCACGGCCTGGAGGAGACTGGGGACCAAAAAACGAGCCTTGATACGTAACGAATGGAGGCACGACAAGGGCCCGCAAGGGGGTGGAATTCTGGGACGCAAACGGGCGTACACCAGGGTTTTGCTGTAAAAAAGGTTTTGGAACAAGAATGGGAAATGCGCCGACCACGGCTTACTAGAGACAAAAGAGGTTAAGAACAATAGGAAAATAAGATCTTTCAAGAAGAGGGTACCATGAGGGGTTTGGCCTTCTGGACAGAAGGCCGAGAGACGTCGGCAGGCATAACGATGAGACAAGCCCATTTGGGGCGAGAAAAAGCGGGGGAAGAGATGACAAAAATGTTTTGGGGTAATAACGCAACAAGGACAGCAGACTTTGGTTGGTTCTACAAGGGGGATTCAAGGAGGTGGGGGGGGGGGGGGGGGGGTTGGGGGGGTGGGGGGGGGTAAAATTGGTGACCTGAATGGCAACGTTGGGTGAAGTAATCTTGACCGTCGACTGATATCCCGACCACAACCAGCATCGCTTTAAAAAGAATCAGAAGCGCTGCTGCCGAGATGGTTCTACCAGGCCCTCGAGCACCGAAGGGGGCCTGTCCTGCAAAAAAAAAAAACCTGGGGGGATCAACCATTGAAACTGAACTGAAACAATCTAAATTCTAGGCCGGTGCTCGAGAAAATCCAAATTAGAGTGACATCATCGCCAAAATCTTGAGGAAACAACAACGCCAAAAAACGCCAGGGGTTCTGGGGGGGAGGAGGGACTTGGGTGGCAAACAGGCAAACAGGGAATCAAGCCTACTCATGGAAAAGACGGTCCTATTGAAAAGAGAAAATCGGAGAATAAGAACACGGGAATCGCATTCAACCAGACGGCCTACCCTACGTACGAGAAGGTACGCACTAAAACGTTGAGCGCGGACAGAGGAGAAATGACGCACAAGTTAACCTGGTATCAAGGAAAGAAGACTTCATGAACGAAAGATGGTAGATGGGGGGAACCCCGCAAAAAAGCTCCAAAGCATGATGAGAAATCCGCCCTGAGTGGCGGAAAAAAGAAGGAGGCGCAGCAAAGGAAAACCATTTTTTCCTAGAAGGGAACAAACTTCCTCATCCGCAAAAAAATTCAAAAAGAAGTGGGGAAGAGACCAAATCCTCGAAAAAAAACCTAGAAAAAATGAAAAACGGAGCTGGGGGAACCGCTTGCTGCTAAGGAGGACCGGCATCATGGGAGGACCGTGCCGCGAAAAGAAATTGTACTACTCAGACCGATATGATACGGACGAAGTGGTTGGAGAGGGGGGGGACAGGGTGCGATGTTGTCATGCCTCTACACACACGGAGGAAAGGTGCAAACCTAAGGGGGAAAATCAACGGACGTGGAATACCGCACAGTTATTCTTTGCTAGGGAGCCAAGACGCTTGCAAAGGGACATGTGGGGGGGGGGTTACCGAGGGATGGGCGCGTGGTCAAAAAAGAAAGGCCAAAAAAAAAGTATAAGACCTTAAATCCAAACGAACGCGGCGGAGGGTTCGTGCTCGAACACACCGGGACTACATCTTAGGTGGGAAGACGAGAAATGGAGGAGGGGGACCGGGATTTCAGGCAGATTGAAACCTTGACGACAAGAGCCCCACTATTAACGCAAGGGGGACAAAGAAAGGAAGGGGGGGAACGAATGGGCCGGGTGTTGTTTGAAACTCTTTTGTGGTTTTTTTGGGTGGGGAAATCGAAAGTTGCACCAAAGGGAAGAAAAAGAAAGGAAAGATTCGCAGACGGGGAGGGGGGAAATGTCATCGACGGACCCAAAAAAAAAAAAACAGAAATGCATGGGAAAGCGGGTTACTGATGACGGGGAACAAAGGGGTATCTGAAGGGAGTCCACTGCCATGGGGTTTTACAATCCGTTAAAAGGGGCGTCAGGGAACTAATAGTCATACCTGCCTATGGAAAAGCCGTGGAGAAAAACGCCTTTTGAGGACGCTGTCACAAAATTAGCCAAGGAGGGCCAATCTCTTGGGGGCAAACCTGGGAAGGTTAATGCGCAAGCATTAGCTCCCAGCAGGTTTTCTCTCCTAGCAGAGAGGGTAAAAAAAAAAGCACGAAGAGCAATGTTGGGATGAGGGGGAGGGAGGCGACCGGCGGTCAGCCACTTATTTTAAAAAAAAAGAGTACCTGTCGACAGCGGAGTCGGGGCTGCATTGATGGGGTCTCAGTGTTTGACGTAGTGGTGAAGAGGGCAAAAAGAGAGACGAGTTTCAATAAGTACAGAGGGTCTCATCACCACTGTAGAAAGGGGAATGCGCGAAATTCCACAGGTGGGCGCCGGGTTCGTCGCAAACCAACCAAGGGTGCCTATCACAAATACACAATCCATTGAGACAACGGGGGGGTGGGGGCCCTAATTTAGCGGGGTAGCCCCGGACGAAGCGAGAAACGCGCGAAATACTGACATTGGTCAAAAGGGAATCTGAAAGAGCGACATGGGCATTAACATCTGGTGGGGGAAAGACTTTAAATTCAATTGCAAACGCTGAGGTGTAATGCGGTAGAAACTGACGGGCGGAGAGGGTTGTCGAAAGTAATCCAGAAAAAGAGAAAAAAAAAGCCAGGGAAAGTCCCCCTACCGGAGGTGGAGGGGGGTCAAATTATACAGTCGTCGGGAGGCATCAACAAAACGAAACATCCGCCGTGGGTGGTAAAGCGGCGGGGAGGAAAAAACAGGGGTTAAGTTGGGGGGGGTCAAGGGGGGGGGGGGCTTCCGAGGGCGAAAAGAGGAGATACGAGACTGGCGAGATCCGAACAACAGCACGGTGGATGATTTGTTAAGCGCATCCAGGAAAAAGCAAGGCCACGAGCTGAAGAAGTCGCGACGAAATAACAAGAAACTTATAAGCTGGAAGGGGGGTCATTTTTCGGCAGGGGTACGAAAAGACCCCCCACCCAAAACCAAACAAAACCAACACCACCAGTTGGGGGAAACGGAAGATTACCACTGTTGTATCCCTCCGGGGGGAGTTTATTATAGGGGGGGGGGGGAGATGTGCTGGGTGCTGCTGTCCAAGGGGGGGTTCGTGAAGGACCGGGCGCACAGGGAGGCAAAACCCAACAAGCGATAATGGGGGAATGCGGTGCACAAAAAGTGAAATCAAATGGGGCGGAGGTTGATTCCAAACCAGGCTCTTCCGGAAACGATAGCGCGATGGACGACGACCTTGTAAAAACGGTGCCGGAGGTAAAATTACGGTAAACCTATATATCTCTAGCCCAAGAGAGATGTTAGAGGGTTAAAAAAAAAACTGATCGATGAAAAGAGAAACCGTTAATGGTGAATACAATGACGAGAGGGGAGGAAGCCCTTTCAAATTTATGACTGGCCAATTAACGGACAGGGAAGGAGAAGATTACAAAACTATGAATCTGAAGGAAGGAAAACCGGCCCGGCCGGAATCTTCTCTCTTTAAAAACTCGCGCCAGTAATAACTACGTACCTAGGGGGTTGCCATCATCAAATGTTGCACGAGCAAAAAGGGTCCCGAATAATTGCAACCGGGGAAGGTAAAAAAAAGACTTTGTGGGGCTCGCGGGGAAAAGCGAGCGAAGACCAATCCGTCAAGAGGCGAGGGCCAAGAAAAGAAGCCTATCCTGTAAATGGGGAAGGGCACGAAACGAGCCTCACATCAAAATAGGGAGAGCCGCAATGTTATTGGTAAAAAAATCGTGCCGTATGGACAAGCTACAAGACAACTGGGAGGAAAGGGAATCAGATGAGGTCAACACATACAAAGAGGAGGAGGAAAAGAAGAAAAAAGAGGGGAAATCAAATTCCATCTTCATGGGGAGAGCCTGAAAAAGCCCGGCCGAAAAAAACAAAGGTCCAAGAAATTGCGCTGCCAGGAACTCAAAAACGCTCCTCGATTTGCCGGAACAAAGGCCAGAAAGAAGAACTCACGTCCCAGAAAACCGGGGGTCACATATGCCTTTCAAACACGGTGATGCTGAAGAAAAAAGACTGAGCAAAGAAGCACGAAGACCACAACTGACTCTGAAACGGGGAAATATGGGGGGGAGTGGCACGTGACAAGTTGGAAAAAAATACAGAAACGACATATGGCAGGGCGCGAAGTGTTTGAACACGCGCCGCCGGGGTGAAAAAAGTGCCCAAAGAGGAAAAAAAGCAGAAAAAACGCCATCGGGAAAAGGTCAAGGGTGGGAGCATGGCAAAAAAAAGATGATATCAGGCCATAAGTTAAAGGTCACGGGTCAAGAGAAGGAGGAAATGTGGGGAGCCCCAACCGTGGGGCTGATCGAGTGAAGAAGTCAGCCGGACAGGACGCGAGCGGATTGTAGAACGTACAAAAAAACAGCCCAAGAAGGTACTCGGGGAGGGGGGAAAGGAATGGGGCGCAGCGCGCCTAAAAAAAAAAGACAGGCCTCCTCCGAGGGTCAAGCATGTCTGAAGCAACCGAGCCAAAGTGTGGAAGAGGACGAGGACGATACATTATCTGCAAGGGTGCAAAAAGGAAATGTTGTGTCGCCCGAATTAGCCCGAACACGCAAGCAGCAACCAAAGCCGGAATAGAAAAAATAAAGAACAATGAAGAAGAACAACCCGGTTGTGATACGTGGGGGGAAAAGGAAGATCATGAGGGAGCGTAAACCGTAAGACACCAAAGCTTGAACTGGAACTCAACAGATAGAGCCGAAGTGATTCCGGCAAATTTTCAGAGAGTGGCAGAGGTTACCAGGGCAAAATCATAAACCAGGTAGGATGACAACAGCGTCGAGAGCAGCTGGGCGACAAGACCCGTCAACTTGCGAGCCACGAAGCGTAACAACAAAACTGCGCGCGATTTTCGAGCAAAAACTCCGTCAAAAATCGAAACTACGGAATAGAAGTAACGGGGAAAATCCAAAGCGCCTGGTTTGGTTGGCGGGCGGGTGGGCCCCTGGATGAAAAAGGGGTCGACAAAAATGGACTCTTGAATGCTAAGACCGCAGCAGAATGAATAAAGACGAATTGGGGGGGGAGGGCGCAAGGGAGTCGGAAAAAAAAAAAACCCGTGTTGCCAATGCAGGAAGGAAGTCCCAAAAGGGACCCCAATAAAGATTGGTGACAACAGCGGGATCGAAAAGGACGTGGAGGAAGTACAAAAGATTAACGGGCCCCACAGAGAAGGTATAGGGCGGGGGGGGAATAAAATCAACGGTGGGTTGAGAAACTGATCTTGATCCACCATGGAAAGGGCCGTTGCCACAGAGGCGCAACAGATGATGAAACAGGGGGGAAGAGAATTGATCTTATAAGAGACCCCACAGAAAGATGTGCGCAGGTGACCCAAGTCCAAGGGGGCAAACAGAGGCCAATACCGCCAGCAAAAGAAACCAAAGAGCGCCAGGGTATAAGAATTACAACTAGCGAGCCGACCTGAGGAAAAGACGCCATCATCGGAAAAGGCTTGGTGGTGTGAAGGCAGAGGAGAAAACACAGCGTGGTGAGCACAGAATTTGGAGACTGCCAGTCACCCAAAAACTGTCCCTACCTCAATAAAAGCAACTGGGTAAATTGGGGAGAACGTGAGACGGGAAGGCGGAAGCGAAAGAGCGGTCAGAAGTGGTGCAAAAGGGGACGTGCCGAAGGACGGATTTAGTCTTGAAATCCGTACAGAGAAGGTTAAAGACTGTTGGAAAAGTGTCTGAGGAAAGAAATCGCTCGCAAGGCTGTTTTTTCACACGGAATAAGGTAAATAAAAAGGTCTTGATGAAAAGTGGGAGGGGTTGTGTACTAACGAATGGCCGATCCACATTACTATGATGGCGTCTCAAGAGTCCTGGAGTTGAAAATTGGTTAACATTCAAGAATGTAGAAGGCAAGCAACCCCCCCCTTCGCTTCAACGTTCAGAAAAAACAAAAAGGAAGGGAAGGGGAGGGCAGTCGCCAGGAAAAAGAAGGTCCTTGTGGGGGTGAGGGTTGTTGAATTGGCTAAGCACAACCAATCAAACACGGTGGCAAAATAGATAATTGTAGAAAGCAACGCTATATAGGCCGGGGGGCCCACAAAGTGCACGGTGACATAGACGTTGATCCGAGAGAGGTAGTGAGCAATCATTAAAATGGGTCTCGGGATCCCGCAAAAATCAGTCGGGTCAACAAAGAATTCAAAACCAATCAAGTATAGGCGATTGCAGAGGGAGGCCAGACAGGCGGTAGGTGAAATCAGCCAGGCTTTGAAGCAAACCCTAGGCAAGCATGGGAGAGGAAGAACCAGCGGGCCGTACGTCCCAGGTCATCGAACAAGGGCTTACTATCCCATATAGTTAATAAAAAAATAGGGTAGTCTGACGGCCACGAAATGGTAGGTGTAGAAGGGCGGGGGCATTTTTCGAGAAAAAGTGGGCGGCAATCGCAAAGCACCAAAAAGGCTTCACGGGAGTCGAAAGGAGGAACAAAAGGAGGGGGCAAAATCGGACGCCATGTCAGGGAAGTATGGTGGGGGAGCCAGTGGGCGCGTGCGGTTCCACAACGACCGGTGGGGCCGGGACAGAGGCTTTACTAACCGGTGTGACGAACAAAGCAGGTTCGCAATGTGGTGAAGGTCTTACTTGAAAGGAAGAAGACTAATTTATCAAAAAACTGCTGGGAAGAGAGAAAGGGGCACCAATAAAAACGAAATAAAAAAAAAGAAGCGCGCGATGCGCGCCTTTGCGGGATTGCCGACGGTCAGATCCGCCCGAGGGAAAAAAGGGACCACAAGGGTAGGATGCCCGGGGAGGGGAGGGGGGGGACAACAGACGCCATTGACCAGATACGGGGGAAAAGGGCCGGTTGACGGGGGGGCAGACAAGAGATTTCGGAGATACAGAGAGGCGCCAGACCGGAAAACATAGACGGCAACAACCAGCCGAGGGTGGGTGAACTTGAATTGACGGGAAAGAAATACGTTAGCAACGAAGTCCGGGCTAAGGCGTATAACCAACTGAGTAAAGCAAAGCCAGATTTTGGATGCGTTTTCCGACTAGAGATTGATTGGGACGACGGAATCTTTCTAAGGAGAAAGATGCTCAAACATTACGCTGGACAATTCATCGAAAGTAAACGGTCACGCAGAAAAAAGCAAAGATAGGCACATTTGGGGGACCAAAAACCAAAAGGAAGCTGGGAAAGATGTGTTCCTGGGACGCGGGGGACTAAAACCCTTTGGGGAAAGAGGGGAGAAGGAAAAGTTCACCAACCCGGGGCAATTGTGGAAAAATGATGAGCTCGCTGCAAGGAAGGCAAGTGGTGACTGGGCCGAAGGTGACACTATAGGGGGAAGCGTCTTCGTCCAGAAGCCTTTATCTATAGAAAAAAAAAAAAAGGAGGAGATAAAATATATTAAGAGAGGCTCGAAAATCAAAAAACCATTCTATTTCAAACAGACTAAAGGCCGAACGTGAAAACGGGGGAAGGAAACTGCGTAAACCGGGGGGGGTGGGAACCAGTGATCCTGGGACAAAAATGGAAGGACCTAAGACAAATTGGTTGGGGCAAAAAAAGGGTGGAATCGGTCGCGACTCTGGGAAACTTTCGAATGAAGTCAGTTGGGTAAGGAAGCCATTTCGTCCCGTCAAACGCAAGTCGGACATCATACCGACTTTAAAAAATGTCTTCCAACAGCAAAAGATCAACAGAACTTTGCAGGAAGGCAAGAGGTCTACTACGCACGTCAAAACTAGACTGGCACGAGCACTGGAGGGAGAAACGTGACACCGTAAACAAGAAAGAAGGGACCACAACCTGGCGGAAGAGGGAGTAACCTCTCCATGTGAACAAACGATCGCGGGCTAAAAGGAGGGCCAGCGTAAGGGCACTGGCGAAAAACTGCCCGCAACCGTCAGGAGATGGAAAGCGGGGGGTCAAAAACACAGAGAAGAAAGAATCCTTTCGTCAGGTTAGAAGAAAAAATCAAAAGCAACATGGGGAAATTGACAGACCAAGACGGTCGATTCGGTTAAGAACGGAACAGAGGGAGAAAGAAGAGAAAAAGGACCTTCCAAAGAGGGAGAAGGGGGTTTTTTTTTGAAGACTTCCATGCACTATGGGACAATGGGTTTTAAAAAATACTAAACGGGCGAGGGGGAGTATAAAGCACATGAAGGAGGAAAAAAACGGCGTCATAACAAAAAAACTACCCGCAAATACGAGCTCGCCACTTACGAAATTCAACGATGGGTAGGGAAGAAGAATCAAAACCACAAAAGGAGGAGAAATGTCCAGAAGCCTTAGGGGGACTGAGACTGCACAGACAGTAAATCGCCCTGCGCCAATAAAGAAAAGGAATGTTCAGTCGAGAAGCTAATGGAACATATATCTAGCCGCAGGGGGTTGTGGCGAGGTTTCTTCGGACGAAGGATGGAAAGGGGGGCCGGGGACTGAGGAAGAATCACAGGATAGACCCCTCAAAGGGGCTGGCCGAACTGGGAAGAAGAGGACAAGTGCTGAAAAGAAAAAGGGGGGTTGGGTGTAAAAACGACGGGTGGAGGCAGTCATCCCACAGAGAGAATCCCCCAGAAACGCCGCGCGCCGTTAAGATCTGACACAACGCAGGGGTGGCCACCAAGGAAACGCAGTTCGAGGAAGGAGACCCCAAAATAGCTATACATGTGGGAAGGGAAGGGAATAATTTCAAAAACCAGGTCTGACTAAACAGCGGCCTACTAATGAAGACAAAAAGGTGGCCGCGTGGGCTATTAGGCCGGGTTGCCGCACTAATAGCATCCAAAAGAGACGCAAGTTTCCGCAAAGTCCAAGAGGACCCCCTTGCTGGGGCTACACTAACGGAGAAAGGACCTCCCTACGGAAAACACTACCTTAAGGAAGTAGGAGGGGGGACCGTGTCTTTTACAGGAACTTGGAAGTATGGACGTCACGGCCAGAAAAGGAGCTGTAATTCTCTGGGAGCGCGCGACAAGAAAGAAAAATAAAATTGCTAGAAAGCAGAAATGGGGAACAAGGGATAACAAGGGGAGAAAACGGGCCATGCTCCGATAGGGGGGTAGTATTGTAACTGCACATGGGGGAGTTGCTCAGTAATTGAACTGGACGCGAAAAAGGAAAAGGGAGACAACCAGACCGATATGTGAGACGAAAGCGAAAGACATTTAAACAAGCATACAGGACTGGTTTTGCTTGGGGGGAAGAAGGGACAGGCCTACGAAACTAAGGGGTTAATTTTTAGGACCGGTGAAAGGAGAGAGCGGGAAATGTGCGTGCGAGATTGTTGGCAGCAAAGAAAAACTGTTAAGAGGGGGGAAAAAAAAAGATAGCGGAAAAACAAATCTGGGAACATCGGTCTCCAAGAAGAGTCAGGGGCGGGGGGGGAAGATTCGCAAGGAAAAAAGGTAAACCACACAGTTGGTTGGTGGTTCGCTCGGGCTGAGAAAAAAAAAAGGGGACTATGGAAACAATCAATAAAAAGAGAGGAGGGGGGACACACAAGACTTAAAAAAAATGGCCGAAAACGAAAGACGTAGCAGAAAAAGATTCAAATGCCTGGAAGTCATGGAAAAGAGAGAGCAGGGACAGAAAGCAGGCCAGAAGGGGAAGGCGATGGGAAGTGACTAAGGGGGATGCCGGCTCAGATGGAGGAGCTTTAGATAAAAAAAGAAGCCAGGGCAAACAACGACCGGTAGGAAACAAAGAATCTTTTAGAGGGAATTCGAGAAAAAGAGAAGAGGGATCTCAAGGCTAGGTGAAATGGAAAGAGCTTGGGGGGGATGTAACGTAGGGATTGGAATCCAGGGAAAGGGTGTTGCGGCTTCAAAAAAAGACTTACGGAACTCTATCGTTGGCAGGTAGAATTGGGTAGGGATTTGCCGCTTTAAAAACCAAAAAGCAGAGGCAAGGGGCGGAGTAAGACAGCGATCCATCTGAAGGTGCAGGTGAGTCAGTGGTCGAAAGGAATACTCAGGACCATGTTCAGTCTGTTACCCAGGGGGGTTTAGAAGGGAAAAAGGGGTACTTGTTATAGGTTTGAGAAAAGGTCAGAACGGAAGTTGAGGTTCCCTGGTTGGTGGTGTGGTCCCAGTCGGGCCAATCCTGTGCGCCAAAAGGACGGCCGAAACTGCAAAAACAAGGCTAGGCCTGGGGGAGGACGGGGGAAACAAGGACCAAACAATTGGAGAGTTTGGGAAACAGCTTGAGGTTTCCGGAAAAGAGATAGAAGAGAGACAGTGAAACGCAAAAGATTGGGGGGTACACGCACGGACCGACTTTGGGTCCTTGCTGAACGGGCACGAGAAATCGGCCAAGACCTGTCTTGAGAGGCATGCAAAGATTGAAGAAACGGGGAGAAAAACAGGAGGAGCCCACCAGGGAGGGGAAATCCCTGAGTCAGTCTGCTAGGAATTCGATCTTGGACAGACAGAATTTCAGGCCCTGCTGCGTGCGAGGGGAGGGAAGGAAAAGTGAGAAGCCCGCAGGGTTTTTGCAAGAAAGAGCGGCAACAGCCACTACCAAGAAACGTTTCGGTGACTGGACAAAAAGAAGAACACATCACAACCAGATTCCGGAAGAAGGAAGAGGTGGGAGGGGAACTGGGTGGCTGAGGAGAAGCCTCTTTTGGGCGGCAAAAATTAAACGGCATCGCATGCACCGGGAAAGGGCCCGAAGGCCGCGAATTCTGCAAGCGAGGCTCCGCAAGGCAGGGAGTGGAAGAGGGGGAAGAACAACAAGGGAAAATGGAAAAAGGGGGGGGAGGGCGCCGTATTTAAATAATAGCCTGGCACGGACCAACCTGATCAGA
>Ga0179591_1293257_pt1 | contig 14420 bp, 10 predicted proteins | sample CZOMad2_1_08_16f_FD_182891 | JGI IMG/M metagenome (GOLD analysis project Ga0179591, IMG submission 182891) | Vadose zone soil fungal communities from Angelo Coast Range Reserve, California, USA - CZOMad2_1_08_16fungal (PacBio error correction) | ecosystem: Environmental > Terrestrial > Soil >...
CGCTCGGCAGGACTTCAGACAGAAGATAGAAGTTTTCTACAGAGGAGGCATCGACGAAAGGGGGGTTCTCGGTAAGATTTTCTCACACACTGCTATATAACTGTCTACACAGGGGGTAAAGAAATCGGAATAGCCCACTACAAAAACAATGGGATGGAATGCGTGGGAACCAAAACTCTAATTACAAAAAGGAAGGCACGTTACTCTCAAAAGGGAAAACGAAGGCTCCTTAGGAATTGACAAAACATAAAGATCTCCAAGGCTCACCAGAGCCAACGCAAGCACGCAGGAGAAAAGATATCTCGGCTACTTGAAAACACACTAAAGCCGGGAAAAGGAGAAAAAAAAAGCGTGAAACTGTCTCCCTCAGAAGTTACCTTGTTAAAAGGATACGGGCAGAAAAATTACAAATCTGATGGGTGGGTCGGATAGGTCATCTTCGGAACGGGGGTCTAGATGAAAAGGGGGGGGACCACCTGGTAAGGAAAGGGTGCTGGGAACGCGTTAGCTGACACTGCAAGAGAAACCGGAGGGGCAACCGCCCATCTGAAAATGGATCGGTCAAGTCTAACAGTAACAGCTCTAAAACCTCCCAGAGGGGGAACTTAGTGTTTAGGCTAAGGAGTTTCTGCCACTCGGCAAGAGAAAAGGAACGCCAGTTTCTCACCGTAAGGATCTAGCGCTCCCCAAGAAAATAAGGAATAAACGAAGGACGTGGGGTCCTCTTACATCCAGTACGGAAGACTCCTTGGCACGGGGCAGGAAAATCCCCTCGCAGAAGGGGGCCAAAGACGGAAAGAGAAATCCATTCTCGTTCCGCCGCGAGGAATCAGGTGGCAGTAAAGGACGTCACATCTAATGCGAGGAGAGGAATTCCCCAACGGTTACCAGGAAAAACGGGGGGGGGGTTCTTAGGGGGGGGAAAAGCTATAACGTTACCTTTAAGTCAAAGGGGGGGGGAAATAAGCTAGGGCGGAAAACCACAAACTCGCGCCAAAAAAAAACGGGGGCGGGACTACCACTCGGTAGGGGTAAAACTCGCTGGGGTTACGCAGTAGAGGGCACATAAACGCCAGTGGGACGAAACCAGCAAAAAGCCGAGACTGCAGCAGGTAGCCCGATCACGGGCACTAGTCTGAGGTTGAAGTCAGGGGGAAAAGCGGGGAATTGCTCGGGCAAGGACGCAGAAGGGTAAAAGCTGCCCCCAGTCCAAGGATCGAGATCAGGTAGAGTATGGCTTCCATGACAGTATGTAGGGAGAAGAAGCGATCCCAGGTGGGACCGGTACAGAAGATCGGAAAACGGATGATAAAACCTCCGGAGGTGACTGGGAAGAATCAGCACTCTTGAGAATCTGGGGGCTGGCGAAACCAAACAAACGAGGGTCCCGGGCCAAATCAAAACCGGAGAGCCGTCCATCGACTGGAGGCCAGGTTCAAAAAAAGAACATGGAATCACCCGCCTCAACCATCTAGCAAAGCGTGAATTAAAAAGACAGGAAACCCGATTGCACCTGGGTAGAAAAGATCGAAAACCGTAAGAACCCCTTCCTGCAGGTCTAAGTCCGGATAGTGCAAAACAGGTGTAATCTAATGGGGGACGAAGCTTTTGAACCAAACTAGGGGGGAAAAAGTCAAGGGGACCAAATTGAAAAAAAAACTCAGATCCCAAAGAAAGGATCTAACTCACAGAAAGGGGAAAAAATAACGGGGAGCCTCAACGGGGTGGTCAAGATCAAAGGAAAAGATCGGACTCAAGTAAACAAACGAAGAGAGGGGGAGAGTCTCCGACACTGATGGGCCAGACAGGAGCAATTTTAGAAAAAATAAAGGACATCCCGCTGAGATGGAAATAGCGAAAGGGTTCCCAATCGGTGGCTAAGTGACAACCATAAAAGAAGAATTAAGAAAAGAAGATGGAGAACACCGGTCAGGACAAGGGGGGGGGGCCGGTAAAACCCCTTCAAACAGGTCCAGAAGTGAAAAAAGGGGAGACAGAGGGGTGGTCCACAGAGAGGATTTAGACGGGGACAGTCAGCCCGATCATTTCCAAAAGCGACATTGACGGCACAGCGAAAGAAGGGACGGGGTGAGAGCCGAAGAGCGTGGGGAAAGGGGAAAAAAAAGGGAAAGGGGAAAAAAAATAAAAAACAAGAGGGGCAACCCTCGCCTCCAGGGACGTTCAGAGGGGTTCAGGACAACAAACGAGCCCAACGGACTACGAAAAACGGGGACGGTGAAAAAAAGTGTGCGATCAAGGCCGAAAAGGGAGGTCCCAAATGGGGGGGGGGAATAAAACGGTGCGATTCCAAACGGAGACAGTGGTGTGATCGCTCAGCTTAGTAGGGAGGGCATCCAAGGAAAGGTTTGATACATTGTGGTACACAAAAAAAGAAAAACCATACTGGTACTGAAAAGAATACCAAAACTCGAAAAGACCACGCCCGGGGATCTGAGCTACCTTTTCTCTAAAAAGGCCTGGCCACATGCCTAACAACGTGGGATGAAGGGGAAAAAAGAGAGGAAAAACCACAGACCACGGTCAAGCCCCAGGGTGAAAACTACTTTGACCGCGACAAAACTCAGCCTTCCGGAACCAAGGGTATAGAAAGCTGCCATTCACAAAAAAGCAAGGTGGTGGGGCGAAAAGAAACAAAAAGCAACAAGGGTTCACTATCACACTTTGGTTGACAACAGGACAATTCCGGAAGAGGGTTTAGATTTATGGTCCGAAAAAAAAAAAAAGCGAGGGAAAAACACAAAGTGGGAATCAGGGGGTTCCATGAACAAATAGGCAATCTCGGCTGGAAAACAAAAAGTCTGTGGGAAACGATTCAGACTTCCCGGGCTCTTTGAAGGGGGGGGAAAAAAGCAATCGCTGAATAATGTTGCACTTCGGGAACCGAATTAGGGAAATATAGAAAAAAGCATAGAAACATAGGATTGGACATAAAACCAACATATCAAAAAACAACCTTATTATTAAAAAAAAGAGAAGAGAATTCAAATGACAGAGAATCCGAACCGGTGCATAATTTACAAAATTCTGGGGGAGGCCATTGCTTGGGCCCTAAAAAGGAACTTGGGGACTGTGGGGTAAAAAGCAAAATACGTGTTGGAAATCAGCTAAATGAAAAAACTCACGCACACCGCTGTGCTAGGCAATAGTGCGTGCTGTGGGACATCTGTCGGAAGACAAAACTGCTCTCGGAAGGGTAGAGGAAGAGAAAGACGTCAAAAGCCTAGTCGAACTGAGGGGGGCCACCTCGAGATGGGGTTAACCAACTGCATAGAAAAAGGAAATTGGGAGAAAGAACAAATGGTTGACCATACAAATCTACGTCAGAAGATGGACGAGATGTAAGGAATAGGGTTCAAAAGGGACTTTAACTTGCGGTGCAATCAGAAGGTCTGGATAGGTGGTCAGAAAAAACGTAAAAACCAAAATAGGCAATTGTGTCACGGCATGAAGAATAAAAAAAAGGTTCGTGTCTACAGGGTAAATACCCCGGGGTCAGTTTGGGCAGAGAATCAAAGGTCGACACCAATTCCGTGGGGGGAATACAATGGGGGGGGAATGCGGTCCGTATAGACGAAGGTCAAACCGAGGGCAAGAGATCACTAGACCGCAGACGGTGAAAGAAAAAACTCTACAGGAAAGTGAAAAGAAGGGGACGGCACTCACTGGTTGGAAAGGTGGATAGCCGGCGGATTAAAGATGTACGTCATGGCCCACGTGTCCGGGGTTTCCAAAGAAACCAAAAATCTCACAAAGACGAAGGACGTCGGGACTGGAAACGGACCCGGAATGGGGAAAAGCTGGAAATAGCGTTGACAGGAAATGAAATCCAACTACAAGGTTGACAACTTCAGGGACCACAGCAAACACGAAAAAATGTCTGACGGAGTGAACCCCCGGGGGGGCAAACAACAACAGGGAAGGGAAAAAAACCCTGCGTGGTCGCGGAAATATTTGTAAGGTCGGGGAAACCTGGCTAACGGCGGGGGGGGAATGCGTCGGCGACGAAGGACACTGGGATTCTGTCACAGGGGGGGGAAGACGTGGTAACTCCAGGGGGTCTTAGGGCTGGTCAGGGGAGCACTAAAGAGAACACCTCTAAAATATGGCTCAGATAGAAAAAAAAAAGTGGGCCCCTGATCAAAGGGGGAGGGCACCCTAAACGGGTTGGGCTTGAGCGGGCGAATCACTGATGAACTAGATAGTAAACAGAGTATCGGCGGGAGGTCCTAACCCGGCGGTTGGGAAACTATCCTTCACCGGCGGGTACAAGTTCGAAAAAGTAAGCATAAAATGAGCGTTCCGTGAAAGGAGTTGTGCGGAGACCAGGTTACAAAAATCGAACAAAAAGGGGGGCAGGGCGGCTCACTAGCTCACTTTGGCAGGAATTCTCTCCGACGAAAGTAGATAGCCCTGCAAGGGGAACGTGCGAGGGGATCGGTTTTTCGGAACGAACTAATCGCAGCACGGCGCCGCACGAAAACCTCATAAGTTGGGGTTCTGTCTTCTAGGTATCAGGGGAACGAGAACTCGAAAAAACGGTGGAATGGCATAAACGGGGGGGTCAACTACTGCACAGTTCTAAAAACACTCATATACGAATCCCTATCTTCGGACACTCGAACGACACGAAAAAGGAGGTTTAAAACGGATGGCTACTGGGAAGAGACTAAGAAAACCTGGAAATCACAACAGCTTCTGAAGGCAGGGCACGGGCAACAGGGATCAGCAAAGTAGTCATTTGCGAGTAACGGGGTTCCCGAAGACAGAAAAAGAAAAGCAACTGTTTCCTGAAGGAGGAGACATCAAAGGGAAAAAAAACCGTCGTAAAAGGGTGGGTGGAACAAAGGGAAGAAAGGGGGGGGGAGCCCTTCTAACTAAAACCAAAGGGGGCCTGGCAGCAGGAGAGAGTCTCTCAAAGGGAACACCCGGAGACGAGAGGTAATACTCTCCTTATGGAAAGGTATAGAGAATCTCAGACCATCTAATAATGGACGGAATGCACACCAACCATCAAAAAAAATCAGCAAAGCATGCTTGGAAGAAACAAATCCAAAAAAAAAACCAATCGAGAGCCCGGAGACGGCCCGTGGGACGGATAGGGCTCCCGGAACACGGTGGTTCACCTCTGAGTGGGCGACCGGTGAACGCGTCACGAAGGACTGCTGGGGGGGGGGCAAGACTAATGAGAGGTGGGAGCAGAAACTGACTCCCACAATAAAGGTAGGGGGGGGTTTCAAAATGGAATCTTCCCCAGTTTGAAGAAAAAGCGACTGGGTCTCTCTAAACAAACAAAAAAAACGGGTCATGGCTGCGATGATTAATCACCCGGAACGGGTCGAGCTTCAAGGGAAAAGCAACAGGGGATGCGAGAATACCAGATCGGAAAACTCAAATGGAGCAAAACTCAGAGATCGAACGAGTCGCGGACGAACGCCTTCTCCTAGAAGTGGAAGGGGGGAGTCACGGGGAAAACGGGGGGGTTATGTCACGAATGGCGAAGAAAAGCACCATTCCCTCACATGTGAGCTAAGTAATTCATAAAAAGGGCAGTTCACGGAAACTGCAGGGTGACGCAGTGGACAAAATTTGGTCGCGCGAGGGTGAAGAAATTCGGCAGAAAACTTTAAAAGTCTAGCGAAAAGGGGGGGAGACTTAGCCCAAGGGGGCACGGTGTAACCGTATCAGGCAACTCAACTTGGAAGTGCCAGAACTCCTCTCGGCTCGTCTGGGCCCCTCAAACTATCTGACGGGATGCGCCCGTGGTGAGGGGGGCAACTGAGGGCTGCAGAGGAACGTTGAGCCCGACGCGTGGGGGGTCAGATTAGGGGTACACACTAGAAAAGAAAAACCCAAAACACCCGGCCGGGGGGGGGTGCAGGGCGAGGACTAATAGTCCATAAGGACCAGCAGCTCAGGCCATGGACTCGCCTTGCCTAGGGGGATAAGGAAAAAAAGGAAATCCTTGAAAGAATAATAAGGCAAGGTGATAAAGTCCGCCGGATCTGGGAACACTGGGACTGGAGGGGGTGTGATCGAAAACAGGTCATCGATCCAGAAGAGAACTTCACTAAATTCCCGTCATACCGACAGGGTGAGGTAAACGGTGGAGACCAGTTCTATCTTTAAAAGGAGAGAAAAACGGTCACAAAAATGGAGGAGAACATCTGAGTCAAGCCTAACTGTCTCTAATTTAACTCTTAAAGAGTCAACACTAATACACTTAAAAGACTCCTGGGGAGGGAGAGTAAAAAGACTGGGCCCAGATATAACTACTGGGCTTCCTTCTTGAGAGAGGACAGGATCACCCCTGGGGCGGAAAAAGAACATCCGAAAGTGAGAAAGAAACAACAAACTGGGAGATAGTGAAAAAGCGAGAGATTTCGACGGGTGAAAATCGTTAAGGGGGACAAACGCGATCACTCTACGAGCAATCGCACGGGAAGGGGATTCTGCACCAAACCGACTTTTCGGAGAAGGACGGAGGGGGCAGCAAGGTAAAAAACATAGAGGGAGCATAGGATGAAGACGGGTAACCGAAGGGTGCAGGCGGCAGACAACAGTCCGGCCAGGCAAAGAATGCGAGGACAGGAGAAAAAAAGGTCTCAACAAGTGGACGACCAAAAAACTGTCATTTCAGTGCGGCAGAACCTACTCGGGGGGGGACATACTCTGAAGCCAAAGTCGAAGAAGCTCGGGGAAACGGTCAACGCGGCGGGAAGGGAAGAGCAGAGATTTGTCAAGGCTGCACAAAAGGGCACTTGAAGGCGGGGACCGCGGTGCCGGGAAGGAGGGCACAGAAGGACACCGTAAGAGTCTCCAAACCGCATCCACTAACCGGGGCGCTGGTCGGAGGTCCAAGAAGGAAATGACCAGGAACACCAAACAAAAGACTCTTGAAACAATGAGAAACCGCACACCTCCCCTCGGAACGGGGAGGGGAACTAGTAGAAGCCCCATCTCTCGAGGGTCGAACGACCTGACGCCGGACACAGGGGGGGGGGATCTGCAAAGGTCAACCTCCTCCTCGACGAAAGGAGACGGATCCAAAAACGATCGAACCAAAGAAAAGCGCAAGGGGGCTTGGGACAACTCGTCGAGTGGGGGTCGACAGCCGGGTAAAAAAGGAGAACACAGATAAAACGCAAATGATGGGAAAAAAGGAGTGACCGGGGGAGATCAACGGGAACAGAGCGTAAATGGAAAAGACGTCAGCTCAAGACCAAACCCTCAAAATCAACCAGAAGAGACGGAACCCAGGACACGAAAAAAGACAAAGGGAAATATGAGAAGAAAAGATGACGCCAAGAAAAAAAGGGCAGGAATCGGCCAAGCGTGTGCAACCGGGGGGACTGAATCGAGAGAGGGTAAAATGGAGTCCTATAAATCCGCAAATGGAAAAGGACTGATAATGTGGACTCGCAAATCAATTCAGGAAAGAAGGGGGACCTATGATGCCACCAGTCCAGCCGGGGGGGGAAAAACCCCCGGGCCAAACGCGTGGGGAGAAAATCCCCGAGAAAAAGGAAAGTGTCCTCAAGCAAGAAAAGTGGAAGTACGGAACAATCTCTAAAAAGCTGCCACAGAACAATACTTCTGAGGATTCCAAAGAAGGGGGGAATTGGGTCCTCAGGAAATAGTAATAAGTCTAGGCGCTCCAGAATTCACGGAATCAAGGGGGGGGTAGGGGGAAGGGCGTCCCCAAAAAATAGGGTACGCGACCGGGTCGTACAGAATAACCAAAGAGGAAGGAATCCATCCTCTACACACAAAGACCGGCCACGGAGGAGCACTAACGTAAAAAAAAGAACGGTGGGGGACAGGGAAGCAACGCACAGAAGAGTCAAGATGTCCGGAACGGGCTAGGGGGGAAAAAGGCAACGGGAGACCGACTCGGCAGGGGACGGTGAAAAAAGGAAGGGGGACGGCGCCTAACAGAACGGCCGAAAAACGGGAGACGGTTCAGGCGGAGAGCAAAACGGTCTGAAACAAAACAAGTAAAAAAGAGAACGGGGAAGCCAGGAGGCTCCTAGGGGCAGGAGTGTGTGGGCAAGAGAAGGGGACGATCAAGTTGCGGCATTAAAAATGTTAATTGTGGTCGACGAAATCCCCAACCCATAGTCCTAAAATCACGGAAGTTAGGAGGGCCGTCGACTCGATAGGCGGAGTTGATGCACAGGACAGGGTGCAGCCAAGCGAGAAAGAAAAGGGACGGTGGGAGGATAAATGTCCGAACCTCTATCTATCAGACAGCCGAGTGAGGAGTAAAATAGTTGAAGGGGATCGAACAAACAGCGGTAACGCCTCCCTAGGTGGGACCGGGGGGCACGCAACTAAAACGATGGGGGGTGAAAAATGTACGTGCCGGAGATGCATAGAACGCCAGCAAACAGCTTCAAAAAACAGGGCTCACACGGGACTATGGAAGAGTGGAACACAGAACAAGTGCGACACAGATTGCATCAATACTATTTTAAAAATCCACCAAGCCTAAAGACACGGAAAAAGCCAGGGTGACGATCCCGTGTGAGAAAAGTCAGAGGGGGAAAGTGCCGAAAACTGTGCAAAACGAGTTAGCATGCAACCACCACGAGTCCAGCCCAGGTCTCTGAACAAGAGCGAAAAAAAGTAAAGGTCCAGAACCACTGGGGCAAACAAAAGAAAAAAAGACATTAAGTGTTGCATTCGGTCCACAGCTCGGAGAAGGGGGGGAAAAACTCGCTGAGCACAAAACTTTAAAACAGAAAAAATTAAAAAAAAAAACTCATATAATCATGCTAACTTCAAATCTGGTCTGATCCAAAACATGAAACAATCTGAAACAAAACATCGCCAGAGAGTTGGTCGGGAACACCCTACACCTTTGCGATTCTTAGTGTTACCAGACTTGGGTAGGAAAATCAAGGGGTATTTTTGCTGTCCGGTCGAAAAGAGTTTCACCCATCAGAGAGCTAATAGCGCACGTACAGTGGGGGCTTTGAAAAAAGGGAAAAAAGGTTTAAAACGAACCACAACTCAGGGGGACCTCGCGGCTCTGTTTTCAGGGACCCAAAAAAAAAGCGCAACTATAAAGGAGCCTGGGGGTCAAGGAAAGAATTGGGGGGGGGTAGACGCAAGGGAAGACGGCCGCGGCTGTTCGGCAAAAGAACGAAAAAAAAGAACGGGGGAGGGGACGCCAGAAGGAAATACACGACATACATGTGGCAAAAGCCAAAAAACGAAACAATTCTAAAACGAGGCGCAGAACAGAGGCGCACCCAGAGTAAAAACACTGAAGGCGCACAGAGTACCCTGGGATATCCCACTGGACGGTCCTTCGAAATCACTAAGTTGGTGTAGCAAAGAACATTAGCCTATCCGTGGGAAACATAAAGGCAGGGAAAACAAGGGGGGGATCTTCAAAAAGGTCAAAGCAAAAAAATTGAGCAAAAGTGTGGCAGAAACCAGTCGAGTAAATTTGAAAAAAAGGGGGGGGCACTTCTGTCAATACAGACTGGGGGACAGAGTGGGGATCGTTGGGAAAGCAATGGATTCGTAAGGGAAACATGAAAAAAAGCCGGACCTTGCACTGAGTCAACCAAACGGGACAACAAATCGAATCTCTCTGAAAAAAACAAAAAAAAAAGGGAGGGGAGAGAGTGCTATTATCAGGGCAAGAACGTCAAAGGGGGACACAATGGAGAAAAAAAGTGCTGTGTGGAAAGTAACTGGGGAACGCAGAACTGTACAGGTTAAAGGTTGTGAAAAACTCACTACAGATAGAAACGGGGTGCCAACGTCAATTGGAGTGACACTGGATAAAGTGGGCCAAGGATCACGTGAAAGGGAAACAAAGTTGGCTCGGAGGAAAAGGGAAAAAAGGTGACGACCAAAACGACGAGGAGAGAGAACACAAGGGGGCCGCAAGAAAATAAAGAAGACACGTTTGACGGAGGAGGGAAGGAGCTTGGCGAAGGTCGTATCAGGGGGACGGACAGCAAAAAGTGCTGGGGGGGGACGGGTAAAAACACCGGTACCAAATGTAGGCAAGGGAAAAGGAAAGCGGTAAGTCCGCACCCCACCCAAAGGACATTCTGAATAAAAGAAAAAGGCCGAAAGTACCGGCCAGCGCCGGGGTCCAAGGTTCCATCATCCGAAACTTCGGGCGGGGGACAAGGGTGGTTCCAAACTTTCCCCCGGGAGGGGGGTCCTCAAGACGTGGAAATCTCTAGGAGAGCACTAAAGCGGGGGGCGGGAAAAACGACACTCGAAAGGCTGTCCCTAAACCAGGTCAGGGGGGGAACGAAAAAAGATCTCAAGAGGAAACCAATTTGGCCAAACATTCTTACTCCTTGGCATGGTGAAAAGTTCAGGGGAAAGGGGGAGACAAAAGACGGGAAAAGGGGCAGAACTCTGGCTTCAGTCGATCGGAACGGGGTCTTGTGGTTGGAAGATCAAAAAAACGTCGTAGGGGAGGACGATCCCGGGCACTACAGAAAAAAGCGGGAAAAAACGGGGTCAGGAACAGCTGCGAAAAAGCGACCGTTCTCGAAACTAACTGCGGCATTCCGACGGGGGCCAAGAACGGCAAAAACCGGTGATGCCTTGGTGGAAAACGATCAGGGGAAAACGAGGGGACTTTGGCAAACGGGACCGTACAGGTGTGCTTAAAAAACGGTGAAAGAGGGGGAGGGGGGGGGGGCGATCTGACTGCCCAACGCGCCTTGGCGTGCAGGAAAGAAAACTCCCGAAACGCAGAGGGGGGAGAAACTTCCTAACGGCACGCGTGCCTACGGGGGTCTGAAATACTCACTGCAAAAATAGCATAACGGCGGTCTCCAGACTGCTAGGCTTCCCAAGGAGAGATACTATCTAGGGGGAAAAGGAAAGACAAACTGGGTCTCTCACATCGGGAAGCCGCACCAGATAGAAACCGAAGCAAGAAAGACCCGCCCCCCATAAGTAAAAAAATCCCGACACTGAGGGAGGGAAGGAAGCTGCCTGGCCTTATCAAATACAAACAGCCACTCCTAAAAATAGGCGCCTTCCGAGCCAAGGTGTCAAGGACTTTTCGAAAAGGAACTCGAGCGGATAAGGAGAGTCCTCTCCTAAAAAGCTCCCGGGGGGGGGGGACACGCATAGGGACGACCACGAAAGGTCACGGACAAACCGTACACTCTCGCGTGGACGAAAACTCCAAACCGGAAAAGATCCAGGGAGACTAACCTGCGGGGGAGGGTAGGAACTTCTAAACTACGCCCGCTCAGAGTATTCTTCACCCCAAGAGAAAAAAACGCGACAGAGGGGGAGGTGTCACAAAAACGTCTTGAGCAGGTCAAAACTATAAAGGGACAGGCGGGGGAGTGGGGAACCACGTAAAAAAGTCAAAGAGGGGGGCGACCTGACCGGGGGGAAAAGGCTCATTTTTCAAGAAAGGCAAAAAACTCTAGAACTTGGAGGGCCCCGAAACTAGGTTTCATAGGGGACTCACTCTAAGGGGGTACGAAAAAGTGGGGAGTCAGGTTTGGACTAGAGGCCCCTGACTGCACACGGACGAGGTCTCCGGTACAACTCGCAGATGAAGGGGTCTTGCGCTTAAAAGGGGGGAATCCCCGTACGTGGAGGACAGAATCACAGAACGGAGGGCTAGAAACGAACGAGAAGGGCAAATAGGGACAGGGATCGCCCGTCTCAAAAAAAACCTGCAACGCTAACTGGAGGATCTTGTCCCGAGGGGGAGCTAATAATCTTGTAACGGACAGAACGGTAAGCAACTGGGGATAACCTGCCGTTTTCCGGCAGGGTTAAAGGGCTCGACTTCGCCGAGGGGGAAGGCTGCATTAGGGACAGAAGTATATATCCAAAAAGGCATTCAGAGAGGTGAGGACCGAAAGAAAAGAAGACAGGGACTCCGTCACGCTCGAGGTCTCCCCTCAGAAACTCGCGACAGTGTTCGCCCTGAAGCTCTATTTCGGTGAGACCAAATTTCTAAAGTACAGGAATTTTAAAAGCCGCGGGAAAGGTTGTAAAAAGAGACACCACAACCCGAATGTGGAGAGGGTCTCGACTCAGATAAGTCTCATCGAGGCACCAGGCCGTCAGGTGTGAAAGAGATTACTCACCTAGAGGATATAAGAAAGACCAGACGAGCATGAGCTCGAAAAGGGGACGCGGCTCACGGAGCCTTTGCGACTTTACTCCAAGCAAGTAACCTTCCTTGAGCAGGGAAGGGGATACTGCCTGATCTGAACTCTAAAAACCCACCCAGGGGAGGGTTCTACAGGTCAGTCTTCATAAAAATAACGTCAGTAAGATGTACAGGCAAGGGGGCCGAAGGGGGGGGTGGACACAGCAGCCTACTGGTCCAGGACGAACCTACCTTCTGAAGAGGCGAGGTCGCCCTTAAGCAACCGGGGGAAAAGGGGAAAAGGGTGCCCGCGAACATCTCCAAAAATCTAACAAAAAACCACAAAACAGGGGGATGGAGGAAAGGGAGAATGGTGGGAACCAACCCCATTTTCGTTCCAGAAAAAACAAAAAAAAAAAAAACTACCGCCGAACAACGAAGCTATTGAAGCCACCCTTCAGGGGAGTCAACTGAACGCAGACATGCGGGGGAAGAAACGCTCAAAATCTTCCCACACGTTTCGAGGGGACACGAGATTAAGGCGTTCAAGGGGGTGTCGAACCTCACAGTTTGAGACACGGGACCATAAATCCAGCAAAGATCAAAAGGGGAAGAAACACGAAAACCACCCTTCAAAACATTCCAAGGCGGCCAACGGCCGGTCAAAGTCCGAGGAGAGCTATAACTAGGAAAAACTCAGCGAGAGGACGGGGGGGAACCGATCTTTAGAGGCGACGTGTACTCCGCGAGGGGTGCGGCCTCTCAAACAAGTCAAAAAGGGTAAAAACAAAAACGGGGAGGAAGAAAAAGGGAAAACGGGTTTGCTCTAAAAATATAAGAGTCGACCCTAAACAAAGTCACCAGCCGGGGGGGTTGGGGGGAGGGTGAGAGTTCCCGTAGAGGGGACGGACTGTCACAACAACAACCATCCGGCGGGCAAAAGGCTCTTCCACTCAATCCTGAAAGGCGGGAGTCAAATTACACCCACTTCGCGGGAGGGCGACATCAAGGGAACGTGACCTGGGGGCACAAAAAATTCGTTTCTCAATCAATTCGACGCGGAGCCTACCTACTGGAATCAATCGGGACCGAAACCTCGCGCAGGAGAACAAGCCGGCGAAAAAAAGTCCAGACTCCCTTGACGAACGGGGCGGGGGAAGGGAAGGTCTCAAGTGATTAAATCGATCTCAAAGAGCGACCTCCATCAGAAGACTCAACGAAAAACATCAAATATCTCAATGGAGCTATATCCATAGGTCTGGGGACAAAATAAAAGTGACGTGGGTCTCCGGCCGTGCCCAGGCGGGTGACCGAAAAAACAGCACGGTCTTTATTTCAAGGTGAGATCACAGGATAAAAGCAAACATCGTCAAACGAGTTTAAGCGCGGACCAGCGCTCGGACGAGTGTTAAGAAATCAGGGGAACCAAAATCCGAATGGGGGGGGGGGACTTAAAACAGTAAGGCAGGATCCACACCACGAGTCGGAACGAACAACAGACGCTTGAAAAAAAAGTCTGAACATAAAACTGGAGTACCCAGTCTAGGAAAAATGACGGACTGCTAAAGAAAGAAGGGGCGGCATAACCCTGGGTGAGGAAATTCCTTCTCCGAAGAGAGCGCAGTTAAAAAACAGATTCGCAAAGGATCGGGGGGTCAGGGGGGGGGGCATACTGCTTCCGAGAGAGGGCACGGAGACCTAGAACTCTAGACAACGACCTGAAAAGGGAAACCAAGACAAACCTTATATTAAAAGACCCTCAACAAACCCCCCGGACGAGCCGACGACGGAAAAAAGAAAAATCTGGCAGTTCTGATCACGAAACAAGACTATCTAATTCAAAGGGGCAAAAATCCGGTGGCAGAAGGCAAGCGGACTTGAGAAAAATCGTCGGGCCAGGCGAGAATAAAGAGGAGAGAAAAAACTAAGGTCAATGCGGTAAGGCTTCGTAAACCGACGCGAAAACTTGGGCAGATCAATGCATGGGGGCTAACGGGAAAGGGTGGCAGGGGGGGGAAGGTGGAGTATCTCACAGGAAACTTAGGAAGGAAAAGGACCAAAAAAGCCAAATCCTAGTCCACTAACTCGCGTCGGCACAGGCATGCGAGATAGACAGGGACAGTGAAAAGATCGCTGTTTCCAAGTAGGGGGGCGCAGGGGCAGTAAATCCACCCACCTATTCCGAATCGAGACGGCCCTCCACTCGTGAGGTAAAAAGGAAATCGCCGATGGGACAAGAGAAAGAAGGCGTAAAAAACCACGGGCACCCCTCCTAGGCCTTCCTCGGGAAAGGGGG
>Ga0179591_1304996_pt1 | contig 14420 bp, 21 predicted proteins | sample CZOMad2_1_08_16f_FD_182891 | JGI IMG/M metagenome (GOLD analysis project Ga0179591, IMG submission 182891) | Vadose zone soil fungal communities from Angelo Coast Range Reserve, California, USA - CZOMad2_1_08_16fungal (PacBio error correction) | ecosystem: Environmental > Terrestrial > Soil >...
TTCAAGACTAACGCAAAAGGGTTCGGAAGAGGCCAAGAAGGGAGGAAAAAAACAATTCCTACGGGGGGCTTCAGGAAGGGGAGAACAATTATTAGGAGGAGTCAGGGGAACCCAAATACGCGAAGGGGCGACTCCCGGGAAGGTTTATTTGGGGGGGGGAAGGCTGGTTTGAAAGTGACTTACGTATCTCAGAAAGGAATTTTGGAATGTCAGAACAGCTCCAAGATTATAGGTAACACAGGTCGGGTATCGAGAGGGGTGGATCGGAACCAAGGAAAAGTTTATAGAAGGTTTTGACGTGCACAAGTCACTCTGTCAGGTTGGGGAAGGGGGGGGGAGTTTGAAGGGAAATCTCATGTACAAGAGGCTTGGAGGAGTCGTCGACGGAGCGTCGGGGAAAAAGGGCTAGTGTCCGCCAAAAAACTTGAGGTTTCAGAACCAAAAAAAAAAAAAAAAGGATTCACTAAAATGGGAAAGTTGACAACCGGGGGGACTAGTTTGGAAAGTCAGTCATTGGAAACCATTGCAGATGGAATTGGAGAGTCCCCAAAAAGGAGATGCAGGGGAGAAAGCCCTAGCAGAAGAGGAGCGGGGGCAAGCAAGAAGTTCAAAACTTCTGGGAAAAAAAGGCTGTCGCGGGGGGAAAAGCGAGCTTGACAGGGGGTCCGACCTTGACAATGTGGGGGGGTCACAACAAGAAAAAAAAAACACACTTCAAAAAAAACAATGCAAGGGGTGTGGAGTCTCCAGAAAGCGCACGATTGGAACACTGGAACAACCAAGATGGGAAAAAAGCTTGGACCACTCACTTGAACGGGGGAAACGAGTCGTGGAAAGGCACTGTGGTGGCGGCTTTGGGTCCCATGACAATCACTGAAACCTCAGGTGGGGGAAACGGTGCTGAAAAAGGAGCAAAAGGGGAAACTAAATTAAATGTTCTTGGGGGGCATATTTGTCAAAGTAGCTATCTGGGGGTGATCGGGGGAACGGGTTTGCTCAAGCTGTAAGAGACTCAAACTTCCGAAGGGAAGGGGGCAGAGTCCCTGAAACCGGCAAACACTGCCGATCCAAGTCGTAATGGAATCAGGAGAGGTGGGTTAGGCGTATCTTAAGAGATGGGAAGTCTGGGGAATCACTCGAAAAAAATTAATTGTCGAACCCGAGCCATAGTAGGAGGGAACCGAACCAAATTGGAAAAAAAAAGCTCGAGGAAAGAGGGGAAAGAGTTCTCAGCCCAGACTTGATTTTCAAAGTGGGGTACAGTTTTGACACGCTAGAAGGGGCCTAAAAAAATTCGAGGGAAAGGACTGTAAAGAGGGGGGGCTCAATATATTCGAGAGTCCTCTTTTGGAATTTCGACTCACCAAGACAGTTGTCCAGAAAGCTTTCAAACGTTTTGGGGAGTTTTCCACATCTTTGCGGGAAGTGTTGGGGGGGATATACTCAAGGAATCAAAGTGAAGGGGGGAATCAAACTGGAAAGGTTCGGATGGGGGTACAACCGACGTTCCCAATCAAAGAGCAAAAATGAACTTTGATGGGGGAAGATCACAGAAAAAAATCAATTTTTTCACCAACCATCATCTAGAATGGTTCATGGCGAACAGTCATAAGCTTTGGGGAGAAAATGCAAAAAGAAATTTTTGAAAAGTGATGGTCTTCGATGAACTTCGGAACAGCGCCCCGGCTTGAGTCAAAAAAAAAACGCAAGAAAGAAAAGCCGATCAAATTACGAGTTCACCAGGAGGTTTTTGGGGGGGACCGGAAAAACAGCCGGGGAAAGGAAAAAAAACCTTTTAATTAGGGGGGGATCGGGAAGCGGAGGGACTACCAAAACTCCCAGTGTTTTCGACACTCGGGGTTAGTAAAAAGCTCAGGGGACCGGCTGGGGGCAGTAAGTAAAAATAATTAGTGGGAATGGTCAGGGGATTAGAAGGGTGTTTGTAGTTTTGACAAAAACCTTGTCGAGAATTTATTACAAAAAAGCGTCCGACGCAAAAAAAGTTGTGTCGCGTGCCTGCGAATTGCTGAAAGACCAAGCCCTGTGTCCAGGAAATCTAGCGAAAAAGACCTGGGGGAAAGCCATTTTAAGAGTACGTCCATTTAACACAAGGGAAAAAATATCGGGGGGTTGTAGGTGAATAGGGGTTTGAGCAAAAGAAGAAAGCTGGTTTTAAAGGTAACACCGCATCGGTGACTGTGTGTGGTTCACAAAAGAGTTGCGGGGAGGGGGAAAAAGACATTTAGAAAAAAAGGATGCAAGTGCAAACGAGAGGGAGGGTAAGGTGAAGCGAAGTCGGGGATGCAAACCGGTGTGTCAGGAGGTGCGAGGACTTTGTGGGGAGAAGAAACACCAAGAATTGAACAGGAAAGGTGTAGGGGAAAGTGAAGTGGGGCAAGTTTTTCCGAATGACAAGAGGGGGGACAAGGCAAAGGAAAAAAAGGGGGTGATCAACCTTTACGTCCGAGCTCCCTTTGTATGCGACACTTTGTCAAGGAACTGGGGAAAAAGGAAACGAGGAGAAACCTTAAAGGGGCATACGGGGAAGGGGAGGGGCTGCTTAGGCAAGGCAGAACAGGAAACAAGAATTTCAGTTAGAGAGTAGGGGAGGGGGGGGAGGGGCCAGGGGTGGCGTTGTTTCTTTTGACATTGAAGAACCGTGAAAAAAAGTGAGAAAAACAGGGGGAATCACTTTGAATGACTTGAAAACGGCAAAAACTGTAGAAGCCCCCAGAGAATCAGCGGGAAAAGGAGAGGAAAGGGAAAATTAAGGGAACCCAAGGCTTTTTTCGGGAGCTCCGGGCAAAGTCAGGCTTTGCAAAAAAAGTTATCGGGGGAAGGGAAAAAAAGCAATAAGTGGGAAAGGGGGGTCTCTGGGGGGACTTGGGCTGCCGGTGCAATGTTCACAAACAAAGGAAAAGTTTGGAAACAAAAAAGAGTCCAAAGGGAAGGGAAAACGGTCAAATTGGCAGGGGGGACAATGAGGGAGTCTGAAAAAGGTTGACCATTATCCCACCCTGAAAGGGGTCCCAACCAATCAAGAAAAACTCGTTTTGGGGAAGGAGGAGAAGGCTGGCATGGAACGAAAGGGAAGCAACCAAGCCTCGGAAATCTGCTTGTTACGAGTCCGATTCCAGGAAAGGGGTGTCAGGGGCCCAACAAGTATCAAAGGCCGTGAGGACGGGGGAGGGTTTTGGTGTGCAAAGGCCTGAGAGCACCATTTGGGGAGAACAAGACACAAGGGGAGGAGATTGGTGGATGTGGGGCCACAGTATCCACTAGCCCCCGATAATAGACGTGTACGACGGATTTAGACAGGTTTTTGAGGGGGAAGAAGAGGAATCAAGGAAAAAGAAGCGACATTAAAGGGGAAATACTCTCCCATAACAAAAAACACGAAGAGAGGCGGAAGGGTTTCCTTGGAAGAAACGTAACCAGAAAAAAAAAGACACATAGAAGGGGAACACGGAAAGACGTCGGTGCAGAGTTTCGGGGGCCCAGAGTGGGCCAACATCCAATCTCATCAAATCCCGGAAAGACAAAAAGACTTCAGCCCACCTGAGAAATCCACGGATTGGGGGAGAGAGGGGGAAAACCCAGAAAATCGCTCTCGAGACTGGGGGAGACCTTCTGGAATGGAAAAGGAGGGGGGGTTCAGAAAAAAGAAAGGGACGCAGCAAAAATCGTGGTGAAAGATATGATGGGAAGTTGACCGAGGAGCGTGGCGGACCCGTAGCCGGGTGAAAGTCACAAAAGGGGGGGTTGGGTAAAAAGTCGATGCCGGAAATTTGGGGAGGGGGAAGCCTTAAGAAAGGGGCCGAAACTCGGATGACTGGCTCTGCAGTTGAAGAGTTACACAAAAAAACCCCCCAAAGTGGAAAAGCGGGCGAATCACCTCAGATCCCAAAAATTGCAGCGCGGGTTTTCTGCAGTACATAGAATAAGAGCAAATTCCCTGGTAGCAAAAGAAGGGCCCGATTCGGGAAAAAAGGGAATACCGTAACAGGGGGGTAGGGAAGGGCCGAAAAAATTAAAGAGACGGAATCCCAAATCCCTGATCTCCCGGTTCGGTCAATAACTAATATAGAAAAAAATCTTTGCTGCGAAAAAAAAGATACTAACGAAGGAGGGTCCATTGTAACCAGATGCAGAGCGACACAGCCAAAGAAGGTTAGTGGGGAAAGACATCAAAAAAAAAAAAAAAGCGAGGAAAGGGGAGGGAGAAAATTTGTAAAAGGGAAATACCTCAAAAGAATCGCGAGAGGTTGCGAGGTAAAAAAAGGAAACCTGAACAGTGCTGCGTTCAAAAAATAAAGGGGAAACTCACTGAAAAAGAACAGAAAAGTTTGGCTTCCAAAAAAACCATTCATCGGCTTCGAAAGAGGAAAAAAAAGGTGCATCGCCCCCTGGCGCGTCACTCCAGAAGCATGAGGTGTGAAGGGCAAACCCCGTGAAAAGAGGATCGCTAAATAAAAAAGAGAAACCTAGACGGGGGGACCCAGCAGAACCCAAAGATGTGTAAAACAAAAAAAACTCAAAAAGACAAAGGGTCCCCCCCAAAAAAAGGAATGGTGAAAGGTCGTCAAGTTTGGGGACAAGTTTTTTGTGGGGAAGAAAGAAGAATGGAGTCCAACGTAGGAGGAGTCCAGTCAAGGGGGGGAAAATCGCGGATTCCAGAGAGGGCGACAGCAAGCAGGGCTTTCTCACAATGAGGGGAAAAAAAAAACCATGGAAAAAAAAAAGACTCATTATCCCCAAGAAAACAAGAGAAGCATGAGGGGGAAAACTCCACCGCAAAGAGCCCCTCAAGAACCCTCTAAAGGCCCCACTAGACTGCCTAAACGGTAGTAAGGAATTCACGGGAAAAGTGGGAGGTGTACGGAAAGGGGGAGGTTTGGTAGTAAAGAGACATACGCTTCCCAGTAAGAAAGAGGAACACTTCCACAATCCCCAAACAAAGGGGTCAAAAAAGGAGGGACTTGAAGAGGGGGGGAGGGATCGCAGTTTTGCGTTGTGAATCTGAAGAAGCGTGTTGATTTGATGGCGAAAGGTGAAATCCTATCAAAAACAAAAACAAAATGGACCGGGGGCGGATCGGAAAAAGTATTTGACAAAAAAGGTGGCGAATCCGGGACAAACGCGAAAGGGATGTGAAAAGGGAATCCAAGAATTTGAGAATGGTGGGATTTTGCAAAATTTGGGGGAAAAAGCCGGGGTGGAAGGGAAAAAAGACAAAGCCCCGGGCAAAGGGGTCCCTAGAAGGGCTGGGGGGGGGGGGGACTGGGTTCCAACAAAAAAAAACTACCGAAAAGGGGGGGGGAAAAAATCCAAAACTCAAGGGGGAACGACCCTGACAAGACTTCTGTCCCAATTTGGGAGACGGAGGGGAACCACAAAGAATGAAGGGAGGACGAGTGGGGAAAGAAGAGACGACGAAAAAGGTTCCTAATGTCTTGGGCGCTTGTGCAGGAAAAAGCTTCACTGAAGGGGGGAAGATTTTCTGCGAAAAACATAAAACTTACGAAAGGAAAGGTAAAACTGCCCGGGGGGCCAAAAGTGGAGACGACTTTGAAAAAAACGGGGTGTGGAAAGAAAAAAGCCTCAAGAGGGAAGCACGGGTCGCAATTACACATTGCCGCTGAGGTTTGGGAAGAGGGAACTAAGAAAAACCCAACGAAGCCGCCGCACCCAAGCCTCCCAAAAAAATACATCTCCTAGCTTCCCATTACGCTTGGGGGGGGACCGCAAGATGAAAAAGACTCCCGCCTGGGGAAAGAAGCTTCCAATGAGGGAGGGGAACCCAGCGGACCGGGCACAATCGAGTCTTGAAATGAGCCCCAAAACACCGGAAAAAAAAAACTCTCGAAAAACCAGGGACAATAGACCAGGAAAAAGTTAAGTAGCGGAACAACTACCAACAGCCGGGGGAAAAATGGGGGGTCCCAAACGATTAAGCTCAGACCCGTTAAAAGAACAACCCACATAACAACCCTCCTTTCCCAACGGAAATCGTCGGCACAAAAAAGCCTGGGATTCCTATGTGGGGATGTGGCGGGAAGGACTGCGAAACCAGTGGCAAAAAGAACGTGGAGTCAGACTGCCCAAAAAAAAAAAAAAGCTAAAGGGGGGTGTGTGGCCGTTTTCGGATGTATACCTGTTGGCAACAATTGGGGGAACCGATTCACGGCAAAAAAGAAAATCCGTGGGAGAACTTCGCTGAAAAAAACGAAAAAAATAGCAAAAAAAGCGGGGTAAAGGTGGAAAAACAAAAAACTGCGCCATGATGGTGAGTGCACGTCCAGAAGGGGTCCTGGGAAAAAATTCAGGGGGGGGGGAATTCCATCAACCCTAGGATTCGCCGTAAAGGCCTCACTAATCAAAAGAAGAGGGTCTGGGGGGTTTGGTGGGAATCAAAGGTTCGAAAGATCTACGGAAAACTCAGGTGGTTTGGGAAGAAGCATGGAAAAAGGAGGGAACAATGAAAAAGGGAAAACGTTCAGGAGGAATCATTGTAACGGGAGCAGCGGGAAACCGGGGAAAACATTTTGGGCGGGGGTCCGCAGATGAAGAAAGAAATACTCAAATGGGAAGCATCTTCATATGACAGGGGCTATTGGATTAGTTTTACCAAGAATCCCACTAAACACACCACAAAAAGGGAAAAAGCCCAAGGCAGGTGTGTGTCACAATCACTCCAAAAACCGAAATGCAGAAAAAAAAAAACCGCCCAAAAAGAAAAAGAATCAAAAAAGCCCTTATGATAGGCCGAACCGGAATCCTGGCCAAAACCGAGAAAAACAATATTCTTGGCGTGTGGGTACGGACACGACAACAAAGAAAAGACGGATCGGACCAACTGACAACCAAATCGGCGCGTGGCCCAAAGCGGGAAACATTCGGGTCTTCAGGGAAATCTTATGAAAAGGAAAAAGGGGGGAAAAAAAAAAAAGTTCCAAACACATTAAGCAAGACCATATCCTTGAAGGAACGCAGGAGGGATGAAGCTACCAGTAAGGGCAAAAAAGGAGAAGTCCCCAAAAAAACGTTTGGGTGGGAAATCTCAGCAACAACAAAAAAGTAGGAGATTAAGATCTATATGCAAAAACCGGCAGAAGTTTGCAGATCATGGGGGGATGAGAGAGAAATTCGCAAACACTTCAAGAGATGGGAAAGAGGCCTGCCCCTGAGATTTGCCCAAAAAGCGACAAAAGGTCTAGAGAGAAAAAAAAATCAAAAGGGGGGGGTGAGTCCCTCAGGGGGGGGAGCGCCGATTGCGGCAATGGGCAGAACTCGAAAGTTTGGGGGGGGGGGGCCGTCGGGATATTGAGTGGAAAGAAAACGGTGGGGGAAAAGGAAAGGTTCCGGATTATCCTAGCGTTTATTCGATGAACCCCGTGCGAAAGAAAGGAGGCTGCGTGGGGGGGGTGAAAAAAAACCGCAAGGGGGGGAAGGGTTGGGCAAGGGGGGGTTTGGAAGTGTGGGGTAGTGAAAAGAATTTGCATAGACCGACTTTCGCAGGGAGGAGGAGGCGTTCGGGGGTGCCGGGAGGGGGAAAGACCCTACAGAAACTGAGTAAGAAGGAACCGTGTCGGTATATTGTTAAAAAGATGTTCAAGGAACAACCTTTGGGGATAGGGGTTTATTACGGGAGGAGGGGAGGAAGAGGGGTATACCCACCTGCGGCCAACCGATGAATTTGCGAGACGTACCGTTTAAAAAAGGGTGCCAAAAGCCACGAGCAAAATAGGATGAACCATGAAAAAAAATGAGGGGGAGAAACCTTTAAGGCGCTACAGGGTGCTAAAAAGGGGGTTCAAAAAAAAGCACGGGGGACTAGGGCAGAAAAAATTTGGCAAAAAACTTGGGGGGAAACAGGTCCGACCGTTCCGGCAAAAAAGGCAACAAAATTGTCGGGACGGGTCGCAAACCACCGCGGGCCCCTGGAAGAAGAAAAAAGGAGGGGGGAGATGCCCGGCCGGGGGCTCGGGGGTGAAGGTGGCGACGAATCGGTTTATGTCGTTGGGGTGGGAAAAAAAAAAAGGGCTTAAGAAGGTTAAAAAATAGGGGGACATTTGCGGGGAAAAGTAAGGGGGTGGAAGGAAAGGAGCTAAATTAGGAGGGTCCTTGGGGAAGATTGGCCGGCGGGTACGGGAGCTGGGTTGGGTGATCGGTTCACGAACGGGCGATATTGGGCGAAAAGGACAGATGGAAGGAAAAACAGGCAAGAGAGGGGAGGAAAAATCCCTGCTGCGGGGCCCGAGAAAAAGCGTAATGGATGCTCCGAAGGTGTTCTTGGGCTGTTGCAGGGGGAACTGGCCAAGGAGAAAAGGAAAAAACAAGCGCTGGAAAGAAAAGAAACAACGCCGAAAATGAGGGAAAAAAAAACAAGAGAGAATGGAGTCGCTTTAGGGAAAAACGATAAAACCAACTTCCGCTAGAGTCCTGTCATTGGGAAAAAGGGCCACCGGGGGGTTCAGGGGGAAAAGGGGAGCCCTTTGTGCGCAAAAGAGGCTCTAGAAGAGGATTAAGTGCCCTAAAAAAGCAAAAAAAACCCGGAAAGAGAAACTCAGGTCAAACTAATTGGGGATGATGAAAAAAGTGGGGCAAAAAAAAAAAGGTGCCGAAGTCTTGCGGCTCCACCTGCATGTTGGAGGAAAAGAGTTGTGAGGGCGTGTAGAAAAAAAAAAAAGAAAGCACAGAAGTGAAAAAGCACACTTCCAGGGGGGGGGGGGATGGAAAGTCCTACAACCGTAACGGTAACAGCAAAAAATCAAAAGCGACCATCGGGGAGTTTTGTTGAAGGGGAACAAGAAAAAGTGCCGGAGTGCTATCCAAAAGAGGATTCGAAAGGAATGATATACGCAAGGGGAACGAGCGCCCCGTCAGTTTGGATTGCATGGTTGGGGGAAAAGGATGAGAGGAAGCCCGGCCAAGGCAACGCAAAGGGAAAGGGACACCCCGATGAAAAATGAAAAAGGCTGTTGAAAAAAGGGAGGACCGCAAAAGTGTCCGTGGAAGTGGGTCCGACCAAGGGGAAGGGGCGAAGAAAACCCCTCTTTGGAGAAAAAACACTGGGGAGTGGAAGAAAAGGGGGGATAGACTTAAAAGGACAGGGGGAACTATCATGAAATAAAAAAAAAGGTGGACCAGTTTCCGAGGTACTAGCTATTAGCTGTAGTGCAGGAAAAGTAGAAGTCCAGGTCTTGGAATACCCCTGCCTTCGCCGAATGGTTCGCGTGGGGGCGCGAGGGGCTGATCCAGCCCGAAAAAAGGAACATCTAGGGAAAAGAGGACAGGAAAAGGGGAATGTTGACAAAGGGGGTGGGCGGAAAAACAAGTGCACAAAAACTGACGAGGATTTTTGGGGAGGTTGCTGGTTTTAGCGGGGAAAAAATTAGTGGGAAACCTAGTGGGAGGGGGGGTTCGGCGGGGGGGGGGAGTTTCGGAGGGGAAAGAAGAAGTGTAGCCGAAAGCGCAAGAACGGGACGTGCCAAGGAAAAAGAATGCATAAACGAAGCGGAAGGAAAAAAAACCGGGGTGGGAAAGGGGGCAATTCGGGGTTTTTCGAGAGCCCAAGCGGGAGGGATTTTTGAGGTGCAGTGGAGGGGGAACAGTTGGGAATTTTCCGGAAGGAGTGGGGGGGGACCCAAAGGAAAAGAGGGGTACAAAAGCGAAACCAAAACCCCACCCCAACCCCTAAAACCCCACCAAAAAAGACCCCCCAAAAAGACCAAAAAAAAACCCCCCCAAAAATACGTTAAGAGAAAAAAAAGAGAGGTTTGGGAGGTGGAGCCCACTTTTCAAGGAGTAAAGGCTCCAAAAACTCGCCAGAAACTTAAAGGGGGAATGGGAACTGTGGGGGGGGGAATCCCTGAAGAATGGCAAAGGAACAAAGATGAGGGGGGGTTCTTGGCCGCAGCCAGGGAGAGGGTATAATTTCCGTTTCCAGTGTCTAAAAAAAAGAACGGGAAAGGGAAAAAAGCTACGAGGAGAGAGGATCGGAGACAGGAAGCAAGATTCGGAAATCAGGAAACCAGAGGAGGGAAGGGGCGGCAGGAAAAAATTTCGGAACTGCCTGACGACAAATAGCTGAAACCTCTGGATCGTTGGGGAGATTTTGGGGGGGAGAGGGGGGGGACATTGGGGGGGAAGCCTGCCAACGGGGGGCCAAACTAAGGAAAGAAATCATTCGAGGTGGGGACGGCAGTGCTTTACGAGAAAATTCCTAAAGTCCGGAGGAAATTCGAACGCTGGTGCCAGGAAGAAAAGAAGGATCCGGGGTAAGCCACGAAGACGGCTCACAATTCAAAAAAACCATCCATCGAGAAAAGTTGTGGAAAGGGATGTTGCGGGAAGACGAGAAAAAAACCCCTAGGAAATTTCCTGTAAAGGAAGAAACCAGAGTAATCGAGAAAGAGGGGTCCGGGGTGTCAAAAACAACTCAAATCCATCATGGGGAAGTTCGTAAGAGGATTGCCTAGGGGGGAGAAAAAAAAAGTTATTGAAGGGGGACATTCCACTCTGGGAAAAAAGGAGAAAAAGAACGTGCCCAACGACGAATTAGAAGGGAGGCGAGGGTTTGCGGATGGGGATCAAAAAACGTTAGGGCGGTAAGAAAAAGGGTCCGCTGGAGAGAACACAACAAGGGATAGATCTATGTTCCGAAATTCGGGGAGGGGGGGGGTCCTCCTTGGGGATGAAGAAAAAAAGGAGTACCATCCCGAAATACTCAGAGCTTTTGGGTCGGAGGGAAAAGGCTCTTTTCAAGGGGTTGTAAGAAATCATATACCTTGTGGGGAGAAAAAAAAAGGACCAGTCAGCTGCTTCGAAAACCAACTATGCCCATATCCACTTAAAGTGGAGCGAGAAACCAAAAGATCGTCGATTCATCGGGAATCGACTAAGGGGGAAAGGAAGAATGTCAGAATATTGGTTGAATCTTTCGGTGAACCCCCAAACATATGAAGCCGAAAAAATGCCCTCGGAAGTGGTGACGGAAAAAAAAGAGGGGGGGTCCGGAAATAAAGGGGGACAAAGCGAAAAGGGAAAAAAAATCGAAGACCTGGGGGAGGAAAAAGCCGTCCGGAAGCACTTGACGGAAAATCGGATGCGGTGGAAGAACCGGGAAAAAAAACCCCGAAAAGAAGAAACATCCTGGGGAAAAATAGGGATACACCAACGATCCTAGTTTGTGAAAGGGGTTTGGGGGGGGGAAAGGGGGAAGTGTCCAAGGTCAAAAGCCGTCAAATAAGAGGGGGACCGGTATTACCATGGTCCCTCCAAGTGACCGAACGTTTCCGTTTCGGGGGGTCGATGCCGAAAGGAAATCCATGAGAAACGAGAAATTTTCAATCACTAAAACTAAAATAAAAGGGAACCTGGCTGGCAATATCACTAAAGAACGGTGTCAAATGTTTCATGCAAAGAAAACCGACCCGCCCATTGGGAAGTGTCGGGGAAAAAAGAGAGGGCGTAGGGAGCAGTGACTTTTGAAAAGTAGGGAAAAAAGAAGAGAAGAAAAAGAGAGGAAGGATGTGAGAACAAAAAAGAAAGCGGGGGACGCGCCTTGACACTGTCTGGGAAATAAAAAACAAAACAGCAAGTCAAGAAAGGGTTTTCTATCTAAAAGTCACCCCTGAGCACTCTAAAGATAGAAGTCTACACAACCAGGGATCGCCGAAAAATTGAACTCTACCAAACCGCTTCGGGGAATGGCAATTCCCTGTCCGAAAAAGAGGGGCTCAAGAACATTGGGTGTACCTCAGCAAAAAAAGACAACGATGCGGTGTAAAACTAAACAGAACACACGCTAAAAAAGATCAAGCATAACCAAAAAAGCTAAGAGGGTCAGTTGGGGGGGAATGTTGGTGGTACTAAAATGGCATCTTCAAAACGGGCATTTACAAACTGAAGGGTCAAGTCAGTGCTAAAATCAATCCCCTCGCTGTGCGGAAACTAAGGCAGACGGAGGATCAGCAATTCTCACACCTGAAACCAGGAAAAAGAATGCAGACTGGCACCCAAAGGGGTTAAATCAATACGCCGCACGCCAAGAATGAGATGCACTAAACTCAACAGAAAGGGGCCTCAAGAAATCTAAAAGGAAAAACTCGGCCGGGGGGGTTCCTGCAAAAAAAAAACTGTTTAGGTTGGATCCAAAGAATATCCCGTTGAGTGCGAAAAATAGGGTGGTAGTCAACTCTAAAGGGGGTCGAAGAGAAATGGAAAAAGGGACCCCAACGAAACTGGGGGGGGGACACGGGGGGGGGAAAGAAAACTTTTTTCAATTCAAAGACGGGGACTTCAGTATGAAAAGAAACGCCGTCATAAGGGGGGGGGGGTTTCATAGTGCGTCAGGGAAGGGTTCCCTCAAAGGAGCATAAAAAGGGAAAAAAAAGAAAACATCAGAAAACACGTTCAGGAAAGGGGGCGATGAAGAAAAAACTGGGGGGGTATCATAGTGGGGGTAGAAAGAAGAAGATCCCATGAACGCAAGGGGAAAAAAACGGGATGTGAAAAATCTCATCCAGAGGCGTTTTGAAAGGGAAACTTGTTGAAGTGTAGAAAATCAACAAGTAAAGAGGAAGGACTCTGCTTGTAAAAAAAGGGAGGGGTTGCTTGGGCGACGCCAACAACCGCAAGTTAACAGCCAACAGACAAAAGGCACGACTTAGGACCGGGAAAAAAAACGGGGGGAGAAGATCAATCCACAAAACAAAATAGACGGGCTATTCTATTGATCCTGGACCCCAGAGTTGGGGTTCGGAGGAAAGGGTTTGTGGGAAGAACCCCTGAACCAGCTTCTAAGGAGAGCCCTCTTTTGTCTGCAAAATTTGTCCCACTCACCGAAAATCACACTTGGTCGGAAGGTTACAAGAAGTTATTCCCGGGAAGGAGTGGAGAAGGGGGGTTTTCAGAAAAGAGAGCAAGAGGAGCGGGTCGCAAATGATAGGCCTTCTTTAGTAGTGGAAGGGGGAAAAGCTCGGGGGATACAAAAGGCCAGGCCCTACAAAACTCCAAGAAAAACAGCTGCCTCCAGACTCCACCACCTTCGAAACGCGGGGGGGGGGGGGGTTCGAAGCGCCGGGGAAAAGGGAGAAAAAGTCTGCCTGCGGTACTGCTGCCAATTCTGAAAAAACTTACCAGGCGAAAAGGATCGATTAAGACAAGCCCAAGGGAAAGATCAAAAAACCAACGGAAAGAAAAGGGTAACCCGGGGACCGGGCCAATAATGACAGAACATCGAGGGAAGTATCGGAAGAGGAACCAAGGCACACGGAAAAATATTAATAGCAGACAAAATTTTTTGTGGGGTTTAGCCCAAAAAAAAAAAAAAAAAACCGCCGAAAAAACCAACGGGCCCCGGAGAAATCGTTGACGGACAAGCTCAACGAATCAAGGAAAGGGGCAAGCGATGGACTGTGAAAAAATCTGCTTCAACAGAAAAAAGAGGGCTTGCTGAAAAAAAAGCCAAACACGGAAAGGAATGTAGGAAAGGGAACCTGTGGGGAAGTTCAGAAAAATTTGGTTCAAGGAATCGGAAAAGAATCTCGTTCTCCACAGGAAACGCTGCGAAAACACGAGGAAAACTGTAGAATACAAGAAAGAAGGGAAAAAACGGAGAAGGAGGGCCACCGATCCCACCAAAAAACTGCAAAACTTGCATGGGGGGGGGGGGGGGCCTACCCTGCGAGGAAGGAGTCCGGGAAGCAAACGAGCGACTCAAAGAAGGAAAAAGTTGTTAAAGGGGGGAGGCAAGCCGTAGGAAAATAAAACTAGTAAAAAAAAAGGGGGGTGTGTCAGGTATAAATGCCAGAAGTGAAAGACACCATTAAAAAAAAGAAAAACCGTTCAAGGAGGAAAGTGTTCAAGGGACCGAGGCAACCAGAAAAGGGTTTCACACACTCCTCCGCATGTCCAGAAAGGCGACAAAGAACGCAGAAAGAACTATGGCCGTTAGGGAAGGAAATGAAAAAATGGAGGGGAACACACTAAACACCCCCACCGGAAAAAAAGACGAACCCACATACCAAAAAGCCCCAACAAAAGCAAACTCCCCGGGGGGTCCAGATCAATCAAAGCTCCGCAGAAAAAAAAAAGCCAAAGACACCGACAACAAAGCAAATCCAGGATCTGTGCAAACCACCAAAGAAATATTTTCGGAGGGGCCGTGCACGACCGAGAAGATGGGGTCCCTAGGGCCGAATACGTGCTCAGGGGAAAAGTCATCACAAAAACACCGGTGATAAAGCACAGGGAAAAAAGAAAAAAAGGCAAAGGTCGTCGAGTTAACTTGGAAAATAGCGAAAGGAGCAAAGGGAAAAAAGGATAAGAAAGAGGTCCTAGGGAAAAGACGCAGTGCGCCATGATCTATCATGAAAGAAACCAATGAAAGAAAAAAATTGGCAAGGGGGGGAAGG
>Ga0179591_1252790_pt1 | contig 14419 bp, 28 predicted proteins | sample CZOMad2_1_08_16f_FD_182891 | JGI IMG/M metagenome (GOLD analysis project Ga0179591, IMG submission 182891) | Vadose zone soil fungal communities from Angelo Coast Range Reserve, California, USA - CZOMad2_1_08_16fungal (PacBio error correction) | ecosystem: Environmental > Terrestrial > Soil >...
TGAACCGAACTGAGGGCGAAACAGACGCCAGCAACAATTAATACAGAAAGGGAACTGTAAGCCGTTCTATCGGGGGGTGACCAACGGTGTGTGCGGCAAGCAGCCGCGAAAGACAAACGAGAGGGGAAGACCAAATGCATCCCCTCTGGTGGGCAACTTCGAAAGGCGGCGTAGGGGTCGCGGGGAACAGAGTGGTTTGACAAAGGTACAAAAGAAAAAAAATGACGCCAAGAACCCTAAGACCTGCAACTTCCGCGTAAAACAAATCGGGAATAGCTGTTTTCAGAGGAAAACTATGCTTGGCAAACGGGAGATATGGCGCACTGGCAGGAAAGGAAGAACAATGGGCGATGCGAGACGGCAACGCGATCAGAATAGGCAATGGTATAATGGACGGGGAGGAATTACGGACAACCCGCAAAAAAACAACATGGGAGGGAGGCCGGGTGGAGGGAGAGTTGGGTGGGGGGAGTTGGTGGAGGAGAGGGGGCGGAGAGGAGGATGGAGTGGTTGGGAGGGGGAGTTGGGGGGGGAAGGGGGGAGTGGGATAGCGTAGTTGATAGGGTAGGAAGTTGGGAGGGAGGGTGGGGGGGTAGAGTGAGGAAAGGTAGATGGGTTTGTGGGGGTGGGCTGGGTGGGATGCGGGAGATGTAGAGTTGGGGAGAGTTAAGTGAGTGGATGGGGGGAGGGGGGGGGAGAAAGTGAGGGTAGGAGCGGGGGGGGTAGAGGAGTTAGGGGGAAATGAGTCGTGAAATGTAGGGGAAGTTAAAGGGATGTGATGAGTAGGAACGGTAAAAGGGGGAGATGAGGAGTGAGGGGGCAAGGGTAAAAGAGCAAGTTTGTGGGGCTGATAGAGGTGTGGGGGGGAGTTGGTGGGGAGGAGAAGGGAGTGTGAAGGGGGGGGGAGGGGGAAAGGAGGAGGTGGAGAGGGAGGCGGTGGGAAGAGGGGAGTGGAGGTGGGGGGGTGTGGGGTGGTGGGGAGGGGAAGAGGGGGAGTGGGGAGGTGGGGGGGTGGGAGTGGGAACAGGGGGAGGGGCGGGGGAGAGGGGGGAGGACGGGGAGTGGGGTGGATTAGGTTGTGGGGAATGGGGGAGGGGGGTATGGGGTAGAGGAGGTGGGGGTCTAGATGAAAGTATGGAGAAGAGGGGTGGTGGGGGTGGTTAGAGGAGTGGGGGGGGATACGGTGCGGGGGAAGGGGGGAAATGGGGTAGGGAGTGGAAAGGGGGGCGGGGGGGGAAAAAGGAGGGGTGGGGGAATGTCAGGGGGGGGGGGGGGAGGAATAGGGGGGGCGGAGAGGGGGAAGGGTGTGGGTAGGGGGAGGGAGGGGGCTGTGGGAGGGGGGGGGGGATGTGATGGGGGGGGGGGGCGGGGTGTGAGGGAAAGGGAGGGAGGAAGGGTGAAGGGGGGGGTAGGGGGGGGGCGGGGGGTGGGGTGGATAAGGAAAGAGGGAGAAGGGAGTGGGGGTAATGATAGGGGAAGGGGGAGTGGGTGAGCAGAGGAAAGGGGGGAGACTGTGGGGGGCGGAGAGAGGGGGAGCGGGCGGAAGGGGACGGAGGGGGAGAGGATGGGGGGTGGAAAGGGGGGGCGTGGGAGGGGGGAAGGGCGTGTGGGGAGGGGGTTTAGGGGCGTAAGTGTAGGAATAGGTGTGGAAGTGTGTGCAGGTGAGGGAGATGAGTAGCTGGGGGGGGAAAAAAGCTAAAACACAGGAGAGGAGTGGGGGAAAGGTAGGGGGGAGGGTAACGAGGTGTGGGAGAGGGGAAAGTCAGCAACTAAGGGGTCGAGCGAAGGGGAGAGGAGTGAGAGTGGGAAGTAAAGGACGAGGGGGAGGGGATCGGAGGCTGGGGGTGAAGGAGAAGAAAGGGGGAGGGAAGGGTGAGGGGTGAGTAGGGGGAAATCGGAGGGAAAGGGCTGGAGGGATAAATGGAGAGAGTAAAAGGCGGGGAAGGGATGGTGATGAGGGAAGGGGAGTTAGGGGGGGGGGATGGTTAGGAGGGGGGAGGTATAACGGGTGGGGTAGGGGATGGGGGGGCGGAACACAGGGGCAGGGGAGCCGGATGCAAAGTTGCGTGAGGGGTGTCTTAGGGGGGGGGTGTACAGGCGGTAGGGGTAGGGGGGGTAATGGGGGCTGGAAGGAGTGAAGGAGAGGGTGGGTACACGGTTGGTAGTGGAGAGAGGGTTTAGCATGGAATTGGGAGTCATAAGGAGGGGGGGGGCAGGATAGTTGGGAGGGGATATGGGGGATGGAAACAGAGGAAGGTGTGAGTCAGACGGTGGGTGGTAGGGGGTGGAGAGAGGGGATAGGGAAGGTACTGAAAAGGATGGGATGGAGGAGCGGGGACGTGGGGGGAGGGGTGTGGGTTTGAGGACGGGGGAGGGGAGTGGGGGAGAAGGGGGTGAATATAGGAGGAGCGGGAGAAAGGAAGAGTGGGGGTAGCGAAGGGGGGGGGGGGAGATGGGGGGGGGGAGGGTGAGGGGGGGGGGGTGTGGTGAGGCGGGAGTTGAGTTAAGCGGTGGAGGTGTGGGTCGCATGGGGAGGGGGGTAGGGCGAGAATTGGGGGGCGTTTGAAGCTTGACAGTGGCTGGGTACAAATTGGTTGTGAAGGGGGAGTGTGTGTGGGGAGGGGATAGGGAACGGGAGGACTACAGGGGGGGAGAAAGGGGGGAGGCAGTGGAGGGGAGGGTTAACGAAGGGGATGGGAGTGCGGGGGGTTGGGAGGAGAAGAGGGGAAGGGATAAGAGACGGAGGGGTGGGGGGAGGGGAGAGTTTGAGATTGGAAGTATGGGGGTATGGGGGGAAAAGGGGAGGGTGGAAAGTCCGTAGACTTTGCGTAGGGGTTCGGGTAGGAAGGGAGGGTGTCGTCGGGGGTAGGGGGCATGTTTAGGTTGGGTGTGGTGGAAGGGAGAGAGAGGAAAAGTGGGTAGTGGTGAGAAGAGAGCTCAGGTGTGTGTGGGGTTGTTGAGGGTGGGAGGCGGAGTAGAGGGAGTGGGGAAGGAGGGGAAGAGAGTCTATGGGCAGGGGGGTGGGTGGGGAAGGTAGGGGGGGGAAAAGGAGTGGGGGTTAGGAGGTGGGAGGATATGGTGGGTGAAAGGGGTGTGTGGGTGGGGGATGGGGAGGAGGGGGGGGATAGTGGGGTTGGGTGGGGTGGGAATGGGGGAGGGGAGCAGTAGTGGGGTTAGTGCTGTGGGGATAGGAAGGGGGGAGAGAGACGGGGGAGGAGGGCATGGGGGTGAATAGGGTGTCGTGGGGGGGTGAGGGGGTGTGGGGGGGAGGGGGTGTGGGGTGGATGGGTGGCTCGGTTACGGGGGTGGGTGGTGGATGGGCGTGTTGTGTTGTTGGATGGGAGAGGGTGAAAGAGCTAGAAGGGTGGGGGTTCGCGGGGGTAGGTGGGAGGGGTTGGGTGGGGCGGGTGTAGAGGGCGGATATGTGGGAAGATGAGGGATTAGAGGGGGAGGTGGGCCAGGGAGGCGCAGGAGGAGACGAAGGTGGGAAGGATAGGCGTTGAAGGAAGGGAGAGGTGGTGTGGGGCGGGAGGGTGGGGGGATGGTATGGGAAAATGGCAGGTAGGGGGAAGGTGAGCGTAGGGAAAGAGAGGGAGGGGAGGGGAAGAGGAGGGAAAAGGAGATGGGGGTGGGGGGAAAAAGGAGGTGAGCGGGGGGGGAGAATTGAGGGAGGGGAGGAGGAGCGTGGGGTGGATAGGTTAGGGGGGGGAGGGGGAGGGGGGGAGGAGGGGGGAGAATTGGGAAGACATGGGGAGAGAAGGTAAGTAAGGGATGGGTGGTAGGATGGAATGGTGAGGGTTGGGGGGGGGAAGGAAAGTTTTAAGTGTGGGAGGGATGGGGGGGAAGGGAGTGGCGTGGTGGGAGGGGAAAGGGGGAGTCGTAAGAGGGGTTGAGGCGGTGGAGTGGGAGTGGGGTCGGGAGATGGGTGGGGCGAAGAGGGGAATGGGGGGGAAGGGAGGTGGGAAAAATGGGGCATTAGGAAGGTGGAGAGTGGGAAGGTGAGATTGAGGTAGCGGTGGGGAAGTGGGGGGATGTCGAGAGAGAGGAGGGGAAGGACCGAGAAGGGGAGAGGGGGGGGAAGGGCGGTGGGTATGTGGAGAAGGAGGGGATATATAAGGAAGGGGAGGGGGGAAGGGTGGAGAGGAGGTAGAGGTTATGGGGGCGTAGTATAAGAGAAGGTAGTAGAGGGGTGAAAGAGGAGGAGGGGATCGGTGTTAGGGGGGGTGGGAATGAATGGAGGGGATAAACGGTAGGGTTAAGGTGTGGAAGTAAAAGTGGGGGGAAGAGGGGAAAGGCGTATCAGATTGTGTAGGGGTGAGGGGGGCGGCAGGGGGGGGAGGGGTAGGGGGGGCGTTCACAAGGAGCCATGGGAGGGGGGGAAGCGGGGGGTAGTGAGAGGGTGGGAAGCATGTGTTATGAGGTATGGGGAGGGGGGGGGCGGGGCGTAGGGGGGGGGAGGGGGGGGGGGCTGTGGTAGAGCTCCGGGGTATGATTAACGTGAATGGTGGAAACAGGATAAGATCGAGAGAAGGGGGGGAGAGGGTCGGGGGGGGTCTTGAAAGTAAGAGGGAGGACGGAGAATGGGAGGGGGGGTAGCGATTGTGAGAGTGAGGGGGGGAGACTGGAGTTGAAGGAGGCATGGATGGTGCGGGGGGGGTGAATGGGGAACAGAGAGTAAGAGGAGCGGGATATGTGCCAAATTCTGCGGAGAAAGAAAAAAGATGATGCATGAAAACGTAATCGACACTTGGACAGAAAAAAAGCGAGAGGGGAAAAAACGGTTTAGCCCTTGGTACCGGGAAAAAGGTAGAAGCAAAACGCGCCGGCAAGTGCGAATGGGACTTACCAAACCGAACCCACTCCAAAGGCAGGGGAATCGGTCCGTTTTTGAAACATAGAACACCAAAAAAAAAAACGCCATGCGCTAAGAAAAAAAGCGGGGGGGGGGGGAGGGGGGACCACGGCAAGGAGTCTCAATGCAGGTCGGCATCAACAGCCGAAATATTGACAACCCCCCAAAACGAGGAGAAAGGAAAAATAATTTTTTAAAGGAGGGCGTCTGAGTTTGGAGCAGCGGATACCGCAGGAAGGGTTTGCCTTTAAACATAACGCTGTCACCCACTTGTCAAAACTGAGAAGTCCCAACAAGCGGCGCTCGAGTGGAGAGGGAGAGAAAGCAGTACGAGTTAATCCTGAGACAATCCAAGCAATCGAGAGACCGAGGAAAAAAAAATCGAATCTTTTTACGTAGGAATCGAATGAGGTGTCAAAAAGCCACCGGAAATCATGGGCCGTGTCATTGGGCTTGAAAGTTAGTGGTCTATGGAAGATCACGAAGTCACAAAAGAAAGGGAAAGAAAAAAGCAACTTTAGGAAGGAGAATGAAATGCGAACACGTCCGTAGTAAATCGTGGGGAAGTCAAGCGGATGCACTGTCTTGGTGTGTCCTAGTTGGGAAGGAAAGGAGGCAACCAGAGAAGGATTTATTGCACCCAAGAAAATTTCCATGCCGAAAAATCCCAGAAAACGGTAAATACTTGGGGCCTCTGAAAAAGGGGGGGGCGAAACAAAAAAATCGTAGACGAAAAAGGGGGGGCCGCCCCGAACTCCTATACGGGGACCGGCATTGAAAAGAACCAATAGTTCAAGAAAACTGGGAAAAAGCCCGGGATCAGGAGGGAAGTGGAATGCTGAGGGTTCCTTCGGGGAAATCCCAGGGAAGAAAGGGGAAAAATAGCATGGAATGTTAAGAGGAGGGAGACCTCAGTATCAAAAAAGATCTCCGCTTTGGAGACGTGGGGATGGGAATCTGGCTAGTACTGGAAGAAGTCCTACAGGCGGAAGTCAAAAAAAGAAAGGAAAAAGGGTAAGTAAAGATCAATAACTTCAGGGTTTAACTTCAGGGGACAGCCAATATTATCCAGAAAGAACAGTAAAGGTGCAAATGTGGTCGATGAGTCTCATTATCCTTTCAATTGGAAGGAAAGGGAGGGAGTCGCTCAAACGGTGAATCCAGGGTTTACGATCCCTTGTAGTTTCTCACTCACTTAGGTCATCACTCGGACTGTGTTGCTCTTGGTTCTGGGGGGGGAGGATGGAGGCCGTAGGTCGGCGAGGTGGGGGCGTTTAGTTTTCGAAAACACGAGTGACAACAATCCAAACTGACCATCAAAGGTCAAAAAAAAAAAAAAAAAAAGAAAAAAAAAAAAAAAAAAAAGAAAAAAAAAAAGGGCCAGGCGGCGCGTGAAGCCAATCGCCTTTACACCCACATAAGAGAGGGGCTTGAAAAAAAAAACCCACCCAAAACCCACCCCCACCCCACGGCCCCAACCCCCCAAACAAACCCGCCCAACAAAAAAAGCACAGAATGAACCCACCCCGAAAAAAAGCCCAAGACCCACGGCCAAAAAGGTCATTCTTCAAATCCACCAAAGTCAGTCATTAGGCCTCTGATATCGTCTTTATAAACAGACTGAGAATTAAGCCAAGCACAGAAAAAAATAAGGGAATCTCACAATTTGGGAGGGCCTTAAAGAGCATTCCCTAATGTTAAAAATCAGTTGCATCAAAAAAACCTCAAAAACACAACAACGGATGATTAGAAAAACTGACTGTACACTGGGTGGGTTTCGCTGTCTGGGGAAGCCGTCAACCAGGGGCGTTATGAATGTATTCTTCATTTGATGGAACAGAATCTGTTTGGAAAGTCATCACTCCGATAGTTACCAGAAGAAAATGCTGTGTCGGGGCAGGGAGTTCATGAATAAAAGGAGATGTTCTTTTAATTACCTTTCGTTTTCGGGAAGGTCACTCCTGTCCTTTCAGGACTGTTTGGTCAGCGTAGTGGTTGTGGGCTTGCTGGTCCCGCGTGTTCTAAACAATCGGAAAAACTCACCCTCCTGAACGAAAAAGTTGAGAATCCAGAAAAGCAAAAGCCCCCATCACGGGGAAGGAAGGACGGATGAAAAGACGCAAGTTAGGGCTAGTCGGGATCAAAAACGCTGGGGCAACTTTCCAAAGAAGACTCCTATGAAAGGGATGCCAAAAGTCGAACCAAAAGTACACTCTTTTACTTCGGTAGGGGTGTCTGGCTGCGTGCAAAAGAGGCACCTGACGTATTTAGTAGGAGGGGCCCCCACATAGAGCAAGGGGAGAAGGTCGGATTAGAGGAGAAGAGAGGCTGGGAAGTACAACACCCTGGTGAAAAAAAAAAAGGCGAAAGCGAGATGCGGCGCTGGGGACTAAGTCGACTTTAATTAGAAATATCGACAGCGAGACTGTATTCTTCAAAGAGACGTCCTGGGGGGAAGTAATGGAGCCACCTTCACAAAAGGGCGGATACAGTGGCTGGGCTCTCAGGTTCCGTCACGTGTTTCGTGGGGGTTGAAACTGTTCAAGGAGAGTGCCTAATAAAAATCGGGGGCGGTATTCTTTTCTCATAATTTTAACGGTGGTGAAAAAAAATGGGGGTCCCACAGACGAACGTTGCAACCAGGAGGGCTGAAAAGGGGGAAGGAAGGTGCTAAAGGGGAGCTGATTTAAGGGCTGGGGAAAGACCGACAATTCAGACCAACGGGCAAGGGGATGATAACATAACGATCGAGTACAGGTTTCCATGGAGGGCCTACCTTCATTTCTGACGACATACCGCTGATTTTTTACGAAACGTTTGCTTCCTGACAAAGGCATCACAGTAAAACTGACCTTTCCTTGCTAAAAAGGGCCATATAGTATGTGAGTACCATCGGGGAAAGAAGTACCGCGCACATAAAAAGAGGGGACTTGATGGCAGGAGGGGGAGAGGGATCAACGTCCAAGGAGATCCAACAAAGAGGAAGGATTGACAGTTACAGGTCAACGGGGGAAGCCGCTTTAAAAAAACGGAATGACGGATATATCTCTTCAACACGTAGAACCTCCTCCTGGAAAGTCCTGGGAAGGGCGTGGTGGGCGGGGGAGGTAAAGTCACGGGACAGGTCCACACGGGCATGTTATCGACCTCCTTAGCCGAGTTCAGATCAATGTCATCTGGCGCGCAACAGGGCGGGTGGGGGAAAAGGTTCTAGAAGGGAAACGACCTACTATAAAAAGAAAAGGGGGGGGGGTGGGGCGTTTTTTGGGGGAAAGTGGTGAAGGGGAGTCGGGAGCGTCGGCCTTAGAGGCACGGGTAAACAAGGGCAGAAAACAAAGGTTGTGGGGTGTAAAAAAAAAAAAAGCCCACAGGATTGCAAAAGGAAAAGCGCGATGTAAGGCGATTAAACAGGGGGGGGGGAAAGGACATCAGTGATTTATGCAAGATACCACTAGGAATCGTAGATGCCTGGGTTAAAAAATTTAATGGTTGTGGGGGGGAAGGCGCAACAGGCATTAAAAAAAAAAAAGGAACATCGATTCGATAGCGGACCAGGAAAAGTCACATGCTCTCATGAGGCTGCAACCAAAGCAAAGCCAGCATAAGACTCGGGCTTTCAGAGAAACCTCGTCAGCGAAAGGCAGAAAACGGGGGCGGTTTGGGGGTCTGAGCCTTAGCAGGGGGGGGATGTAACTGGGGAGGGGGTAAGAAAAGATCTTTAGTGGCACAACTTGGGGGAGAGGGCCACAGCACAAGGTCAATTTCTAATCTTTACCACCCGGGGGGGATGCATTTGAGAGTACATCTAAAAAAACATTATTGTTAAGGGGGGAGACGCGTGCCAGGGAAAAGTGGGAAGAAAATCGTCAAACTGCCTGCGGGGGAGAAGAAATTAGGGGACTGGCTGGGGGTTTCTAAGGGATGTCGGAGTGGCACGAAGTAGGCAAGAAACAACAACGGATGAGGAAAAAGATATGATACTTAGGGGGCAAAAAAAATCAACGAAATCCATTCCAAAAAAGGGAAACAAAAAATCCTTGAGGAATAGCCTTGACGGGAGCACGAAAAGCTTGTTTCGGGGGAAAAACCGCCACAAATAAGAAAGATTGACTATTTGGAAAAGGGGACATCAAAGCAGCGGTGGTCAACTGCTTCCGGAGATGCAAAAAGTGGGGCAACTGGAACCCGATCTGAGACATCACCAAGTAAAATAGCTCCACAAAGTGCGAACGGAAGAAAGAAACAGCCTGAAGTATGCTGGTCTAATTACGGCTTTGGGGGAAAAGGAGAGTCTTAGATGGGCTAAAATCACGAAAGGAGCAGACACCTTACACGAGAGACTGGAGAAAAACCATGGTATACGCCGAGCCGATACCAACAGACCGTCACCATAAAAAACTATTGCAGTACGTGGAAAACTATGTTACAAAAGATGCTGGGGGGGTGGTTGGGTGGGGGTTGGGGGGGGGGGTTGGTGGGGGGGGGTGGTCATAAAGAAAATGCAAATGCCTTTAAAGAACACTGGAAGATGAATTAGTGGCAAGCCCAGGAATGACCCTTCTACCAGAAGAAACTAGGGGTAGAAGAAGGAAAGTACAAAAATGACTTACCACGACAAACCGAACACACTCCGGGGCATTCTGATAAAGGTGTACGTTTCACGTAAACATCGAACCCTCCACCCGAAATTGTGAGCAGGAGGAAAGTGGAGTGATGGAAAGTTCATACCAAAGTCTAAGGAGGAGCTACACATGAAGTCGGGAAAACATGGGGAAAATCCCGAGTCCCCGAATTCGGAAGGACCTCAAGACCCACCACGAATCTCCTTTCAAGAGATGGAAAAGGGGGGGGCCATGCGTATTGCTGGTCAGGGGGACACTATATCCGCATCATTGGGGGTTGTCCTTTAACAAGGATGTCAAAACTAAGAAAAGGCGTTCCAAAACTCAGGCGAGCTTATCAGGGAGGAACTATGACATAGGGAAAATGATAAAACGGACATCGGATCTCAGGTGATCGGAGTTAGGGAGGCAATCGAAGGGGTCAGTTGAAAAAACGTAGCTCTTGCCTGAGATGTCCGGGGGGGAGGGGAATAGATGTTTCGAGTGAGATTCAAGGAATGCTAAACGATCAAATTCTTCCTAAGGGGAAAAAATAAAAGGCAAAATGCAACCGTAGTAGTGGAATTATGTGCGTCGCGAGTGCGAGGGGTACTGGACTGTCGTCCTAGGGGGGATTAAAAAAAAGCGAAAGAGAAGACATCTGACTTTATGCACAACGAGAACGCCGCAGACCCTTCCGTGGAAGCCACGTACGTCGTTACGCTGGAACCAGTGCGACGTATAGAAAAAAAAACTAAATCAACGAGGTCTACGTGAGGAAGAAGGGGAAAAGGGCCAAAGTCCTAAAAACTGGTGGAAATTAGAGCAAAAGCCCAGTAAAGCATGACGCTTTGAGGGTGGGGGTTCCGGAGAAACCAGCCGGGCAAAAGTGAAGAATCAGTTGAACGATGAGGCGACTTCTACCGGCCAAAAGGGGGAAAAAAAAAAGACGCATCTCCGATGTCTTAAAGGGGGGGGAGGTAAAGTGAAAAGGCAATCACGCACGAAAAGAATGCGCCGAAAGAAGGGAATTGAGAATTTATGCGGGAAGCCAGACTCCGGGGGGCAAATGACCAAGAAGAGGCGAGGGAATCTCCCATAAACAAGCTCAGGGAAAGCCGAGGGCAGGGGGGAGACATTAAGCACGTTCAATGCGGGGGAGGTCCTTGGCGAAAAAAAGAGGGGGGTATCTATCAGGGATTTGACTTGGCTCAGACGAGGAGCCTCTACCGGGGCTTTTGCTCGGGGGTGGAGTTCCTACAAAAGAAGTCGGCGAAGGAGGCGGGGAAACAAAAAGCGTACAGCAAAAAAATACGCGACATCAAAAGTTCCACAAAACTGCAAGACAGCGTCTGGAAACATTGACGCAAAAAAAGAAAAGACATATACGGGTCTTCCAGAAAAGGCAAAGCCACCGCCGCAGAAGAACGACTAAGTTAATTTGATAAAAATCGTAAGCAAAAGCAAGTCCAAAGGGGGGGGGGGGGGTGGGGGGGGGGGGGGGGGGGGGGGGGGGGGGTTTGGGGGGGGGGGGGGGGGGGTGGGGGATGGGGGTTTGGGGTGGGGGTGGTGTGGGCGGGGTTGGGACGGGGGTGGGTGTAGGGGTGGGGGTTGGGGTGTTTGGGTTTTTTGGGCGCCCCAGAAGCCTCACAAAAGGTTGCAACCGGCCCAGAAAGACAACACTTGAAATCCTTGAATCTCTCCAACACGGGAAGGAGGGGGCACAACTGATGAACATGTGGGGGGTATCTGGCTTGGGGCCAGTGCCGAACCGGGGAGGGGGGAGGAACTTTTGGCGCGGGGCTTCCGAGGAACAGGGGGGATTCATCACGCCGGCTGGTACCGGGAGACCGGACGAGGTGGGAAAAGGGGTTGCCGCTGCTTTCGATAAAAAGAGCTCATGTGAGGGGATGGGGGACAAGGCAGATTTTGCGGGTAAACGACTCGCGACTGGAGAGTGTATGTGATCGTTGGGAGGGGGGAGGGCACGAGTGGGGAACAAAGCGACTCACCTTGGAAGGAAAGAGGGTAGAAGCCCGAAACGAAAAAGAGCCATTGAAGAGGAGACTAAGGCTGTGGGATACTGCTCGACCTCACAGTATGGAGGGAGAAAAGCACATCGGGAAAATCAGTGTACCTGACGAGGAATTATGCTCATCGAACCCTGGCAACACTTGATTTGGCGTTTGTTCGGGGCGTGCAGCGCTTGGGCGAAGGGGGTTGGAGCCCCCCGAGGTGTGCTGGTTTTTTTCACGAGCATAAAGCTCACGTTCGGCGCTGCAGGCGGAGCTGCAGTACTTCGGCGTGGGAGGATGAAACCGTTAAAAAGAAAAAGCCATGGAGAGGCAGACCGCTTGAAAGCATCGACTGGAAAACTCGCTGGCAAGGTATGGAGGACACCTAAAAAGGGCAGTAGGTTTCAACGAAGAAACAATCCAATTCAAGGAAGCAGGCGGAAGGGGTTTTGCATATAATACTCAAAGTGTTCGGACACGTGGGGGGGAAGTGACCTAAAAGTACCCTACGAACTCTTGAGCGGGGTTCGCTACGAGTGTTCTTGCCACCCGGGGGTGAATGTAGACACATAGGGTCCCAGGGAGGTCAACAACAGGGGGGTCGGAATTAATCTTCGGGGGGTTTAGGCAGATCGCTGTATGGTATTGGTAAAAACTTTGTAATCGTGGTTAACGAAAAGGAAAGAGAACCGCCAATCGCCGCAAAGAAACCAAGAAATCTATACTTACGCGCAGGTGAGTCGACAGGACTGCTGAAAAAAGACCGATTGACTGAGGGGAACTTAAGGGGGAAGAGAACAATATCAACGATAAGCAATGCCGTTATTCTCGGCCAAAGAAATGCGGTGGGGGGGACAAGGAACTGTCATTGAGCCTACCAAACCGGCGGCGAAACGTACGGCGGATATCAAGAAAGGGAGACTTCTTGTTCATGAGAATAGAGCCACTCATTCCGGATCGCTACGCATGAGTTTGGGGTCAGAAAAAAGGGCGGTGGGGGTCCGCTTTAAAGGACAACACTGATTGACGAATGGAGCGTTCGCCACACATCCAAAAAAGCCACTGAAAAGCACGAGGAGTACCTGTGGAATGGGCCCTACTAATTTTTGGTGTGAGTGAGGTTAAATAGGGAAGCAGGGGGGGGGTCAGAGGTTGGGGGTTTGCCCGAACGGAAAGGAGGTGTACTAAAGAGGGGCAATGGCCTCGAGAAAAAAGATAGCACTGGGGGGGAGGGCGGGAAGGTGGAGAAAAAAACGGAGACCTATAGATAAAAAAAAAGACCGGGGTCGGTTGTTAGTAAGGCAGGCCGGCAGGGCTTCCTTGTCGTGAGACAGGGAGGTAAAAAAGGTCATTGATCGGCTTGGACCAGAGAAGAGGGAGGAAGTTTAAGGTACGAGAATCTAGAGTGGCTTGTTGGGACACAGAATCGGGAAAATCCGTTTGGGACGGGTATGGGGGGTTGGGGGATAACCGGCCTCAGACCAGGAAGGATAAAATTGAGGGGGAAAATTATCGGCGCCATCTCGCGATCGTAAGTGACGCAGGGGGGGGAGTCCACGGGCCGAGAAGCAGAATAATCAGAGGTTAACAAAAAAAGAGGACCAAAGGAAACCTTCTTCAATGCTGGGGGTTTTCGTTCGAACTGGGGGCTCTGTGGAAAGGGTATGGATGGTAAAAGTAGAGGAGGGGAAGTCATGACCTTTTCGAGTTCCACAACAGATACGCCCGGGCGACAGGGACCGCTGATGGCAGTGGTCACTTCCAATAAGACAGTGGGTCATGGTTATAGCAGGGAGTCTCCTCAAAGACTTGGGGGGGACGAAAGCGCAAGCTGAGTCTCAGGGGGGATGGCATGTTGGTTGAGGTTAGAGATTTCGGTGCTTGGGACGGGCCATTCCAAAACGAAAAAGGGAGAGGGGTAGAGATGCCTGAGTGGACACCCGATCCATTCGCAAGGGAAAACAATCAAACCATCCGTGTAATGCAGGCCTTTCCATGAGGAAAGCTTCTGTCCCAAAAAAGGAGGGGTGCGTCACGCTATAAAATGGTCGGGGTACGATGCGAGGACGGCATCCGAGTTGTCCCGGCTCCCTGAGGAGGAATTTGGAAAGAAATTTTACCGCGACAAGGGTGGGCACTTGACAGCAGCGACTACTGAACAGCACCATACATCCGAGCGAATAAAAACTAACTAAACTGAAAAAAAACGACATGGAAAATGAGATTCTTTTGACTATGGGAAAAGGAGGGTCATGGTGTCCGAGGCTTATAGCAAACGGAAGCACGACATAAGGCACTAAACCGGGTCGAAAAGATCAACTTGGGACAGATATCTCTTGGAGAGGGCAGTGAGTCCGGCTAAAAAAAAACAATCAAACTACGTATTCTACAAGTAAGAGGTAAGCCGTGCATAACTCAACAGATGCTGAAAACAGGGGCCGGGTAACTGCGAGCTTAGTTCAAGAACTGAGGAACAGGGCCCAGGGGTTAAATCAACGTGGATGAAAAACAACGTATCCCGAAGGCATTTGGAAAAAGACAAAAAACGAACAAACACTACTAGATATTCTTTTCATGGTTATAAAAAATAGGGACAGGCAAGCACCGCTCCCTTGCGCGAAAGAATATAGGGATTTTCAAGCACGGCTTCCTTAGGTTCGAGAACCAATAAAGTTAGTAATCACATCAGAACTCTCCCCAGGGGCAGGAGGGGGTCCTTTAACACAACGGACAAAAAAGAAATAGGCGAACTGAGTTCTTTTAACACGGTCCGGGCAACAACGCGAGATCAAGGAAGAAGTGGAGGGTATCAACAAGATTGGCCTGATCAGTGACCACTCAAATAGAAGAAGTGATCGAGGGCATTACTAGATGGTAGAATGAAAGAAAAGACATTAAATATCTCCAAGATTTATACTGGATGGGGGGGGTACGGAGCAATGTGGGTCCGA
>Ga0179591_1267265_pt1 | contig 14419 bp, 24 predicted proteins | sample CZOMad2_1_08_16f_FD_182891 | JGI IMG/M metagenome (GOLD analysis project Ga0179591, IMG submission 182891) | Vadose zone soil fungal communities from Angelo Coast Range Reserve, California, USA - CZOMad2_1_08_16fungal (PacBio error correction) | ecosystem: Environmental > Terrestrial > Soil >...
CTTTGGACGGGGAGGGACGAAATGGGGGAAAACCGCGACGGGTGAAGATGTCTTTTGGGTGGGTACCGGGGGTAGCTTTATCCTGCCCCGCCTAGGAAGAAGGAGTATTGGGATAGTAGGGGGGGGGGAGGGTCTGAAGGTGTTTTGAATGTGATTCTTTGGGGAGGGCTGAAGGGGGGTTATAAAGAGATCTTGGCTTGGGAGAGTGATTCCTCCCTGTGGTTACGCAAAAACTCAAAAGTTGAAACGCTAAGGGGCCAGAAAGGGAATCATAGGGTAAAAGGATGAAAAATTGCCATCATGGGGTTCGCTCAAGTTTTGGAGGTGCGAAAGGGACACGTGTTACGGGGGGAAAAAGGTGGGGGGAACACGAGTCAAAGGGGGGCCCCAACACAGGGGGAGCCGTTCGGGATTGTTCCCAGAGAGAGGAAATAGGGGGCTTTGAGTGGGTCTCTCCGTGGCGACACGGGGGGGGGGAAGATAGTCGTAAAAGGGCTGAACATGTGGCACGCCAACGGGGCAACTTGAAAGGTCAGGGGGGGGTCTGAATTAGTCCCACAGTTAAAAAAAAGGCCAAATTACAAATTCTGGGTTTGTGCGCAATAAAGCTAAAAAGAACCAAAAAAAAAGGGGTGGGTTGAAGAGTAGTGTCAAACAAAAGGGTGGCATTGAAAAGGGCCGACAAGGAAGCCCAAGGGGAAAGGCCAATTATAGCGACGGGGATCTCAGTGTTCAGAGTTAGACAAAAGACGGAAGTCCCGTCAGGGGGGCCGTAATCTCTCGATTGCCAGAAAAAAGGGAATGTCAAGGTGCAGGAGAAACAAGCGGAAAGAAGTTGCAGGGCGGAGAAAAAAGGGGGAAGGGCAGCCCATTTGTCCGGAACAGGGAAGGTTTAAAGCAACACGATGGAACAAAAGGGGAACGAACAGACCTGGTCTAAAAAGAAAATTAGAAAACAACCACCGCGGCTGGCCAGTCCGAGGGGGAGGAAGTTTCAAAAAAGAAAAGTGGCCAATAAAACTTAAGGGGGGGCGAAGGGCCCCCCAGGTGCCGACAATGAGGGCAGAAAGGAATCTGACTTTCCGCACTGGGAGGGAAAAATCGGTTGGGGGGGTTGCCGAGGGTATTTCTTCGATGGGGGGAGCAACTGGTGCTTTCAGGGTCAAGTGTGCAGGGGTCTTTACGGTGGGGGGGAGCCAGATACGGGGTTGGAGACATGTTACACGGCTGCGGCCGAGGGGGAAAGGCGAAATTGGGGGAGGCAACTGGAGGGTCGTGGAGGGAGAAGGTTAAAATACGGGAATTGAGTAATTTGGGGGGGTGGTGGCACGGGGTTTTGAATCGCAAATGTGGCATAATAGCGAGGTGTGATTGTGGCTGGGGCGGCCCGGAAAAGGAAAAAGTTAATTCCTGGGGGGGGCCGGATTTGGCGGGGGGGAAGGCCGCCGGAGGGGAAAAAAAAGGGAAGCCCTGTTCAGGGGAGGAAGTTGGCAGGGAAGGAGGAAAAGTGGGAGTGAGCAGGGGGCACCTGAAAGAAAGGGCACCGCCGAAGAAATCGTTGCCCGCAGGGTTTAGGGAGGAAGGAGGATGGACGTTGTGGGTTGGGGGGGGGGGGGGTCTTTGGTGGTTCAGACGCTTGAATAAAAAAAAAATTTTACCGTTTTGAGACAGGAATGGGGAGGCAAAAGTCAGAATTTAGAAACGTTTTTGGGGCCAAATGGCCAGCGAGTAACCTGGGAAAAAGCACGTCCCCCGCAACGGTTTTTTTGGGTGTTTACTCCGCGGGGGAATTGAGAAAAAAGAAAAAAAGCTTTTGGTTTTGGCAAGGGGCAGGCCGGGATTGGTTTTTGAAGTGGGAAAATGGTTTTACAACCGACGCCGGATAGGTGGGCTGGGGGGGTTCGGATGTAGAAGGGGAGACGTATGCGTGGGGGTAAAATCGGCAAAAAAGGGGGGGTTGCTGTTGACATCCCACCATGAAGAGGTGGGAGACTAGGTGGTTTTGAGGGTGTGGGGGGGTACTTCAAAAAGGGGGATAGCGAATGGGTAAAAAGTAGAAGGGATTCACAAAAAAAGAAAGAAAGAGAGATGAAACCGCGACTAATGTGTTAATTCGTAAAAAACCGGTGAATTGCGTATAAGCCTTTGGGAGTCTGGGTGGTGGAAGAAGTAAGGAAAGATTTTGGGACGGTTGCCGCACACCGTCTGAAGGATTTTCGCGCGCTTAACAAGTGCCAGGGACAGGGGTAAGGGGACGAACGTTGTATTTTTGCAAAAATGGAGGGCTCCGATTGTCTGCTTATGGGAAGATCAGGCGGCGGCCAATGAAGGGGGGAAAAGGGTCAAAGGTGACGTCAAAGAGGTTGAGGGGTGTTGACTTCTCCTCATGGGGCCTGGGGGATTACAGGGGGGGGGTAGGAAGGGGGTGCGACAATGGCAAAAAACAGAGGGGACGATAACGATAAACAGTCGTATTAATATCGTTTTCAAAAGCCTGTAATAATTGGTTAATCCGGGGGGGGGGGGAGGGTGAGGTAAAATCCGGCAGATCTTTGTGGAGGGTTTGGGGAGAATGCATAAAAGCTCGGAGCAGGCGGCTTCACGGGGGTGGGAAGGATTGGAAAGCGACGAGTATTAAACTTACAAAAAGGCAGGAGATCGAAGAGATGTGGTCCCGAAGGATTTGCGGACAACCCTGTTCGAGAGGCCTGCCGGACGCAACGAGAGAATGGCGGATTGCTCGTGAACGGATGCAGCGCCGGAAAGAACATGGCCAAAGAAGAATAGAAGATGAAAAAGGGGGAAGGTGTTAGGAGGGGCAGTGATATTTATTAAAGGTTGGAGAGAAGAGGGCACGCTACAAACAGTTTTTGACGGAGAAAAGGCAAAAGCAATACAAGCGAATCGAACCGGTGGGGAACTGAAAAAGGAAGGGTTGAAGGAATACAAAACTTTGTGTTTTATCTGGTTGGACAGGGAAAACAATAGCTTGGGAATGAGTGCAGCAGGTTTTGGGGCGTTGCTCAAAAACAGTTGCGTATGAAGAGTATTTCCGAAGGAAAATCCTGCGGTGCACGAATGCGAGTCGGCTTTCTTGGATGAAAAGGGGGGTGTTGGGGGGCTGGGGGGGGGGAAAGGGAAAGGAAAAAAAACAAAAGGGGTGCCGTGGGAGGGGGGGAGTCGGGGAAATCGCGTGGGGGGATGCTGGGGGTTGGGGAGGGGATGGGGGGTTTCTAATGCAGGGTTATGGGGTTGTGGTGGGGACTTTTTGGGGGGGGGGGCAATAAGCCGGCGCAGCGGAGTTGACGAGAAGTGGAGGGGCTACAATCGAGAAGGCGTTGGGATTTGAAGCGGTTTTTTTGACATCAAACAAAAAAAAGCCCGAGAAAGGAATGGGGGGTCCCGTTCTGGAAAAAAATTAGGGGGGAAGGAAGGAGGGGCGGAAAAGGGCGAATGATCATTGAAAAGTCGCTAAGAAAGGAAAAGTCGCTGAAATGGGCTGAGGGAAGGAAGTCGCGGCTTTAACCGAAAAGGTTGCGGGACGTGGGGTGTGGCGGGGAAAAAAAGAGATAAGTGTCAAGAAGAGGGGGTACAGGGGGCAAACGGTGTCTTGTGCGGTGTGTAAGACTATTTGTGGGGAGACAATCAATTATGTCGGGCAGGCGGAGGAAACTAGGGAAGCCGAAGGTTGGTGAAGGAAGGGCGAAAGCAGATTGATGTCAGGTGCGGCGAAGACGATCCCTGGTCAGGTAGGGGGGGGGGAAGAGCCCCAAAATTCAGAAAGAGTGCGATTCGGAATCGTTTTTACGAAAAGGTTTGCGCAAGTCCGCAGTTGAGCTGAGGACTAAAAGAAAAAAAAATGGGGTGGGAGGGTGGCAGAACTGTCAGGGGCTCACGAACTGGCTGAGTGCCTTACCTGAATCTTTCGAACAGGGGGACGGGGGGGCAGGGTTCACCGGGGGGGGGAGGAAACGCACAAAAAGAGATAGTCGAACCGGAAAAGCCTGAACTTTTGTGCTAGGGGGCAAAGAAGCCCATGGGTCAGAGAAAAAAACCAATACAGAGATGTGCAGGGAACAGTGGGGGGAGTTTTCCCTGAGGGGGGGGTTTGTGGCATTCTCGTGTGGGGGGGGTAGACTCGAATGTTGTCCTTTGGGGACAGGGTGAGAGCGGGTTGTGTTAGAGTTTCCAGGGTTTTATGGGGAGTTCCCAAATTTTCAGAGTTGGGGGACAGCGGTTGAAAGGGAAGCTTTGGTTTAGGTGTGCGGAAAGTTTATTGAGACGAGGGGTGAGGGGGCGGTCCTTAAAACATTGGGCCCGGCGTTGGGCAGAGGAGCAAAGGCGGCAACAGCAGCGCATAAAGTCTGTATAAACAAAGTAGGGACAGCTCGACGCAGAACCCAGAGGGATATATTAATTGATAGCAAAAGCACCGTGAGAAAAAAAAGGCGGAGAAAGGGAAGGGGGGGGGGCGATGAAAGGATTGAAAGGGCGTTCAGATTTTTTGCTATGAACTCTAAACAAAACACAAAGGGGGGTATTAACAGAAAAAAGAGAGAAAAAGACTGGGAACCATTGGGAAGCATTCTGGAAGATCGGACTGATTCAAAAAAGCCAAACAGAATCTACACACGGCCTGCCGGCTTGACAAGGGAATCTCTGAGGGAACAAAAAGTAAAGAGAGGAAATAGGTATAAGAAAATTCAAGAAAGGAGAAAGTCCCCGCCGAGGGCTCGCAGGAAGGAAGGATGTGTGAGGTTAAGGAAGGGGGGGGGGGGTGAGGGAAAGAGGAGAGGGCTGGTGGTGGGGGGGGGGAGGTGAGGAGGGAAGGGGCGGGTGGGGTTGAGTGTGGTGAGGTGGGGGGGTGGAGGAGGGGCATACGGGGAATGGAGGGCGGGGGGCGTTAAGGGAGGGGGGTTGATGGATGTGAGGGCGAGGGGGGGGGGGGGGGGGGGGGAGGGCCAAGGGAGGGGTGGGTAAGATGGGGTGGGTAGGGGAGGGGGGGAGGGGGGGGGTGGGGGGATGGGGAAAAGGGGTGGGGGGAGTGGGTGGTATGGGGGAGAAGGGGGTTGGGGTGGGATGGGGGTGTGTAGGTGGGACAGGGGGTCGGGGGTGAGGGGGGGTAAGGAGTGTGGGTGGTGGTGAAGTGGGGGACGGCGGAGTGATAGGGGGGGGCTTGGGGTGAGGGGTTGGGGGGGGAGGGGGGGAAGGGGGGTGGGGGGGTGGGGGGAAGGTGGGGCGGTATGGAGGGGGGGAGGGGGGGAAGAAGGGGGATAGACGGGGGGGGGTGAAGAAATTAGGGAGTAGTGGCGTGAGGTGGGGAGGGTGGGGAGGTAAGGGAGGAGGGGGATGTGGGGGGGGGGGGAGGGGGGGTTAGGAAGGCAGGGGAGAATAGGGAGGGAAGGAGACGGGGAGGGGGGTGGGGGGGGAAGGGATGGGGTGGGGGAGGGAGGCGATTTGGGGGGTGGGGGGGGGGAGGTGGGAGGGTGAGTGGAGGGGAAATATATGCGAGAAGGGGGGTTGGTGGGAAGGGGGATGGGAGGGGGGGAGTAGGGGGGATGTGGAGGGGGGGGGGAGAAGGGGGCATAGGGTGGGGCAGAAGGGGGGAATGGGGGGCCGGGGGTGGGGGGGGGGGGTAGGAGGAGGGGGAGGGGGGGGGAGGGGGTGGGAGAAGGGGGGGGGGGGGGGGAGGTTAGGAGGTGGAAGGGGTGGGAAGAGGGAGGGGGGAGGTGTGGTGTGGGAGGGGAGGGGGCGTTGGTGGGAGGGAGGGACGTGAGGTGGGGGGGTGGGGGGAGGGGGTGTGGGGATGGGGAGGGGACAGGACGGAATGAGGGAATGAAAAGGTAAGGGGGGGGTTGGGGCGGGGGGGGGGCGGGTGGGAGGGGCGGGAGGGGGGGTGAGGGGGGGGAGGGGGGAGAGGGAGGCCGGGAGGGGGGAGAGTGGAGGGAGTGTGGGGGGTTGTGAGGGGGGGTGGGCTGTAGGAAAGTGCGGGAGAGGCGGTAAGAGGGGAAGGGGGGGGAGTGGTAGGGTGGGGGATGGGGAGGGGTAGGGAGAGGGGGGGGGTGAGGGGGGTGGGAGGTGGGGGGAGGGGGGGGAGGGTGGACAAAGGGGGGGGGAGGTAGGGAGGGGCGGAGGGGGAGTGGGGGTGGTGGCGGAGGGGTGGGGAGAGAGCGGGGGGGGTGGGGGGGGGGGGGCGTGTAAGGGGATATAGGGGGAGGAGCAACGGGGGGTGTTTGCACAGAGACGGTCCATTGTACTAACAGCACGAATGACAAGAAGGGACGGGTACAGAAAGTCCGGGAGAAAAATCACAATCCCATCGCATACCCAACGAAGCGGGGAAAACTTCAGCATGCGAACTTAAAACCCTCCCAGGAGAAACACATAAAGAAATACTACAGTAAAGTAAAGAACCGAGGAGCAAAAAAGCAGGGTCACGGGGGGGAAAAAAGGAAACCGCCGATGTCACCATTAGGGGCTCCGTTGTACTTCCCTGTGGTTTTTTCAGACCCCAAAACGCCCCCGACACATGGTGCCAGCAACTACAAATCTCATTGGCAGTAACGAAGTTGGCTCTGAAACAGATCTCTCTTGTGGACGAAGAAACCGCACCGAAAACTCCATAAAACCGTCTGCAAACCGGAGGGACGCCTCACTCAGACGAAAAAGAATACTGTAACGAGAACTCTTGAAAAAATCACACCAATGGAGGGGGGGTGTGTCAAGTCATAAAGGGAAAGAAAGGACTGCGCAACCGTCATAAAAGATTCCGGAAACCTCGCCAGTTTGGGAAACAGGGTAGAGGGCAGAACTCCCTCAAGCAAGTTAAATGGGACAGAAAAAAGAAAGACAGCACCTTCATCAAATCTCGCGGAAAATCCAACAGGGGAATCAAAAAAAAAGCATCGTCAAAAAACTGGGAAAGGAAAGAGCCAATCACAGAGTTGTGAGACCAACTCGTAGGGGGCAAAAAAATCAGACAAAAAGGTAACAAAAGGCACCGTGTGACCAACACCAGAAATATGGGAAATTGTAAGCGACTGCCGTGGGGACAAAAAACGACTAAAAACAAACCTAGGAACTTAACCCTAAAATTCCAAGACGCCCCAGCAAAAGCAGGTTTCGTAGAGAATTGGTCGCCAGAAAGAATCAGGCAGGGAGAAGTCATAATCGGACAGGGAAATAAAAGTAAAGCAGCCCGGGAAAAAGTAGTCAACTAAACCACCCCTAGCTTAGAGGGAAAAATATCAAGAAAACAATCCGTGAGCGGATAACAAAAAAACAAAATCACCATGCCGTGATCCACAAATTTCCAAATTACCTGCAGCCAGATCAAACTATTGAAGAATCAAGGGGGGGACAAGACGATTCTAAAACAGAGGTCAACACAAAAAAAAAAAGATAAGCCAGCCTCCTAACCGAAGCAGGAACCACGTGATCGGTCAAGAGGAGGGGGATTGGGGAATAAAAGAAAGAAAAGGATAAAACAAATACTCGCACCCAAAAGGGAGCACCATAAGGCCCCTGCCACTTAAAGGATTCCCATCACCAAAGGAAAACAAAAAAGCTGCCATAAGCAGGGGCACCGAGTAGAAAAGGGCACAAACCCTCCGCGGTAACTAGGAGGCATTGTATCTGGTCTGCTTTCTCTCGTCAGGACTTTGTGACGTGCCATGATGTCAGCATAAAAAAGACATAAAGAAATACCAATCACAAAAACTCGGTGAAGAGAAGGGGGAATTCATTTTTGCGCTTCTCATAGGAAGGGTGGCTTGGGACTTTCCCACGGGGGAAACAAATTCGAAAATCGCAACTTGACGACAGGACTTGGAAAATCAAAAACAAAGTTGAAAGATCGGAACCAGATCTTGTGTCGACAGACAGAACGGCACGTGAAGAAGGAGGACTTCATCAAGAAATCCACGCCTCCTGCAGACGGCTCCGGGAAGGCATGGATGCAAGGAAGCGCAAACCAGAGAAAAACCGAACCAACGAAACGGGGGATCCCCAAAATCTTCAAAAGAAATACTAACGCATAAAAATCGCCACTAAAACAGATAGTAATCAAACCCTGGGGGAAGAGGTCGCACGGGTGTTTGTGACATTGAGCACAGGAGGACGGCATCCACCCGCAGAGAAAAAGCAAAAGGAGGGAATAGCTCACCTCCTCCCATCACAAAAGTCCGTGCCGCCGCCGTTAATCTAAGGTCCAAAATCCAGCCGAAACCCAAAAGGGGGGAATACCAGGGAAAGAAAAAAAATAAAGTGAAAAGACAGCCACAACCGATCCACACTGTTCGAGCGAAAATAGCCTGGGCAAATCCGGCCAGGGAAAAATCCTAAAAGGAAACGAACTAGTGGCTCCAAAAAAAATCAATCCAACGGCATAGAGAGCATTCGGAGTCCAAATCAAAAAGAGTCTCTATAGTGAGAAGATTTATTCAGGGGAGGAATTGAGTGTACAACAGACTCTATACGGCAATACCGCCCCAAATACAAAATGGGGGACCCCCAAGATCAAGGAAAAAATAACAGGGCTATGGGGGGAAAAGATCAACCATCACCAGCCACAGGATCACAAACTCAAATCAAGAGTCAATCAAAAAAGCAAAAAACGAAGGAAAATCCCCAAAGAACTGGCAAGGTAGGAGCAAAACTCAAAAAGAAAAATCAAAAAAAAAGAAGGAAAGAAAAATCAAAAGATGGTTGGCACCGATCCGCCTAAGTAAAGGAAAAATGTAGGAAGGAGTTGGGAGAAGGGTATCAGGCGAGAAAAAAACTGAGGGGAAGAAGGAGGGAGTGATGGGTTGCGGGAGTACTGAACGTGTCGAGAGTAAAATTTTAGGCAGCTTCTGAAAAAAAGTGCGGAAGATAGCCTATCATAAAAGCAAATCACAGAAGAAGACAACACTAACAAAGAGGACCCGGGGGTACTCTGCACGGAAAAGTGACGATACCAAAACCCCCACTTCCAGATGAAGGAAATCCCTTAAAGAGTGGAAAACAAGCAACCCTTGAAAAGCCGGGGGGGGAGAGTAAAAAACAAATCGCCAAAAAAAAAAAAGTTAAGAATCACCTCCCCAAATTTCCACATCCTCAAAGCTCTATACGCCCCACCCCGGTTCGAGACAACCTGACAAAAATCATCCAAAAGAGGGAATCTAACAGACAAAAGGATTAAAGTGGAAATCAATTCTCAGTAACAAAAATCGGCCAACGAAAGCTCTTCAACCGACAAACACGTCTTGCTGAAAAAAATCAGGGCAAGGAAAAAGATCCATATCAGGGGGGGTGAAAAACACTTCAGCAAAAAAAAGGTAAAAAAAACGTTGGAATGTACGAGGGAAAAAGGAGGTCTGGGAAGAAAGAACAAGATAGATGTAGGGAACCAAGAGGGGCAGAAGAAAGAAAATGGCCCAGATGAGAAACGTAAACGTGTGTAGTGGGGCAAAGGTGAAAAATCAGAAATGAGGCGGCACAAGAAAGAAGTGGGGTTTATAAATGGACAAGGAACAGGGATCTTGGACAGGGGGAGAAGGCTCCAGGAGGGTGCTGCTTAAGAATCGAAGAGCCGTAATTTCCAAACAAGAAAAGGCAATGGCGGGAGTTGAGGTAATCAAAGGAAAAAAAGGGGAGAATCTTTCCGGGGGGAGGGACAGGAAACAGGAAAAAACAAAAATTTGTCTTTTGGAAAACACCTGGTCAATCGCGAGTTTAACGGGGCCCTCCCTGACGAAGAGGACGGGAGTCGAAGGAAAGGGTGGGTTCAAAAAAGGAGGGAAACAGAAAATTCCTCAAGGGAAGGCAGAATCACTGCGGCGGCGAGAAAAAAAACTGGGAAATCCAATTCAAAAACAGACCAATAACCATGTAGTGTCGCTGTGAAAAAATGAGGAAACAGGAAAACAAACCTAAATTTGCCGCTTGTTTAAAACAACGAGTGTAATGAGAAAGAACAAGAGAAAAGAAAAGGCCATGGGGAGGCCGTTAAACTTCACGAACTTCGTTTGACCTCCTTATGAACCCCTAGTCAAGAGCAGAATAAAGAGAAAAAAGAAAGAAAGCCCAGATTTCCTGGAAGGCGAAACCGCCATCGTGGGCAAAGATGGAGGCGGGTGACCAAAACTGTCAAAGAAGTCTTTTCTAAAAAACAGAAAAGAAGTCGGCAAAGGTGAGCAAAGAGGTCATGCTAATGAGGGCAGGAAAAAAGGAAGGACGTGGCGGATTTAGGGGAGAAAGGGCAGGGGGTTAGTGGGAGTTAATACATGAAAATCAGCCCAAAGCCTCCAAGCGGAGGGGGGAGGTCAGAACCAAAAAAAAAAAAAAGAGAAGAATCACGCATACAGTAAACAGAGCAATGCGACCCCCGCACGGCGGTCCAAATCAAAATACAAACCAAATTAGGGAACGGGTTTCAAGCAAGAAATGGATACGCCGACCACAACCACGACTTCAGTGTGGGCACCCCTCGGGTGGGATGACAAGGCCAACAGGGGAAAAGCAAAAAAATCAAGGAATCATAATAAACTAGAAACAAAACGCTGGAGGAAAGAGAGGATGAAGTACTTTGGGTAAGTAAGGGGCACCTCACCTTTTGGCGACGGGGTGACCAGCATTGGGGGGGTAAAAGGGGTAGAAGGGGTCTTACCAGGCCGCAAAGAAAGCCTATTAATGGATTTGATTTTGAGCAGTTTTGGGGATTGCTTCAAAAGGAGGAGAGTGGTTTTTTGGGTGTTGGGAGGGAAAAAACGTAAGGTTTTAGAGAAGAAGGTCGAGCTTGGGTGCGGTACCCCTCTTGTTTAACGAAAAGGCAGTTGCGCATGAAGATGGGACCTCAAAAAAAAAGGGAAGAAAAATGGATGTGAAAAAGGCAGATTGGGGGGGGGAAAGAAAACTTGGGCGGCACGAACTTGTGTTTTTTGGGGTGTGGGCACGGGTAAGTAAATTGAAAGGCAAGTTTTGGTACCCCCTCAGAAAAGATTTGCACCATGCGCCAAAAACAAAACATTTCGAATTTACAAAAAATCTGGGGGTACTTCTGGAGGGGGTGTTGAGGGAGTTATCAGAAGGTGGATACTGGGGGGGAAAAAAAGGAGGGGAAAAAACATTCCAGTTGAAGTTGAGACAAGTACACCAAACTGCCTTGGACAAAAGCTTGTTAGTTGCGTTGCGGGTGTGTAGAATTAAAGGAACGAAAGTACCAACCGGGGGAACGGGTTTTGTGTGAGGTCGGACGAAGCCACAAGCTAAAAACGCAAAAGTTCCGGAAAACAAAAAGGTCTGGTTGGGAAAAGGGGGGATTACACGGTGAGAACTGGCGGTAAAAGCCTGCACGAAGTGGGATGAACTGATGAGAAAGGGAGGAAAAAAGGGGATCTATATGGTCTGGTGGACCAGAGTGTCCGCGAAACAAAGCGACGGGGAATTCAAAAGGAGGAGAGGAGGAAAACCGGTCTGCAGAAGATTAATTGCCAGGAAGACCAGTTGAAAAAGGGCATGTGCCGACCACTACAAAGCTAGAAGGCCACTCATGGGATAAAACAATCCTCAAGGGCCTGGAAAAAGGAGGACGATTGAGGGGCAAATTCCTTAAAATTTGCGGGGAAAAAAAAGATAACTACCGGTTCTTCATAAACAACTAGGGGTAGGGGAGAGAAGAAAGGCGTAGTTTCCAAAAAAAAGTGGGAAAGACTCAATTAAGTTGCATCTTCAGGGAGGGCCAACTATGGCGCAATTGAGGTACTGAAAAGTAATAGGGGGAAGGGTTCCTCCCGTGTCAATGGGGGCAGAAAGGGAAAAGCGTGTTTTTGGTTTTCCACTCCTTGGGTATGGTTATTTGCAATGCAAAGCTGTGGTCAAGATTGGAGGAAAAAAAAGACTGGAGTCCTTACGTGGGGCCCAGCCGTTGACTGGTGGAGCATGGCCAAAGTGGGGGGGGAGGAAATTAACTTGCACATAAAGAACTGGGTAAAAGAGGTGAGAAGGGGACGGGGACCTGGATGGGGGGTCGGGAGGTTGGTTGAGGTGTGAAAGTCTAAGAAAAGGGGGGGCAAATTAATAGCTGAAGATGGGGTTGTGGCGGGGGATGAACGAAAGTTTGATGATGGGGGGGCTTAAGTTGGGCAGAGATGCAGCAGGAGGGGAAGCAATTGAGAAGGGGTGGGGAGAAGCTACGTGACGTGGGGGGGAGCAGGGGGAAAGAAAAGAAGGTCAAGCGGACAGGGGCGGGGTTTCGGGAAGGTGGAAAAGGGAGGAAGAGGTCGTTTTTTTTGGGGGGGGGGGGGTGGGGTCGTTGTACATACCGGGGGAGAAAAAAAAAATGTAAAAATTTGAAGAGAAAAAGGTCAGGGGCACCGCCAAAATCAAAAAGTCGATCAAGTTTTAGGGTTGGGGGGGGGGGGGGAGGGTTTTTGGAATCTCGGGAAAGTAAAAATTAAAAGCAATGGGACTCACGGGTGGGGACTTAGACCAGGCAGGCAAGGGAGAGGAATCGAAGAGGGGGGCGGCGGGCCCACAAAGGGGTGTAGATGGTGCCTGGTTTTGCCGCAATCAGCGGAGTGTGATGAGGATTTTTGTGGGGGGGATGTGGGATGCCCTGATTCTGATGAAGACGGCGGTTTGAAGTTCGGTTTGCTGGCATCGCAGGGCCTAAGTAAGGGGGGGGAGGTACAGGGGTTTGGATGTGGGGGGGCTGACTTAGGAAAGGGGGTAACCGAGTCCCGAACGGGGGGAATATGCTTATAGGTATAGTCAGGACTAAGGGGAGTGATTTTCGGGGGAGGGGGGAAATGGCGACTTCATTAAACGGGGGGAAGGCGGTGGTTTTTTTTGTTGAGCAACCGGAGGGGAGGAGTGTTGGGGAACGGCCGCCAAGCAGGCAGGCTCCTTGGAGACAAAAGTCGCAGCCACTCGTTTGGCGGAAGGGAACGGGAGTTGGTTGGGGGGGGGGGGGACTTAGAAAAAGACGGGGTAGCGGGATGTGGACGGTATCACTTAGGCCGGAAATTGATGTATGTGGACTTAAGCAATATTGGAAGTTCTGCGCAAGCCAAGGGGTGTGATTGAAAGGGACAACAAGCTGTGATCACAAAGGTGTGTACAAAACCAAAGCTAGGGAAATAAAAGAAAAAGAAAAAGTTGACTAACGGTTTGTCACTTTTTTTTTTTTTTGTGTTTTCCGGGACGTGGTGGTAGAAGAGTTGAATGGAGTTTTCGGTTAGGGGAGAAGAAGTATGGGGGTTGGTATACTGTGGTTGACAGAAAAGACGCACCAGCTAGCAAGGAACGCTTCACAACGGATGTCTGAAGTGATAGCCTCCTTATGGAAAAGGGAGGCCGTAAGATCGAAATGTTTTGTCCAGAATTTTAAAAACTTCTGATAGGGTCCAAAGAGGGAAAACCGTAAGAAAAAAAGATGGCAAATTTGATCCAAAAAACGGGGATTGAAAAAATCTCTCCCCAGTTAGAAACAGAAGTCACAAAATAAGATCATCTCAGTGGGGTTAGGTTATTCGGGGAAGGGAGTTATGTGTGGGGGGGAGGCCTTAATAAGATGAAACAGTAAGGGTTTGGGGACGAAGCGTGCAAAAGAATACATAGACGAAGAGACCGAGGAAGGTTGGTTTTGGGTACCGGTTCGGAAAAAAATAGGTTGAAAAAAAGAAAGGGGAAAGGTTGCAGACTTTGGTTTTTGGGGGTGTTGAGGGGGGGATGGGAATCAGCCGGTGAGGTGCAGAGGACCAGGGGGGGTGAAGTAATTGGGGGGGGAGACCGGGGGGTCAAAAAGGAGCGAGCTAAACGATCCCGGAAGGTGCCTCACTTTGAGGGGGCGTCGGTCTGGCTTTGAAGGGGTTGACGAGTGGTCAGAGAGCTGTTTCAGAGACGTTGCTCTTCAAAAGAGCGTTGTGGTAAGGGGCTGCATTGGGGGGGGAGGGAATTGTCACGAAGGTAGGTGGGGGGGATTGGGGGGGGCTAATCCGAACGCATCCGTAGGGGGGGCTTCGTCGATTTGGGAGTTAAGCAGCAAGACGGATGGGGTGGGAGAGGAAGGGGGTCACAGTCATTCTTCCAGTAGGGGAAGGGGGGGGCGGAACACGCATTGGACTTACAAGTGAAGGTTCGGCAGGCAATAGTATTAAGCGGTAACAAAGGGGGGAAGAACCGGATTAAAAGAGATGGGGGGAAATGGGGGAGAGGCATATAGTCTGACTGGGGGAAGCGGCGGGGTGCGGTACTCGAAATGTTTTTGGCGGACGGGAGAATGAACCGTTATTTCAAGAAGGCTAGGGTAAGCCCGCCTGGGGTGAAAGGGGGGGGATGAGGTGGCAGACGAGGGTGGCTCGAACACTCAGGGGAGGGGGGGGTGCTTGGGAATGGACAACGTGAAAAAAGTTAAACCAGGAGGGGGAGGAAAATTTCG
>Ga0179591_1374135_pt1 | contig 14419 bp, 14 predicted proteins | sample CZOMad2_1_08_16f_FD_182891 | JGI IMG/M metagenome (GOLD analysis project Ga0179591, IMG submission 182891) | Vadose zone soil fungal communities from Angelo Coast Range Reserve, California, USA - CZOMad2_1_08_16fungal (PacBio error correction) | ecosystem: Environmental > Terrestrial > Soil >...
AACTCTCCAAAAAAGGAGGAACAAGAGAGAGATAAATCTTGAATACCTTATCCGGAAAATTTTGGAAGTTTAACACATGACACCCTCGCAGGAGAAAATGAATAATCGGGACGAGGGGCGGACGACAAGATTGGGGGGTGGGGGCAGAAGCTTTATAGGGGTGATTCGAAAGACAGTATCGCGACGGCCACAATGGAGATCGCAGGTTACGTTGTTTGCGCCAACCACGATGAAGGGGCACGAGCGCCGACTGGTCCCTATTAGATAGGAAAGCACCTTGGGAAAGGGGAAAATTTCCGATCACAAAGGGGGGGGACTCCGGGACCGGACCCTAGCGAATTCCGTCAAATTATGAAAGAACAAGGTGTGTTATTCGAGTTTAAAGAAAACGGGGAGGGGGGGGACACAAGGCTTCGGACGCACAGCTGGAACCGAAGAACGTGTCAACGCCAAAGCCTTATTAAGACACACAAAAAAAAAAAAAACCGCACGAGGCCACTGGGTAAGGGGAGTGCCCGAGGAAAAAAGACCAACCTCACAGGGAAGATTTAAATGACACGTGGAAGCTAGAGAAAAAACAAAGACGAGGAGAGAAAGAGGGGGGGAGGGCTGGAGGAAGGAAGAGGAAGACACCTGGAGAATAAGCTAATTCAGCGAAGAAGACATCCTGCATCGAGGCCCACTTAGCACAGGCCTGTTAAGACAGGAAACTGCAAAAGGCGGGATGCTGTTATCGAAATGGAAGAGAAATAAAAAAAAATCGCTCGGGGTTGCTTCTTAAACCGGCGAGGCGGGGATCTGAGCGGGGGTGTACTAAGAAATTGGGGGATAGCAGTACGCTAAAAACCTGTCGTTCGCGTGGGGGGAAAACGGGATAGTAAATACTTTTCAGGACAGTAGAGAGAAGAGGGTTGGAAAGCAACGCTGCGTAGCGGAGAGCATCGGCCCGGTGGCTCAGGGGGAAAGCTTCCGAGCAATAATCTCAAGAAGAGCGAAAGAATTCTCCTCCTCTCGAAAAAATCACATGCGACAAAAAAATGGTAACGAAAAGTCAAAAGCCGGACTAAAGAAGGGTTCATGAAGGTGGACGACTGGGAGAACAAGAAAGATACATCTGACTGCAATAAGGAAATTAGAATCATGAAAAAAAAGGTAAGCCCATTAGCGGGCCAGGGGACTAAGATGGAAAGATAGGACGACTGTAGAACGCTCATGAGCAGGAGAGGGAAACACATCATGACCCAATTCGGGGGGGTGCGGTGGGAGGTTGTAACGGAGGAGGGAATTCGCAGCCATCAAACCGGTAAACAGGCCTACAGCGAGCTCACAAAATCAAAAGAGGGTGGGAGTGCAGGAAAAAGGCGGCTCTAAAAAGAAGGGAAGGGACGCGACAAGAATAAAAAGAAATTCCGTGAGCAGCGAAAAGCAACAAGGAAATAACAGAACCGGAAACAACATTCGCAAGGGGATTCAAAAGAAAAAGACTCCCATCCCAGGGCATTTGACCATTACGTAACGCACTTCGCAGAAATTCTCTCGGAACGCGCGCACGAAAAAGACACCGCACGAGAGGGAACGCTCAACCCTGTGACTGCAAGCACGAAGGGCGTATAGGATACTTGCGGAAGGTGGCCTAGGCTAGTACGAACTCCAAAAGAAACAACGCCAAAAGGAAAAAAAGCAAGACAAAGCAAAGGACCTGATTCATTCTCGGTACTTTAGGACTGCCAAAAACGCGAAGCGCAACGAGGATCGTCCTATCAAATGTAGTCGGCGACGAAATCCACACCTAAAAAAAAGTCCGAGCTGGCCGGAGGCACAGAAGAACAAATAAGCAAGATCTGAATTAACGAACGAACAAGCAAGCAAGGGGGCGACGGATCCGCCCATGCATTATCAGGAAAGGCAAAGGCCAGAGCAGCCAAAAAAGACATATCGGGGTAAAGTATCCACGTCAAGCGGAAGAACCAAGAACTCCGGCGCCGACGGTTATACTAGGACAACATTGACATGAATGGAAACTACGCAGCCTATGGGGAAAAAAGCGCCACAACGGGGAAGGATTGTCGGGCGAGTCCCTATTAGAACAACTTGAAGAACGGAAAAATCCGGGCGGCAACCTAGCGACCGTCGCCTTGACATAAAGGTGCAAGCTCAACTGCAACCGTTGAAGCGGGGGCTGAAAAGTCCGGGAAGCAGGAAGAGAATAGCAACCCCACATGTAAAGATAGAGGAAAAGTCGGGAACCAACTAGAAAGGAAAGGAGTTGAACACGCTTGCATGCTACATGCAAGCTGCGCTCGTGAAGCACAGACCGGGGTCCATTCAATCCGACAAAAATTTCAGGGGGGTAACGCAACAAACACTTGTGCGCGTGGCCCGTTGGGGAGAGCGTGGGGGTCCTACTGAAAAGTGCTTAGAGATTAAATTGCGCAATGTTTCCAGGAAGAAGAGGGCAAACAGCTGGGGGCGGAGGGATGATTTAAAATCGACATAGACCTTTTGGCAAGCGCAAAGGGTCGTTCTGATAAGCAGGGGGGGCTCGAGGGATGAAAAAGAGTGCGGGATTTCGGGCTGCAGAATAGGAATTCGCCAGTCGGGAGGGGAGACAAGTCCCTCTGGGGACTCACGGATTAAGGGACTTGTTAAAAAATTGTCGCGTGGGGGGGGGGACAGAGGAAAAATTCAATAGCTACTATCGAACTCAGAACGGCATTCAAAGGACGTTTGACGCAGTGAAAAAGAAAAAGGGGAGGCTTTCCTTTGCTTGATAAAAATGCAAGAAGAGTGAAAGAAGAGGTTGTGGGGGAGTAGTCAGAAGCCAGGCCGAACGGCGCAAAGAGTAGGGGGGCCAGCAAAAGCGGAATGTGGTAGACCGGGCGCGGCGTTGGTGCAGATTTCGCAAGTGAAGGAGAAGGGTTAGGTCATCCGCCGACGGTTGACAAGTGCAGGTCGATGTTATCGTGGCGCAAAGCCCACCAGGGGAATTGACGGGAGGGAACTGGAGGGGCTGTGTTTGCTTTGGCGCGGGCCTAAGAGTAGGTAGGAAAAGGCAGAGACGCCGCGGGTCGACAGCTTAAGGAGAACGTCATAACTAATTTGTGGGTAAAAGAGCACGCAATATTCAGCCATAGCGCGATCAAACGAGAATTGTCCGAAAGGGCCACAAAGTAATGAAGATGCCCATAGATGGGTGATTAAAGCGGAGGAAGAGTGCCTCAATGTCCGTCTTTTGCATCTGATCGGTTGGAACAGGAGAAAATGGTGAATAATTGAATATACCTGCAGTATCCGAAAAAAAAATGGGGGGACTATGTAGCTCGGGGGCTTGGGCCTCGGAAGTTCATCGAACTCCGAATGTCGCGGGGCCCACGGCGGTTCCAATTTTCGGATCATGAGTGGCGGGGGCAGAGCGGCGGCGCACGGAGTAGAAGAGGAGGGAAGTAGTTCTGAGGTTGAACAGGACGGGAGATGTCAGGACTCACGGAGGCGGCCACAACATAGGCGGGAGGAGATACGGGAAGCTCTCGCGTCAAACGAGCACGGGGGGGGGGTTGAGCGTAAATGGGACAAAGAGTCAATCGACCTATAGAGTATTAGAGATGGAATGCAACGAAAAGAAAAGTTCAGAGGTCTGAGGGCTGCTTCTACCGTAAGGAGTTGTTCAGAGACGGTTAGTAAGAAGGGAGAGCCAGAGGGCTCGAGCTACGAAAAGGTCTACGGATTAAGGCGTTGGAAAAATAAAATCGGCTTGGCCGAAGCCAAAAGCGAGATGCTTTGGCTGCAGAACGGAAAGAAAAAAAGGAGGCCCTGTGCGAAGGGGTATTTCTAAGTGGGAGTTGTAGGATGGAGTCCAAAGGTGAACGGGCGAGGGGGGGGGGGTATGATAAGGTGGGGGGGGCAACTGTGTCAGGCGAAGCCAAAGGGACATAGTCAGGGTAAAACAGGCCACCTGGTAACGCCAAAAAAAAAAGGACGGGCACTTTCTGGGGGTCGGAAGAGAGTTCCCGGACTTCAAAAGAAAGCATGTCCGGATAGGAGAAACAGGAATCCTTACTGAGTGTCCGTAAGGGTGAGGGGAAATCAACAGCTGACTAACGTGCGCGTGGTGGTGGAGCGTTTAAGGGGGCGGGAGAAAACAACGGTAGATCATGAACTTCTGGGGAGTCTTCAGGGAGGTGTTCAGACTCAAAACAAAAAAAAATATTAAAAAATACTGTAATCCTAAATTATGAGGGGTGCGCGAGGGTATGGGCAGTACTTTAAGGGATCACTTCCACGACGGTAATACAGGTATTGAATCGAAATAAAGCCTAAAAAAGCACCGGAGGAAGAGAGAGATCAGAAAAAGGACCTACTGAAATTCGGACGAGTGACGCTTAAAAGAGTGCCAGGACGAAAGCTAGGAACACACCCCGATGTAAGTGAATTCATAAGGAGGAGGGGGGGGGGAGCGGGTAGCGAACCCCCCGTAAAAAGCAAAAAAGACGCATACTATCCGTGGCGCAAAACACGATAGACTATATAAAAGAAAAAGGGTCCTATGAGCAAAAGAAAAAAAATTAACCGAGCGGGCAATGAAGAAGCGATAGGAAAACATGAGCTGTCACCGGGGAAAAGGATTGAACAATTCGCAAGTTTGGTGGATAAAAGGTTGGAACAAAGCATGCCTAGTACCAAAGAAAAACGAAACGTGTGCCAACCACAAAAATCCTGGGAGTAAAACCCAAAAAAAAGCACGGAAAGAGCCTGGGCGTGAGAAGAAGAAGAAAAAAGAACCTTTTGAACGGGGAACAGGGTACCGGCAGTAGAGAGAAAGAAACACGTATGAAAGAGTGGGCGAGGGCGAATCGGGGCAATGCTCTGTCAACCGGAAAGGGAAGTAGGAGTCTTAAAGAAGGGCTCCCTAAGAGCTTAGTCGCTTGTAAAGCAAATAGGGAAACCAACCGTCAATGGGGGAGAGGTCAGCAAAAAAAAACGAAAAAAGCAGACCGCAAGACCACAAAAGGAAATTGGAGGGGCGGAAGACCGTGAACTCTCAGCGGAGGTACTATCGTGTGCGCGTAAAAAAGGGCTCCGCCGTTGGAAAAAGGGAATCAGTCGGGGAGCGGTTGAGCGGCGCTAGGGAAAGGATAAGCCAGATGCGATGAAGCCAGAGCACGTGTCGCGTCGGACCGGCAAGACCCAGGAATCTACCTCCGGAGACACACGAAACAAACTAACACTCCCTAAATCGACAGCAAAGAAAAAAGTAGTTGGAGCAGTGTCAAACAGTTAACAGAACCGCAAGAAAACGTGAACTGGAAAGGGCCATGCTGCTATTGAAAACAAAAACAGAAAGGGGTTAAATCTTTGCATAAGAGAAAGACAGGGGGGAAACTCTCTAATACTAACGGGATTTAAACCCAAAAGGGAAGGAGTTACTGGGGAATCGGTGGGTTGGGGGAAACGGAGGAAGGGAAAAGCGCTCATCGGAAATTCACCTTAGACTCAAAAATTCAAACATAGGTTCAGGATACACTTGGGGCAAAGAAGGGCCGTTAGCTCGCTGCACTGTTTGCTTAAGAGCTTTGTCCAAAGGCGGCGTCAACTGAACAAAACAAGAAAGCAAAGAACGAAGCCGAGCGCGTATGAATACCCGCCCCGGAACTGGGGGAGGAGGAGCACTTCGCAAAAAACGCGATAAAAAATGCTCGAGACACAACGCCGAGCAAGTAGGGGAAAACTTTTGACTGCAAAAGCGAGGCTTGGGCGCACAGGGAAGAGGGGGGGAAAAAAAGAGACTACCAAAAACAAAAAACAGGCTGGTAGGAAGCTTCAGTCTCTGACGTACGTGCGGAAAAACGGAGGCTTTGTAAACTCAACGGGGAGCGGAGAGGACTGGGTGGACGCCTAGCTATCCCAAACGCGAATGTGAAGGCGATCCTTAAGAAGGGCCCGAAGCCGGAAGGTTTATCTCAACAAGCAGCATAAAGAGAGAGAAAGAACGCAAAAATTGAGGAACTGTCCCAAAGGGAACGCGCTTCATGACGGGAAAAGGTATTAAATATACCAATCAGAGACCAAGCACTTCCGTGTATGCAGAAAGCGCAGGAATGGCCGACCCATCCGAGAGAGGGAACAAGAGGAGGAAAATTTAAGAGAATCACAGTGGCGCGAGGCAGACCTAATGGAAACTGGTTATGTTGCAAGACTGTCAAATAAGTTCCTGGCCGCATGCAATGCAGCGAAAGGGCCTTTACACTCCTCTAAGGGGTAAAGGAAAGAAAGGGAAAGAGAGAGAAAAAAAACCAGTAGGAGGAGAAAAGAGAGTTAAGTATCCGGGGGAAAAGCTGGAGAAACAAAGGAAGTGGACTAACCTTTCAAGTCCGAAGGAAAAAGGCAAATCGTTTCCTAGAGGATGTGCAGGGAGACCACCATTTTTTCGCATTCACCAGAGAGAAAAGGGGGTCAGCGTTGAAGCGTTTGTCCTCTACTCGGTTCGAGGAATTCAAAATGCCATTCAAAAAGAAGAGAGGCGCCGTACTTGGATTCGAATGGGAGCGGATACTTTGGATATCGCCGGGGGGGAAGTGCAAGCGAAAAGTTTGGGTGTCCGAATAGGCGCGAGACGAGGGGGGCTTTAGTCAGTTACGAGAAGAATAAGGACGCGCTTGCGGCGGGAAAACAGTGTTCCAACTTCCCGGGAAAAGAGAAAGGGGAACTTAGAGCGTGTGGGGGGAGAAGGAACGCGAAAGCACAGTCCAGCGGGCGAGCCTCTCTAGCGCGGGGTATTGCGCAGTGGAAAAGTGAGGGGAAGAGCACTTAATCTGTTGGCTGGGAGAAAAGGGAGAGTGGGAAGCTTTTGTTTTTTGTGGGGTAGTAAGTCAGAAAGCGCTGAAACAATCGAGAAGGAGATGGAAAACATGGGGTTTCTAAGAGACACGGTCGCGCGGTTTGGGGAATCTTTGAACGAGAGCAGGTGACGAAGAAAAAAAGTAACGAAACAGGAAAAGGACCGGACTGGGTAGAAAGCCCGCGGTGGCGCGGTTTCGGAAAAAAAAAAACAGGGGGCTTTTTGTTTTTGAGGGCCGCGGAAGGCCTCGGGGAGAAAGAAGTGCGGAACAAGCGAAGGATTGGGGGGGGAGGCCCAGGATAAACAGATCTTGTACATTGGGGTTATGAAAAACGGGACGGGAATTCGCAGCGCAGACCCGGACGCCGAGCATTTACCCCAACCAAGATAAAAGAAAAGGGATTCCATGTGGGGGAACTAACGTTCCGTATCTCTGGACGGGAGAAAGTCGTCTTTCATTCGGATGCAAAGAAGGTTAAGGACTGGCGTACCTTGTCGGGGGAAATGTAAAGAGAAGGAAAGGGAAACAACAGGGCAAGTGCAACGACAAAAACATCTGGCCTCATCATTTAAAGGGGAAAGAACTCCGAGAGTTCCCCCGGGGGAGGTGACATTTGGTCTCGTCAAGAAAAACAGAGGGACTTAGCGGAGAGGGGGAGAAATGTCAGCGGCCAACGGGCCGAGAGCGGCAAAAGGCAGAAGACATTAGAACTCACGAACCGGGGGAAGAAAGCGATTAACGCTTAACATCGGAAAAGATGTCCAACGGCAACGCTCACTTTGGGAGAGACTCGAAGGGCCTCAAGAAGGAGAGGGCTCCGTGTGGGGCACGAAGAAAAAGGGAACGGAATTTGTCGGTATTTCTGCAGGCAAAGGAAGACGTCAGTGGACCGCCATGGTGCAGCTCAGTCTGAGTGGGCGTTGCGAGAACCAGATATCAGCCGAGGTAGCTGGCGGGCTTCTAACTCTTAGCTCGGGGGAAGCAAGCGGCCATGACGTCCGGAAAATAAGAAAAGAAGGGAGGAGAGAGAGTTGAGGCTCGTCAACCAGCCGCGGTACACAAAATGTGAAAGGGTAAAGAGGGAAGTTGGAGGTTTTCGGTTTGAGGAGGAGGAAATCGGTGCTTGAAAAAAAGGGGGGGTATAGGGGGGATAAACTGGAAGCGGTCCCGAAGGCAGGGTCCAACCGAAAGGAAAGAGAGAAAAAAATAAGCAACAGAACTTCTATTATAAGCGAACTTCACCCGGTCAAAGGAAATGGTCCTAGCTGCGAAAGGGCTTGCCCATTTCGGAAAGTGAGCTATCATCGTACTAGGAGGCCTGAGGGACGTGGACGTAAGCGTGGCTGGAAAACGGAGGATAGAACATTCAGAAAGGCGCTGTTTTGATCTTTGGTTCACAAGCCCCCCATTTAAGCGCAAAAAATAAAGCGAGGGAGGGTGTGCCCTCTTTCCATATTAGACAGGGGAGGGAAGGGAGGGGGAGGAAGGGGGAATGGAGTCAATGTCCACTTATCAGGGATACTCGACGTAAAGAAAAACAAAAGGAAGATAAAAGAATAGAGCCTAGAAACCGTGGAGGGACTCAGCAAAAAAAAGGTGAAAAAGGACGCCGGACTCATCTGGGAACCGAAAAAACAAAAGCTAATTTGATTGGTACAGAAGCTTTAATAGGGTGGGAAAGGGAGGCTAAGCCCGTCCGAAAGCTACGGCAAAGAGGAGAAAACTTGTGGCGCCAAAAAAAGAGCACGCAGAAAGCGGACAGGTAACGAACCCTTACGGAAGGAAAGGCGGGAAAAATCACGGGGGACCCTAAAAAAACATAGGAAGCCGGTAACGAAGGAAGGCCAAGTTCCAGGTGTGGGGATCTATTTCCGAAAGGGGCAGGGGGGCTTAACCAAGCAGCCGACGAAACCGCTTCAAAAGCCGGGTCCTAAGGGGGGAAAAACGAAACTTATCTACCACCCCACAATCAAAGGGCCCCTTCGTTCGGAAAGAAGAAAAAAAAGAAAAAAGACGAGAGGGTACGCAGGCGTTTGAGACAACTCCTACGAGAAAGAATAATGAAAAAAAAAAAAAGAAAAACGGCCTAAGGGGGGGGAGGCACTAATCAGGGCCGTCGAAAAAGGGACGCTCTCTACCTCCTTGAGGCGGGAGAGGTGAAAAAGGAAAGACGAGCTGCACACATGATAGGACGGTGTGACCTGAAAAAAGCAAGGAGGACCTTGTCTTGCCCGACAGAAGCCTCTGCTCTGAAAAATCGCGGGACGCGCTTGTGTCGCGCTTCGCGAAAAAAAGGGCGGGCCGTTTGAGAGATATGTTTAGGGAAAGGTTGCAAGAAAACTGCGGTGGGGACTTAGAAATGACTGTCCCGGGGAAAGGGACTCAGGAGGACCAGTGGAAAGAGGGAATCTCGGCCGATCAGAGAGAAGAAAAAGGAGCAAGGACGCAGCGAAGAGACTCCAGAAAGAAGAAAAAAAAAAGGACGGACTCAAGATAGATGTCACATTTAACTGAGATAGAAAGGAGGCAGGGACATCTTTTTTCCAGAGGGTATCCATAGGGGTACTTACATCCGCTCAGGTACGCCAGGGCAGGGGAAAAAGAAGAAGGGGAGAAAGCTCATCGCGATACGACCAAAAGAAACCATCATGGAACAAAGTGGATTACTTTTCGGTGTTTTGAAAGAAGGGGCGCCCATCTCTCGAGGGGACGAAAAAAGAAGGAAAAAGACGTGCATCACTAAATTAAAAAAAAGCTGCGTCGACAGGTAACCAAGGGGGAAAAATTTCAAAGTAAGTCGAAAGCTTTCCTCTAATCATTGTCCCAGACTTCCGCAGACAAACAAACAAATACCCTAATCCGCGCACGAGAGAGATAAAAACGATCAGCGTCCCTAAGGGAACAAAAAAGGGAGCGTTGGGGAAAACTTCAGAAAAAAACTGATCAGGAAAAACGAAAAGCACACCTCGGAAAAACGAAAGCTTTGGGATTGGCGAAAAGAAGAAGATTCGGAGGGGCGGCAGAGGTGAGGATCGGGATAGAGAGATGACACTAAAAAAGCAACGAAAAGACTCTTGGAAGGGGTACAAAGCAAGACAGGAGAATACGAATTTTACATCCAAACAAGGTGACGATTATTATTTCGACTGAGGGATATAATGGGCGGCGAAGTACAGAGACCAAACCGCGATTATAACAAGTAACTGAAAACCCAGAGCCGCAGCTTCTTAGGAACTTATGAAACCGCACAAGCAGCAAGCCCGCCGTGGGTGTGTCTCGAAAACATGAGAAAGAAGAACAGGCACGGTGGAAGCGACCACAAACAAGAGTCTGACCAAATCCAGAGGAATGAACAGTCAGGAGCCTCTTCGGTACTAAGAAAGGAAAAAACCTAAACCGAGATGCTGACAACGAAGAAAGGCAACCAGGAGTCGAGGCGAGTCCGTAGGCGAAAAACAGGGGGATGGGAACTTCAACCAGAGTGTCCAACGGAGCGCAATGGGGGAAAAAATTAATGTTGTCAGCTCAAAGGACTTTGGGACAGGATGTATCGCTGTCACGCCCGCCTTTATAGCGACGAAAAGTAGGAGGGGGAAAGAGGAGAGGTCACAGTAAGTGAAAAAAAGAAAAAATAAAAAAACAAAAGGGGCTTTCGAAGGACAATAGGGATGAAGATTTGCAGGTAAGAAATCCAACCATTGTCGAATTCGGACGAGAAGAGCACTGACAGCCCAAAATTGGGGAGCGCGTTGAGCACTCAGGAAGCGAAAAGGAGGACAAGTTTGGTTCTGCATTATCTTAAGGACGGAAGAGGCGGGGGGATGTTAATGATCGCCTGTGAACTTTTGGCTTCGAACCTTGGTGGAAAAGGAATCATGCGAAGTCGAGCAAAGTCGGGGGAAGGGGCTCTTGGGAGGGGGAATAAGAAGGAGAATCGATGGCGTCTGCGGTTACCCGTGCACCGGACTTCCACAGGAATGACAAAGGTTAAGAATCGGGTTGTGGGATAGGGACGCAGCATTCAAATCGGGACGAGCGGCACAAAGGAAATGAAAAGGTTGGATTGAAGGACCAAAAAGTACTATTAACTGTCTGGGTGAAGGGGAGCAGTCTTTGCGAAAAAACCCATGCAAGAAGCGCATGTTTTGGTAGTAGCCATACAAAAGAACAAAGCCGCAGCACAAAAGAGAGCGGGGGGGGAACGGAGTGCTTGCCAGCAAAGCAAAGTTGGGGGGAATAGAGCCTGGTCGCTGGCAGGAGGGACGAGTTCCTATGCATTGGTGAAGCGGGCCCCGAGGGCAACACGTCATAGTTGAACGGGGGGGCAATCCCCGCAAACGGACGCGGATTTAGGGGTGGAGGGCTGGGGTGCTGGGAGAGGACGAGACCGAGCTTTGAAAGCGTGCAAGGAAAGCCGCGAAGGAGAGACTCGGAAGGCAAAAACTCTTGTTATTTTTGAGTGAGTGAAGATGGAAGGCGAGATGACAAGAGAGGGGAAAATCCTCGAGAATCAATCCACAGCCCACAGAAAAAGTAACAAATTGATGGCCAGGATGGGTATATCGTCGGTAGGAGATGATCTGGGCGAAATGGGAAATTCAGTTTGCACAGAAGTAATTGGCAAGGGTACTGGTCGTGAGGAACAATTTGGAAGGAAAGATATATGGACACACAGGGCATAACGACAGGGAAGCTTGGGACCTCAAGAGGGGGAAAAGTGACACTCGGAAGAAGATGAAACCTGATGGGAGTTCAAATTTCTTCTCAGGGGGGCTCGAGGGGTCACTTCTCCGTATGAAAATTCGGCGGAGCGTATTGGATTAGGGAAGAAGTGGGGACCAGCTTGCCAAAAAAGGAGGACGCTGAAAGAAAACTTCTGACAGATCCTAGCAAAAGCAGGACCTCTACGAAAAAAGCCATAACGACATCTACGAGCTGCAACGGAGAGAAAAAAAAGGTTGTACGTAATTAAATCGAAGAGGATCAAAAGCGATCCCCATATCTAAGCGAAGGTATGTGTCCACGAAGCACTGGCAGGGACGTTGGTCGGCGATTGATGGGAGGGGGGGAGTCAGGACCTAAATTGCGAAGATCGTATGTTCTTAGAGCGCCAGGGGAGCCCGTGTGCTCATCTCAAGTGCCTGTTCCGACTGCATTAGAGTCGTTGGACATACAAAGGCGGAAAGAAGGAGGGGGAGAATCCCAAATTTCATATCGGTAGCTCTTTCCAGGAGAACCACCGAGGCAAAGGGCCGGGAAAATACAGTGGGAGTTTGGGGGGACGCTTGAGGAAGGAACGAAGACAGCAGGGGCGACGTGGATGGTGGGAATAAGAGGTGGTTGAGACCGTTTTAGAAGATCAAGGCGAGAAGGGAGGCCTGTTGGAAAAAAGCCAAATGGATGAAACGAAAAAAACATGGTGGAAAACTTGCAAGAGGGAGACGCCCGCTTAAAAAGGACTCAGGCCTTGTCACGGAGCGAGGAGGTAAATTGGGGGCCCAGGACCTGGACGGTCAAGGAGGCGGAAACATCACTAAGGCGGTTCTCGTTGTACGTCGGGAGGGGAAAAAAAGAACTGCTATATATGGGAGGATTAGTCTTATCGCTTGGAGGAAGGGTTTATCAACACCAGCCTAAAAATTAATCTTCTTGCAGAAAGCGGGGGTGCCCCGCGAATATTTACATGCGAAGAATTGCGGGGTACCTGGATTCACGACACGACAGTCCGGGGAAGGGCAGAGGATAGAATACAACACAAAAACGGAGGAGAAGGGAACGAAAAAGGTCATGGAGGGAGAAGAAAAAGAGGTTAAGGTGTACTAAAACCTAACCAGTGCAAACAGCCCTTACTCATCTTTACGAGGGGCACACCCTCAACGCTGTAATTTATGGGAGTATCAGAATCTTAATATGGTGGCAGGGAGGGGGGAGAACAACGCCAGGAAAAGCGCTACTAACAACGCTACTGAGGGAGGAGCGCAGGCGTTGGTGACGCGGCCAAGGAGCAGAGAAAAACCTCCCAGGCCATGAAGGAGCGGAAAATCTACTCGAAAGGAAGGGCCAGCCCTGTGAGAAGAGAAGCAAAAACCCTGAGGGATCCGTGGGGGAGAGTGCTCGGAGGAGCGATGCAAAGGTTTTTGTCATTTAAGTTCATCCATTTACTTGGTTGGACAGGAATCCTCTGACGCAACATCGAAGTCGAAAAGGTGGAGCCCCCCAACATATATTCTACCAAAACCGCACGCAAGAGCAATCATCCGTTCTCGGCTCAAAGCCCCAAAGCCAACTCTAGTTGAAAAAAAACGAAACAGGGGTCGCATTCTGTTGGTGAAGAGCAAAAACGCCTACGAAAATGGAATAGGGGGGAGAGGATCGCGGCCGACGGGTGGTGTCATATGAAGGGGGAGGCAGCCCGTCCGCGGGATCAAATCAAGGGAATACCTGAGCTCTAAAGAAAGAGATACTAGACGCAAAGGGAGGGGAGGACGGGGTAAGGGGGACAGAAAACAAAAGTACTACAAAGCGAGGACATGGCTTCTTTCAACAAGGCGCAGCCGAATCCACGCTTTAGTTACTAAGCGAGGGAACGAGCTTGACTAAAACACAGGAGAGTAGACGTTGAAAGACTTGTATATGTTAAAATATGAGGGGGCAAAGGCGGTGGGGGCGGGCGGCTCCCCCCCACGGTGGGGTTGTTCGCCAAGAAAAATCAGCCGAAGGCCGTGAACTCTTCAAGGGGAATGGGAAATTCGAGCACGACTTCTCGCTCAAGAAAATGTAAATACCTAAGGAGCCGCGATCGACAGAAAAAATAAATGGGAGGCAAAAAGGGGAGACTATCGAAAGGGATGGATTAATCCTTATAACCAGCTCAGCTTTGCAAATCTGTTTTTGCCAAAGTAATAAGGGCAGGAAGAGGATTTTCAGAAGACAGGGAAGAAGGTCCTTGAAAAAGGAGGTCAGAAGGAAAGACGACCAGAAACAACGCATAGGAGAAAGACTTCTCTTTCAGAAATCAGGAAAGAAGGGGGATAGGTATCTGTTATGGTGAATTTGAAACGCCAGATATCGGCGATTCCAGACGACTCATCAAAAAAATTCACAATAGTGGAAAAAACGGCGCATTACCACTTGCGCGAAAAGGAGTAAGTACGGTCCTGCTGTCAGAGAAAGATCTTGTCGGCGACGGAAAGAAAAAAGCAGAAAGAAAGCAATACCAAAGGCCTGTCGCTTCGGGTGAAAACAACCGTCCCTGCGGGGAACGCAGGAGGAGCAAACTTCGCAAAACTGCTATCGGACATAGACTCAAAGCGCCCAAATTATGAAAAGAAAAGTTTGGGAGAAAATCTTCGAGGATCGGGCATGCCTACTCAAAAAACAAAGCGCCACAGATGCAAAGACAAGCCGATTTCGGCTAAAGATACGTAAGTTTCTGGGACTCAGGAAACCGCGTTGGGTACGCAACAAGGATGGGAATCGATTTTAAAGACGTCAAAATCCCAAAGACGGAGGAGGAACCATTCAGTGGATACGCAGAAAAAAAAATAGAACTGGGCAAAACAAGAACGCCCAAGACGCTTAAA
>Ga0179591_1273331_pt1 | contig 14417 bp, 22 predicted proteins | sample CZOMad2_1_08_16f_FD_182891 | JGI IMG/M metagenome (GOLD analysis project Ga0179591, IMG submission 182891) | Vadose zone soil fungal communities from Angelo Coast Range Reserve, California, USA - CZOMad2_1_08_16fungal (PacBio error correction) | ecosystem: Environmental > Terrestrial > Soil >...
CAGGACTAAGGGGGAAGGTCACGTGCTTTGTCCCCCTGCGAAATGGTTTACAGGGAACGCTGCAGTGCATGTGTAAGGGAAACAGCAAATACGGCAAAAACGTGGTATAAAAAACGTTATGAGAAGAGACGGAAAATAAGTCCGCACTAAAAATCATTTGTTCCCAAACCGGAGGTGGTGGGGGGGGGATGGGGGAAAGGTTCCATTTAACAAGGAACAACGTGCAGCCATGGGAATTTTTCCACCAACGGTGAGCAGGTGTCTTTTCGCAGAGTCATGACGGAAAAGAAAGTGTAATAAGGGGGAAAAAGGAAAAGGCTTCTGCAAAGTGGGAATCGGTGGGGGAAAACAGGGAGTTTGATGAAACAATCAATTATGGGAGAGCGACTGGGGAAAAAAATTGAAAAGAACGAGGGCCCCGGCGTTTTCAAACTTAAAACAACCCGTTCGTTTGAAAGGGGACCTGGGGGGCAAAAAAAAAAAAGGGTAGAATTTCCGCGTCAAAAAACGGGGGGGGGGGGAACCATGCGGCGCATTGGCGGTAAAGAAGGAAACGAGACCACTCAACCGACTTCATGAAAAAGGGACTAGGTGGGAAAAAAAGTGGTTATTGGAAATACCACTATTAAGAAAATTTCATGCTTGTTGGACGGCACCCGAAAATCATTCTGTCAAAACTGGTGGTGGACACCCGACCCAGTTTGGGGACACACAGACACGGGGGGGGGAATCTCATCTACTCACGATTGGTTTTTCAATTTTCACCTGTTTCAGGGGTGGCATGAGGAACCCCACCACGAAGGAATGCCTGAACCGTCCTCAAGAGAAAGTATGTACAACCGGGACAATACAGAGCGGCGGAAAAGGGGTCCCGGTAAATGAAAACTTAAAAAGGAAACCCCCCAAACGCAAAATTGTGCACCGTTTGTCACCCACCCCAACTCTGCAAATCCCATTTTCTCCCAGACCAGGGGAAAGAAGAATTCGGTTAGGTACATGCAAGGGCAGATGGACCACTATTACCTTAACGTGGGTAAACGGATATTGTAAGAAAGAAAAGAAATAAGACACAAACTGCGTCCCTCAATTAAAGAAATTGACACAGGAAAAAACCTTTAAACCAAAGATGTAGGTCGGGCCGTTTTGAATTTTGTGCAGGAAAAGAACTCAAACCACCAGGGAACAGCCGAAACCGTGATTGGGGTGAAACTGGGAACTGGTGGCGTAGGAGAAAAAACAAAATGAACCACACGAAAAAGGACAAAAAGAGGAGTTACACTATTGCACAATGAAAAACGGAACCAACCCAATGGGGAACCGTAGTTCCATTGGAGGGTGAGGGGGGGAAAAAAGGGGAACTAGGCGTGGTTAGACCCGGATGGACAAAGCCCAACGAATTTGGTGGGGAAAAAGTACCAAAAACGGAAAGGGGCCACAAACCCGCACTTGGAGGGGGAACGTAAATGCCACCCTTTGATGAAAAAAGGGAACGGAATAACGGGCACAAGCGGAAGAGCGCGGGGCAGAACTGTGGGGTAAGAAAAGGGGGTACATCGAAACAAGGGCCGCACCCGAAGAGAGAGCAAAGAAAAATAGCCGAAAAGGGGTTCTCAAAAGAAATTCGTAAAATATTGGGCGAAGTTGACGGGGGGGGGGGGGGGGGGGGGGGGGGGGAGGGGGGGGGGGGGGGGGGGGGGGGGGGGGGGGTTTGGTGTTGGGGGTTGTTATCTGGAAAAAGAAAGAGTGCACAAGGAAACAACTGACGTTATGGCTGGGAGCAGGAATGGGGATTTCCTTACACAACAAAGTTTTTGTCCGGACAAACAGAGAAAGGGACGGTCAAAAAAACATGTGGGGTTCAAGGGTGGAAATAGGAAAAGAAGACCAACTTTTTGGGGGAAGTCTGGGAAGAAGGGGGGGTGACACACTGCACCGCTGAAACAGAGGAGAAAAAAACAAACCAACGTTGAGGACTTGAGCCGAATGTGAAAGACGAAGGGGGGAGGGGGGGGGTTAAAAAAGCGTCCAAACAATTAGTGGGGGCGAGGTTAACCTCTTATTCCTAAGGCCCTTAACTGAAAAAGTGAAAAAGGGGCGCAAAAAAATACCCTCAGAAAGAAAAAGGCAAAAAATCAACCAAGAGAGCAATGTACTTTGAACTGAGACGATTCCGGCAAAAAAACAAGGTTTACAAAAACCCCGGCATTTGTGTTTGGGAATTGTAAAAAGACCCAAATCGACCAAAAAAATGAAACGGGAAAAGTGGGGGGGAAGGGAAGGTGGGGCTCGGGAGCCTTAATCAAGGGGGGTTGACCTGGGTTTTGGCAAAAAAAAAAAACGGACCGCCAAAGTTTTGGGAGACAGAAATGCCTATTGATTTGACTGTAAAAAAAAAAAAAAAAAAGGTACGAAAGCAATAAATTTCCCGGGCACAGGGAAAAATTTGAGAAGCGACTTGATGGTACCGGGAGAAGGGGGACTTGGGAATGAAGCCACCCCACTACGGTGAACAAAAAAAGTGGCAAGCAAATAACAGAAGGTTACCATGGCGGAAAAAACCTCACAGGTAAAACTCATCGGGGGGGCTCAACAGGGGGATGGATTGCCGGCCAAACTGACAAAGGCACGTATCAAGCGAATCAGAACAAACCCAAACCCTAGGAGAAGAGAAAGATATGAGGGGGAATCGGAAAAAAAGGGAAAGGAAAGAAACCAGCCGCAAGTTCAACGAATAGGCAGGATGACTGGTACCGGGATTAAAAAAAACCGGGTGGGGGGTTCATATTTTTTCCGGATCCACTACTGCAGGGGACAAGGGTCGGGGGAAACTTCGTCATGGGAAAAGGCGTAACCGGGAATTAAAACAAGAAAACAAACAAAGACGGGACGTACAGACCCGGTTTTATCCGAAACCGCCCTACCGAGAAATAAGGTCCAACGGGAGGTGAAGGCCTGTCAAACAAAACCCATCCGCTGCCGGACCCCGGCCAACCGAACAAAGGCAAAAACCATTTTGTGCGTTAAAGAAGGGTAGTTGGAAAAAGAAAAAAAAATAGCCCGGGATAAACCGGTTCTTCTGAAAATAGTCTCCAGGGGACATAAAATGAAACGAAAACTCGGGGGTAGAACACGGAGGGATCCCTCAGGGGGGGGGTGGAAAAAATGGAGTGGGGTTTCGGAAAAGTCACTTATAGGTTGGTTGAGGGGAGGGGGACTAAACATGCCCAACCGCCAACGATTGGGAAGAGACTTTTCGGCCAGAAAAGTGGGTAAAAAAAATGCAAAACTCAAATAACTTGAGGGAAAAGGGAGGGAGGAAAAGCATGGGATCGAGGGGGAGGTCTCAAATGCTTGCGCATGGTAACGAAACGGAAAAAAGGGGGTCGAAGGCATCATGCCGAACGGGGGGAAGCATTCATTGGGGTGGGACCGTAGCTGCCCACCCTAAATAAGCCAATGGTGGGGGGGGGTGGGATTGAAAACGACACCATTAAGGGGGCCAGCAATACCGGGGTAGGGGGGGGGGAAAAATCCTATTCTGGGGTTTTTTTTGTTGGGGAAAATGTGCCAGAGAGAAGGCGTGTGGAACCAAAGCAAAATAGGTTGGAAAAAGGGGGAATCCTTGATAGGGGGTTGCGAACTGAGATCAATGGGGGGGGGGGGGTCAGGGAAACCGCCAAAAAACTCCTCGGAAAAAAGGAACCGGTGGGTAAATGTAAAAGGATTGGTAGGGGGGCAGATGTAAAAATCAAATCTTCCAACCAAGGTTAAATTATTGAAAGGGAGGGGACCACCAAGGCAATACTTCTTTGGAAAAAAAAACTTGAAACAAACGCATCGAACGAAAAGAAGAAGAACAAAGGGGGGGGGAAAGGGAAGAGGATGGGTCAAAAAGGAAAAAAGACCTGGTCAGGGGGGCAATAAAAGGTCCGTTTTTTTGGTATGGGTGGGGCACAACGAGGGAGAGGAGAATTTGTCAATCCGGGTCAACGCAAAGGAGGAGGATTAACAAAGGACATGGGAACTTTAACAACACCTGGGGGTGCCCTGTGTGGGTAATCCTGTTTGGGGGGGGGTTACCGCCAAGCCAACAAAAAAAAAAAAGGAAGTGGGGGAAAAACAATAATCGCAATCGGGTGTGCAAGGGGGGGAAATTGTTGAATTTGTAGATTGGCGGTTACTGGGGAACCCTAACCAACGCAAAAGGCCAATGCCGAAACCAAAGATAAACAGGGAAAAAGGCAAAAACGTGTTTGGGAGGTGGGCACCAAACAAAATTGAAACAAAGGAGCAAACATAGTGCCAGGTACGTGGAGGGAAAAAAAAACGGCAAAAAGTTTTGGTCCTTGGGGGAAAAAAGGGTGTGTATAAGAGGGGGGAGGGCAAAAACGCCCCGGAGGTGCACCAAAATAAAAATAAAGAAGAAATGGGTTAAAGGGGGGGACGTGAATAAAAAGTGGTGCACGGGTAAGGTGCAACTTCAGGAAACCACCAAAAAAAGCTTGCAGGTTGAGGGGGGGGGTGTGTCAGAGTTACCCTCGCGGGAGGTCAGGAAAGAGGGTTGGGTGTTCATCACAAAAGACACATACCAATTTCTTTGCGGGAAGGTAAGTACAAAGGTCTTAACAAAAGGTCCCAGGGGAAGCCCCAAAAGGGATGAGAGGGCCCGTGGCGGCAAAAACAGAAAATAACGGGAAGTGGAAAGAAAGTGGGCTCAAGAAACTTGTTACAACACAAAGAATTCGGGACAGACTCTGTGGGTCCTCAGGGAATGGGATGTGGGGAGACAGCCACTTTTGGGCCAGGAAACAAAAGGTGACAAAATCAGTGGCACCAAGGCAAAAGAGCGAAGTGTGTTATTGGAAGGGGTTAAAGGGGGGGGGAAGGCAACTCACACCGATTCGGTAGATTTAATTCCGCAAACATACTCTTGCTGGAACACAACTACCAGGCATGGGGCAACAACGAGAACCTGAGGTAGTTTGTTGTTGGGAGAAAACCAAACTCCGCGGAACGTCAAACCTGAGTTCAAAGCCCAACCACCACAACACCCTTCCCAACCCACAAACAAGTGCCAACCCACCCAATTTCAGGGAAACCCAAGCTGTAATTCCCGATGTCATTGCAACTTTGCGACAACCAAACCGCAAGTCTCTAAACGCGTCAAGGGAGTGGTTTTGGTCAGAGTAAAAAACTTTTTGGGCCTAAACTTGTAAGGAATGTCCAAACAGGGGAAAGAACCCGTTTGACAATATAATGTTGGGGTCACGGAACAAAACGATAAAGTTTGTTGGCCGGGGTAGCAACAAGAAAGCACCAGGCGAGCAGGGGAAAACCGGCCCGGGAAAGTGGGGAAAGAGAGGAAAAAGGGATAGGTTGCGTACCTGAAGGTGGAGGTGAAAAACTACCAGTTGGGGTTTACCGTATTGAGGCAAAACGAACAAAACGACAATGTGAAAACACGTTTGGGTTGGGGTGGGTACAAAGGGATATGCCCAATGGTAAAGAAAAAAAGTCACTCCAAAAAAGGGGCCCAATTCTGGGACAAAGCCTCTGGCCATGTGTTGCTTTGGCCCTTCTTAAAGACCCAAGCGGGGAACAACACCATGACTTGCTACTAATGTCGATCACCTCATGAGGTCCGTTGGTGGGAATGATCAAAAAACACGATGAAACGGGAGGAGAAACTTGTCTTGGTATGAGAACACGTCAACTTAAGGGAACTGATGGGGTTCAAAAGTGAGGGGGGGTGTGGGTTGGCTTATAGAAACTGGGGTTGAAGGGGTTGGGAAGGGTAGGGTGAGCACGATAAGGAAACCTGATCGTGTGTCGCAAATGGCGAGGGAAAGATACGTCACATCAAGTTTTAGGAAAAAAGGGTCCACGGGGGGGGTCCCGGGTATGTTTTGCTGGGGGGGGGGGGCTGTTTTTGTTTGAAAAAAATCGAAAGCCGCAGTTTTTGTGGAACGGGCACTGCGACGGACGAACCTGGGAACAAGCAAAGTGATGCGTGAGAAAAGGTAAAAATATAGGCATTAACCAGGGTGGAGGAAAAAAACCAATACCCCCGACGGTAAAAATTTGATAGGTAATGATCAACAATTCGGAAAAATCACGAACAGGCGCACGGAAAAATACAAAAGAGCCACGTGAAAGAAAAAAACACCTGCAGTCACAATAGTGGTTGCCGTGGAAGTGGAAGGAAGGGGGCCGGTTATTGGGGTGGGAGAACCAAAATACCTGACGGAACGAAAATACTCAAGTAATTAGTGGGCTATACGTTTCAAAAAAAAAAGGGGCATGGAGGTGGAACGAAATGGAAGGCTGGCGTGAAAAGGTGCTTTCACAAAGGGAATGGGGGGGATTTCCACAACAAAAAAAACACTTGGGTGGAAATGGGACTTGAATGTCAAAAAAAGACGGAAACCAAGGTAGGACGCAAACAATACAAACGTGGCCCTCTGGTTGGCGAGCCGGGGAATAAAAGTTTTCACAAAGGGATGGGGGGGCAAATATCCTCCGAGGGCATTAATTGAAACAACAAGGAAGAACATCCGAACAAACAATTAGTGAAAAAACCTAGGGGGACTGGGTGACATTCAAAATGAAAGGGAGAAAACAATTGGGCAGTAGTTTCCCAAAAACTTGAAGAGGTCAGGGACGGGGAAGAGTTGTAATCGTTTTGAAGAATCTGGGCCAAAAAAAAAAAAAAACGTTGCTCGTGGGCTAACTTGTGGACATCAGGGAACCGGAGACAGGTTAAGGTCAAGCGCGTCGTTGGAAAAAAAAGGAAAAACCCGTTCATGGAAACAGTACAAAAAGATACGGGCCGGCCAAATGATGGGGGGGGGGGGGGGGGTAAACACCTGACGGAGCGGGAGTGTAGGAAAAATGAATAAGTCAAGAAACCAGAGACACCGTTTATGAAATAAGGGTAAAAAAAATTGTGGGACGCCCACCGCCAGTTGGAAGGTGAAGCCCGGCGGAAATTCACTTGGGCAAAAATTGGAAAAGAAAGGGTTTTGGGGGAAGCAAGTGGGCCGCTACTCCCGGGAAGAAAAAAGGGGGGAAGAGGGATGGGGGAAAAAAAAAAAACCTTCGGCCGAAAAAAAAAAAACCCCGCGAGAAAAAAAGTGATTACAAGGCAAAAACGGCCCTGATGGTGAGGACAGGGGGCAACAGTTTGAACCTGGAACGGGTTACCGAAAAAAAAAAGATGGGGAAGGTTGAACACTCCGGAACGTTGGGACACGCCAGGTGAATTAGAAAGCCAAAAAGACCAAAACATGCCAGCAACGTGACACAAGGACCAAAGGGGAACAGAGTAACGGACCAAATTGTGGATTGTTCAATGAAGGAAAAAAGGACATAAAAAGGATCGGGTTGACCGAAGACATGGCGGAAAAAGACGAAAAAAAACAAAATAAGACACGGGGCGATGAAAAAAAGGTGGAGCAAACATAAAAACGGAAAACAACACACAGGGGCAACAATTTGAAAGTTAAAACCAAAACAGGATGATTGGAAAAAAAAAGCCTGCTGTGTAAAACCAAGGGAGTGAGGAAAAAAAAGATCGTTGAGCAACAAGATTGTGAGAAAACAAAACGGCGGGAGTGGATAAAAGCGAAAGGAAAAAACCAGGGATAGGAGATGGATCCCAAGCAAGAAGAGTCGAGGGGGGGTGCATAAACATGTGGGGAAGATGTCTACTAAATCCACGGGGGCAAAAAAACCAACCCGGAAGAAAAACGTTGAAAGAAACGCTCCTCAGGGAAGCAAAAGGAAAATCCTAAATTGCACAAAAAGGCAAACGAAGGAGATTCTGGAAAAGGGACCACCGACCCCATAGTGCGGCCAGAAAGAGCGGAGTGTTCAAAGACACCGGGGTGCCCGGGGCACAGAAAAGACACGGTCGTCACACCCAATTTAGTCAAAAAAATGAGCAGGGGGAGAAGAAAAAAAACTTCGCGCATCAGGAAGAAATTGAAAAAAAAAAGCAAAAGAAAAAGACTCGATAAAACCGAAAAGTTGAAATTGAAGCTAAGGATTCGGGTAGGGAAGTGGAATTCACCAAGGGAGGGAGACAGGAAAGATGAGGAAGTAATGGCAAAAAAACCTTACTTATGCGAAAAGAAAGGAGCAAAACGGATAACAACACGATTGGAATGAAAAGGGAGAAGAAGGGAAAGCACCGGTGGGTTTAGCCAAGCATTTTTACAAAGAAAAATGGACCAAGTCGAAGCACCGAAATGGGGTGAGCAGTTGGAGGGACAGGGGGCCTTTACTCAGTGGGCACTTGGGGGGGACAAAAAAAAAGTAAACGTGAAGAAGCCTGAGGGGTTGGGGACGGGGCGGAACGGTTCTTAAATCGCTATGGAGCAGGGCCACGTCCCAGGGAAGAGGGAAAGAAAAAAGGGGGGGGGGTGAGCAGGCCCGATAATTTCCAGGAAGGCGTGGATCTAAAAGAAGCCACACCAGGGGTGGAAAAGTGGAAATTAGGGTTTACCATGGGAAGAATTCCATTGCCAACCGCACGGGAGGGAAAGGTGCAAGGGAAGTCAAAATAAACTATTTCCTCACAACGAGGAGGAGTCAAAAGGAAGGTATGGGGGGGGGAAAACTAGGCCAACGGCAAGGACAAGGGCAAGGAAGCGAAATGGAGGATGGCCGCATGGGAGGATCGAAAAAATGGGGTTGGCCGAGGGGAAAAAAGGAAACTCAACGTACCTTGACAACACACGCGGCAACCAGGAGGGAGAAAAGTGAAGGGGAGACAAGGACGGAAGGACACGACCTGATTTAAGAAAGGGGCGACGACAAAATCATGGCCACAATCGGATCCACGGTTAGGGGGGTGGGAGGATCCGTTGCAAAGCCCCACCCAACGGACGGGGGAACGATAAAAAAAGGAAAACAAAAAAGAAAAACGGCCCAACGCGACTGTCCCCCAGCGTTCTCACGTGCGAAGTGTGGGGGGAAAAAAAAATTTCCCTGGGAAGTAGCCCGGGCACCGGTCTTGGAAAAACCAGCTCGTTCTCCACAATCAAAGTCAATTTCGCCTCTCTTGGGGGGCTCAACTGCAACCAGGTGGAGAGGAAGTGTTCTTGTCACTCCTTCAAAAGAAGTAAAGGGGGGGGGGGAAAAGGATAAGGTCAATGCTTCGGTCCGAGACACAAAAAAGCCTGGTGTGAAGACTCAAACCGGAAGCAGAAGCATGGCGGTAAAGGGAGGAAGGGGGCTCGGTTTTATTATCGAATAAATCGAGGGGGGAGGGGGGACTCAATTGCTTGTCAAACATTCGCCGAAAAAGAGGGGGTCAAAAAGGGCAAAATGCGCCACGCTGATAGGAGAACATTCTAGGGGGCAAGGTGGGGGTGGGGAAAGAGCGGTAAGGGGTGTGGCACACACGGCCGGAAAATTGGATTTGGAAACTAAAACAAGGTCCTTGAGGAAGCCAATACGGGGGGCGGGGACCGAATAATGGGTCAGGGGGGGGGGTGGGGCCATTTTCCCAAGGGGGAAAAAAAGGAGTGGGGGAAAAAAAAAAACGTTGTGGGGGAGGGGTCAACTTGATTAAAGGACAGAAGCGGATAACCCAAGGCTTGTTACAACCCGCGGGTTTACTTGGGCACGAGGGTTTCGGGGGTCTATGGGAAATCTTCCCAAAGTGATGAGTATGGAAAAAAACGCGACGAAATACTGTCATTTGGGCCAAAAACCTTGAAAAGGGGACCGGGGTTGGGAGAAGCAGTGGGGGATTTCGGGGGGGTGAAAAAAAAAGGGCGAACCCCGGGTCAGTGGCGATTCAAGATAAAAAGTGGGTGGTAGGGCCATGGGAGACCGAATTATTGGGGCAAAGGGGGGAAAAAGAACCTAGAAAAGGAGACCAACTGCGCCAGGGTTTGGGGGGGACAACGTTTTTGTGAAGTATTCAGACAAGAATACTGGGGGGTAAAGGACCTGTCGGGAAATGGGCTGGGGGGGGGAAAAATTTTGGTTTGGGGGGGGGGAAAGGTGGTTTTCTTTGTTCTTTCCTCCCCATCCAGAATAAATTCAAAAAACAACAAAAAACCGACGGCTTAGGGCCGGTGCGGTAACCTTGACAAAGTACAAAAGGCGAAGACATCTTGGGGGTCAAAAAAAAGTCAGTGAGGGACAACGGGGGCCAAATGGTGGGGGTCTGGTGTTTTTTATGAGGGAAAAAAGGGTGGGGGACGTGTGCAGAGAATGGCCTTGCAAAAAAAGAAGAACCTGGGAAAGGGGGTACAGTGACAAGGGGACACGTGGTGCCAAAAATCAAAAGGGTGAAAAACACGTCAAATCCAAACTCCGGGGGGTCAAGTTCTGTTGATCGGGTGAAACCTCTCAGCCCAGGGAAGTTGCAAAAAGTCCAGCGGAGTTTTGGGGGGCAAAGAATCCAAGTTCGGCAAAGGTAGCGTGGAAAAAAAAAGTGTCGGGGGGGGAAAGGGATGAGCGGGGAAGGGCGCCAACATAAAAAGGGGAATCATGGGGGAGGGCAGAAAATTGGGTTGTTTACCAAGACAAAAAATGGAGGACCTCGTGAAGCGAGGCTAGGTGAAAAAAAAAAAAAACCGTCACAAGGGGGGGACCTAAAACTTCAGGGAAAAAAAACAGGGCTGCCCAGCCCTTACAAGGTTTTGGTTGTAAAAAAAAAAAATGGGTGTTCAACTGTTTGGTAAAACAAATGATGGGTGGCAGACGGAAAGGGAATCTTTGATTTCCAAACTCCTGTTAAAACGACTGGTTTGGGAGGTAATCATAATACAACGTAAAAAGGGGAAAAAATTTCTTTACGCAGGAATGAACCCTGTGAGGAGGGCTACAAACAGCAAGTTGGGGGGGGGAATGCCCAAAGGCCACTGTTCAAGAGAAGGTGAATGTGTCAAAGCACCGGTGTGGATAATGGGTGACAGGGCTGATAATGTTTTGCCCGTGAAAGGAAGCATGAACGGGGGGGGGGAGAGGGTAACCCGAGGGCAGGGGGGGGCCAAAAAAGGGGGGTGAAAAAACGGTAATAAGGGTGCAGTCCTTATTGTGAATAACCCGTGGGGAAGTAGGAGAAACAAGTAAAAAAGTTGTGGTGTGAAGTAAACGAATGCAAAAACAGAAAGAAGCCATCCATACACCCGTTCAAAACACAGAGTCAGGGAAAATGTTTGATTTAGAGAAAGGTAGGCAAAAAAGTCAGACTGGGGATAATTCGGGAAATAAATGGGTGGTGGAAAGAAAAAAATAGAAAAAGAACACAAATTTCCTTGAAAATTCAAGGAAAAAGTGGTGAAAATTCAAGTTGTTTATAGGGAAAGGGTCAGGTGGAAAAAAAAGGGTAACGAACGGAGAGTTGATATGGGGGATGTTCTTTTTGTCCGAATTTGATCAGTGACAGTCCATACAATGGGGGGGGGGGGGTACAACAAAAAAAGCTGTTGGGGGGTTAGGGTTAAAACTGTTTGGGAAAAGGACGCTCGACAAAACAAAGCGGGAGGAGAAAGGAGATTCAAAAAGGGGCTCCACCACCAAAACCCAACAGAATAACGGGAAAAAGGGAGGATGCGGCACGAGAAATTTCGACCAAAGAAACGGAAACACCCGAAAGGAGCACGGGGCCCCAGAATGGGGAAAAACAGTAACGTGTCTTGATAGGCAAACGGTCACAGTAAAGTTGTCAAATGAAAGTTTAAAGGAAGTGGTACGTTCAATAGGGGGTAAAGAAGGAAAACAAAAACCCGTAGAGTGGTGTCACCATGATCAGGAATAGGGTTGGAAAAAAAGAAAAACAGCTTTCCAAAACAAAAAAAAGAAAGGATTTTTGTCAAAAAGGGGACTTCGGGGGCGGGGCCCCCTCTTCCACCTTGTGTGAATTGGAAGAAACAAACAAAAAACCCACTGTTGTTTTCCCTGGTAAGGGGGATTATACGGCCCACCCTAAACGGTAGTCCCACAATAAACTAAAAATGTCCACTTACAGGGGAATCAGGGTTACCAGTGGGTCAACATGGGGTGTGCCGGGGGGATATAGCCTAATCGGAGTCACTTCTTGCAACCGAGGTTCCGAAAAGGGGTAACCGATCCGCCTCGGAAGACCCATAGGCCTCCTGTTGTGGGGGGAGGACCCCATGGCAACACGAGCAGAAACGGATGCTGGGTGGAAAGGTTCCAGTTTAAAAGGCTGGGGGAAAAAAATGCCGTGACAACCCCCGTGCTTGAGGACTAAAAGGTGGGACAGTAGAAGAACAGTGTAAAAAAAAAAAGGGAAAAAGTTGTTGGGTGAAGCTGTAGAAAAACAGATGGGCATGTGGGCAAAACATTGATGTGGGACCATCAATGCAAACGGCAACTGAGGTACGGACAGAGCGGGGAAGTAAAAAAAAAAAAACGAAAAAAAAAAAAACCTGTTTCTTTTAAAAAACCAGGAAAAAACCCTTGGGAAGCACTTAAATGGCCCAGAGACACAAGGCGGGAGTTGTTGGTAAAACGGCTGAAGGGGGGGACTGGCGTAAAGGGCAACGGAATCCGCCTCAACGAGCGCATGATTTTTCCGTGTGGGGGTGTAAAAATTTGAGGACGCCCAGGATCAAAAGGTTATGATGTGGGCCGCAAAAGCGCCGAACATCAAAAGGGAAATTGGGGCCTGTCACCCGGGGGTGTGGTAATAATAGGACCTTTGACGATAAAGAGAAAGACCAGGGGGGAGAAAGTGAGGTGGACAAAAAGAAAGGGTCCTTAAAATTCAACAAAAAGAAAACTATAAGCGAAAAGATACACGCAGACGAAGTGGGAAAACGGACCGTGGACAAAAACGGGTTTTTTGCCAAGTATACACTCAAAGGTGGTCGTGTAGTGCGCAGGCCCCACAAGGAAAGTGCCCCGTAGGAGAAGGGAAACAAAAAATGGGCAAGCCCGTGGTCTAAAGAGGAAAAAAAAAAACCGGGGGGGGGGGCAATAGGGTACTTCAGCCTTTGAATTTGTGAGGCAAACAAAAACAGGGATCAAAAAAAAGAAGCGGGTTTGAAAAGGGATTTGCAAAAAGGGGGGTACGAGAAAAGACAAAACCAATTAAAAAACAAATACAAGACCCAGGGCGAAGTACAGTAAGGCAGGGGGCGAAAAAACAGGGATAAAAAAAAACAGGGCCCAGGGTAAGTGAAACCATTGGTTTTGAACAAAACGTGACCGTGGCCTGGGGAACCATAATGGAAAAAAGAGCCATTGAGCAAGAAAAAACGTAAAGTGGGCTCCAGGCCTTGGAAAAACTGAAGAAACAAAGGGTAAGGCTTAACGGGAGTCTAGAAACAAAAGAATTCGAAGGGTGGCAAAAAAACCGTGGGGGGTGGGAATTGGTAACATCGAACAAATCGGCAACAGCCACCCGGAGAAAAGTGAACGAAAAAAAAGCCATAAAAGTTCAAAAACCACAAAAAATATCAGGAAAAGGGGGAGCCAAAAAACGCAGGGAACTTAATTATCTGGGGAAAACCACGGCCAAATGATGGCAAAAGAAAGGGAGTTTCCCAAGCAAAAACCAAGGGGGGGTTTTTCCGGGGGCCCCGTACAGGGGGTCTTGAAACCCAACAAAAGGTTTAGGGACAAGTAAACCCAGCAGGTGTAAAACAACTTTTTTTTAAAGAGGATGGGAGGGAACACAAGGGTTGAAAGAACCACTACAAAAGATCATCGAATAAAAACAGTGATTGAAGCGAATGTGCGGGGGAGGGGGCCGAAGTTTGAGATAAAAAAGGTGACGTCGAAGATGAGTCCGAAGGACACAACATGACAGGAAAAGGAGGAGCGAAAAGAAAGGACTGAGAAGAAGACAGAAGGGGCCGAAGGATTTGAAAAAAAACTAAAAACTGAGACCACGGTTAACCCGGTTGGGGGGGGGGGGGGAATGGGTGAAGACAGGGGGCAAACAATTCGAAGTCACGGGAAACCAGCGATGGCGTGACTGGTGGCCGTGGGGACATGGCAAATCAGCTCGGTGGTGGCCAGGGGACAAACCGGCAAAGTATGAAGGGATAACGATGGGTGACTTGATTCCGAACGGGTTAGACCGGAGAGGGGGGAAACCTGGGACAAAAGGGGATTGATATAACGACTTTGATGACAAGAAGGAGTGACTGGGAAAGGGTAAAGGACGAAAATAACGGGCAAAACCAAGGTGAACCAAAATGGACAATGCTGGCGAAAAAAAAAACCCTAAAAAGGTGGCCCGGGGATGGAATTTGCACGTTTGGAAAGATACAACATCCTAGACTCAAAAACTGAGGTAAAAGGGGAGATGGATGTTTGAAATTGTCGGCCAAGTCAAGACATCAAATGAACAAGAGGACGAAGTGGGGGGAGGGGGAAAATGGGGAAGTAGGGGTTGTACTAAAATTTGTGGGGGGAACGTAATG
>Ga0179591_1290413_pt1 | contig 14416 bp, 18 predicted proteins | sample CZOMad2_1_08_16f_FD_182891 | JGI IMG/M metagenome (GOLD analysis project Ga0179591, IMG submission 182891) | Vadose zone soil fungal communities from Angelo Coast Range Reserve, California, USA - CZOMad2_1_08_16fungal (PacBio error correction) | ecosystem: Environmental > Terrestrial > Soil >...
TGCCAGTCACGAGCAGTAGGAAAAACCGATCGTTCGGACTAGCCTCGCCTAAAGTGATCTCATGGAAAAAGAAATGTAAGAAGGGGCATCCAAGGTCCAGGGGCAAATTGGGGAAGTGGAGCCAACGCTCGCGTGTCAGGGCAAAGGGGGAAAAAAATAGAATCACTACACTCAGGATCCGATAGGTGAAATCTATCACACAGAGATTGCCTTGAAGAGTTCATGGCCCAGGTTCCTCTCTGAAGGGGGCTATCTTCTCTATCTGAGGGCTGGGAGGAACGGTGGGGAAAAAGGGAAAACGGAAAAGAAAGTGGGGGTGTCGAAGGGGGGGGTCCTCGCCGGGAGCAGAACTTTTAGGAACCTGACCCCTAACTGTATGGGCCTGGGGGAAAAAAACAAGAAAAGTCTGTAACGTAGACTAGGAGGGGTTAGAAAGCAAGGGGCTGTGCCTTATTCGTGACCGCCTTAAACCAGGTCCGGACGGGGCAAGTGGGGCTGGAGGGGAGGACGGGAAGAAGAGGAGGCGAAGGGGAGACTGGTAAAAATGCCTAAAGACATGTCAACCATCGGGTTTAGCACTGGACTTTCAGGCTGTTGGACTTTCGAGTAGGGATTGCTAAAACGAAAAGAGAGCGGTGGAAAAGATTGTCGGCGAGCCTCGTACGTCTGCAGGCCTATGAGGGAACCCAAGCTGGAGCAAATGGAGTTAGGGGGGAAACTGGCGAACGGGGGAGGCTCTCTTATTGAAGAGGTCCCCTTGCCTGATCATCAGCCCAGAAACGGCAAATGAGAAAAAGCGAAGGATCAGGTGTCTCCGGTGTGCCTCCGGTCGTCAGTGGATTTGAACGGGACAATATGAACTCGGGGAAAGTGACATACGAAAGGCCAGGCGATAGAAAAAAGTTCGCCAAATCGGCATGGGGGGGAGAGAAAAGGATGGAATGACACTGTCGATACCTTCGAACGGTTGTGATTATAGAAGTGAGAGAACTTAAAAGAAACCAGAAAGGAGAAGGAGTTCCGAGACCGAGCCGTACCAAAGAAGCAGTGCACTGCGACCGATTGCCGGGCTTTCCCTACTCGAGACGAAGAAAGGACACCGGTTTGGCAGCTCTGGGGGAAGGAAACGCGAGTTACAGGGTAAAGAGTCCGTCTGGCTCTACGATACGCCACCACAGTTTTCCGCACACTAACGCAGGAGAATCAAGCCAGGGGGGAAGGGGAGGGGACAGGGAGGGGGAAGACCACTGGGAATCGAAAAAAAAAGAAGCGAATAAAAGGGGTGGGAACTGGGTTTCCGCTAGAGGGCGGGGGGTGTTTCTTTCTTAGCAGGATACCGGAAGACCTCCTATAGGGAGAGAAAAAAGTGGCCCGTATCAGCTCAACGCTACGAAATACCGAGGAGAAAGCTCACAGGGCCGGTGAACAGACGAAGCACTACCCCCGCAACCTGAATCTTTAAGTCATAGAAAGGAGGATCGTCCTCGGCGGGAAACCCCGCTCATGACTTTAGACGCTGCATTCTGGACAACTCGCCCTCTCCTCGGGTCACAATCTCCAACTTCAAAAACGCCAGAAGTCATAAAAGGACGGGGGGGGGAAGAAACACAAAAGAGCAAAATCCCACAGGAAGATTTCTCCCTCTTCTTTCGATGGTGGCAAGTTTTTTTTCACGGTGAAAGTCCAAGAAAAGCTGGGGGGGGACTCTAGGGGAGAACCTTTCAGGGAAAAACGATAAGTCTTGGGAAAGTCAACCATGCCAAAAGAACTCTAATCATGGGGAATTGAAAAACATCTTGGCCCGCTTCTGAGCATTTCGGGAAACGGTCCGGAGGGGCGAAAAACGAAGGAAGAGAACGTGCAGAAATGGGGGGAAAAAGGGAGTTCGCCTACCTGCAAGAGGAAACAGGAACAGCCTGACCGTCCTCACCTTAACCTCACGTGGAAAGGAGACAACAACTCGGAGGAAAAAAAGATGTGGGTCCGAACTAAAGCGGTCCGCGCACCCACGGAAGAAGGGAAATCCTAACATGCTGGCGTCACGATGCCTTACTGGGTCCATCCGAAAATGGTAATAGCAATGATTTCGGCGAAGGGGGGGAAAGCGACCATTTGAGTTCAAAAACATAGGGAGACAGGGTCTTTTAGGAACGTAGTTCTTTGACTCGTCCTACCCCTGAAATGGTGCAAGAGCCGAGAAGGATTTCGTAACCAGCCGCGTCGGGAGACAGGCGCGCTAATGGGTGGGAAAAAGGGGTTGGCAATTCCCGAGGCATAGGGGGGAGAGAGAGTAGAACCTGGGGAGGGAGGGGGGGTATTGGCGGAGAAGGGCCAGAAAAGGCCAAGATTGGAGGGATGATCTCAACAAAGGTCCGGGCAGGAGACCCAACGTGACCAGAAGTCACGGAATAAGATAATTAGGGGGGAAGAGAGGCCTCCTGAAAGTCGTCCGAGTCAGGAAGCCGGCTGTCGGGAACTAACCACGATGTAAGAAACTATTCATCTAAAACGAAGCAGGGGGACTTGACTTCGGGAGTGCAAAAAGGAGAGAGCAGAGTTGGGGAGCGAAAGGTGCGCGCCACCGATAGTTACTGGTCGGGGGGGTCTGGGGTAAAACCAAGGGAGAGGACGTATTCCTTGTGCCGGCAGTGAAAGCTGCTGGTGAAGGAAGAAGGGGAAAAAAGAAAAAAAAAAAAAAAAACTCTTCTGTTAATCATGGGTTTTTTGAAAGGACAGAGAGAAAGGCGTTGCAAGTTCATCCCACCCGGGGACGAGAAAGAGGGGGGTGTAAAGGAATGCTTTCCCGCTTTCTGAAAAAGAGAGGGAGAGGTAAAGGGGGAAGTGGCGCCTTCTCTCAGAGTAAACAAATGACACGCCCACCGTCCCACGAAGAAACCGCCGCTCTTTGATCTAGCGTAAGTGGGGTAAAGGACGGTGAAGGTAATGGGGAAAGGGAAAGGGGGGCAGGCAGGGAAAGCGGGGTTGCGATAAAAAGGAGAGGAGGGCGGCGTCGTTCCGTTCCCAGATCCAAGAGCTATCTCATTTACCGCCAGAGAAAAGAGAAGGGGGGGCCAGAAAGAAAGAGAGTAGGAGGCCGGGGGCGCAAAGATGACGCGGAAAGAAAAATCGCGACTGCCTCGCATGGGGCGACTCATGTATGGGGTTGAAACGAAAAGAAGGTTCACCGCAAAAAAAGACCCTCGAGGACGCGCCCCGTCGGTGCCTTCTGTGACTGAATCTGGCCAGGGGAGCTAGTACAATGCTCAAAGAGGGAAAAACCCAAACCAAACTGAAAGGGGCCTTTTCGTGTGGGGCCTTATCTTTCAAAACTACATGGGACAAAAGAGAGGCACGAGAAGGAAATATCCGACCTGGGGCCGAGTCTGGTCCCTGCGTTTTCCACGACATCGAGAAAGGTTGATGTCGAGCCAAAAAAATAAAAAGGAGGAGATAAGGCAGTGTCAAAGGCAAATCGAAGCAAAAAAAAAAGGTGAAAAAGAAGACAGCTTCGATCATGGAGCAGTCTAACACCTCGCACTCGCAACAGAAAAGGTTCAGAAAGACTACAAAGGGCGGGAAGAGGCGGGACCGACAGACGCCGAAGCTGTTTAAGAGAAAACCCCTGCTTGCGGACCAGCTGCCGAAAAGGGGGGGGAAGGCCAACATAAAAGCAAAATCGAAAAGAGGAGAGGGCGAGGGTTTCTATGGCGCACTTTAGCAAAAAAACCGGAACAAGTCACAAAACGCCGTTCTGACTTATCACCACGGAGGGGAAAACTGGGGCCTTAGAAAAGACCGGAACCTAAGGAAAGAAAACTCCCTAGGGGGGGAAGAAATTGATTAAAGCCTGCTAAATGATCAGGGGTAAAGAAGAGACGCTCACAACAGAGGGTGGGAGAACGGAGAAGGAGGAAAGGTAAATAGAGATAGATTAAACCTCTCAGCATTCGGGAACGATCCAACCAGCAATTATTTATTTTATTAGAGGGTTAATTCCGTAGGAAAGAATCGGGTCCAACCCATGTGGTGAGAAAGAGAAGTGGGGTGAATGGGTTTAACAAGGTTTGTCCATGCGCACGGAAAAATAAAAAGCAGCCTCGAAGAGGGGGGAGGGTAAGAGAAGGGGGGCATCATTTAGGAAGTTCTTAAAGAAAGGGGGGGGTGGGAAGTAGACAACTCGCCAGGAAGGATGTCGGCACCTCTTGCAACGTTGAGATCATCTTATTGAAGGCCATGGTGTCACCTGCTCAGAGGATCGGAAGGGCGGGGCAGGAGAAAGGGAGCGCGGACGGAAGGAGAACGGGCCGGTTCTATCATTTCTGGTCCTTGGCTTATCGAAATGAAAATTGTAGAAACTGGGGTGCAGAGGGGATGTTTCACCAGAGGAACAGGAGGAGAGGGGGGCCCCAAGAGGGCCGTTGAGGAAGGTCCCAATACAGGCCCGCGAAGGCGCCCCTCCGTCGTTTTCTTGGTTTGAGGTCGGAAGAGTCGGACGTCAAAAAGAGGGGAAAAGATAATGGACAAGGGGGGGGGAGCAGTAGGAAGATGTAGCGCACGGGAGGGGGGGTCACCTTCTAGGGTGCTCGAGCACCATCCAGTCCTTCACAGTGCTCGGAGGGTTCTGGAAAGAGGAGGAGAGGAAGCAATCAGGAGAAAGGATGCGACCGAGTCATGCGGTTGAAGGAGAAGAGGACTGGTGCGTTATGAGCGCCGCGAGACTTGACGGATCTGGAACGAGGTCCCTACAGCCAGAATGCTCTGATAACACCAGATGGGACCGCAAAAAAGTGAACAAAGGGGCCTGCAACTAATAAACGAGAGACGTATCGACTCTTTACGGTGGAGGATGGTCTTGGGCGTGCAAGGTAGGGGGAGGGGTGGGAGTAATCAGTTTGACTAGAATGAGAAAGACAAGCTCAGCTTAAGCAGAAGGGACGCACAAACATGGACGGCTGAAGGGAAAAAAATCCGCGTCAGGTCTGGAACCGTCAAGCTCGATTTCCTCAACCACAGGAGGAAAAGTTAACAGAATAGAGAAGGCTGCTTGAAAAAGGGGGGAAAAATGCCCGGAGGTCACAAGCTAGGGGAAAAGGGTTACCCCACTGCCCGCACCCGTACCATAGAGCGGTGTTAACGGCACCCGTCTCTCCAACGGGACTAGACAAAAAAATGGAGACCTGGCGGATTGAAAAGGAGTGACTGCAAGAGGGGGCAAGGAACATCGGAGAAAACCGGGTTACCAGAAAAAGGCGGCATCCTGCTTGAAAGGAAGCTATGCTTCGATAGGATTATCTTTAGGGGGAGAGGGAAGGTCGGAAAAAAAGGGTCCTGGGGAAGGGATGCCCAGCCGCGAGTTGGAAAGGGGAAGAGACTCGCCGAATGGTCTTCTTGTGACTTTTATCCGCTATCCAAGCCACGGACGAAAAGTTATCTGGGTCAATGCTGAAGAGAGGGATTTTAAAAAAAAGGTGCATCCCGAACGCGAGCCAGGCTCGGCGTGCTTTTACACTGTCAATTACTTGACCTAGAAAGTCAACAGGTTGACTGTGAGAAAAAGAGACACAAGAGGGCCGGAACTGAAAACCCGAAAACATGGAGGATGAGGAAATGCCGGCCACTGCGACTCCATCATTGACAAGCGGACCTGGCCGATGAACGTCCTGCCATCCTTGGAAGCAAATTTTAAGGGAAGTCTTGAGGAGTCCTGGTGGGGACGCGAGAAAAAAAGAAAGGGGAAACACGCTTTCTAAGCGGGACCGGGCGCCCACTCCGGTCGGGTGAGGGATGAAAAAGAATTGCCTGTAACGTGAGTGTAGAAGTGAGGGAGGGGCTTATTACCGACTCAAGGAGGCGGGGGAGAAAAAGGAGGTCGACGAAACTGAGGACCGCCGTAAAAAGAGAGAAAAGAAAGAGGCCGATGCGTCTCTTTTTCGAGATCAGAGGTTTTCCTTTCCTAAGAAGTAGGTTCATAAGGATAACAGCGGGAGGAGGAGGAGGCTTACTAGAAAGGAGGAAAAATTCGCAAAATCGCAAGGAAAAGAGAAGCCGGTGTCAGGAAAGAGGAGGGGGGGGAGGGGTTCGTTTCGGGTGGCTTACTCCGTTGGATTCATTCTTTCATCTGGGAACCTGGGGGAGGTTCTCTTTTTGGGGAAAAGGGTCGAAGTCGTCCATCATGCCTTCACAAGAAGAGAGTGACCACGGAATAGACTACATTGAGGACCCAGTTACGTGGTTTGAGAACTTCCTGGAGGAACGTGGCCCTTGAGAGGTATGGGTCTGCGCGTAGAGGGGAATCCGGGCCGAGCGCCTCTTTAATCACAGAAAAAGGGGAACTGCTTAAGACGGATCAAAGCCCAAAATCGCCGAGCCTGGGGGAGGGCTTCGTTGATTCGATTCCGGGAGTTTTCCCATCTCACGCGGCCATCAATGACTGGAGAGAAAAAAGTCAAAAAATAGTGTGGGGGGACCTGGTTGGGGGCTAGCCCGTATCCAGTACTGATCGAGGCTCCAGAGAACTGTACAACTGGACAAGAAAGAAGGGTGTTAAGGGGAGGGGGAGGGGAAAGACGAGGACCTGTAACGAAAGGAATCCTTATAGTTCAAATGGAGCTCTCGGGGTCCTCGGGTCACGCCAGGGAAGCTTAAAAGGGTCAAGGAAAGGGGGGGGACCCCGATCAGATCGTAGAAGAAACGAAAGCAATCTCAGTGAGAAGGCACGTTGCCTGACTTTCTACAAACAGGGGGGAATGGGACTAGAAAGGGGGGGACGAAACTGGGGAGAAACCCTGAGCTGTACAAAGCGGTGTCTGCAATCGGGGGAAGGGGAAAATCCAAGCCAAAGGAGGCACCATTAACACCGGGCTTTTAGGACAAGAGATACGCTTGGAGGGCGATGGAGAAAAGAAAGGATGAGCGTACCAGAAGAAGGAAGCCGAGGTAGCAAACAGGTAGAACGCACGCACTTCCTGGTCGCATGGTTCTTCCCTTAAAGGGAAAAAAAAAGTAAGAAAAGGGATTCGGAAGCAATCTGGCCAGCGAGGAAGGAGAAACAGACGTCGACAAGAAAGCAGCATGACAAAGGACGGAGGGAGTCACCACGCTCGTTGACCTAGGGGAGAACTCCCCTGATCAAAGCTACATCTCGGAAGGCGTCAAAAATCAAAAAAAAAAACTAAATTAAAGACCGACATGAACATGGGGGAGTACTCCGGTAGAACTCACCAAAAGGAAGGAGGGCACTACCTCTGACGACTGGACGCATCTTTTTTCAAGGGATACCGGAGGGGGGGGTTGGGGGGGGGGGGGGGCCTCCAAAAGGAAGGAGCCCGCAGGAACATAAGAGAAAACAGTGAGAAAGAACCCGGGGTAAACCGTTGAACTAAACCGAAAGAAGAGCAGAAAGCTCGCCATTTCGAGAAGAAACTCGGCCATTACCCCTAGGAATTCCTCTTTGGGGCGCTGGGGGGAGCGACCTAACTTCAGATGGAGAGATGGGGAGGAGCAGGGGAGCAAAAAATGAAAAGGAAAAACGTTGGTCTAAAGGAAGAAAGGAAGACCTGGGACTAACGCTTAAACTCGTCGTTCTCCGTGCTGCTCAGGACGTTATCTCCCTAACTAACGGACGAGGAGGAAGCTGGGATAGTGGAAGGGAAACTCTATCAACAAAAAACGGGAAGGGGGGAGTATGTCCAAGAAAAAGTGGCAGGATCCCTTGCGTCCTTAGAGGTAAAGGGGATGGAACGCTACGGCCATACAGCAAAGAGAACTACATATTGAGTTCAAGGGGAAGACATTGAGAAAGTGGCTGAAAAACAACGGAAAAGAGGAAAGGGCAGGCGAACATCGAGACCTCGAATCCTCAACCCGTCGAGGTAAAGAAGCACCCCTCAGGCCTTGAGAAGGCCTTGGTCAGGGCCGTCTCACCGAAGAAGGAGAAAAAGGTCTCTAGGGGAAGCGGCTGGTTAGGGGGGGGAAGAAAGGGAAACCGGGCGGATCATGTGTGTCGACGAAAGTTTTACTGGTTACACTCGGGCCGTCCTTGTGGTCACGAATAAAGACAAGAAAAAAAGACAAAAAAGGCAGGGAACTCGTCGAAGATGGGCCAGCAGACGTTGAGGGGGGGGGAGGGAAGGGAAGGGTCACGACCAGGTCTGGCCTTCCTTTTTTCTGAAAGTGTCTCGCCCTCGAAATGTCGCGGGGAGGAAGATTGAGTTTGGCCACGACAAGAAAACGCGTGGGTACGCGACGTACGTTGGGGAGGGCGTTGCTTTCGACGGAGGGGGGGGGGTCACTGCTCTCTGGGCCATGTCTTCTAAATGAGATTTCAGGAACTAGGAGAAACCCGAGGGGAGTGTCGAAAAGAGGAGCTTAACGGGAGCAAGGCTACGCTGCTGTCGAGATGGAAGCTCCATTTCCTGTAAGACAATCGAGTAAAAGCGGAAAGTCGAAACAGAAGAGGGGTAGAAGGGGGTCAATCCTAAACTTCTTGGATTGGCGCCCCGGAAAAGGGAATAGAAAACCGCGTTGAGCGAAGGTTGGACCCACAAGTGGGCAACACGGAGCCCCTTTGCCTCTGCCGGTGTCAGATACATTAATTGGGGGAAAAGTTGGGACTAATGGGAGTTAAAAAAAATTCGACGTGGTGTGGGAGGAGGGAAGAGGGATCCAAACCGGGCCGGGAAACTTAGAAAGAGTGACGACGCTGCTATCAGTTGAAACACCGCGGAGAATTCACTTATAAACTATTCGGAGTAGGGGGAAATAAGACCGATGCGAGAAAGAGAGGAAAACAAGTGCTTGCCGCACTGGGAAGGGAGGAACGATTCTAGTGTCTCTCGACCTTCCCGCTAGAACTTATCTCCAAAACCAACCGTGCAGAAAACATCACAGGGAAGAGATACAGAAATGCGTTCAAGAGGGGGGACTCAAACGGGGCGAACGAACCTGAAAGGATCCGACATCTAGAAGGGGGTTGGCCACACCAAAAAAGGGCTGGTCCGTATAAAGAGACAACCATCTGGAAACGATCAATCTGCATATAGAAGGAGGACAGAGACGAGCAGACGAATCCTCTCTACTCGTGACCGCCGTGAGCCTGAAAAAAGGAAGAGTGAAGGAAGAAAGAAGAGCGTACGGTCCTCTGGAGTAACTCGCATTAGTGGCAGGCATGCTGGACACGACGTTCTCCTCTGGCAAAAGAGAAATAGAACCTTTGAAAATCGCAAATGCAGAGAAAAAAAAGGGGCCGCGAAAAAAATAAAAAGAAACGCACTCCCACCGCCGATGCGCCGCGAGTTCGAGGTGCGGAAGGTTGGGTAATCTGGGGAAAGAAGTAAGGGAAGGGGACAGAGGAAAGCTCGGGGGTGAGACCTTCTTACTAAGAGTCTCGTGGAAATACAAAACAATGAACCCTCCGATAAAGGGGGCCGGGACGCCGTGGAACCTTCTTCTGCAGGAGGGTCAAGAAGGGGCAGGGCGGGGATAAGGATGCCGACGCGGACAAAAAGGGCCAAGGGCGTTCGGGGAAGAAAGTTAACGCGGCCACCGGAAACAGCCCACTTTACCTTCCTCTTCGGGAGACCTCACGGAGACGAGCGTCTAAATGTACAACTTCTACACAGCGTGCTGGGGGAAGGGAGGGCTACCGAGGAGCTCCCGAAGAATCGCATGCGATAACCGTCTGCGGGGAACACGTATTGCCGGCCGGGGCCAGGGCCTTTCCTAGACGCAGGAGGGAGGAAAAAGGTTGGGGGGGGCATAGGCCCAGGGGGGGTTCCACCACATCCAATGATCGGGGGGTCTATCAGGGGTGACTGGGGAAGATTTCGGTAGCTCTAATCGACGCCGTTTCGGGCCGCGGGACCTAGACTGGAAGCAGAAAACCATACCGCTGACTTTAGGGGGAAGACGCAAGACATGGGTGAGAACAAGCACCATGGGGGGGGAAATCAATGCGAGAAGAAGGACAGAATCCCTGTTGAGGAGTGCCTTGTCCTGGCTAGAATGTAAATTACAAAAACTACTTCCCCATGGGGAAGAAAGGAGTCGAGAAAGCATTGTCAGAAACGGTCGGAAGTCGCAAGACACGTTGCAGAAAGGGAACAAAAACGGAAGAAAGTAAAAAAAACTCTTTTTCCTAGAGGAGACAGATCGTCGACCGAGGTAAATGCAGGGGGTTAGAACCTGATGGGGGAAGTCAAAAACGATGGCAGCAACGTAGTCGGAGAAGGTCCCAGCATTCCTGAGCTGGTCCGCCAGCTTCTTCTCTCCTATGTGATAGGAAAAGGTTTCGAGGAACACCGATGCTGGTTCCGGGTTCGGGAAGTGGTTTTGTAAACACCGGTTCGGGCGGTTAGACTGTCCGGGAGTTCCCTCTTATGTGGAATAAGGAAGTACAAAAATCCAGAGCTGGAAGAAGCGGGGGTGGTGGGAGTACAGAGCAGAAAACGGCGTGGTACCCGGGTGGACCAGCCCGGCGACGGTGGGGTCCTTTCTTTTCTTCGGCAGGGGGGGAGGGAAAGCGATACTATTAGAAAGTACGGGGAGAATGAGAGGAAAGGTGCAAACCGAAAAACAAGACCGCCAGCCTTCCAAAAAGGGAAGCCCCTCTTGCCGCGCAGTCCTTAAACGTGGGCAGTCACTGTGGGGGGAACCAGGCACGGGGGAAGACTTTCCAAACGGGGGCTGGTATAATTTATACGGGGAGGCGTCTACGGGCACTGCTTTCACATAAAGGCAGGGAGCGAGGAGCCAGGAAAGCCACGGCGAAAAAACGGGGGAGAAAAAGCAGGACCTAAGGGATATCCGGGGCTCCGATCTCGTCGTAATCTTCAACCAGAGGAGGCAAAAATGAGAAAAGGGGGGGACATGGATGTGGGGGGGGGGCTACAAAACATCGGAGGTTGGAAAAGGAAAGGCGCTCCTCCTTCACCTGGGGGGTCACCTGTCGGCCTGTCGGGGCTATCTTGGGGGGGACCGAGGAAGAAGGGTCAACAAGGGGATCAAGGAAAACCACGAAAAAAGATCGCGGCTCGTTTCGAGGTGCCTTAGCGTGGAACACGACTCAATCCCTAAGGAGAAAAGACCTACCTGGAGGCCGAGGGACTGAGAGGTAACCTCCAGTCGAAACTGAACTGGGGAGGAGAAGGAAAGAAAAAGGCCCACGAATCTTAATCCGGGGGGACGGTCAATATACGCGGCGGAAAGATAGAAAAAAGGAGCGTCTCGGAGAAAAGAAAAAAAGGATGACATGGAAATCCATTTTAAAAGAGCATCTACCCCTCTTTCCAGCGGCTTGGGGGTGTCCGAAATCGGTAAGGAAAGGCTGTTTCAGGAAACATTGCGTGACCCATCGAAGAACCGTGGTTCTGCCCTCTGCGAATCTTCGATGGGGATAATGGTAGAAGGTGACCTTTATACACAATGGTTAAAAAGAAAAACCAGGCTTGAACTGGGGGTAAGAAAAAAAAAGGGTTAACTAAGATTGTCCTGGATAAAAAAGACCCTGTAAGATAAGAAGAAGATTTTTTGCAAAGGATCTCAAAGAGGGAGGAGGCGCGGTTAAAAGATCTCTCAAACAAAAAAGGAAAGGGGAAAAGGGGGAGAAAAGAGGAATCTGGAACCGCGAATAAGGAAGCTTAACTATCCTTTCCACGAAGTATTTTCGGGGATGGGAAAAGACAAGGGGCCCTCTCTGGGAAGAACAACTTGGGGGATGAGAAAAAGAGGGGGGGGTTAACAAAGGGGGGACAGACAGGCGCCATATAAAATCGCTAGCGAATAGTGGAGGTTCGCTAGTTAGACAATGGGAGGCAGGCATGAGTAACGCACCTGGGAGAGCAAACAGAATCGGCATCAGGGAGGTCCTGAAGCCGCTGTCAAGACTTTGTAATGAGGACATCTGGATGTGGAAACTGGAGAGGTGGACGGTCAGGAAAAGAAGGGGAAAATCGGTGTAAATGGCGGGAGCGAGGGGGGAAAAGAGTGGCCCGACACTGACTGGAGGTCAAGTTCTTTGATATCCTCTGAAATAACCTTGTAGACTTGGGGTGTTGAAAGAAATGTCAAAAAAAAAGACTTGGAACCGGGTAGGGGAGAGGGCAAGGGCCTGTAGTCGGTTCCACCGCTCAGGCAAAAGCGAACTTGCTCTAGATGGGGGGTGGGGGAGGTGGTAGAGATCGAAGAGGGGCAAGCCCAAGGAGAGGGGAAAAAAAGAAGGCCGCCGGGGCGCGTAACGAGGGAGCCCAGGGATTTGAAACACAGGCGGGGGGAATCACCAAGATCAAGGACGGAGGAGGGAGAGGCGAAGTCTGTGCGGAGGGGGAGAGAAAAATCGCATCGGCGACATTCCTCGGAAACGATCATTGGGTGCTCTCAAGGGACTGTGGAATTTAGAGGAAGGGGGGGAGGAGAGGGAAAGACGCAGCCAGGTGGCAACGAGAAAGAAGGGGTAGAACAATTGACCACAGCTGGCAAGCAACAACTTGGAATTTGACCCAATGGCTCCACTCTGAAAAATATACGAAGAGGAGGAGTGAGGACGTTGAACAAAGCGGAAGTGAGGGAAGAGAAAAAGGGGCGCCGCAAAGGTACTCACTCTTAAAAGGGGACGAACGCGAGGCACTGTACAAACTAAAGGGCGGAACCTGGTCACGTTTCTCGATTTCATAAAAAAAAGCGGGGTGTCAAAAAAAAAAAAGGATGAAAGCTGGGAGGGGTCAAGAAGAAACTGCTGCTGGATAAAAACTCACCTTACCCATTCACGTCACCCGGACTAAAAACAGAAGAAAAAAAAAAAAAAAAAAAAGAAGAGAGTGGGCATCGCCGGTTCTCTCCACATCGGCGAGCCCGAGCCCCTGCGCCAATCCTTCTTGGTAGGAGTCATCGGAAGAAGAGGGTGGAAATAATAAAGTGAAACTAAAACGGAGGAAGAATCAGTACGCGCTAAGATCCAGAGAAGAAAGAAGGGGGGAGAGAGTCGCCTCGTTGACTGGAGTTTCACCGTGTTTTTCCTGGGGACTGCCGAATGGACCGGGGGGGGAAAGAGGAAGAGAATACAAGGGCCGGCGTGGGAACGGGAAAAGTACCGATACAAAAAAAACGAAACCTGGGGTATGGAAGGCTGCTCGTTACCAAAAAGTTATAACCCATACGCTGAGAGGACGAGACGACCGACAGAGATTGCAGGGTAGGCCCGAACGGAGAGGGGGGAAGGATGCGAACACGGTCGGGAGGAGACTGAAAGGGAAACAAACGGCCCTGATCGACCCGAGAATGGATGGCTCATGGGCCAGGCCACGTCCTCCCCATGGTACGCGAAGGAAAAGGGACAAGGGGGGATTGCAACACGGCCATGACGTGGAAAGGGAAGACGGTGGAAGAGGGAAGTTCTGTCAAGGGGCGACTAACAGAGGTAACCGCCATGTCACAAAAAACTTTTGTCGCCACGGGTCATGGGCGCGCAGGGCGAAGTGAGGTGCATTAAGAATGCTGAGGGCCCGGGGGGATTTCTCCGGTTGGGAAGGGGAAGGTAAAAGCCTCGCCTTGCTTGGGGGACGCGTTGCGCCGGTCGAAAGCGTTCTAACAGAGGGAAGAGTAGAAAAGGACGGTCTCATAGATGTAAACCGAGGCCCGGAAGAGAGTCGAAAGCGGAGCGGGAAAAAGAAGACGTCTCAGTGCTAAGTTCGACCCTCTCCGATTTTCTTACGCTCACTAGTGAAATAGCCACAACAGGGAAACCGCGTAAAGGAAGGGATTTGCGGGGATTCTGGGGAGGGGGAGAGTGGTGCTTCCGTGGCGATTGGGACGGCTTGCTCGTGCCACTTGGTGGGCTCTTTTGACACTAAGGCGGGAAAAGGATTTTGAAAAAAAAAAGACCGGAGAAAATCTGCGGAGTTGAAGCCGGGAGGAAAGTTCGAGCAGTAATATTATCCCGCTACTTTGGGCACCTGAATTCTGTAAAGAATTGGGGGCAGGGGGGGGAGGGGGCTTCGGAGGGGGCGATTAAGGGAAAGAGTGCCGGAGAGTCAGATTGGAATCAAACAGGAGGAGGAGGGAGTTCAACTGTCTAAAGCAAGAAACCTCGCCAGCATTTTCTTTCTCGTCAGGGCGAAGAAAAAGGGGAGGGTCCCAAAAGGCCCAAATCGGATGGAGGAGAAGAGGTAAGTGGGTGGAAAAAGTTTGGGGGATATCCTTTATATATAAAAAGAGAAAAAAAAAAAAAAAAAGAAAAAAAAGAAAAAAAAAAAAAAAAAAAAAAAACAAAAATATCAAGGGGATCGAAGGGGCTGAAAATATGAGAGATCCTGAAAGCAGAGGAAAAGGGTGCCTTAAGCTTCCCGGTGGAGGAAGGGGGAAACTATCCTATTCCTCCTGAAAGTGCACCTTTATGTCTCGCGGGTATCTCTCATAACGCGAT
>Ga0179591_1294136_pt1 | contig 14415 bp, 9 predicted proteins | sample CZOMad2_1_08_16f_FD_182891 | JGI IMG/M metagenome (GOLD analysis project Ga0179591, IMG submission 182891) | Vadose zone soil fungal communities from Angelo Coast Range Reserve, California, USA - CZOMad2_1_08_16fungal (PacBio error correction) | ecosystem: Environmental > Terrestrial > Soil >...
CTAAAGAAGAGTGTACCCACAAGAAAAAATAGTAAACTACTCAAGAATAAAGAGGGGGTTGAGGGCAGCCCAGCAACAATGCAGTCCAGACCACCGCTTAAGGGGCTGATTACTCTAATGGCGAGAGGCAACGACAAATCCAACAGAGGCATTTGAGGCCAAGCGCCGGAATCAAAAAAAACAGACCCTCAGGAAAGAGAAGAACCGGCGAACGGGCAGCGCTTTCTGAAAAGAGGGAGGGGTCAATAACTGTGGATGACAATCAAAAAAGCGTTCACCACCCCAAGTGAAGACGGCCTAGGATCCTGAGACCAAAAAAGTTTAAAAAGAATGCCACCAGGCTCTGCCAACTAGCTGGGTTTTCAACTCTGATAACTACCCGTGAAGGGAAACCCGCGGTGAGTATACCTAAAAGATGGGGCCGGTGATGCGCAGGCCCAGGTACCTATGACGGGGATCTATAAAGCGTTTGACACCATCTGGGCGACCTTCATGAAGGGAGAACACGTACAATGAAAAGTAACGTAGGAGAGACCACCCGAGAACAACCAACCAAAACACACAAAACACCAAAAAAACAGGGGAGGAGGACACAGAAACCTCCCTCCTAAAAGTGGAACCCTTCTTCCTAAGAGCTGGCGTCACCCGTTTTCCACACCAGTTCGTGGAACGAAAAAATAAGAGGCTGATACACAAGATTTATACTGTTAAAGGTCATCCATAAAGGACAATGACGAAAGCTTATTGGAAAAAAAGGGTACTAGAAAAAAATCTAATGCCTGGTGGCCCAGAATTAAAACGAATGGCGATACTGTGAAGACGCCAATAAGTAATTGGCACGTCTCCTTCTTCAAGGGGGACGTTGAGTGACGGGGATCGGGTCAAATACAAAGGGGGACGAAAGTAATAAAACATCGAGTGGGATGGCGATGACGAAAAAAAGGAGAACCAAAACGAAAAGTAGAAAGCTGGGAAGGGACCGCAACGTTTGGTTGAAGGAGGTCAGTATTACCCTAGAGATTCGTTAACGCAAATGGATACGCTACCTGGAATAATTGTACAATGGAGGAGGCACGCGACTAGTGGGGGTCAAGGTTTGAACAAGTGAAAAAGAATCTCTGGAGCTAGTTACTGCTAAGGCCGACTAAACGGAGGGAGAAGAATGTCAACAAACCCGTTCAGACGATCGCTGCTAAAATTGGGGGGGGAAACTAGAAGACTCACAATCCCTCAGCACCGGGGGAACAACCAGGGGGGGGGGCGGGGAATTGCGTGTCACTTTAGTCGAAAAGGGAATTTGGTTGAACATTTGGTGGGAGTCTGCCTGTTCGAGTGAGGGGTAAAAAAGTACTATTCAGAAGGGAAGGGCAGCCACAGCGGGTGTGTGACGGGCCGAAAAGAATTTGGGAATGTCAGGCTAATCTGGGGCAGGACGTATAAAAAAAGTTTTGGAGGGCGAGGAAAATGAGAAGCGGGAATGGGGGGGGCGGGAAAAATGTCCGAGACGCCGAGAGGAGGTAGGGGAATCATGTCCTAATTTTTGAGTGGGGGTATGTTCCTGGCTTAAATGGTGTCAAACAAACGCTGCGCATGGAAGGAATGTAAAATTCAGGAATTGGATTAGAGGTGGTGACGCTGAAGAGCAGAGTCGAAAATGGCCAATAAGCAACTGGGTTGGGGGAAGGTTGTAACGTGAGGGGGTATTCACGGGACAGCGCGAGTGTTAGGGAGGCTTGGTTGGGACGAAACAACACGTCGGCGATGAAAAGGGTGGAGAAATTTAGGGGATAAGGACCGGAGGGTCATTACCGAAAACCAATGTGGTCGCGTAACGCCGGCAGTGTTCGGCAAAAAGAACAAGGGGGGAGTGAACTGTCTTGGGGGGGATGTATGTGGGGGAAATAGGGGAAAAGAAGTCAAAAAATGAACCTTAAAGCAGGCTTGGGAGGGTGTCTCTTGGCATGAGCAGACCCAAAACGTGAAGGGTTGACCGTCTGATAACCGTAAGCCAGGGATTGATGAAGGAACGAGCGGTTTTGGGGCGAAGCTGCTGTCGGCTGTGGGGGGAAAACTAGTCCAGGGAAAAAAGAATGTGAGGGGAGAAAAGGGGGGGTGACGCAGCGCTTGTCACGGAAAGCCTGTTGGCCTCCCTGCGGTTTGGTCAAAGGGCCGGCAGGTTCGGAAAAGGACGGTGTAAAGATTCTCGGCTGGGGGGGGGAAAATAAATTGGGGTGACCTCAGCGCACGGGGGGGGGGGGGTGTTGGGGTATGATTTGTAAGTCCTGCCGGTTATCGGGTTGCAGTACAAAAGGCAGGGAAGGAGACAACAAACAGAGGGACGAAAAAACATAGCGGAGCGATGTCGGGACATTTGGGGAACCGTGGGGTCACGGGAGAAAGTCGGGCTGGATGAAAAGGGGGAGGGGAGTTGTGATCGGGCATGGAGAAAAAGACTGCAAGGAAGCATCCACCCTGGACTCAGAAAGGATGGTCCATTTTGGGGGAAAGGAGGTGTCGCGCATAGAAAGAGACTGGGAGTGGGAGGAAGGGCTTGTTAAATTGGAGGGGGGGAATCCAAAAACCATGGTAAAAGGTCACATGATTCAAGGAAAAACATTTCAAAAAAAAAGGCGCACGGACTATCTGAAACAGGAAAGATAACTGAGAGCAACTACTAGGTGGGCCTTCCTTACAACACCAAAGGCAAGGAAGATTCCAAAAGATCGGAAAAAAATCGACGCGGGCGGCGTAGGTATTCAACAAAAACAGACGACTGGCTGGGAAGACGCTACTGAAGGTCTAGGGAGAGTCGTCTGCGGTGGAAAATGGGAGGTGAAAAAAAAAAAAAAAAATGGGAAAAAAGGTTATGGTTGATGTACTTTAACGGGAAAAAGTTGGAAGTTTGGGGTTGAGGGAAGATGTGAACCGGCCAGACCAAACGCCTTCAAATGGGGTCACCCAATCGGAGGGGGGGGGGGGGGAGGGTTTTAGAGTGGTCAACTAAGGTCGGGATAAACTTGAACGTTGTATGGAGTTTAAGAAACCGGTATAGGGGAATAAAGGTAAGGCTCAGTTATCGAACGGGGGGCTTCAAAGAGGTTTATCAAGCGCCAGGTATCAAAGAACACCACACTCCCGGAAAAGGAGTATGACCAATGTTGTGGGTACGATATGTATCCCGGGGGGGGGGTGGGGGTGAGCGCTGAAGGGGAGAATAAACAGCTCATTCAGAGTAATTCTGGAAACAACAAAAGTGTGGGCGAAAGGAATATAAAGGAGGACGGTAATGAAAAATCGTGGTAGAGGTTAATTCAACGGAGGTGGCCCACAAGACGGGATAAGGCGTCAGGAGCAAAGACAACCACACATCCTGACCGGCTGCTCAGGTGTAAAAGAACCGGTCCGGACTGCAAGTGTGGGGAGAAGTCACGTGTCCACTTTGGGGGTATAGGCTCGCAACCCTACTCGTCTCCGGAAGGGGAAGTAAAGCGTATAATGACGAGTGGAGCGCGTTCACGATATAAATGTGAGGAAGGCGACAGGTTTGTTTAGAGAAATCCGGGCCCACCTAAACAGTTATGGAATGCCTGTCCAATTGACATGACGCCTAAAGAACTTCCCTGGGCGTCAGTCGGAGACAGCGGAGGTTGAAAAAACCATTGGAAAAACAAAACAACCTGTCAAAACAGAAATGGACAGGCGATCAAGATCTCAATCACATCAAACAACGGTGAGAAGATATGTAAGATAAAAATTTCTGCCGGTGCACGGGGGTTGTGTTGCAGGAAAAGGTGTTTTTTTAAAAAAAAAACCGAGCATAAAACGAGTGGAAGTGAAAAAGGTCCATGGGACCGGTGCGCGGGGAAAGTAGTTTAATCCGGTGCTTGGGAACGCGATGGGGATAAACCGTGGCACCTTTTGAACGTATCACAGCGCAGGGGGAGCGAAGGGGGGGTAAAAAAAAGGGAATGGAAAGGAAAATAGGGCCTTGGACGTGGGTCAAGGTTTGGGTATGTTTTTTGGCGAACACATAATTGAAGATTCCAAGGGACACACGTTTTCTGAAAAACAATACACTACCGTTGAAAATTGCCGTAAGCAAGAAGGGGACGTTGGGTCTTTTAGATAAGACTTGGGCAGACGGAAAAAGATACAAGTTGCAACGGGAACCTTCATGCGGGAGTGAATTACCGTAACCGTGGGAAATGAGGAACGGAACCATAGCATGTACGCATGAGACTGAGGAAAATAGGAACGGAAAAAACAATCAGAGGAAGCGTACAACCCCAAAGAATGGCCACGTCCTTTGGTCGGAAAAACAACAGTCGAGGGAGGGGAGGCCCTGGCGGAAGAACGAACCTTCGAGCGGGTAAGGAAAGGATACAAACTAAGAAAAGGCCCTACCGATGGATCTGCTACGAACACGCCTTCATCTGGGGAAAAAAAGTCATCAAACACAAAAATGGGGGGAAGGGCTGGGTCGCATTAGGGTCTGGAATGGCGGAAATGGGCAGGCGTTGACGACGAAGGTTTGGCAAGGTGGAATAGGCCACACCAATTGGTTTCGGTCGACCAAAAAAGAACGAATATGTATGTTGATCAAAGGGCAAAAGACGAAAGGGGCCCGGATGGGTGCAGCCGAACCAGGCCTGGAATGGGGACGGAAGACAAAGGCCGGCATTCGGCAAAATGTGGTGGGACCGGAATGTCCGAGGCATTAATACTGAAAGCCTGTCTGTGGTAATTATACCTAGTGAAAAAGAGTAAAATGGGAACCGTAGAAGACAGTCTAAACTGAAGGGTGCTGGTTGGTTGTTCGAGGGGGAGGACTTTTTACTACGGACGACCGTGGTTTTGAATCGGGATCAAAAATATAAGGGGTGCACCCTTCAAAGGAATTGTCCAGAGTGACCGGGTCATGTGAAGGGGGAGCATGCAATTAGGAGGTACAGGCTCGACGGAGCTTGGTTAAGGCAGTTCGTAAATAACGACCAAGCGTCGCCCAGGGAACGGCTCCCTACTTAAGAAGGAAAAAGGTTAACCAAAAGGTGCCGGGAACCAAACTAAATGATAGGGTGGCTCACCTTTTCGGGGAGAACCTCTTTCGAAAAAACATACTCCCAACTTGAGAGTCAAAACTACTCCTAGGGAAAGCACTGCTGGATCAGGTCCGTCAACTTAACGACTGTCACAAGAAGAGAACCTCCCACCCAAACGGGGATGGGAAATTCAAACACACAGCTCCAGTGTGCGACGGAAAACGCGTTTAACTCTGGATTTGGAATCGGAAAAATCGTCAAGCACATCACAGGGATAATAACTCCAACCCACCGGCTCCAGGAAAGTAAAAGTGCGCAGGAATATGCGCAATGATCCGACCATTTTCGGATGCACTGTCGGTAGGATCAAAGGGGCGAAGCCTCAAGGAAACACGTTGCTGCGCGAGAAATTCAAACGAGACGTTAAAAGGAAGAAAACGCGACCCGAGAGTGCGTTTATCCTGGTTATCCACTGGTTTGCTCAAAAGACTAGCATGAAGACCGAGGACAAAGCCCACTTTCAAGGAGGGATGTAAGGGAAACACGTAATTCTAAGGCCTCAAAGCTTGCGTGAATGTCGACAGAAGTTCAAGAAAATAATCGGATCCAAACGACTATCCGAAACAAGTGGGGGGGCGGGCCAACCAAAAAAAACACGCGCTAAAACCGCTTATCGTAAGGACTTCCCAAATAAAGTGCGGCAACATCACAGCAAAGGGCTGGCCTAGAGAGTCAACCAAAGAAGAAATTCACTTAAAACTCGACGAAGGCATATAAGCGTTGACCGGCTTTCGCCACTGATGCAGGATACCAAACCGAAAGAACAAAGCTGAGACGGCCTCGAGCGCTCGGCAAAATCCAAACGGATCAACAGAAAATTAAGTGAAACACTCACGTAGTGATCTCGAGGTCTATGAAACACGCTGGAGGCTTGGATCACCAATAGAACGTACAACACTTTGTCCGACGGAAACGGTGGCACAGGACCTGGCGGGCGGGGAATAAACGTACCGCAAGCGGGACGAAGAATCTGACGAACGGAGTCAAACACTTGTGCAACAGGGGTAAATGGGACAGAAAACCACTACGCGCCACCCAAAATGTGGGGCGGCACTGTAAGATCACAGACCGAACGACAAAGGACATGAGCACACATTGACCACAAACGGATAGTACCGGCTACCCTGAACAGCTATAGGCCGAAAAAACAACGGGGGACAAACTCGCACACTGAAAATTGACACTTATCTCTATCACCGTCAAGTTGAAGCCTCGGATGGAATTTTGATCAGCATCGAATACAACGACGTTCTGGAAAATAAAGGAGCAGCATCCAAACAAAAAAAATTAGAGGATGACAAGGAAGGAAGACCTTGAGAAAGTGCAACCTAGCACGCGACGTTAGAAAGGAAGTCATTTGTTGGAGTTACTAAAGGGGGTGACCGTTAAAGTGAGCGTCTGAAAGAAGGGCGCCGCAGACAGGCATCGCAGGGGTCCAGGTCGGGAGTCCGGATACCCATTTGATCAATTCAATCTGCAGGCAGGTAAATGGATATTGTTGAGCTTGTATGGAAGAAATAAGACAAAAGGTCCCCACCATGAATCGCTTCCGTCTCTGGTTGGTGCGAGACGCAAATGGAAAACGTTGACTAAAAGGGAACGGGAGGGGAAAAAGCCGTTCAAAGATAATTCTCTAAAAGGACGTTCCATCCATTCGGGGTTAACGGCGCATGAGAAGAAATTGGTGAGGATAGAGAAAAGAAACATGTAAAATTCAGGGAGGGACTTATTCATCCACAAGGATCCCGTAAGGTAAAATGGAAGCTCTGAGCAATACAAATAAGGTTCTTTTTGCCGGGGTTAGGAGAGATTTTTCAACACAACTCCCCGTTTACTCTCTGCTCATATAGGAAAACTCGAACCTGTTGATGTGATTGGTCCCGGACCTAGCGGCCGGTAAAAGCACAGTGTATAGGTGTATTCGCCCTTCAGGTGAAAGGCGTGAAGGCTCGGAAGAGAGGTTTAGTGCTGGTGGGTTGTGGCCGGTCTCTGGGTTATTAATTTGTAGACGGACGCAGATACTGAAAAAGCATAGGTCAAAAGAATTGTTCAGTAAAACTACAGTGATTGTTAGTCGGAAGGGATTGGGACGCGGGAGGCCCAGCAACGGCCGTTGTTAGTACAACAACGAAATAAGCTGGGGGGGGGGGGTAATGGAAAGGGTAGTCGAGACTCTCGCAAAAACGTTTGGGTCAAAAAGGGTTCTAACCTTACCTGAATGGATGTCGAGAAATAGGCTTGGGCTAGCCTTTATGGGAAAGTGAGCGGTGTTGAGTAAGAGTGCCGGTTCGTGGAATGCTGTCAACGCTGAAAAGAGGTGGAAAAATCCGTTTGGGGATTCACAGAAGGGCGCAAAACGGGTAGGTGAGAGAATGAGGGGTGGAAGGCTGTGTTCCTTCACCACGACCGAGGCCAGAGTAGAGATGTAAAAAGTGTAGAAGTTACCCTTACTGCGTGTGTCTGGAAATATGTAGGGTAGGTAAATACCGCAAAGGAAAAACTAGGTCATAGGAGTTTTGAAACGCTCCCAGAGAGTTTGGAGGGTCCTCGGAGGTGGCAACAGCGATCAGAAAGATTCCTCCGGAGAATACTCGGTGTGATGCGCCGAACCAGGGCAAGGAATGAGACAGGGAGGGAGGCTGGAAAATATAGACGGATTCATCCCCAAACACCAAGAAGCGTAAAGGGGAAAGAGAGTGTAGAAAAATCGCATCGATGTGAGTCGCTGGGTGCGGGGCTCACACGGAGACATGACGCGCTTTACTTCTGCAAGGGCCGGTGGTCCTAGAATTGTCAATGAGGACCGTCGAAAGCAGATACACGAAAAATCGTGAACCCTCCTCGAAGGACATGTTCGTTCGGATACTGCGGGGCTAGATGTCAAACACGCGGATCCGTCCGCCTGAGGCCATAACACTACCTAAAAAATTTCTTCTGACCTCCGGTCCAAAATATCTTTGCTTCAACCGCGAGCTAGCTGGCAGAAAGACATACTAAGTGAGGGGTAACTTGGGAGGGTGGAAACCAGCCACATGCCTCCCAATAAGCTTGAAGGAACAAACGGCGAAAAAAAAAACAGAAGGGAGAGTCGAGACGGGTACCGGGGAGATGAAAGATACAGACCCCGAGAAAGAGAACTAAAAAATTTCCCAACGTAAGGAGAACCATCGTCACGCGGCGAAAGATAGAATCGGCAACCAGCCGCGAGAAGGCAGTGAAAATCACGCGACATTTGGGGGAGTTTTGATAAATAGAATAGTTATGGACTTTTTGTGGAAGGAAAAATTGTTAAGTCCGTTCAAAGAAGAAGGTGTGGGTTCAGCTCCTCAGTTACAGGTCAACGGATGTGCCCAAGGACGGGAAGGGGGGAAAGGGGGCTGTGTTGAAGGTCAAAACTGAAGTGGAGTTGGATCGGGGGGGAATTCCAAGGTGGGGGGGGCTTAGACCTCTATTTGGCATGTCTATAGAGCCGTCTCCTTAATATCGTGTCATGCGCGGGTTGTCGGCATGTCCTAATAAAGCCAGAACAAAGAGGGGATTCAGGACAACCCACGCATGGGAGGTAGGCTGAGCGCCTAGGTGAACCATCAGGGCAGAGGTGTAGGACAGTGTTGCGTGTTGGGAAGTAAGGGGATAAATGACGGTCGGTTCTAGTGGATAGGGTTACTGGGTTCGCGCGCCAGACGGAATTGGCGGCACTGTGACGGCGGGCTAGATGGAGGTGGGACGGTCCGGGAAACTCGCCCAGGGTTCCGCTCGCTCCGGAGTTAGCTTGACACCATCCACCTCTTTCGAAGTTATTTGTCACGATTCGATGCACTGGTGAGGGTCCACGGTACCCAAAAATGGAGGGAAACGGTGCGCGTGTCGAAGGAAAAGCAACCCCTAACGTCGTGAAAATCGGATCAAAGCAATGCACGGTACTCTAAAACGTGGGGTAGCACAGGGTACTCAGCCATGCTCACTATTGCCGGGTTGCGGTCATATCAGGCGGACAGAAAAAAGAAAAGACCAAATAGGTAAAAACGCAGGAGGCTCACTTGAAGACAGCGTGCTCAACATGAAAACGGCGGCGATCTGGGTTCGCAGGGAGGGTGTAAAACGGGCGTGCGTGGCGAGAAACAAGCCGAACAAGAAAACAGAAAGTGGAACCGGGTAAAGAGGGCAAGGGCACGCTTCACTACTCGGAAAAAGACGAAATGTGTAAAGTCAACTGTCCACATGGGGACGGTCAAAAGTGTAACACCGGTCAACAAACAGTGGAAGAGGGATATAATAATACAAAAAACGAAAACTAACACACTGGATTGGAGGAAGAGAAGAGTCCGCATTAAAAGGAGGGGGGAGGGGTGGTTTGTAAGGTTTTGAAACGCATTTGAGGAGAAGGTGAACTTACAAAATAGGGTTTGGAGAGGATATGAATTAACCTGCAAGAAACCAGGGCTAGGTGCGTTGAATGCCGGGCGGGTACGCAAGGAAGATTCGGGGGGGAGCAAAAAAAAACGGCGTTCTAAAAGGGAATGGGAAAATTCGAGGATCCGTGTGGTGGGGGGCGAGCCGTTGACAGCGCCAGCGCATAACAATGTGTTAGGAGACGTGCTGGGTAAAAGAAGGGTAAAAAGAGAAAGGAAAAGAGGTTATGCGGCGACTCGAAAGGGTGGGGGGTGGCATAGATACCGGGGGGAAACCATATGATGTGAGTGAAGGAGACATTAAGGGAAATATAGACCCCAGTATCTCACTGAAAGGGAACTCGACGTTAAAGGGGAGGGAACGAAGGAAATGTATGTCAGATCCACGCTCAAGACACGAGCACCAAGTAGCAACCTCCGTTCAAAGTTGGGAGGAACGAGGCGAGAGAATGTGAAACCGTCAATTAAAGACCCGACCCTGGCGAGGGGGAGATGACAAAAAAGCGAAAGGCTTACACCTAAAACTAAGGATTTGATTAAGGCGGCGTCCGAACATTCTGGTAAAAATGGGGGGGGGAAAAATTAAAAAAAAGAAAAAAATGCCGTTCAAAAAGAGAAAATTAGGTGGGATTGGGCCATCATTCGTTTCAAAAGTAAAGATGGGGAGGGGAATTTGGAGGGGACTAGTAAAGGCCACCAAATTGTTTTAAAGCTCCACGAAAAAGGAAGGATAGTACTTCGGAAAACACAAAGTGGTGGAACCTTGATTCGGTGCACGCCTAGAAATAGGCTGTAGGGCTGCCGAGGACTCGAAATCTGCGCAGTGGGGCCTATTCGGTTAACTGCGGGGAGTCTAAGTTTAGGGGGAAGAATGGACTCGTGAATCGATTGCAATGGGGGGAAAAAGAAAGCAGAACTGATAAACACGTAAAAGTCGCATGGGGCGGCGAGCTGTTGCAAATGAAAAAAGGGAAAAACAGGGAGTCTAATGTGGGGACTGCCGGAAAAAAAATGACCCAACACAAAAATTACGTTTAAAAAAACAAAAGTATTGGTCCGGCGAGAACCGGCAACAGATTGTGACTGGGCAATTAAATAAACATCCGGACAGATGCAGACATTTAAAAGCCTGGAGACAAAACCACGCGAACAAGAGAACTCAAATAAAAAAATGTCAGAACTGGACCAACAAGCCATGGCCTGGTGAATTGTTTTAACAGTAAGAGAAGGTCTGACGGGAAGAGTGTGGCATGGCAGGATTGGAAATATAAACCAGAAAAGCACGAAAAAAAAAGGCGGTGTTAACAAAAAATCACGAGGAACGTGATCCAGGCAAAAAACCATGCTATCAAACTGAATGGGAAACAACCGAAAGCCGCGTACTACATCCCCTTTTTTGGGTATAAAGTCCCGAAGGGGGAACGACGAAAAACCGGACAGCAAGCTTGAAAACTACTGCGTTCATTAGGCTAGGCAACCAAAAGTCCGTCTCGAGACACAACAGCCGCAGTTCAATCCACAGGGAAAATCTTTCGCGATTAACGCAGTCAAAGGGATAGGTGGACCGCACCCGACAAAAGTGGTACACGAAATCCGTAATGGCGGGCATTTTGCAAGGACACGAATACTTACAGGTATAACTCACCCCGCCAGCCGATGATGGGAGGAAAATCTAGGAAAAGGATCCAATGGGTTTAAAGCAGACCAGCTACTCCGCACAAAAAAAAGGAGCCATCAACGTATAAGACAGACCAAAAATGGGTTGGGATAACAAAGACCCAAAGGAAAACGGTGTCTACAATCAAGACACAAAGAAGAGATAGGTCCAGAAAAGGCTGCCAGAGTGTTTTCGGACAGGACACAACAATTGAAAACACCGGTCCGATCGTGAACTACGCAAAGAAATGAGAAGGCAACACAGAAACTTGGGCCGTGTACAGTTTATCGGCAGCTAACGTCAAATTCTCACGACCTTATGAAAGAAAGTTGGAGGCTATGCCGGGACAGCGGTGAAGAAGAAAGATGGGGGCAGAGGGGGAAAACCAACCGAGCGACAACCGGCCGATAGCGCCGGTAGCCCAAGCATTTTGTCAGGCAACGAAAAAGGCACGCAGTTGAAGGACTTCTCTCAAAAAAAAACCGGGTTGTTAATGAGGAGGATCGCAGGGGTCAACAAAGATGCCTTGTAAACTAAAAAGACAAAAGAAAGGGACTCTTTTGGACGGTCGGGGAAAGAAAAAAGAGGTACTTGGAATTTTGCTTTGCGACCGAAGACGGGTTCCGACCGAGTCAATCGGGGTCGACAACAAAGAAATGGGGCGGAAATAACTTTGGGTCAAACATGGCCTGTTGTTAGAGCAAATAACACACAATCCCCTCAAAATCCGGGGAACCCAGATAGACAATTTGAAGTGGCTTCACCAAAATGTTCTTTCAAAATGCAGAGGATGCAAGGAAAGCTGTAAAGAGATAAACAATGGAACCCTTCCTTTACGAAACAGTAAGAAGAACCAAGACGGTTGGGCACAACACGCAAAGTAGAGTCGGAGAAAAAAGAGTAAAATGGACGCCCGTCATCCTATGGGGGAAGTGATCGTAGTAGTGGGGAACAAAAAAAAAATCAGGTAAGGGAATCACAAACTATTTGCAAGGTGCGAAAATAAGAGTCATCGACTCACCTGAGGGGAAGTAGAGGTGGGACCGGTACAAGGAAAGGAACAAAAATCAAACACACACCACACACAACGACATAGGAAAGGATCGAGGGGCGGTTGACAAGACAGACGAGTTCCAGGCCTAATTTGGTGGCTGGGACGTAGTTCAATTAAGATATCACGCAGATCCCGTATTGGGGGGGACGGAGGGTGTGTTGACAGAAAGAATCGCGGGGGATCGGGTATTAACAGTCGGACCCGGGAAGGAGGAACCTCTGGTCGGTAAAAAAAACTAATGGTCGGGAGGAATTGTAAAAGATCAAAGCGGCGTTCACACAAGGCAAGGGTACAAGGCGTAGTTAGGGGGGTCAACCCGGGGCGTATCAGAGGGGGAATGGTTGAAATGAAGCAATGCAGGGTGTCAGGAAAAAAAAAGTCATGGATGGCTTACAAAAAAGCAACGGGGCCATGAATCGGCCTCCAAAAAAAAGGTTGTTTACGGAGCATCGTACAAATGTCAAAAAGTGGCATGGAGCGGGAGGGACCATGCCTGGAAGGGAAGGGAACAACACAGTGTTGCAAGCAGTCAAGCCTGTAAGTTGGGAGGCATGTTAACTTTTGGGGGAGGAGCTAGAGGCAGGCATGAGGGGCGGAAAAGAAGTTTGGGGGGGAAGGGGGTTCAACTTCAGGTAATGGGGGGAGGAAACAGATGAAAGAAGTTTCACCTCTTAACGAATACAGACACTCGACACCGGGGGGGTCTGTTAATGGGGCCAGCCAGTGCAGAGACAAAGGAAAAATTTCAGCAAGGAAGGGTTGTGATGAGGTTTGGGGGACTCAAGTCAAAGACGCGAGAATCGGGAACATGTGGTGGGCCGGCCGCAAAACCGGAAAAAGGAAAAGATTAATTGGTACAAGCCTGGGTTGTACGCTTAACAAAAGGGGTCTAGGCTGCCCAACTGTGATAACTCCGGATGTTGAAAAAAGCATTATTGTCTGTGGTGAAGGCGTTATCAGGGGGTAGGGTTTAGGAGGACCAAAGTACACTCAGGGAAAAAAACAGTGGCCTAAATAGCAAAAAAACAAAAACGGCTTAGTAGGGAGAGGATGCGAAAGAGCCACCAGCAAGTGGGTTGGGTAAAAAAGGGGAAAGGCTGGGTCGTTGAACCGGACCCAAGTGGGGGTAGGGGAGGATCAGAGACTTTTTTCAGACGGGTTGCGTAGGTAATAGTTGATGAAATAGGGACGATGGCTAGATGGGGGAAACTGAAATCTACTTAAAAACTCGGGTGGAATCAACGGCGCGAACATGTCAAAAGAAAGGAATGAGTAAGACACAAACGTTATGAGTGTGGGCGCTTAGTTCCAAGATGGGGGGGTAGAGAATGGAGCCTAAAGTGGGTGACGAAGAGTTGGGGAAAAAAAAAAACGTGGACGTGTTTGGTGCGAAAGTAATCTAGACAAAAAACATGAAACAAAGGGTTCCGGACTCTATTTGAGGGACAAAGTTAAAGGGGCGGGTAAACGTTCGAAGGAGGGGCTGAGGGTTCCGTCTAGTTAAAAGAATTTAGGTCCCGGGATAGTCACTGAAATGGCCCCAATCCATTGGTGGAAAAGGGGGTTTATAAACCGACGGTCCAATGACCGGGAACAAGAAAGGATCGAAAGTGAAGTAGTGGCAGTGAACGTTCAAACCGGCTCTACTACAAGGAGGGGTAATGCAGTGCGGGATAAACTCCCAAAACGGAATCCGCCATCACAGTTACTCGTCCAAATGTCAATTAAAGTCCACGATTTATAGATCCTTTAAACTTCCACAACCCACTCAATGACAATATTAAGATGTCAAAATATCCAACAAAAAGAAGACGGCACGAGGGAAAAGAGACAAAAGGCCAACAGTCCTGGGTAGGGAAACTAAGGGGAACTTGTGAATGAAACTATCGTGGGGATAGGGAGTGGCTGTGGGGGGGATTTAAGTAAAAATGGAAAGCGGAAAAAAAATTGAACACGTGGAAAAGGTCTGGTTTGAAAAAAAGCCAATTCCATTACCGCAGGGAGGAACGGCCCACCCAACGGAGAATGGGGGGGAAATGTTTTTAAAAAATGGGGGACTGCTGACAGGGGGGGGGGGGAGCAATACATCCGGGGGAGAGGGTTCGGGAGAAGTAATAGGTGCCGAAATCTGCCGCGTAAAAGGTACGCTTTGTGGAACTAAATTTAAAGACGACTCTACAGACCAATCCGTAC
>Ga0179591_1336939_pt1 | contig 14415 bp, 25 predicted proteins | sample CZOMad2_1_08_16f_FD_182891 | JGI IMG/M metagenome (GOLD analysis project Ga0179591, IMG submission 182891) | Vadose zone soil fungal communities from Angelo Coast Range Reserve, California, USA - CZOMad2_1_08_16fungal (PacBio error correction) | ecosystem: Environmental > Terrestrial > Soil >...
TAGAAAGAAAAAAAAAATTGCAAAAACTGCCAATGAAAGAAAAAAAGGGCTAAGGCGCTTGATAAGGTTGGGAATCACTTCTGTGCAATGGGGGGGGTTGGGGTGGTGGTGGGGGGGATTCAATTTGAAGGCCCAGCCTGTCCAAGAAAGGGTTGGCATGGGGAAAAAAAAATCCAGGAAGGAAAGAGAAGGGGGGGAAGTCCCATTGCTGCCAATACAACCGCCGCCAAACAAATTAAAAAAGCCCCGACATTGAAAGTCCACGGCCAAAAGAAAAGGGGGACGGAGAGTGGACCCGGACCCAGAAAAAAAACGGAAAATAAGGGACGGGGGTGGAAAGGAAAGTTGTAAAAAAAAAAAGGCGGCTGCGGGGGCAAGTTTCCAAACACAGTATTAAAACTTCTGGGGAAAGACGATTTCAAAAGAAAAGTGGGGGTTGACGGCAGGGGATCACGGAAAGGGAAAAAGAGTGGGGCCCAGGAAGAGTTCAGTTTTTTGCGAAAGAGGGGGCCCGGGGGAAGACCTCGCGACCCTTTCAGGGTTTGCTGGCTTTTAAAGGGGGTGCCCAGGCCGTCGGGGAATGTCATTGGGAAGGAAAATGGGGAAGAGGCAAAAAAAACGGTTGGGACACGAATCAAGGGAAGAAAATCCGCGGTTTTAGGATTGGGGAAAAACATTCCAGGCCCCGAGGGGGCATGGGTAAGTGGGCAAAGAATACGATGGAAGGCGAGTTAGCGAAGGAACAAAAAACTAATGCTGGACAGGGGGTTGGGGAAGAGGGGTTGAACGGAAAACAAAAAACAACCGACTTCGCCGAGGGTTGATCGCGCCTGCCTCATCCTCCGGGGGAATTCAGTGAAGGGGAAACACATCCGCAACAACGACGTCTTGGAAAAAAAAAACGGAACTGCCCAGAGCTTCTTAGGAAACATGGGGTTACTGGAGGAGAAAAACGAGTTATTAATTAGGCCAGGGACCGTTCATTGGTCGGATCATCCCGAAATTCTTTTGGTTTTCCCCGGGTCACCGGGAGAGAGAAAAAAAAATCCAAAAACCAAAAGGGATCCAGCAATTAAGGGTGGGCCGGTGGGGGGAACGAAATGTGACGCGGGGGGAGATGGAAAAAGCCTTTTTTGCCAAAATTACCACCAAGAAAGGGGGGTACATACGGAAGAAAGGACCCATCAAACGCGATGGGAATGGGAGGGAAAGGGGACAAACCAGAAAAGAGAAATGGTCTTCTGAGAAAGAATCGCATCCTTGTAACAAAAAAATGACGGAAGGAAAAAAAAGGTGGCAAAAGAGAAATCACAACTCTCTCAGATGAAAGTGCAGAGCAATGAGGCGATAAGAAAAAAAAAAAAAAGGGAGCGGTTTTAATCAAGGGTCAACTCAACAACCAAAGAAAAGCTTTTAAAAAGGCAGCTGGGGAAAGAGTCCCCTTGAAGAGAAGTAAATGTTGTGGGGGAAAAAGGGGGAGGGCCACTCCAATCATGAGCGGGCAGCCGAAAGAATAAAAGTTACTTCAGGAAATGACCCCAAAAGAGTTTTGGAGGGGCGCGGGGGGGATGTGGGGACCTTACGGTCAAAAGAAGTAGGGGACTAATAACTGGCCCAAAAAAAAGGGGGAAAAAAACGGGGGAAAAAGTGTGATGGGGGGGGTGCTTCAGAGGGGGGCAGGGGTAAGTGTGCGCGGTATTTTGCAATCAAAAAAAGGGAAAGGGAAGGGAGGGAAGGGGGCGCTTCCAGGAAACTGTTCAGAACAGGGGGGGGAACCGAGTAAGAACCATTTTTGTGCGGTTGTGCCGGTGTGGATCAAGAAAAACGAATAGACGGGGGCCCCTAGAAAAGGGGGTGATGAAAAAGGGCATCCATTCGAAAGGTTTCATGAAAAACTTTGTTGTTTTTTGAATGAGGAATCATCAAAAAAACACACTTTACTGGTCAGAAAACAATCGAAATAGAAGGGGAAAGGTGCCTTTTAAGGCGCCAAGGCAAAGATTCCTTGGGGGGGTTGAAGGGGGGGTCCGAAAAAAAATGTCAAACGCGGGGTCCATAGAAGAAAAAGAGCAGGGAAAAACAAAAAAACACCATTGAAAAAAAGGCTTAAAAAAGAAACGGGGGGAAACCGAGAAAAAAAGGACCGACCCGCGCATTCACCAACGGGAAAAAAAAAAACTTCCATCCGGTCTTGAAAAACAAAGTTTGCAGAGGCTTTGAATTGGAATTCCAACCAATTGTTTTGACAAAATAGGGGAGATACAGCGTCAGCACCTCTGAAAAAAGGGGGGGGACAAAAAACACTCTTTCCGGGGGGGGCACAAGAGGGGAATGGGGTTGGACAGGGGGGGAAAAAACTCGAAATTTTAAAGTTGCGCAAAAAATCGAAAAAAAAGAAGAAAAAAGAATGGGTAACGCGGCATGGAAGGGAAAGTCAAAAGAGGAAAAAAAAAGAAATCAGGTAGGTTTCCCGTGGGGTAGCCGCCCGAGTTGTGAGGGATCAAGGGAAAAAGCCAATGCCAAATGTGGCGTTTAAAAACAAGAATAAGAAAAATTGGGGGGGGAAAACTTAACAATCGTTTTCAGAAATCCACTGGGCCGCTGTCGCATCGGGATCCAGGGAATGTCGGCGGAGAAAAGAAGCAATCGAATCGAAAAAAGAATAAAACTTCAAAAAAACAAAAAAGATTCAGAAGGACGCAATAAAGGGAAAAAGTCATATTGGAACGCATGAAGTCCAAAAAGGACATGGTGAGTCCGCGGCAATTTTGGGGAAAAGGGGAGAGTGGAACAATTTTAAAAACGTTGCGAAACCTTTCGGGCACCCTGAAACACAAAGTTTTTCCGTTCCTCCGCAGGAGGGGTTCGCAAAAGACCTAAAAGGAAGAGTGACGGGAAAAAACAAAAACAACAACAAAACCAAGGAAAGAAAAAATCCCTCCTCCTCCTTGACGGCAACCCCCCCCAAAACCCCCGAAAAACGGTGAGAAAAAAGTTGCAGGAGATGTCCAGGAAAGACACAGGAGTGAAAGAGAAGAAAACAGCGGGGAGGCCGAAAAATTTCTTGCTTTAGGTTCTGCAGGACCTTGGAAACCTTGTTAAAAAGAAAACACCAAACACAAAAAAAAAACAACCAAAAGGGGGAAGTTTGGGGGACATTTCTCAGTCACCCCTCAATGATTGGGCGTTGGTTGGGGTGTTTTTTGGGAGGGGGGTGGTGGGGGGCCCAAGAGTGCACGTACAAAGCAGGGCCAACGAAGCGAAAGGGAAGTATAACTTCACAGCGTGCAGAAGGGACCCAAAAAAAAAAACAAACAGCACAAAAAGAGCATGAAGAAGAAGAGTTGTTGGTCGGAACATCCTCCCCTAAGAAGTCGGAGATATGTTCATCCATCCTCAAAAAGAAGGTTTCATGGAAGGGGAGCTTATCAGAAACAAAGAAACTTCCTCCAGGTTGACCGACTGGGGAGTCAAGAGGGAAAACAAAACAAAATCGTAACAAAATGGGGTTCATAGAGAAACGGGAGAATAAGTCAGGGCGTCCGGAGGCAAAAGGGGGAAAGGGTCAGGGGGGGGGGCTCACGGTGAGCTCTTGTATTGTTCAAGAAACAGGGGAAGTGTCACAAAAAAACCAAGAACAAAACGAGCAGAACAAAAGCAAGTTTTGGGTGGTTTGGGGGACGGGGGCCACTAGAAAAAAAAATGAATGGAGTGTTGGGAAAAAATCTGGGGCCAAACGGAAAAGCAAGAAATCCGGGTGGGAGGGTTGTGACCCGGATGGAAAAACTACAGAAAGAGGGCTCAGAATTGGGGGGTTCCGACAAAGCAAAGCACTGGGTCAAAACCACCAACAAAACAAATCAACCCATGGAAAAAGTAAAAAAAAAAGCTGGTGTGGGGGAAAAGGGGGGGGAGACAAGAAGGATTGCAGAGCTACAAAAGCGAAAATGGGTCTTGGAAAGGGTGCGCACCTTCTCACAATTAACGTAGCAGAGCGAAGGGGGTGGGCGTGTTCAAGGTGGAAAAAAAGTGGTTTCGGGGTAGAGAGACCCGGTGATCCGAGATAGGAAAAAAGGAGTCGGTGGGGGGGCCGAAGAAAAGTATAATCAAAAAGAGTGGGCACTCAAAAGCCCCTGGGGAAAGCGAGTGGAATGAAACAAAACGTCAAAATTTGGGGGTGTCCCGATGGGTGGGGTTGTACGCCATTGTGTACAAAAAAACTTTTGTCGATCGGAATGCACGTTTGCCGGAAAGGTCCAAAGGGAAAAGAACCTCGCCCCCTCCCAGGAAAACCCAGCCAGAGTCGTCCCGGGGGTCGAAGATTGGGAGGTCAGGGAAAATTTTACAAAAGGGCCAAAACCTCCGAGGGGGAAGTTTGGGGGCAGTGAAGAGACTTCCCAAATACAGGCATGGCTACAGAACAGCTGAGTTTGGGGAAAAAAGAATCCAGTGGAAATTCAGAAGGGAAAAAATTACACTTATTCTCACGGAGGCCCGCGTTGTAATGGTTTGCGATGGGGGTCGTGGCAGTCCTCAATCGAAACACATCGAATAAAAAAAAACCAGAAAACGGAAGACTCACTGGAAAATCAGAAGCCAAAAGGAGGATATCGGGGGAGCCTTACAGTGGAAGTTACAAATACCTGTGGGGAGTGTAATAGGCCGGGCTTTTTTTCTGTTAGGCAAAACAGACCGGTTTAACCGGCGACCATAGGCGAAACGAATCCAGTGAAACAAAAAAAAAAGGAAGGCTCCATTGCAGTGAAACAATTCCGATTTCTTACTGAACGCACTCAGGGTTTGAGCGGGAAAGGCGGACAAAAAACAACAATTTGAACTCCAAGAGCCCCAATACCCGCCAAAACAACTCCAAAAAGGGCAAAACCAGAAAGAAGTACATTGGGAGGAATAAGAATGATAGCCCGGGGTCCATTCACAGTAGGCGATATCCAGTGGTCCATGTTCTGATTTTGGGGGGAGACCACTGAAACAAGGGAAAAACCGCTGAAATAGTCCACTCATTTGACTTGGTGGGTCAAAGAGGAAAAAAAAACATTCCCGAAAAAAGTGCCAAAGAGAAAAACTCCTCCAGGAATGGGGAGGGAATGGGGGCCAGGAAATATCGCACAAGGAAAAAGAAGACGGTGGTTAAAAAGAAAAGATAAAAATAGAAAGTGTAATAAAAAAAATGAAGAAGAAGAAAAAAATTCTGAGGTTTGGTTCTAGTTCGCCGAAAGATTAAACGGCGAAAGGGGAAAGGGAAAACGCCGGCACTCAAACCAACGAAGGAAAAAAAAAAACTCTTCCCCCAAACCCCCCCCCAAAAACAAAACCCCCACCCAAAAAAAGAACCCCCCCCCCAAAGGAAAAACCCCCCAAAAAGGTCCCGCGCCGAATTTCTCTCGGGGGTGCGAGAGAAATTGAACCAGTGCCATCTCGAGGGGAAACCTGCAATGAGAAAAAACTCCACGGGGGGAGGGGCGTTCCTCTTGGGCAAACCTGTTTCGATTCCGGAAGAAGAGGTGTAAATGAAATCAACTCAAAAAAAAAAAAACGCGTCGAAAACTAGAAAAAGAAAAAAAGACCGCACATCACCCCACAAACCTCCACGGGGTGAGGGATGCTCTGCCAATCTGGGAGGGGGGGTCCTGAAAAAGAAAAACGAGCAAGGTCCGAACCCCCCATCATTAAATGACAGAACTGCGTGGGGATCCCACCCCAGGGGGGCGTGTGGGGGGGGATGTCCTGCCAAAAATGCCCCCCCATTACGGGAAAGGAAATGGAAGCGGGGAAAAACCTGAAGCTTCCGAAAGAAAAAGTATAAGCAAAAAGAGGGCTCTCCCCCCCAAAAAAACAACAACACGCCTTCCGCAGGAGAAACAGGAAGGGGGCGAATAGAAGGAAAACACAAAGAATAACGCAGAGAGCCTCAGTCTTCCTGGGGAAACGGGCGCAAAAAAAAAACCCCCCCCCCCCCCAAGTGTGACCAAAGAGACGGAGATCTACCCAAATGGAAGGTCCCCGACCGAATGAATCCAGCACACCGAGATTAAGGGGGAAATAAAAAGTCCCCTCATGAGAAGAGTCTTGCTCAGGGAAGGAGAATCAAGGGGAAAAAAAATGGGCCCAGAAGAAAGGGAGAGATCGGGGGCGGCCTATAACCACGCAGAGCAGGAACGAAGGCTGGGGTGTGGGTAGAAACAACTCGGGGGGAGGTCCAGGGGGGCGTTTGTCAGAAGGTCTACAGGACATGCCACTTGAGGGCAAATCGCTTAGGGGGGGAGAAAAGGTCGTCGGGAAAAAAAAAAAAAGGGCCGCCTCAAGGTTCCATTTGCAAAAAGAAGGTTATAAGCGGGGGACTCCTGCTTCACAGGAACGCGATTGGGGGGGGGGTTAAACGGGGCAATGAAGAATGGCATCCCAGTCCTGTCCGGGGTAAGACAGGCAGTTCCAAAAAAAAAAAGGGGGGAGAGCGGAAATACGCGATCGTCCTCCCAAAGGAAATTGGGGTTCGGAAGGAAAGCCTCCCTACAGAAAAAAAAACCGAAATCCAGGGGACCGGTATCCCGAAGGACTCATGGGGAGAAAAGACCGTCAAAGTGCATCGGGGAAAAAAGAGGGAGGAAAAATTAAAAAAGGCCATTGAAAACTTTTCAAAAGTTTCTTCGATTTGCAAGGGGGGGGGGAAAGACGGCTAGCAAAAAAAGCTTTGCCTTTCAAAAAAAGGCGCAAGTTTGGGGAAATAGCCAAAAAAAAAAAAAAACCACAACAAAAAGAGTACAACAAGGGAAGAAAAAAGGAGAAGTCACGTAGTCAGCTCTCAAAACAGACCCCGTGAGGGCCTGTTGGCGAAAGGGGCCGGCAAAAAAAAAGAGGCCAAGAAATTCCAGAAAGTCCCTGAATTGACCAAGGGAAGCAGGGCGAAAAGACCCCTCCCCAAAAGGTTTTTGGGGGGAATGAAGATGAACTCCCGGGAAAACCTTATGGGGGGAATGCAGCGGTCCAAAACTGGGCAAGAATGAGGAAAGGGGGAGATCGTTTTTAGGGGGGAAGAAAACGAGAATAAAATAAAAGCGGAATAAAAAGTCCCGACAGAGAAATTGACGTCGAAAAAGAAACCAACTTGTTGAATCCAGAGACCGGGCGGTGAAAACTTGATGACATCGACACTTCGAGAATGATATGAAATGTTGGAAAAGGAAAAAGGTCCATAAAAAACACCCATATCAGAACGAGGGATCCTCCAGGGGGAGCAACTGGCGCGAAGCTTTACTCAATAGATAAATAAAAAAAGCAGTGCATTTGGGACCGGGAAGACCACTATTTAGAAAAAGTGTTGAAAACGACAGACTTATCGAAGCACAAAAGGGGAAGTCCGGGGGGAATTAATAAATTTTTCACCGCAAAAAACATTTTAAACCTAAGGAACGAAAATTCGTGGAGATAAACCCAACCGGCACAAAAGCCAAGAGGAGGGTGAAAGGGGAAAAGATTGTGGACAAAAAGCGGGGGGCTTCCAAAGGACCAACTCAGCAACGATTGGAAAACCCATCAAAGAGCAAAGGAAATTTCAAGCCTTTTTTTGGCGTTTCCTCTGAAGGTAAAAAAAACATTTTCATGCTTCTGGGGATAAGGAAAAAAGCTCAATCTGGGAAAAGGGGCGGAAGCAGCGGCAGCTTCCATTTTTGTGTGTTTTTGTTGGGTCTGCGCTCGGACTGGAGCAGACCAAAGGAAAAAGGACAACCACCTGCGCTGCGCCTGGGGGGGGGGCGGTCTTTCGGGCCATGGGGGTCCTCTGTCATACTGGGAAAAAAAAAAACTTCCTTTTTGATTCTGTCCTGTGGGGGGAAAAAACGGAAGTCCAAGAATCTAAGGGTTTGTGGTCTAGACTTAAAAAATTTTTTCAGTAACCTCCTCTGTAAGGGTTGTTGTGGGTGTTGGTGGTCCCTGCCACAACTGGGACCGGGAAAAAGGTGGGTAAAGTTTGCAGGCTCCCCAAAGAAACACCGCGGGTCCAAAAACCAAGCTCGTAAGCTTCCGGAAACTAATGATTGTGGGGTGGTGGGGGTTTGGTGGGGGGGTTGTTACAAGTCGACCTGTCTACAAAGGTTTCCATACCTCTTGGCAAAGGAAGGGAAAAGACAGCACGAGAGAAAGCAAACTGGGGCTGTGTGAAACGCGTTGACAACGTTGCACAAGTAATTGTCTTCTGAATCGGCTGGGTCTTGAGGTTTGGTTAATTTTTGAAGGGGGGGGGGGGAAAACTGAGCGGGGAAAACGCGGACATGGGGCAGGGGGCAGTTTGAGGAAAAACAAAAGGAACAAGGGGGGGTAACCCCTCGAAAGCTTTCAAAAGACGTTCCATTGCACATTCCTGGGTACGTCTCATTGTTTTCAAAAACCCCGGGAAGGGTGTACTAAGTTTGGTGGGAAAGGGGGTTTACCTCGGGCAAGACAAAAACAGAAGGAACGTAAAATGGTTCCGGGGCGAGAAAGACAGTTCCGACGGGGGTCGGGGGGGGGTGACGGGAAAAATCGATTTTTTTCGGTTAGATCCGAACTCAGGGACAGGTCGGAACTTATCTCATAATCAAACCAAAAGAGTCAAGGAAAGAAAAAAACAATCCGCTTGTAGTCAAAAGGGTCCCTGGGGGGAGCGGCGGGGATGGGGGGCGGGGGGGCTATTACGAACGACAACTCCCCCAATTTTTAAAACGAAAAAAGTGGCCGAGTGTTCACACGCTGGGGGGGGTTTTTTGGGCCCGGGGGGGAAGAAGGACCTGTTCCCACCCCACAAAAAAACAAACCAACACAAAACACACCACCCCCCCCCCAAAAAACCACACAAACCCCCCAAAAAAAACCCCAAAAAACACCCCCCCCCCCCCAAAAAAAAAAACCCCCAAAACACCAAAAAAAAACCCCCCCCCACCAAGAAAAACAAAAAAAAGGAAGAGACGTTGAAACACCCAACAAGGGGGAGTTGTGAAAAGAGTGCGGGGGGGAGGGGGGGGCCTGGAACGCGGGCCACCAAAGAAAGAAGGGAAACGTTTCGACACGAGGGGACCATCAGGTGTGAACTAAAAAAAGAAATAAAGGGTGAAGGGGGGGGGGTGGGGGAGGGGGGGGGGGGGGGGGGGGGCGGGGGGGTTTGGTGGGGTGCGTGTGGCTACCCAAAAAAAAAAGAGGGTTCTTCCTCTCTGTATTTTTTGCTCAGGGTCCCTCAAGAAACCCTTATCGTGTTTTGTAATCTCATTTGGGGTGCTTAGGGTGGGAGCAAGAATGTACCGAATCCCACCACCCAAAAAGGTCCTCCGCCTCAAAAAAAGTTCACCGAGTAAGGGGTGGGGCTGAAAAAAAGACAACGATGTACAAAAAAAAAAAGTGACCAGTTGGGCAGAGCGAAAGCCGGATGGGGGATAAAGAAGCGCTTCCTCCCGGGGAAAAAGCCCGGTGGACTACAGACAAGACTTACGAACAGAAATCACAATGCTCCAAAAAAAAAAAAAAAACGGTTTTCCGGTCAGTTGTTTTTGTGGGTTTTTGGGGGGGGTTGTGATGTGGAACCGGGTAACGAAAAAACGTCCGAGGGGTCTTTGGGCCTGTTTCGTAAAGGGCAGAAAAAAGGGAGCCCGGAGAATGTTGGGGGCTTGGCCCAAAGGAAGAAAGCCCTCGGGGTAAAAAATGTACATCGATGTCCATAACGGGGAAAGAGAGAAAAGTTAGAAAAATTCAGCCACAAAAAGAGAAAAGGAATGGAATTTACGGGTGAAAATTCTCCATGGGGGAACCAGTGGGCAAGGGCGACCCCAAGAAAGGAATGGGGTTAACTCAAGAGTGCCGGGTCCAAACCGCACGACCTGGTCGAGAAGAGACAAGTTTGCGACAAGAACGAACGAGTGGGGGCTCAGAGGAGAGGGGGAAGGCCAGGGGAAATGGAAAACGGAAAGGGGTTCAGATCTCTCGAAAAAGCTTCCTCACGCGACCCACCAATATACCGAGAAAGTAAACGGGGGGGGTACGATCAGTCCGAAAACTAGGGGGGAGCAGTCATGAATGGGTTTGCAATACATGCCGACTGGAAGCTGACTGCTGGTCGAAAGCAGAAAAAAGGAACTCACTAAAAGGATCTTGAAGGCACCTGGTCAGAAAAACGAAAAGAGAAGAGAAGACAAGAAACAGTCGTTCGAAAAACAGGACCCAAAAAAAAAAGGGCGGGGAAGCAAAAAAAGCGGCAAGGACGCTCAGCAGGGGACAGTGCAAAATGACGTTTGCAAAAAAGCCTCGGAGAAGTAATAAAGGGGTGCCTGTGGAAATCGTAAGGGGGGGGGACATCGGGACGTTGTCAACCTACCACAGAAGAGAGTTTTTGGAAGAACGATTGAAAAAAAAGGCATCAGGAAAAATCGTTAACCAAACAGAAAAGTGGGTCGTGCAAAGAGATAAACCCAAAAGACAGAGTAACCAAGGATTGCATCAGGGGACCCAAGAGGATCGGGAATTGGTCAGTATCAAGCGAGATTAAAAGAAAGAAGCAAGCAAAAGGCACTTAGGAAAGAGAAACGCAAAAAGCACACTAAAGACAAGGGCAAATAACCTGGGGGGGAACATCTGAAAAACAAGTTTTGGGGGAAAACCTGGGCTGTTTAGGTGTGGCAAAACCGGTTGATTTAAAAAAAGCGTAAAACGCCGCCCCTACGGGAAACATCAGCCGGCACCTCCAGCAGCAGGAGAAAAACTTTGTTAACCGGAGCCTCTCCTGCTGTCTGAAAATGCTTTCCATATGTGGCGGGTGTCGGAGAAATGCAAAACAATGAAGTGAAAAGATTTTCAGGTAGGTTTTTGTTTAATGGTTATGGAGGGGAAAGCGGAGGGGCTTGGCGGACACTAATCAAGGAACGCGAAGGACGGGAAAAGGTGACACGGAAATCAAAAAAATTTGTCGAGAAGAAGGGTTTGGGGAAGGAAAAAGCAGTGGAAACCACAAATCAGAAAAACGGAGATTAAACAACGAACGAGGACGTAAGTGAAAAATTAAAGGGGGGAACTTTGATGGGAAAGGGGGGTGGATGCAGCCGTAGTGACCTGATGGTCTAAAAAATGTACCGGGAAGACAAAAAAAAGTACTGAATGTGAACACATCTCACAGAGGTTTCCAAAACAGGAGAAAACATAAACGGGGGTTGCAAAGAATGAGGGGGGGAAAAGCGAAATGAGGCTAAACCACAAAAAGAAAAAAGAGGCAAATAAAAAGATAACACCGAAAAGAGAAAATCCGAGCATCCCTCATCAGGACAACTATCTCGACCCGAACACACTAGGTTACCTGGCGGTATGAAAGCTCGAAGTGGACTGCATGGGGGGTTTTGTGGGTGGAAAAAAAAGTTAAATGAGATACTCCAAGGGGGGTTGTGCGTAAAGAAGGGAAAAAAGGAAGCAAGTGCCTAGTTAAAAACGACCAGGAAGATTATGTGCGGCTGTGAACAAAGAGGAGCAGGGGCCCGATTGATTCATGAACGCAACCCCAAAAAGGCAAGCGGGTACACTTGGGAGGAAAGGTGGGAGGAAAACTTTGAAACTAAGGGAGAGGAACCTTAAAGGAGGAATTAAAAAAGGGTTTCGAATCCAAAACGGGACAGCGCGGGGGGAAATCAGTTGGAATATGATATCGGCCACAGTAATTGGAAGTAAGAGGGCCACAACGAATTCGAACGCTGACAAAAATCTCAAGGTTAAAAAGGGGAGCTGTAGAAACGCAGGGGTTAAAGGGAACGGGTTTGGTTTGCCGGGGTGTTTTTTTGAAAAAGGGACATGTTTCAAAGGGTCATCAAATTCCATCTGGGAAAAACAACAAAGAAAAAACCCACCCCCCCGAACAACAACAGACTGGGCAATTCAAAATGTATCTGTGGAACGACAAAAAAACCGATTTCACACAGACACTAAAAACTTGGCCGGAAATGCCAAAAAAGCAAAAAAAAAGGGCGGGTCAGGCAAACTCGTTTCAAAACGGACACCTGCCAAGTTTGGGAAAGGGGGTGTGGAGGAGGAAAAGGGGGCCGCAACTTGTCAAAAAGGCGCCAAAAAAATCTTTCCAAAAGAAAAAGGCAATGGGGGGGGAGGGAGAGGGCGCGATAGGTCCGGTTTTTGGGTGGGGAACCACGGCAACAACACAACGTTAAAAACCCCCCAAACCAACAAACAGAAACATCCTTCGGCAAAAAGTGGGCTGACGACTGGGGTTTCAAAGGGGGGACAATCAAAAAAAACCCAGCGGGGAAGAAAAAAAAATGAGCTACACTCCATGAAAACATAGGCCCTCAGGCATTGCAAGAAAGCCCCCAACCCAAAAATTGTTCCGACCCGCAACAAAACCCCAATTCTGCTTTGGCGCCCTTTCCAAAAACAGATCCGCCAAAAAAGGAATGTGGGGGGGGGGCAAGCATATAAGAAAAAAACACGGCCTTAAAACATGGGGTCTTGGGGAAACGAAGGGAATAAGTAGGAAACCCCGAGAAGGGAACGGAAGGAATAACCTTAGGGTGCCATCATACTGGAAAAGGGGGGGGGATTGCTGCAGCGAAATATGGGAAACTTCAAGGTTTTCCGAGACCACTTACACGGGACCTGCAAAAAAAGACGATTTTCAAATCGCACTGTGAGGGGCGAATTTCGGGAAAAGAAGAAGTGGTCAGGGAAAAGGGTCCTCAAAGGGAAGTACATGGTGGGCGAAGTATGTCTCGGAACCCTGGCTCCCGTCAGAGAGGGGGGGGGGGCACCATGGGGGGAATTTGAAGAGAAAAAAGGTCCGGGGCCCCCCCCCCAAAACCACCACAACCCCCCAGAAAAAAACCCCCCCCCCCCAAAAACCCCCCCAAACAAAAAGACCCTGTGTTGGAATTGGCCTTGGCCCAGGCGATTGGAGAGCAAAGAGAATGCTAACAACAAAGGAGACTCGAAAAACTAGGAAGTTGTGGGGTCGTGCTGGGGAAAGACTTCCAAAACAAGGTAAAAACAAACAGTCTGAATGTAATTGGAAATTACAAGAGAGCGCATAGCCCCCAAAAAAGACGACAAACTAATGAAGGGTACTTACCGGGGGGTGGTGGGGCTGGTGAAAAAAAAAATCGACGGAAACGGAAAAAAGGAATTCGCCGCTGGGGGGAGGAAAAAGAGCAACGCGCCAAAAAGAAAAACTCGGGTTGAATTCCAGTCAAGTTCGCAAACCCAGACAACAACAACAAGAGGAGGGGGGGGGAGGGGGGGGGGAAAAAAAAAAGGAAAAGGGGCGAAAAGGAAACTGTTAATTCCCTCAAGGGTCTGATTAGGAGGGGGAAGGGAAAAGGGTATACAAAAAATCCGTTGCGGGGATGCAACCGTGGGGAAAAAAACCAACCACTCCAGCAAAAAAGAAGGTAAAAGGGTCCCAGAAAGGTTTGGAGTCACTCTAAGAATTGAGAGTGTTCATTGGACCTTTGCAAAAAAAAGAGACCAGACACAGGGTCCGGAAGCCAGGGGAAAATCAAAAAAAAAAACGGAAAAAGGGAGGAGGGACCTGGAGGGGTCTCAAAAGAAAAAGGGGGGAAGTTGGCTCAGAAAGAACGCCCTTGGGAAAATGAAAATTGTGAGTCCTGGTTGGGGGGGGAAAAAAAAGAAAAACTAAATCCAAGCAAACAGATGAAGTTCGTGAAAAGGGAAGGCGGACAAAAAATGCGCAAAAAGGAAGGGGTCATTATGGCCCAAATCTGTTTACTAAAAATCAAGAAAAAAAGGACGACAGTGAAAAAAATTGCGAAAAAAAAATCACAGAAGGGGGGGAAGGGTGGGCGAATTGCCCCGACTCAAATAAAAAGGCCAGAGCCCAGCTGGGGGGCTTGCAAAGAAGTTTCATGAAGGGGGTTTGTTTTACGTACTAGAAAACAATGGGCAAACGGGTGAGCCGTGGGGGCTTCAGGCGGTGAAGGGGCTTCAAGGAGGTTTTTCAAAAAAAATGAACCCACCTTCAGGGCCAAGCCTCTTCAGAGGCTCTAACTGTCCTCTGAAAAAAACGGGACCCGCGGAAGGCCCCACACCAAGTGCCTCAGAGAGAAAACACATAAAAGAAGTAGCAAAAAGCGTGGAGGGGAATAAGAGGGAAGGGGGGTCTGACATTTGTTTTCGAACGCTGAAAAAAAAGACCCCACTTTAAAACAAAGTGACGCGATCATGTGCATTTGTAAAACGGAGCCTCCCTATTGTGTTGGGTTGTGCAATGTGAACCAAAAAAGAAGGGAGGTGCAGAAACAAAAAAAAGAAAAAACAAAAAAAAAAAGAAAAACAAATCAAGGAAGGTGGGAACATTCTCGGTCAGCAAGTAAAAAAAAGGAACGACATACGCCAAAAGTCACCAAACGGAAAAACAACTCCCGGGAAAAG
>Ga0179591_1318679_pt1 | contig 14414 bp, 19 predicted proteins | sample CZOMad2_1_08_16f_FD_182891 | JGI IMG/M metagenome (GOLD analysis project Ga0179591, IMG submission 182891) | Vadose zone soil fungal communities from Angelo Coast Range Reserve, California, USA - CZOMad2_1_08_16fungal (PacBio error correction) | ecosystem: Environmental > Terrestrial > Soil >...
GTAGTTTTCCGGTTCCAACAAAGGGTTTGCTGGGGAAAGTGGGAACAACGGGGAATCGTAGCCCTGGAATGCTGTGTCACAAGGACCATCCCAAACTGCCACGGTTGAGCGGGGGATCAAGGGAGGGGTAATAAAAAAGTGAAGGGCACCGGACTGCAGCAGAAAGGACTGGGGCAAAGTAGTGGAGATTTTCCCCATCGTGAGGGGGGAGTTGGATAAAACAGGCAATCCCAGACAGGAAATAAGGGTTGAAAGAAAAAGACGTTGCACGGGGGGTCCAGGACCTACAGTAAGACGGGTTGGGTCTCGACGCAAAGTTCCGGTACTTCCTTCGTATTAACCGTTTGAAGATTCCACCGTTAAGGCATAAGAAACGGGCGACGAGGAGAGAAGCCCCAAAACCCACGGAGGGGAGGGGAATAAGATATAGAGAGAAAGAAACGGAGAGCGTATAACACCGGCCAAGGATAACGAGGGCTCCTGGACAAGCACTCCGGACATTCGGAAAAGCACCGAACCGACACGCAAAGCAAAGAGACGTGAAAAAACTTTCCCCCGGAAAGGATTGGTGGAGGGGGAACCAAGGGTGAGTTTCCACTCACCTGAATTGGAGGGGACATGGGGTGGGCTCCAAGACCTGAAAAACGAGCATCATGGCTAGAAATTTATAATTCAGTAGAGACCAGAAAAGAGTCTATCGCAAAATAAGCCGGAATGGGGAAAAGTTACTAAAAATCACCTAACGCGGGGGGGGGGGGATTCTTGGGGATGTTTGTCGGCACCTACATCACGGCCAAATGCAAGGGAAACCAGCACGAATTGAAACAAGCGAACTTAACGCAAAAAAGCACGGCCGCTGAACCTCTTGGGTAACACTTATTAACGGGAGGAAGTGAAGGCCGTCCTGAGAGATCACAGGTCTCACCGGAAACGACCTGAACAATAAAAACCCACGACAGGGCTGAAACCTGGACGGCTGTCAAGAAAGAATTCTCAAAAGGAATCTGGACACGAAAAATTGGAGTGGCAGTTACCTCGGAGAAAGCACATGACGGCAGTTACCGGAGGTCTGTTACATTTCATCACATATAAAGCGGAAAATCTATGAGGAAACACATATGACCAAAATGAGCGATCAACAAATCAGTTTAAACAGTTGCGTTTCAAATTTTGGGGGTTAAAAAAGAACAACAACGCCCTGGAAGGAAACCGGACGTATGAGTGGAACGGTAGAGCCAAGGGGTCCTGTTGTAACAGGGAAGGGGGGGAGGGGTCCACCAGTCAAAAAAAAAAGGGGCATTAATTAGGTAGTCAAATTAAAAATCGACGTGTTAGTTGCGCACAAGAGGAAAGGCTGCACTACCAAAAGGATAACTCAGTTATCACCACCACTCAGAGAAAGTTTAAAAAAAAAAAAAGGGGGATTCATACGCAACCCCTGCGAGGAGCCCTGGATTTCACAGCCCGGCGGCACCGCAGGGGTGGACCTTAACTGAACATTTGCAGGGGCGCAAAAAACAACAAGGCTCAAGGAATGGACAATGATGAGGTCAGTGATCAACTGTAAGTAGTTGAAAACAACAAAAAAAATACCACCAATGTGGGTAGAAGACAAACTCAAGTACCGCCAAAAACAAGGGTCAAGGGAAGTCCGCGACCAAAAATCAGGACCGGCCGCAAAAGGTGAAAAACTGAGTTATGTGTGGAAGTGGCAAAACAGTTAAGGAGAAAAAGGAAGGTGGAAGGTCAATACGGAGAAAAAAATGGACCACCGGATCAAGAGGGAAGCAAGAGATAAACCAGTTATTGGTGGCTCGGAGAATGTCCGGGGGCCTGGTAGGGGAGCATTCAAGAGAAGAGTGAAAGGGGAGTTCGGTGTCAATTATTCAAGGGTGGGGGGGGAAACATGATGCCCGGGGCAGAAAATGTCCGACAGGTTTTGGGGAAGGATTCTTATGAAACAAAAATTCTGGTGGGGCCGGTAAAAAGGGGGACACGCACCCTAATCACCATATCAACCGCCAACTACGGAAACCTAGAACGGGACCAAGGTACCTCCAGAAAAAAATTTTGCGGCCCGGGCTGTTCAGGGAATAACGGGGGTGGGAGAAACTGACCAACAACATCAGCGCCCAGCCAATCATAAAGCAAGGTTAACGGGTTGTTATCATTTCAAACTAGGCTGGCCGGGTGGAAAAGAACACACCACCCTCAACATGGGAGAAAAGGGAAACCAACGAGGAGGGGAAGAAACCGGAACGGAGAAGTCAGTAAAAAAGGAAGACAAGGATGCAACACCCGTCCTTGTATGGGAGCCCCTAAGATACATCCGGACTGACGGTTTGATGCGCGGCTGGGAAGAGTCGCATGAAATACAAGGGACTCAAGGAAGGGAGGGCACCAGGGGATCGGTTACTATCAATCGAACGATTACCATTCCCCAGCATCGTTTGGGCAACCAACCCATCATATTTCTTGATCGACAGACCATACGAAGGGGGGTAAACACACCGCCCCCCAACTCCTTGAGACATGATCTCACCGCCACAAATGGGATGAAAAAGAAGGATAGAGAAAGGAGTGGTTCGGGGTTGTGGAAAAAGAAAAGGTTGGGTTGAGGTGTCGATTTAAATGAGGAGGTGTGTAGTTTCCACCCTGTTTCCTTGGTGGGAGAGGGGAAGAAACGATTTACCATGCCAAAGAGACCGCAGAAGAGCGGAGGTCAAATGGGATTTGTAATGAAGAGTAACCCCGGCATTCAGTCCGGCGATCGTCTTGTCGGAAAAAAAATCAAAAAGGCCGAGGTGGTAGGAACTGGAATGGGGGAAAGGGGGAAGGCACCGGCGACGTCACAAAGGAGGGTGAATATTTAAAAAACTTGATTGTGTTGTTGAGGGGGGGCCACAGTGGGAACGGCGAAAGGATCAATTGACAGGGAAGGATCGAGGAAAAAGTGGGGGGGCAGGGGGACAACTGCTGGTTTTCAAGGTACATCCTTAATTTCAAAGAAAAAAGGGGAATCGGAAAGGGGGGGTGTGAAATCACGTGAAGGGATAATTGGGGCCTTCAGGGGTCGTGTCTTTTTAAATGGGGAGGTGAGGGGTTGGGGAATACAGGACAAGACGGGGGGGGGGTCAATAGACATCGTGAAAAAAAACCGGGAGGGGGGGAAGAGAGTTAACCGGACAATGGTAACAACAGAATTGCCAAAACGCTTCCGGTTAGAGGGGGATACAGAAAGTGGGAATTTCCTAAACAATACATCCCTAACGGACATGGTGAATTTAATCACAGGGGGCGGGGAAGGGGGTCACGGGGGGGGAGGGCATTAAGATGAAAAAACGTTTTGTAACTCTTCCTGTTTTCGCACAGGTGGCCAACAAACTGAAGGGTCAAAACTTTTGAGAAGGTTGGAAGGAGGTTGTGATTCTTCTTGGCCCCGCATTTAGTAGGAGAGGTTGTCAAGCGAAGACATTGGTGGAATGGGTGGGGTGTTGGGGAGGAACTTGACAATAATTCAGAAAAAATGCTACTGTTCTGGCAAGTCACCTGTGGGCCAGGAAATGGGGGGTTAGCGCAAAGGGGAGGTGCAAAGTGACTCCACCCACATGCTCCCGGGAGGGTTTGAGATTACAAGGACGTAGTGTGGTTGTTGAAGAAAATATTGAGACTGGTGGGCGGCGGGAAGGGGGGGGGGGGGCTGTCTAGTTTCAACTCCCGTCGCCTTTGTGGTTGGATTCAAGTGGACGAGTTAATTACAATGGAAAAGGGTGTTGAAAAAATGGGACGACAAGAAGGACTTCAAAAGACCAGGGTAAATACATCCAGGAGGTCCTACCGGGGGCGCGTGCAACTCAGCAGGCTTGTAGTCTGGGGGGGGGGCGGCAAATGGTAAAAACGAAGGAAAAGGATGAAATGATTTGTCCGGAGCACTCTAATAGTGGGGGGTTCCCAAGACCGTGAAGGGGAAATTAATGGGTGAAGAACTGAAAAGAAGAGAATTTGCACGAGGCTCGAGACCGATAGCCTCATTATCCTACAGTTTCGGGTCAGATCCCTGTGAACTGAAGAAAGAACAAGCCGTCCATGGAGGCAATTGCATGAGAAGTATGGGGACAGGGGAGGAAGGAGGAAGTGACCATCGATGAATAAATTCCACTCGCCCTTACAGGGGGTGGGAAATATAAAACGTGGGTCGTTTAAGTTAGACCGGGTGTTTGAAAATCTGGGTTTTTCCTTTGAAGGTGGAAAAAGAGGAAAAATCAAATTGAATGGATGGCCCAGCCTTCGAAAAACCAAAAGTGTTTTAGCAGTAAGTAAATGACTCCAAACGGATTGGCGAAGTAAAAGGGGTGGGTGCTAACGGGGGAATGGAAAGATGGACTGGTCCCGAGGAGGATCTCTTTAAACCACACCAAAACACCACCCGGGGAGGGGGAAGAGGAAGGAAGTTGTAATGAATGAAAATCACGGCCCAGAAAGGGGGGAAGTTGTAGGGTCAAAAAAGGAGGGGAAAAGTTGGGAAGCTCCATCTTTGGTGTCCATTGTAGATTGCGAAGTGGAAGTGGAATAGGAAGAGGCCAAAGAACGATAGGAAAAGGAAGAGGTTCATAATCGAGACCACGGGCTCGAGTAAAGGAAAACAAAACACGGAGATGAGGAAAAGATTCTCTATCCCGTATCTCTGCGAATGGAGAGATGGCGCGGTGTCACTAGATTGGACCGGGCCATTTATCACAGGAAGCAGTCAAAAGTTGAAAAAAAAAGCAAACCGCCATATGTCGGACATCAAACCCTGACGGATTGGCGGGCACCTGGAGTTCCCCAAACACCTTGAAAGGGGGGGGGATGGGACGGGAGGGGAACTCTATGAAAAACTAAAAATGCGATGGGGATGGCCAGTCCGAATCTTTCGTCGGAGCACAAACTCAGAAAGACGAAGGGGGCAGGCGGGACGACCGTGAAAACGAGTTGGACGAGGCGGGTTTGATCCTCGGGGAACAAAAAGACTCCAGGAGTAGCCAATTCACAAACCATCAACGATTACCGGTCGAAATTAAAGAGGAACCACGACTCTTGAGGGGGTAACACAACTGATGAAAGGGGGGCGAAGTGAGGACATGGTATTAGCGTAGCCTCGAGAGAATCGTTTACTGTAACATACTCCACGCCCAGACAACCTGGACGGAAATGGAGAGGTACTTCAGTCACCGTGAAAGGAACGCAGTGGCAGGCCCCTAATGGGAAGCCGGGAAAGAAGTGCACGCACATTGAAAAAAGGGAATCTGTACGGTTCACCCAGAAACTAAAGGTCGCGCATAGATGACAAACATTATGCAGACGGGAGAGAGACCAGAGCAGTCTTAAAATGGTGGGGGGGTTGACGCGTTACTTGCAAAACTCTACGGGTGATCCTGGCTGGAACAAGGGTAGGAACCACTGGGGGTCCCGGGTGGGGAACAGGGAAGAGAGTCAAAAAACACCAAAACGGAAATTAGTGGGGGAGAGGAGGGACCAAGCATTAAACCATGGACCCGTGGGGGGCCATCTCCCAGACGCAAACCCTCATCGACCACCGGGAGAACCTAAAGAATAATACGTTAACTCCTTGAACCGAGGCGTCCGGATTGGGGAAATTCCACGAGAAAATGCAAACTTTTTACAGGGAGGGACATTTGGGGACGGCACACACGCAGATGAGGATGAATTTTACTTCGATTGAAAGCACGGGGGGAATGGGGGTTCTACCAAAAACCACAAGTACCAGGGGCGTAGATGACGAAAGTGGCAAGCCTCATGTCCTTTTTCCAAAACTCCGAACAGGTCCGGAAAGAGGGGAAGGGGCCGTTATTGGGGACAAGGGGCGCCAAATACGGAACCAAAAGTAATTTAGGATGGAGATGATAACAGTGACCAACGCGCCACCTTGGGATCTAACAGTGGCGTTGTTGTCACCGAGATGGTCGTGTCCTGGGGGAGGAACAGAAACACTAATGAAGAGGGGAAGGGCCTTGCAATAGAAGTGTGGACAGTTGAATGGAAGGGGGGGCTAGAATAACATGGGTGTGAACTTATGTCTATGACCCCAAAGTCTGGAGGTGGCAAAGCAAAAACTCCTCCCATTAAAAAGCCACCACTGAAACTAGAAACTTGACGCAGACAGCCAAAAACTTGTGGATGAAGGAAATCTTTGAGGGGAGGAATTAACGATGGGGAAAAAAAGAGCAAAGCAAATTTCAATGAGCGACCAGCACGGGGGTTATTGAGCCCGGCAGAAAATGGGTGGAACCAATACAACAACCCACATGATTGGAAAAACGATGGGAAAAAGACCAGGCTGACCTTCGAAGGGGTCCATTTAAATGAAACAAAGGATGCAAAGGAGTTAAAAAGGGAAGGTGGGACGAGGGTCTCAAAAGCTCACTTGTTTTCCAGCTGTCTGCCAGATGCATTAAAAAAAAAGGACTCAGCTCTAAAAAAAAAGACGGTCTGGGGGGAGGGGGGTTCCGGATGGTATTCCCACAATTCACCATCTTGGGGGGAAAAAAACAAGTGAAATCACCTCTAACAAACGGGGGGGATTTTAAAAACGAACAACCTAAAAATCTATACTCAAACACAAAAGGAGATGGTAGAGAGGGAGTTGGGCTGGGGGTAATAAGTTGTTATCTGGAAAGTTCACAATGGGTTGGAGTGTCCAACGATGGTGAAGGTGGCTCTTTTTCACGAAAAACAAGTTAAGCAAAATAGACCGTGGGGCCGAGAGCGGGGAGTCAAAAAAGGTGTATGTTGGAAAGGGACACCAAGAGGAAATTCACGTCGATTAGAACCTGGTCTAGCAAACCAAATTCTGTATGTTGGTGGACAATGACTTGAGCATGTTTATTTAGGCGAACGGCGAACGTGGGAGTGAACTCGTTGGGGAAAAAAAGAAAGGGTGAGGGTGGTGCTATTGTCCACAAGGGGCATACAGGATACGGGCCAGTTAACCGTAATGTCAATGATTGGGGGGAAGGGGAGAATGGGTGGGGGAGTTGATCCATGAACATGTTCAATCTGAACAAAAGAACTGCCGAAAGAGGGGGTGTGGCCCAAATTAAAGTCGAGGACGTAGGTCGGAGGAGGGAGGGTTTGCTCTACCGGACAGGCTGTTTGGGGTGCTCAGAGGATAAACCACACTGTACAGCAACCAGGAAGGTTGCAACTCACCTTATATATGCCAACGCCGAACAGATCTTGGTCTCCTAGGGGAAGGGCCTCCAGTACGAACATCTGCGGCCCCAAGAAAGGATTGTCCTAGAAGAGGTGGCGCCGGTGACTTGTGTTATAAAAATCTCACAGATTGCAAGAACGGAGGGGAAACGTCTTACGGGGGTGCCAAAATGGTATAACTGAGGGGAAAAGCAATAACAAGCAGGTTTTGGAAAGTCTGGACGGCCCTTAGAAAGGGGAGGCTACGGCTTGTTGGGCAGTCTAAGACAGGGGGAAGTGGTGGTGTTGGGAAAAAGGGACAGAAGCGTTTGCATCACGAAAAGAATGTTCCTACTTAGAAGGCCGAGTCCGTGGTGGCGAAAACTCAACGGATAAGGTACCCGGAACCGTGCGGGAGAAGGAGTCCTGCGCCTCTAACGGTAAAAGGAGTCAGGAACCATGAGGGGAAAGAGTGTGGTTGTTTATCAATTATTTAATACGGGGGAGCTGCGCGGGGCGGGGGTTAGGAAACAAAACGTCGCAGGGGGAAGTAAGTAATTAATGACAATATGGAACTGTTTCCTGACTCCCACCGTGCCAGAAAGGGGGCGCCAGGAAAGTTACAGTCTCCATACCGAGCGGCGAAGAAAAACGTGGGAATCTTGGTGCAAAAAGTCAGCAGAACATACTGAATGATTATCGCCGCCACGGTCTGACAGAATTTGTGAAGGCCGCCGGAGGGGGAAATGAGAAATAGGTAAATCTCCGGAAGTCCTGGTCTGTGAGAGGACCCTAAGACGCGCAGAGCGGGAGTGCCATTGGAGTCCAGGATCAAAAGGGGACGAAGGAAAGGACCGTCCAAGAGCTGCTGGGGTGTGGAAACTCGTGGGAGATTGGGGTGGTCCGTCGGAACCGAAGGGACCTTTGGCGAGCTTACGGAAGAAGGGGCTCTCACGGACCCGTGGGACAAAAACCTAGATTTAAGTTCAGTGAAGGTGGTGGGGAAATTGGAATCGACGACACTGAAGAGTGGAGGTTTCACCGACATGAGGGAATAACAAAAAGCTGCCAAAGTTGGGGGGTTGGCGGTCGGGGAAAAGGGAAAAAATCAGTCTTGGATTGGCGATAAGAGGCCGAATGAATATATGGTCCCGAAGTGAGTCTGGAGGGTCACTAGGCATAGTGGGGAGGGGGGGAAGGAGAAGAATAGGGAACAATCCAAGGGGTGGAAATCAGGGTGAAATATGGAAATTAGATCTTACTCAGGTCGAGTTTGGCGCACCAACTGTTACGGACGTGATATTAAGGCGGGTCACCAAGAAGAGACAACAAGCGCAGAGAGGGGAAAAGAGGAAGGGCTGTCATAAAAACCACGGGGAGAGGAGAGGCAAAAACCTGAGAGGAAAAATGATATAGCGGCCCGTGTAGAATAACCGACGTTGCAGATACCTGGCGCTGGGTTGTTCTCCTGGGGCAGGGGGGGGGACAAGAAAGGAAGATAACGGAAGGAAGCAAGGGGGGGTCAAAGGAAACGACGAGAGTTCAACTTTCACCCGGTGATTTGTTTCTGGGGGCACCAGATTCCCCATTGACAATTTGGAAGGGGGGACATTGAATTTAGACGGCAGTCAAAACACGCGCCAACACTCTACTGGCTTTTCATTCGTAGACACCAAACTCTTACGCCACAAAAGCCAAAGGAGGAATTGACCAAAAAACTCGTGAAATTCGTGGTGGGTGCGATCCTGTCGGGAACACACGAGAAAGGGATAGCCGGATTACATTTCAACGAAAAATTCAAAAAACAAGAAGGGGGGACCAAGGTCACTCAGGGGGGGGAAAAAAACGGAGCGAGTGAATGAATTAGGAATCGATCACAATGGTCCCTTTACCGCGGACCACTTACCAATAAGAAAAAGAAACGCAGCTAACCTGACGAGGGTATATTTCAGTCACCGGATATGACAATGGCATCAAAAAGTGACGCGTTATACTAATCTCTCCGAAGCCAAGTGCGACCGGAGAGATTTTCACCTACAACATAACTCCCCGCAAGGAGATTCGGACAAAAACTTGAGACGCTGAAAGCATGATCAGCTCACAATTTTTGGAGAACAGAAAACGACCGAGCGTGCAACGACGGCTCGGAGATGGGAGGAAAGGGGGGGAGGGTTCACTGACCCTGTAAACAGCAACCACTTACTTTGTCAGGAAGATCTTTCTCAAGTGAAATTCACCCATCATGAAGTCTCAACATAGGCACCGAGGGCGACCAGCCGAGAACTCAGTGGGCAACCCTCACTATCAATGGTATGGTATTAGAACCCTCGGTTACGCGTCAAGAGGAGTTAACCCGAGGCACCGCACGGAAATGATTTTCCGCGAGCGGGGGCTCACTCAAGTCATTACCGAAGGGAGGTCATGGGATGGGGAAGGACTCAACAAAAACTCCAAAAAAGTTCTTAATAAAGGAAACCTCCTAGCCAACTTTTGAAATGCCGTGACCCGAAAGCAACTAGGAACTGGGGTCCGCACAGTGGTACGGGGGGAAACAAAAACGGCGCAAAAGTAAGCGTTTAACAGGAAGGGCAATCTTTATTGAAGAACCATTGACACCGGCGGGCACGTTATGTCTCACCAGGATTGGGGGGGGGGAAGGGAGGAACAGTCAATTGAATAAAACTGACTAAACAAAAGGGGATATCAAGGTTGTTGAAACGTGGAAATGGGAAGGTGTCCCATATACGAAGGGGTTTACGGGGAAAAAAAAAAATGATATCCCGACTCCTCAAGATCAAGCCACCTACGGACCTTGGGAGGGACGATAGAGAACGGCATGGGAACCGCCACACAAATTGGGGCAGGGCCGTGTCTGGGAGGAAAAAGGATGGGATCAAATAAACACCCTATCTCCCATGACATCGACCATCACGTTGACGTAAATTAGTATTTCGCCTGCTAATTTGTGGCAAATAGCAACAAACCCTCACCATGGGGATATGGGGGAAGACACTTAACCGAAAAGTGCGGTCGGGGAACCCCAATTCTGGATGACACAGCAGGTTTGGGGGATGCGGTCTCCTCACAAATACGATCTCGCGGAAAATGAAGGGGGACCAGGGTTCCGCTTATGCATTAAAAAAAGAAAAGGGATCACTGCCACGGTCCAGGGGGGGATGGAATTCGTCCGGATATTCCACCTTCACCACGAAAAAACTCACCAATTATTTCAGGGGAAAAGACACAGACGCTAACCTGGGGTTAAACAACACACCGGGAAAAGAAAGAGATATTCTCAGAAAAAAACAACAAATATGGGAAAGAGAGAAGCATCGGAGGTGGTCGGTTGGTGAAAAAAGTGTTAGAGTTGTCAGGAAAGATGGGGGGGGGGGGGGAAATGGGACTGATCGTAAAGAAGAAGCCACAAAATACGGGAAGAAGAGGCTTATTACTTATTGGATTTGTGAACTTCAAAGCCGAGGAAAGTAGTCGGATGGAGCAGTGGAAGACACAGAAGAAAAAAAGGAAATGAGGGGGGGGGGATGATGAGCATTTTTGTTAGAACCGTCGCGTGTCCGGTGGGTTCCCGTTGGTCAAATAGAAGACCAAGGGAGTGCTGCAAAAAAAAAGCAGAGAAAAAATGGGGTAAAAAGTGTGTCATAAGGGGAATGTGCGAGGTGGAATTTGATCCTCACAGGTTAATTCCCTGCAAAAAGTTCCCCGCGCAAAATGGGTGGGGCGTACAGGCCGGTTAAAAGTCGAGGGTTGGTGGCGGTGGAAGAGGGGAGGGGGGGAGGTTTTAATGAGTGTACAGACTTGGGGATACTGGTAAAAAAAATCTGATGTCGAGACACAAGGAAGGAACCAATGCCACAAAACTTTAAGATTGCCACAACCGTCATCGTGGTCCTCCATTCTTGATGGGCATCTCAAGACACGTAAGCAAACACCGAAAGGGTGGAAATCCAAATGGCGCCGGTAATGATTCAGAAGATTGATATTCCGTTGGGGTACATACTGTTGGGGGAGGACTGGGTCAAAATAAAGGAAGGGTTAAGGGGGGACAATCCGGTGTATCTCGGACCCTTTTCCATTGAGGGAGGGGGGCTCGGAGGTTGTCGTAGAAGAACTGGGAATGGGTGTGTTGTTGGGGGGGGGGGAAAATTAATCAAGAGGGGTAAAAAGATGCGAGTCGGGTGTTCGAACGCTCATTCCTCCAGTGGCGGTGGCACCTGGGGAAAGGGAAAGAAGCGGAAAGAGCTTAAGAGGGTAATTATTACACAAAAAGAGTGTGGTTAAAGTAGACTGGGGTTCTCCGCGGGGCGAGGGGGGGTACTTCAACGGGAGAATGGGTATGGCAAGGGGCAATAAAGTGGGGGGGTGGGACTTCCAGGACCTTTGCAACCGGACCTTTTTCGAACAGCAGGTGGACTACAGTAAAGCAACTGCAGGGAAAGGGTGAGGGCGGGTACTCCAATTGGAAACGTCGGAAAAAGATTGATCGGACCACTGAGTGCATAATAAGGTTTGTCGCATCTTAAGTGAGAGCATTGAGGAACTAAGGGAAGGTCAAGGGCTGTCTGGTACCTTAAAGCAACAGAGATTCCATTGGCGGTCAGATCACAAGGGTAAAAGACAGAACTTCCAGGGGAAGGAGGGGGGTGAGGAGGAAAAGTGTCGCCGGTAACAATGGACCATTCGTCCTAATAATGTCCCTCACTCGCCCGGAGTTGTTAAACAGGGAGGGCAGTGTTCAGGAGGGTTATTGGGATGAAGTGCTCGGAGGGGAAAATGGGGGAACTACGGAAGGTGTCCCCCAGGAACATCGAAACCTATTTGGGTGAGGTCGTAAATTGAAGAATCGGCGGATTGGGAGGTATGGGGAATGTGGAAAAAAAGTAAATAAGACTACCTGACCCGATCTCTGGAAAGGTAAAGTGAAGGTGGGCATGAAGACAGGACACATCCAAATTGATTTGGTGGGAACAAAATGGTGGGAAAGGAACTAGGTCAGGATTGAACGACATAGGCGTGGTCAGGTGACGAAGTTGCGCGACCAAACTGTGGACGGAAAGTTCATTAATGGCTTTCCAAAAAAAAAACGCCAGTATATGGGAAAACACAGGTCGTGGAAGAAAGCGGCAGAGTATAGGGAGAGAAAAAACAACAAAAGGAGGAAAAGAAGGAGAGGAGACCGTGGAGCGAGGGACGACCGCGACTCAATAACTGGCGATGTTGTCGAGAGGGGGAGACCAGAAAATCAGAGAAGGGGGCGCGGGGGGCCCCAACCCCTGCCAACAGCACTCACTATTCAAAAGTGTCCACAAGTAACTTAGGGTTTCACCACTTTTGGTTAAAAAACTTCATGGGGGGAGGTGGGATTTCAGAGAGCAGGTCCCAAACTCCACTGCTTCAAAAGCGATCACTCGGGGAGGTCATATCTTTCTTGATTACCAGAACTTAAAATGACCTACCGCCGGGAAGGGGGAGTGAACTACGACCACAAAAAAACCCAACGAGAAAGGCGGGGGGTACAAACGTCGGGGCCCCGGAAAAGAGTGAGTAGCTTCCAGTTCAATTCCTTAAATCAAGAGTTCAAACCGGCTAACGTAAAAGCGACAAACGGCAGAGGGGGGGAAAAAAAAGGGACGGTGGGACACTTGGCGATTATAAAAACATTATTAGCGGAAGCTCGAGCCAATGGGGTAAATCGTACTAACTGCAAAAGGGACATACTCCCACTAAAACCATGCAACAGAATGACGACTTGGAAGGAGAAAGGTATCTTGACCCAATCAACGATTCGCCTTTATACTAATCTCTAACAGCCTGACTTTCAAAGGGGGGAGGTCTGGGTTGGAAGAACGGAACCGTATATCAAGTATTAAAGAGCTCTTCGACACAGATTATGCAGGGTGCTATCACGGAATTCGCGGTATTGGGGGGTAAATACCTACAAGCATGGTACTTGCGTGCAAATGGTATGATAAGGGGGAGGAGCAAGCGGTTGGCAGTTGGGGAGTCCCAGCAACCACGACTATTGCATAATCTTGCGGACTGGAACAGGAAACAAAAATGAGAAAGAGGGGGGAAAACACGGGGAACAGCGCAGACCACCAGTCTCAACAGGAACACGAAAGGAGTCCTGGACGCCCTGGAAAGAGTTAGAAAAAAAAAAATAGGGAACATCCCCAAATTATCAGGCCCACTGTGTAACGGGAACGTTACATTTTCGTTCTAAAGCAAAAAAAAATAAGGCTCTGGACCAAAGTATGAATGAACGGAGGGAGAAGTGGTCAAGGGACTTAGGTACGAAACAAACCAAAGACCCATGGTCAAAGAGAAATCGTAGAAGAAATAGGTGGAGGGCCGGAGCAAGAGACGGAACCTGAAAATCACCTTCATTTATTAGTGCCAAACAGTAAGGTACGGGGGTACCCACCTGCATGGAGGTAATCTTGATATGGGAGGACACAAGGGAAAACAACAAATGTCGCACCATGATTCAAGCTCACCGTGCGGTAACGGAGATGTAAGGGGAAAAAAGGTGACCGAGGGAGACAAATCGATTAACAGGAGCTTCTTGCAGAAAAGTGGCAAGTTGATGGAAAAAACATTTGGAAATCTGTTCTACATTCAGAACACAGGTTGTTTAACTCTGTGAGTCCAAACAATCTTGGCCGGGGACTGTCAAACGAACCCTCCCCAACCGCCACGCGAAACGAGAAAAACGGTCGTCATTGAACCCAACAAAAAGGGGGGAGCTGGATTTGCTAGGGGGAGGAAATGAAGAGGGGGGTGATCAAGAAAAAACCACCATCAGCAAAATTCCTCTAATCAAAAAGGTTAAACGGAAATGTGATTCGCCTGGAGAAATTGTTGCTTCACACAAAAAAATCAAAAGTGGAGTTGGGAAACGATGGGAAACGACTGCGGCCCTTCCAATTCAAAAAAGGGAGAATTCTTACAACAACACCAGGACTGGGGGGGGGAGTGGTCGAATCCAGAGAGGCAGCTAAAAAGGGGAATGTCAACAAACTTTTGTCACCGCCTTCTGCCTTGAAAAAATACTGTACTCAACTTCGGAAGGCTATTTGCAACACTGTCCTGTAAATGAAAAAATTTACCCACATGAAACCAGAGTGGGGGAAAAAAAAAAAAAAGAGGGGGGAAATCGACAGACTCACCAAGGATTTTACACCACCCCGCCCCCCAACGTGGGG
>Ga0179591_1389702_pt1 | contig 14414 bp, 23 predicted proteins | sample CZOMad2_1_08_16f_FD_182891 | JGI IMG/M metagenome (GOLD analysis project Ga0179591, IMG submission 182891) | Vadose zone soil fungal communities from Angelo Coast Range Reserve, California, USA - CZOMad2_1_08_16fungal (PacBio error correction) | ecosystem: Environmental > Terrestrial > Soil >...
TCGACTAATTTAAGGACCACGCTGGAAAAGCTAGTAAAAGGCTCTGGGGGGAACAATCAAAGGGGGCTAAAGGGATTAAACTGTCTGATAAAGAGTGAGTGGCTATAGCTATACGTTGTGGGATGCAGTTCTGTTGTTCTGAACGGGAAAGAAGAGGGAAGGGGAACTGAAAAAGAGGGGGATGAGGCTGATGTTTGGACAAGCTTATTCTTGATTTCCTTTGCCAAGGAGTCACGGGGAGTTTGAAGGGGAGAAAAAAGGGGGGGGGGGGGGACAGGGGGAAGGATAAGGAGGCTGGCGATTGGCCATGGTATGAAGAGGAGCTAAGGTCGGCGAAAACAAACTCGGGGATCAAAGAGGAAGAGTAACAGGCTGGCAGGGGCAAATTAGAAATAGTTCGGCGGCGATGGGGAACAAAGCCGATTGCGTCGAGTCTTTAGTCGCGAAGGAATGAACCATGCAAAAAAAAAGGGAACCATGCAAAAAGAGGGGAAAAGCCTTGGAGACTTGGGAGAACAAGGGAGCGCGAGAGAATAGACGAGCCCGGTGCCCAAGCGGCCCAAATTAGGGGATCCTTTAAAAGGAAGGAGGCCGAAAACCCCATTGACAAATACTGGAGATACCTATTTCAGTCTTGGGGGAGAGGTGGCCGTCAAGAACAGACGGTAGAGCACGCAGTCACCCGCCAAAAACCCTGACGATTCCAAAAAAAACCAGGGGGGGCAGAATTAGACTAAAAAGATTCAAAAAAGGGGGGGTCACATCCAAAGTGGATCGACCCAGTTGGAAGGCACATCAACAACGACATGGTAGGCCAGTGGAAGACATAACAATTGGGGAGAGAGAACAGGATGATCATAAAAGGGGGGCAGGGAAGTACTGGGAGAACGAGAGGGCGGAGTACAGGTACCATTATCCTCGATAAAATTCATAAAAAAGGTCGAATAGTGGAGGGTTTTGGAGAAAGAGGGAGGTTCGAGGGACTACGATCCGCGGCCAAATGAAAGAGACACATGAGGCAGTGGCGAGATTATTTGGGGAGGGTCCCCCTCACGTATGTCAGGGATGAGGGAGGAAATCGTAAAGAAAGTGGGGGGGAAAACCAAAGGGAAAGAAAAGTAACAAATATATTAGTATCAGACTTATAACCATGCTCGCAAAGAAAAAGCTAGCAGAATTTCGAAAAAAAAAGAGCGGTAAAAAATAAGTTAGGAATGCAAATAGGAGACGGAGGTAATTCCAACGCTTGACAGAACTGGAAGATCTACTGGAGAGTCAGAAAAATGAAAACCATAACTGGGCAAGTACGGGAGGGTGCCTTTTTCTTTGGACGGGGGTTTGGGTTAGTGCGGAGTCGGGATATAAGGGGTGTAAAAAGTTTTGCCTAAACCTCATGGGAAAAGAAACGGTCCCTTACTTCGGGCGTTCAGCAGGTCACCGGGGTTTTTACGGGTGTGAAAGGCTAAGTAAAAAAAACTAAATCGAAAAAAAAAGAAAGAGCCACATGCAAGCTCAAATTTGCTGGGCTCTGGAGCACCATGAAACCGAAACGTGAGGGGGAACATTCGTGGAAAAAAATAGCCAAGAAAAGGGATCATTCATTGCAGTGAGCAGGATCATATCAGGGGTTCCCATCAAAATATGACCAATCGGGAGGCAGCTGAGACCCTGGAAAGGCTAAGAAAGAGAAAAAGTGGTGGGAGTGAGGAGAGGGTCAACTCAAGTCAGAAAAGACGCAGCGCTTGAGCGGTGGGGGGGTTACTGGGGAAAGGTCAAACGGAGGGAGAAGGTGGGGGGGGTTGACCATTCGTGAAAAAAAAGGGAGAGGGGTCGGAAAGGTGGGAGTCAGGGCCGAAAAGTGCTCAAGCGTGTCGTATGTTGGTAAGAAACTCTTGTGCGGTCACGAAAAGGGGGGACAAGGGAAAATTTCAGAGAAAAATTAATGGGAGAAAAAAGGGGGTTGAGGGGGCATTGCTCAGGAAAAATGGCCCGCTTCCACTGGTGTGGTTAGCCATGCATTCAGAGGGGGAAAGGTTTTCACAAAGGAAAAGGAGAAACAATTAAGAAGCTGTAAAAAAAACAACCCAGGAAAGGGTAAAGGGGAAAGGGGTCATTTTGGGGTCCAGAAGGGTGAGGTGAAAAAGTTTCTGCCCAGCGCGTGCGACGAACAAGGGGAGATTCCTGTGGTGGACGACGAGAAAAGAAGAAAACGGAGTTGAGTGCAACCCTTTTGTTTAGGCTTGAAGTAGGGGGGCCTCTCCCTTTGCAAAGGGTACAGAAGTAAAAGTCTCCAAAAAGAAATGGAAGCTTGTGGCCAACGTAGGAAATTGCGGTTGACCACGTTCGAACGGTGACGAATCTTACTGTATACCCTCCTTTGGCGTTGAGAAAGGAACTCCAAGGCAGGGGTAGAAAAAGAAACCAAAAAGAGAGAAATTGAGCGAAGGATACCAAAACTAAAGAGGAAAAAGGATAAGGACAATGGTCGGAATAAGGGGCACTCAGAACCATATGAGCAAAAGAGGGGTCAACCGTCCATTTATTAGATGGAACATTCAAAAACTTACTAAAAATCTCAGAACTCGGGGGATGAAAATTGCTTTCGGCTCCATCCTGACCTGAAGTCCTGGGCAAGGTTTAGGAGAATAGGTTCTAGAAGCCAAAGAGGCCTCTTGAGGGGCTACGTGATATTAAAAAGGATTCATCTAGAGATTCGGGAGAGCCTACTGTCATAACTGGGAAAACAATAAAAAAGAAAAGGGAAGAGGAAAGAAGGATGGTGAAAGGGGGTTTGACGAAAAAAGGGGGGAGGGGTTTTCTTCGTTTATTTCAAATCGGCACACAGCGGGGACAGGTTCACTACAAAAAGACGAGGGGAGCAAAACAGTTATAAAAAAAGCAAACCCAAGAAAGGTTTCCTAATTCAGTCAGCTTCAGAGAAAGTCCGGAGAAAGAAAAGACATCCTGAAAAAACACAAGAGGGGCGTTGGCTCGAGCCCTCCGAAAAGGAAACAACAGGTAAACATTATTACTGGGAAAAAAGAATGCAGTTCGTGGGCAACCTGAAAGCGGTGGATTGCGCTCCAAAAGAGGAGTCTGATATAAGGGGTGGGGTCGAAACTGTCCAGAAGTTGTTATGAATCGCAAACCAAATTCCTAACTGTCAGAACTAACTAAGAGGGGGGACAAGCTGAAAATTTCTCTAGGCCAATGCCTCATGGGAAAGATCCCGCTTTGAAAATGGGCCCTCTTAAACGGGGACCAGGGAGCCATTCGCGAAACATAACTAATTTCGGAAAGGAACCGTTACTAAAAAATCTTAGTGATTATAAGGGAGAATCAGAGAGAAAAGACTCAAGCGGATTGGTAAACTGTTCGCGGGACGACTCGTTGCCGGCAGCTGAGTTCGAAAACGCGCGCCAAAAAAAGGGCGCTTCGGGGGGGGGATGTAGCTGTTCCCGTTCCCGGCCCGGTTGGCAGTTCTGGAAAGAGGGGGGTGGCGAGAGGAGGGTTAATTCTGAAAGAAAAGTTTTTTTGGGAATCGTCCAATGTGGGGTGGGAAGCGGCGAAGAAGGAAAAGAGAAATGACAAAAGCGCACGGAGAGCAGGTGAAGGGAGGGTTTTCTCATCTTGAGATGGTCGCGAGGTTTGTCACATGGGGGACAGAAAGAAAAAGGGAGCCCTCAGGGGGGGGGAACGTAGTTGGCCACAGTCTTGTCGGAAGGCTGATGTGAAATTGGGGCGAGGGGCCAAGAAAAATAAGGGGGTCGATGGAGGAATGGGGTTAGCACGAAACCGGGCGCTAATGGATCAGGGGAAGTTTTAGGAGAAGTCCATCACTGGAGGAAAGTGAGGAGGAAAAAGGCAAAGGAAAGGGATGAGGGGAGAAGGGGGTAAGGGAACGATTAAGGCCTCGAATCTGATTGAGGGAAAGCCAGGCAGTATGAAGGGTCGCAAACCGAAAATTGATCAGGGGACGCCAAGTGAAGACTATGGCCATGGAAGTAAAACAACATCAAAGAAAGAGAACAAAGTAGGAGAATTTAAACGGGAGGGATGCATTACCCATAAAAAAGAAACTGGGGGGAAAACTAAAGGGTCGCTCAAGAAAATAGGAAACACCGGACACAGAGGACATGAAAAAAGAGAAGAATTGCATTAAGGGCTTTTAATCTCGGGGGGTCATTTACTTCAGTTCAATTCTAGGAGACTCAAAAAAAAAAGAGAGAGACGAACTGGCGACGAAGTAAAAACGAGAGTGAAAAGAGTTTAAAAATCTGGCAACAGGGGAACAGAGGGGAGGAGCGAGGCTAAATGATACTCTTAGGGGGAATGCTTTCGAGACTAACAGAGAATTGAGGCATCTGGGTGGAAGCGAGGAAGATCGCTGAGCGTCCTAAGTTGGGGGAGAATTGCAGGGACTGAGGGGGCAGGGGGGGAAAGAGACAGGGGGAAGTTGACCTTCGGAGGCAAAGAAGGGGAGAATTCACGATTCAGGATAATAAGGTGAAAAACTCGGAGATCCTGGCACTGAAAGAGAGAAGGTCCAGTCCAACAAAAAAAATAATAGCCTAGGTGCTAAAAAATCCTCCGAAAGGACTGGAGAGACAATGGATCGCCAAGGAGCTTGAAAGGTTCGACGTGTAGATCTCTAAGAAAGAGAAAATAGGCAAAAGATAAAAAAAAGCCTGTGGGGGGGGGGACTAACGACAAGCCGGGAATTGAATGAACGTCGAAAGCGGATGGAAACGATCGACAATCTAAAAGGGTATGTAATAACGGATCTGGAAGGTTTCGAGGGGGAAGATTGAAGCCCACTATCGATCAAGAGAAACCCTCAGAAAGGGAAGTAAAAAAAAAAAAGGGACCTACTTGAGGAGACCTAGATAGATTCCTTGCAGGCACAAAAACGGGGGAATCCAAGCAGATAACCGCGAAAACTACAAAGAAATACTAAGGGGGAGGGGATTCAGAAACAGTCTAAGGGGACGGAACTCAGTTCTTCAAGAAAAGAAAAATCAAAAATCTAACTTTGACATATTTCCCGACTAGAAGGAGATTTTGAACCAGTGAAAAAAAGCACAAGGAGTGTTCAAAAGGGGTTAGATCGACATATTATTTTTCAGAGCGAAATGACAACATCCGAGGGGATACAAAGGGGAATAGGGGTTCACAGGTGCAGAACTGGGTCGGCGCCGGAAAGTTAGTAGAGGAAATTTGTGAAGGAAGCATTGCAACCGCGAAGATCGGTCAGGATGAAAAAGATCTCCAAGCACGGCTACAACAGGGGGGGGGAATTGTCGCTGCACTAACTCCTGCTCAGAGCGGTTAAGAATAAAAGGGGCCATCCTTGTAGTAGGCTAAAAATAGGGAAGAGGAAGGCAAATGGGGTTAGAAAAAAAACACCAGGGAGGGGGGGGGGGCCGGAGGGAAAGAACCGACGGAAAGAAAGAAGTTAGGGGTGCTTCGGGTTCCTGGGGCTGGATTAATCTTAAGGGGGGGTTAGATGAAGGAAGTCTGAACGGGGGATGGGAGGGGTCCAGAAAAGAATTCAAAATCAACAAGGGGACTTCGATTCATCATTGGAAAGATTTTTAAGGGTTAGGGGGACCAAGGTAAGCAAGGGGAGGGAAAAATAAAAGAAGGGGACTGCTCAGAAAATTGGGGGCTCTTTTAATCACATTAGGGACCTAAACGGGAAGGAGGGATGCCCTCAGGCAGGAACGAAACGAAGGGATTTCAAGGGAAGGGGGAAGGTCAAAAGGGAGGGGTTCACAAGAAAATAAAAGAACTAAGTTTATCAGAGAGTTGGTCTTCCGGGAGAAAGGGAATTCGACGACTTGTCAAACTCAGGAAAAGAGGTGAGATCGTGGGGGAGGGGGGAGGAACTATCGGGGTTGTTTTCTGGTCAGGGCGGTCGGGAGCCCAGAAGGTGGTTCGCCAAAGAAAAGGAAGAAAAGAGGCCACAGGAGGGGAGAACGATGAGAAAAAGGGGAAGAGGAACACCAGTAGCCTGGGGGGGAGCCTTTCTTACTCAGTCTTGTTCGGTCCAGAAAGATGTGCAAAGGGAGCGGATTGTGAAGGATAAATTTTAATGGGGCGGGTTAAAGAATTTACAAGGAAAAGGGTGTGGGAGGTCAAGAGAGAACCGAACTTTTTCACTTACCAAGGGAAACAAAATTAAAACAGGGAAGGGAGGACATTCAAGAGACTCTCAAGGATTGGAAAGAGTAAGGGAAAAGGTTTCAAACGGTTCGGAGAGGAGGGAGGGAATAGAAAAAATGGGGAAAGAAGTCTTTTTTCAACAGAATAACGCCTAAAAGAGGCCATGAGTCAAGTTGGTGGTCTCTGGGCCGCAGAAACGGTGAAGATCGCCGAGAAGCAAAAGAAAGACCCGGCGACAAAACGATTTATCACCTGTTTGTCATTAAGAAACATTTCAGGAAATTTCGCAAACCTATAAAAGAACTCCGAAAGGGACGGGAGAGTTGACAAAGAAATTGACTCAAAAAAAGAAATTCCGCAGCGTCTGGGGGAAAGAAGTGCGCCTTCCCGGACCAAAGAAGAACAAACTAACAGGGGGTCAGTAAAGCAAAGTTTCGTCTAAGTAACCTGTGAAAAAGACGGAACTCAGGGAAATGACCTTGGGTAAGTTATTGAACAACACCTAGGGCTTGGGGACTACTCAGAACTTGAAGGAATGATATTCTTGAAGAACCTGCCATAGGAGCCTGGGGATAGGGGAGGCTGGGAAAAACCAGACCCTGGAAGGGAAAGCAGGTGTACGCAGGTTATGGGAACTCCTATCCCTGAAAAGACAGGAGATTAGAAGGGAAAAAGACGTTCAGTTAAAAAAAAGGTACAAAACGAAGAGGGATGGGGAAGGGAGGGGGTTAGATGGGGGGAGGTCCAGCGCACACCATCGAAAATGTCTAAACTAAAAGAGGATGACGCAATAAGAAAACGAAAAAAGACTAAAAGCCGAAACATGTCCCAGAAAGCGAAAGTCGTATCCACCGACATAATCGCCAACACCAAGTATATAGCCCATTTATGGCACTTGAAATTAAATAAAGAAAGGGGGGAGCCAAAAGCCAGATGGGAAGAATGGGTAGCTAAAGAAACTTGAGCTGATTTCGTGGGAAACCGTCCAAGTCTTTTAGGGCTAATTGGGATCATTGAAATAGGTCCGGGAAGGGGACAATTGGGTCCTCCGGTTGTTTTAAAATCAATAGGAGGGCTAAAGGGAAGGGCCCGAAAAGGGGGAGTACAACTGAAAGGGCCGCGTGGGAAAACAAAGGGGTTCAGGCCCGGTGCTTTTGACCTTGGGGGCCCGGGATGATGGAGACGTGTCGAAAGGGCAGAAAGACCGGAATGACCAAGCAGGAGAGGGTTATTTAAAGGGAATAACTGCTCGACAAGAGGGTTCGGAAAAGTCAGGTAGAAGAGGGGATAGAAAAGGACTCAGCCTTCCAAAGAGCTTCTCTTTTTTGGGTAAATACAAAGAAACACTTTCGAAAAGTTAGGAAGAGGGGGTAGCTTTGGCCCAAACAAGTAGGGATCTGACCAAGGGGGGAAGATCAACATCTTCGGGTTCTTAAAGTATGCAATTGGGGGTTTTTGGGAAAGATCGTCCATGGGGTTCAGAGACGCCAAGAGAAAAGAAAAAAAAAGAGCAAGAATTAGGGGGGAGATAGGATCTCGCTGTCAGGAAGGGAGGTTGGGAAAATGGAGAAAAAAGGACAAGCACGGAAGACGACAGGAAGCCTTTTGGAACGTGGGCAACAGGGGCTTTCGGTTCTAGGCTATGGGAGGAAAGGAGCGGAAGTGAAAGAAGGGGGGGGGGGGGGGGGTTGCATTCGAAGCATTTTGTTCTTCACTAGCGAAAAAGGCTCGAGGAAGTCGGAGTGATTTTAATCGCCGTCGCAGGGGAGATTAAAAAGAAAATCAAGGGCAAAAAAGGGGGGCAAGCAATTGAGAGAAAGATTTTTGTTTCGCAATGAAGAAACGTCCTCACCAGGGGAAAGTAAAAATCGCACAACCATGAATTGAAGACAGTGTTTCCCCAAAGTGACCGACAGGGGAACGCCGTCAATCCGAAGTCAAAAGCAGAACTGAAGGGAAGGGAGGTCGGGGAAAAATGTAAAAATGAACTGCGGAACAAAGGGCCAATAAGAAAAAATCCCTCCATAGATTATTTTTAGTCCTCGAGAAAAGGGCCCCTATTTCAATGTTGCGAAGCTATGAAGGCTGGGTAAGAATTTAACTAGGGACGTATAGCATAGGGGAAAAAAGGTCTTCAGGTCTGTAAAAGAGAGGGAGACCAATCGAAGGACGAAGTCAAGGAAACTCTTCGAAGGGCACAAAGACTCGGTGGAAGAGGGGGGAAATCGAGGCAAAAAAGTGCAGTGAGGGGGGATGGGATAACCCCGTGAGAATTTAGGGGGGGAGACCGCCGTTTCGTGGAGAGGAAGTAAATAGGGGGGGAAAAGGACTGATCGAAAAGGGGCTAGGGGGGGGGGGAGGGGGACAAGGGGGCCATCGTCTTCCAGGCGTGAAAAAGTTGAATTTCAATTTGGACAGTTGTGGGTACAGTACATACGCATGCGGAGGAAAAGTCATAAGGAGCATAAGGGGTCTAGAACAATCGTGGGACTTCATAAACTTTCTGAGACCTTGGAAAAAATTCTAAGAAGTAAAGGGGAGTAGGGGCGGAAGATCCTAGGAAAGGGGAGCGGGGAAAAATTCTCCGAACGCCATTAAGAACACTCTGATAGGGTAAAAAAAGGGCTACTGGACGAGGGAGCAGAAGTCCAGAACCAATGAAAATGAAAATTGGGAAAACGCTTGGCACTTCTACCAACCTTAAATTGTGAAAAAGGACGACCTCGAATATGAGAAAGACGGAATGTAGGATCAAAGTTTGGAGGAATTGAAAAGAGGATCAGGGAAAGCGGGGGGTCAATCCGGCACAAAAACGGGGGGAATACAAAGAAAGCCATTTCATAATTGAAAATTCTAAACTAGGGAAACCACTTTGGGGAGCCACGGGCGGGGGGGAAAATAAGGGGGGGAAATAAAAGCTCACCCTAATGTTCAACGTTTTCGAGAATAAAACATGATAATGAGGGGGTCAGGGACTTCAAATATAAATTAACGGAGGGGGCCCAGGTCAAGGGGACCATTCAGCGAATCAAAAGAGAGAAATGAACATCGAATGGGGAAAACGGTGGCGACATAGGGAGGTTTGGAAGGGGAGAAAGGGCAGCAGAAGAGGCGGGGCCAGTGGGCCGAGAAAGGGTGCCTAGAGTCCAGCTTTCGTCAGGACAGTGATGGACAGGGGAGGACAAGGCGGTGTGGAAAACGGCGGAAGACCAAGGAAAAGTAGGAAGGAAAGAATGATATGCACAGCAACACTCCTGTCCAAGGGGGGAAAAAAAAAAGAAAAAAAAAAGCAATATTTACTTGGGACGACCACGAGACATAACATGAGAAAACAATACCTGGGGTAAGGGGGAGGACGGGTCAAGAGGGGGTTAGAAGAAAAGACGAAGACAAAGATAGAATGGGGTGCTCCGGATGGACATTGTATCAAAGGGGATCGAAGAGATACGGGCTGTAAAGGGAGGGCGGAAAGGGATGCAGGAAGTGAGGATGATTTAACCGTATTTTTCTATTTCCATAAACTCAAAAAAGAAGGCTAGACTCCCCGGTCTCTAAAAAAGCACCGTTGGGGACCGTTGTTAAAGGGTCAGAAAGATCCTGTCGCCTTCGGGGCGGCTTCATAAAAATAAGGGGGGGAAAGGAGACACTCGGCCCGGAAAGTGTGGTGAGACCTGAGGGAAGACTTCGAGGGCCGTGGAAGAAGGGGGGGGGAAGAAGAATTATAAAGGAATGGGAGGAAAGGTTATTTCCAGAAGCTGTACGGTGGATCAAAAGATAATGAGAAAAAACTGGGGATCAGAGGGTGCCTGGGAGGGAGGAGAAGATGGAGATGAATCAAGTCGTTAGTTAGGGGAAGAGGGGGTTGGTCCGCAGGGCATCATCTCTTGGGGGGGGTGGGGCACGGGAGTGGAGCTAAATTTGTTCTGGGTAAGTTTAGAAAAGGTAGTTCAGAAGTTCTAAGAAATTTAAAAAGGGCCACCTTAGGGTAAAAGCGAAATGTTCTCCTTTAAGATGACAAAAGGTGAGAAAGGCTGTTGTGGGAGGTACATCTCTTGGGGACCCGAGGCGAAGGAAGCAACAAAAATTTGGGAGGAAATGTTACGAAGACGAGGGTTTAACCAGCCGTTCCCCGCTTAAAGGGTTTTTCTTGGAAGGAGAGGCTGCCGTAAACTTTTTAACGGCGAGCAAACTGTTTGGAAGAGGAATCCAAAAAAAAGGGAAGGAGGAAAAATAGGGAAAAAAGGGCAAGGTGTCAGTTGGGGGGTCACTCCGGTGAAGTTAAAAAGTTTTCTGGCCTCTCTTCCTGACGAACCCACACGGCCCAGAGAAAAGGAACGAAGGGCAATGAATAAATAAGGGGGTGACCCAATCTCTCCCTTTGGTCCCCTATCGCCTGCGAAAGCCTGCACAAATATAGTAACGGCTACAAAAAACCCAGATGGAAAGGGTGGTCATCGGAAAGGGAGGCCAACAACACTAAAGGGGGAAAGGAAGAGGGACCGAGTCGAAACCGTTAAAGACAACCGGACGGGGGGGAGAAAAAACCGACCTCTGAAACAGGAAAGGAAGGAAAGATCTGTAAACAAATACAGAATAGGAAGGGGAATGGGGGGGAGGTCGTCTAATTTACCGTACTGGAAAACGAGGAGGGATTTGAAAAAAAAAAAGTCCAGAGGGGAAAAGCTCGATAACTTTGCCATAAAAAATTCGTTGATTAGAAAAAGAGGCCCGGGGGCAAATCGAAGTGGAGGGTAAGAAAAAAAGGGATCCCCAAGACACCAGGAATCTGGGATCCGTGATTTCTGGGGACGAGGGAAGGGACATAGATGAGACGACCATGTAGGGGATCGACTGAAAGAAGGGAAGTGACCTTGTGTTCGGAAAGGGGAAGGTTTTCTCGTTGATAAATCTGCAAAAAAAAAAGGAATGACGGGTCACCGACAAGAAGATCCCGGCGGATTCAGTGGAGAACAAGAAAACGAAGATCCTTCCTCAGTCTGAGTAGGGAGGATCTTATCCACAGGCACATCCTCCACCAATATCGTAAAAGTGAGGAAAAATTGGGGGGAAACGGGAGACCTATGTGAGACCCCTCTGTCAGGGAGGACCGCTCCTTTAGATAGGAACGTTCTAAACGAAAGGTGCGCTCGAATTGGGGAGGGAGATAAGGACGAGTAAAGGTACCATGTTGGGTAATCGGTGGGGTGAGAAAACCTCTGTACGAGAACTCACTTTCATCACTCTAGAACGATAAGGTAGTACAATCACAATTACGATAGATGATGCCAGGGGGGCCCGCGGGAAGAGTCAAGGAAAAAGAGAAAAAGAAACTATGTCTCACGACAACAGGGGGATTCCATCTTGGGGAAGGGATAACTGGAAGAGAAAGAATAGAGAAAGGAATTCGGATCGGCAGCTGGAATGGGGGAAAAGGGAGTTTCCAGGGAACTTACTTTCCTAAACGCGATCCTTTTCCCACTGCTAAAAAGGTGGGGTACCCAAAAGAAAAGTATCCGTCATTTGAATCCCCCAAGGGGGTTTAAATCACTAGAAAGCTTAGCTAGTTAAAGTACTGCATGGGTTTTTTGTCCTAGCGCATTTTGAAGTGACTGAAAGAGGTAGAAACCAATGAAACGCGAAAAGGGGTGCTATCCGGGGAGAAGGGGATTTCTCATCTTAGCAAGACGAAATAGGGGGTCTCAGTCAAGAAAAAGAGTGGAGAGGCTAATTGGGAAAAGGGCTTTACGGGGTTTCCCAGCGCTCCAAGATGGGGCTCTACAGTAGAAAAGACAATCTCAAGAGGGGTGGGATGGGCTGTCGGGAGGACGGAAAATAGCGGTCACGGGAGAGAGGGAGACTGATGGGGGACGCCGGCTCACTTCTGAGAAGAATTGGGCTCTCAAAAGAAAAACTATCACGTGAGAGGAAGTAATTGGACGGGTGGTCGAAAAGCCTAAGGACGGAAAAGAGGGAGTGTAATCTGTCTCACCCTTATTAAGGGTATCATAAAATTTGGGGGGTTCACAAGACACCTGAAGCCCGAGAAAAAAAAAAAGGGAAAGACTGGAAGGGCGGAAAAGCAGAGAGTCGATTTACGGATAACAAAGGCCCCAGAAAAAAAAGAAACTAGAACCCTACGGAGCTAGAGCAAAAGTAGCAGGGAAGAAAAGAGCCAAAGGGAGGGGGTGGAAAAGAGGGAGGAATTAAGCGCTTGGGATGTGTCATTTGGACTCTCGCCTCTATGATCTCAACCTCTCACCAACAAAAAAGGGATAGACGGAGCGAGGGCAAGGTTAGAACGAATAGGAGGGCACCATTATCATAAAAGGGGCGAGTCTAAAAACTCTACTGGGGACTGGATTGAGAGGCTAACCCCGGCGAGGGGCTCCTCAGTTTGTTCAAAGGCCGTAAGGCTTGGGAACGGATGCGAGGAAGGAGGGATGGATTTGCGGCTTAAGTTCTTTTGCCATCGTCTGGAAAGTGGCGTTACAAAGGGGATGGATCCGTGTCGGGGGAAAGGAGTATTCATGCTCAAGAAAGAGATTCCGATTCGGGCCAATAATGAGCAGAATTCTGCGAACAGAGACTAATAAAGAGACTAGGGAAGGAAAAGAATAAGAAGAAGAGATGAAAAGAACTCCGAAGAGCCTTGAATTCTGCTCGGCAATGCGCCGAAAGAAGAGATAACCACTGATCCGGGGAAAAATAGGAGAAAAAATTAGCACACGAAGAGGACAAAAAGAGAAAAGGGGGGGAAGGTGTGAGGGACGAACGAACAGGATGTGAACAAAAACTATCAGAAGGATCTAAAGATGAAAAAAAGGAACTTCCCGGAGGTGCGAGTTGGAATCATATCAAAACCAACGAGGAAAAAAAAAAGCGGAGAAGGCCCCAAAAAAAGGGCATAGATAAGAGTAGCTCTCGTTTCTTTGAACCCACGTTGGGGGGGAAAAAAATCCATCAGATAATCCCAAGCATCAGCGTACAGCAAAGGGGGAGCCCAAGGAAACAGGGGGGGGGGAGAAGGGTACTGTGGCGAATAGAAGGGAAACTAGATTCAAAATCGAAAGTGGGAAGAAGGTCCGATTACTGGGGTCTCAGATGAGAAGTTATCCGAAGGGCAGGGGGCCACGGGGAGGACAGGGGAGTAGCGGTGCTAAATTACTATCAAAACTCGTTCAAATTAAAAGAGGGGGAAATACCCATTATGACCATTTTGGGGGGAAAGTCGAAAGGTCGAAAGGAAGAAAAAAAAGGAGCATAAACAGGGGGGGGGACGGACAACCATCTAAGGGCTATTCAAGAAGGGATCGCCATGCTACATCCCAAACGAGGGAGGACGGTGCTCAAAAGAGGAAGGCTGGGTGAAGGGGAGGAAAGGGACCAGAAACAAACAAGTTCAAATATTAGACTATGGGGGTGGTTAAGAAAAAACTCTTGATGGGAGCTGGGGGATCCGGGTTTTGGGGAGACTTTCCGATAGGGGGGGAAGACTGAGGAACGTATTATTTGCTTCGGTTCCTGTGGCTTGGTAAGATATAAGGGAGGTACCCGGGAGGTGCGTGGGGCAAGGAAAAACATCCTTCGAACCATACCATGTCCACGGAAGTAGGGAGGGATCAGGTCATCCGTTTTTGACCGGTGGGAAGGGTACTGGCTATAAAAACCAAAATAGGAGACATCACAAAAGAGAGGAAGATGGGGGACTGGGGAGGACCCTAACTCTTCTATTTCCCAGTCTTTGTAATGAAAGGGGAGTGGCCGGAACTAATGACATGAGTTTGACTTGGAAGAGGGGTAAGGGAACTTGGGGGGAAACCAGTCGAAGCGTATGGAGGAGTGTTCACGGGAGGAAGAGAGACATACTTGTCAAAAAATTCTAAAGCCTCTTTGTCGTGGGGAAGAGGTGTTTGGGGTATGGGAAGAAGAGAACGGAGGGAGAGGGGGGGGGGGGCCGTAGAATTAGGAAGCAAATTTACTTTTTGAGTTTCCAGGTCGCCACGAAAAAGGAGGGGCGCATTTCTAGGGATAGGTTGGCAAGAGACGAATGGGCCACAAAGACGGAGGGCATTTTGTTGAGGAGGAGAGGCTTGGGCTCCCTGGACGGGAAAGGGAGCTGCAACAGCGATTGGGGGCTAACACCCGGTTTTCATGGGAAACGGGGTTTCGGGGCGTTTGAAAGGCCCACTGGTGGATCCGGCAGAAAATTGGGGAAAAGGGGGACAAACGTGGAAAAATGAAAAAAAAGT
>Ga0179591_1236644_pt1 | contig 14413 bp, 19 predicted proteins | sample CZOMad2_1_08_16f_FD_182891 | JGI IMG/M metagenome (GOLD analysis project Ga0179591, IMG submission 182891) | Vadose zone soil fungal communities from Angelo Coast Range Reserve, California, USA - CZOMad2_1_08_16fungal (PacBio error correction) | ecosystem: Environmental > Terrestrial > Soil >...
GAGACGGACACGGGGGCGATACGGAACCATCATCAGTGTAGGAGTTCTCAACCGAGAAGAAGGGGACATGAAAATCGGCAGGTCGTACGGTTGAAGGGGACCCACAGCCAGATACGGGGTAGGAGATGAAGGTACATTCCAAGGGCACTCTTGTGGCACAGGCCTCTGCGGGTGGGCACCGTCAAGAGAGAGAGGTAGGTGACCGTAAAGTCACTTAGTGGAGGAGCGATAGAAAAAAGTGGGAGAAGGTAGAGCCTTGGGGTACGAAAAGGAAGAAAATACTCACAGGAGCTGGCAGCAAGCGGCCTCGCCCAAAGTACGTCAGTGTGATATACGAAACGCGAATAACTGCCTCAATGCTAATCAACGGGCACGACGATCCTTCGACGTAAGGGAAGATCAAAGTGATCATCTAAAGAACGTAGGGGGGGGGGGTATGACATGCAGCGGGTCAATGGGCGGCATCCCAGAGAAGACATGTTTATAGTGTAAATGATCAGCGTGGGGGGAGGGGGGTGTGACGGACGAAGATAGAAGAGTGGAACGGGGTCTATTACGGGAGTGCTTTAAACTGGGTGAACAAACACTGAAAAGGGAGGCATACTCGGGGGGGTGGACGGATAGGTAAATTACTTGGAATTCTACTAAGATAACGAGGGGGGGTTTATCACGTGGGGGGGGGGAGGAGCCAAATAAGAAGGTGAAATTTCAAGTACAGAGTCACAGTTGAAAGAAGGAAAAGCGTGTGAGGAAGGGGAAGAGAGGGACCATTAAGGCGCGGCAGAAGCTGATATTGCTATGTGTGTTCGCCTCTTCCAATAAACTGGGGGGGACGTTCTACAAAAGAGGCGGTACGACAACAAGGACTGGTCACTTGACCTGTGTGGGGTCTGAAAGGGTTGACATTGGAGGGAACTGAAGTGGGTGGACTTGGGTCTCACCAAATTCCTTTTTGCGGACAGTGGATTGGGGGCCGGAAAAGAGGAGAATGGTGTGAAGACTTAAAGAAGGGCAGGGCGACACTTATTTCGTGAAATCAGGAGGAGGTGGCTGGGGGGACCTCATGCAGTAAAACTAAAACTCTATAAAAAGAGGAAGTCGTGACGTGAGAGCAAAATGTGGAGACACATATAAACAAGTACTCCAAGGTTCTTCGGAATCATTGGGATACTCTGAGCAATATGGCGGGTGGTGTGCGGGAGAGAAAAAAAGGGGTATTAACAGATATAATACCCAAAATAAAGAGGGAAGGGGGACAGAAAGGGGGACCTTGGTCCGGGACATATTCATCAATATATGGTTCTGATAAAAAATGAGAAGGAATCTGGTAGAATAGGGGGGATATTGGCTATTAGAGGAAAGTCACCCGAACGGTGAATAATGGAGAGAAGTAAATGGGTGGAAAAGGTATGACACATAGAAAAGACCTCAAAAAAAGGGGGGAAAGGGTGCATGAGATGAAGAAGGGGAAGTCTGATGATCTAGATGTATTCACATATACGGGGTGGACAAACCCTTAAAGAGGAGGGTTAGCGAACAGAGAACCGGATGCAAAGCAGGGTGTTCACGCCCAGACATGAGACATGTGCCAATCGAAAGAAAAAGTAATATCGAAATGGGTAGAAGGAAGGGACTCGGTTTGGGCTCAAATGAATCATTAGGAGGGAAGATGAAAGGAAGACTAAGACGAATAAATTGAGGGAAGCTAAAAATAAACCAGCAGGAGGGGGTATCACAAAAAGCCTGAGAGGGGGAAAGTTGACATTATGGGAAGACTGAGACAACAAATTGTAGGTGGGGGAAAGGGAGGGGCAGTTTTGGAGGGGAGGAACCCAATATGAGGGGGGGTTTACTGAAGTCCAAAAAAAGGAGTGAGCAAGACTTCAGTAACCGCTAGGGTCATGAACATAAAGGAGGTAGGGATCGTTAGTGCCGGAATAGGGGAGAAGTAGTGCAATCACCATCGGAAGACTTATTCAGACAGGTGATATTAGGTAGGGAGTGAGAGGATAGGTTGCGGGAAATGTTAATTCTTTCTATTCAAAAAGGGAGATATGTTTAGTTTTTATATAAAGGGGGATTGGGGTAGGGTGGTCTTCGCATCCTGTTGATTAAGTGGGACAAAGAGAAGAAGGTTATGACCGGGGGAGCCGGATTGCTCTACTGCGCCCGGAGAATAGGGGACCCTTAAATTACAATAAATCGAGAATGAGGGTGAGGGAGTGGGGGAGAAAAAAGGAAAAAGGAGGTTGTGAAGAAGCAGATCTGCCCGATGGAGGAGGGAGTTTGTGAAAACAAGACCAGGAAAAAGAACGAGTTGGGGAGATCTCTCTCGGCGAACTTGGAAGATAGGGCAGATCTTGTAATAAAAACTCTTACTCTGAGAAAGGCGAGCAACAACATTGTTGACCTAACTCAATAGCTATAAAAGGTCGTTCTACAATCCTAAGAGGAGAAACAAGACTACCTCCTAATGATCCAGGGTCCTTCGCAACGTAAGGGGAAGGGACCGCCACAGAGGGATTTATGAGGAAGGTGTTGATGAGGGGGGGGGGGGCCAGTACTGAGGACGGGAGAGGAAGAAGAACTTCAGGTCCATGGAACAAGACCTTTTTGGGTCGAAGAAAGAAGAATTGTTCTGTCCGATCACTAGGGTTGGTTTGGAGGGGGGAAGGGGAAAGTCTGCGTCCCGAGGAAGGAAGAGGAGGGGAAGTGGAGTCATCAGCTCAAGTATCTTTGGGTGTATGGGGGAAAAAGAGGGGGAAGGAACATGAAATCGCTAAAAAATATAGGGTGGGTAGGGAGGGGAAAATTAGCGAAAATTGTTTTCCCCCCCCCAGAAATAGAGAAACAACGGGGGGGGAGGAGGGGTAAGGTCAAACGAAGGAGGAGCCTCGTGAAGAAGTTCTCAAGTACTGTAAATAGGGGAAGAACAACAAGATGGGATCTGGGGAGGCCTACAAGAAAGGAGAGGAGAAGCATTCTGAGAAACATCGCTTACGCAGACTCGGTAAGACGCACTGTTTGGGTGTACTTGTCTGGAGAGGGAGGGGAGCGGACAGGTTTGGCGACAGGGAGGAGGATAATGAGAATCAAGGGGGATTGCTCGCTACTGGATGTAAAGGACGCCAAGAGAGGTTAACAAGCTCGTCACCGAAGAGGGAAGGGGCATTGGTCATGAGGCTGAATTGGTTGAGGGACAACCCGTTTGGAGAGGATATTGGAGGAGCGCGGTGGGTTAATGTTAGGGGTGGAGTTTGGATTTAGAGAGAGAGAGGGGGGGGTTCAACCATTGTAGTTGTAGGTAGATTTCTCTTAAGGAAACGGTGGTCGACCTGAAGCAGTCTCTTAGCAAAGGTGCAACAGGATGAAGGACTGACCCATTGACAGTAACACCGCTCGGCGTTCAGAAAAAGGAAGAGGGGTTTGCGTGAAAAAAAGAACCCACTCGACATTGAGAGAGGGCGCACTACCATCTGCCAGCGGAGTGGCTGGGGGGGAGTCAGCCGTCCGGAGTGGCACGCAAGGGAAGGTGAAGGTGAGGGGTTTTAACTGGTCACTTTAGGGGGGTGGAGCTGTCATGGCGGCCGGGAAAAGGTCCAGTGGAAGGGAGAACAGCGAGAGACAAGAAACGGAGTCTGAGTCATAGATCGCCAAAAAACCGAGGAACCTTTAAGAAAATAGAAAGAGCAATAGGTTGCCTCGAAAATCTGGGATCCTCGTAGCATGGCACCCCCTGGAGAAAGGCAGCCGAGATCACAGACGATTTGAATGAGTAGCTGGGAAGGGGGGGGGGGAAGCACTGCGTACAGAAGGTAACGCTCACTCAATACCCAGAAACGTGGAAATGTCATGAGCATCGGTATGTGGGACCTCCGAAAGAAGGGAAATATGCCCAATCCGGGGGCCGTGAGAAAAGGGGGGGGGGGAGGAATTTGGCTTGGGGCATGTCTGGTCATAAGACACTTCAATAAAAATACGATGGCTGGGGGGGATCTGGGTATGTGCGTTTGGGCAGGACCTGAAGGAGCTCACAGAGTAAACTCTAGGGAGTTTGCTCTGATGTCAGTAGCACTGGGGAAGGGTGCGGGGGGGTGAGAAACCAATGAAAGGGCAAAGGGGGGAGGCGGGGCTCCGATTTGCGGAGATGCTGCGGAAGGACGACCGAGGATTAAGAGGGGAGGTCACGACCTGCTAGCATGGGGGGGAAGGAGCTACAGGGGGGGAACAACGGCATGGAAGGATCGGTTCCGGGAGCTGAAACATTTGAGGAAAGACTACCAAAGAGGCGCTCGAAAGGGGGGAAGGCTTCAAGCGACCACAATGAGGCATTTGGGTTTCACGTTGACCATCGGGACGGTATATTTTCATACTACCGAGGAAGAGAGGACAATCTCCCAACACTTTTGGGGCCAAGGGAAGGAGGTTGTGGTGGCGGAAGTAAAGTATGTGGAAGCAGGACAGAAATTAAAAACTCAGGCTAGTGGGTCCACATTATTCTTAGAGAGAGGGGTACGTTCAGCAAGTATGCTAACACAATATTCTCCTACTAGGGAGTTTGACGGTTTTAGCCATGATGGAGGGAAGGGGGGAAGAGGGAAAACGCTATTGGAAGTATAGCAATTTCAGATCTCGGCATCGAATCTTTATTGTTGTTTGCAAGTCTCTCACACACCTAGGAGGAAAGTAAGAGGGGAAAACAGAATTCGAGAAAGAAAGGATGAGGAGTGACCAGCTGTATTTGTCACTCAGGTTTACGTAAAAGCATTTTTGCATACCACAAGAACAGAAAGAGTAAGGGGGAGGTTGTTTCTAGGGGGAAGAGAATGCATTTAAATTACAAAGCGCCGACATACTGTGATAGAAGAAAGGGGGAGGGGATGGGAGGGGTTCTATGATGGACGGGACCAGGCACCAAACTTGTATGGGGCGTTCAAACAGGCTGGGTGGATGAGAATTTGTGGGGGGGGGGGAGGGTTGGCCCCTGCGTAGAATTAATTCTGGGCCGGTTGTAACACTAGACAGTAAAAGGGGTGGACAATACACAGGCATCTCGTCGTTGCCATAACAAAAGCATGGAAGGTCGGCGCACCGGAACAGCTGTAAAAGGGGAATGTCTCGCCTAACGTATGCTAGCAGTACGGGGGGGCATGTTCTAAATGCTCTGTGTGTGGCTTCGCGGAAGGAGAATGTCAGGACTCTGACGCAGCACTCCTTGCTTGCCTTTCTTTCGAGTAGTATTGGGACGTATCGGGCAATTCCGAGGCATTGATACCGACCAACGAAGGAGAGTTATCTGTTGCGACTGCATGCTGGGGCGACTGCCAGAACAAGAAAGCGCCAATGTCCAGTGTAGGTTTGGTTCTACCAGGGGGAAGGGGACAGGGGGGGCTGACGGACCAAAGCCCCATCCAATCATGGAATCAGTTCAGGACAGTGGGAAAGCCCGTGAGAACATCGTGACGTCTGGGCCGAACAATAAGCCAACTCGGGGGGGAAAATAACTTGCTTGTCTGGGTGTGCGTAAGGGCTGCAAGAAAAAAAGCTGAAAAAAGGGAGAGGGTTGTGCGAAGCGCAATAAAGAAGTTTCATAATCGAAGCGGATGTGATCGGAATGCTGGGAGAGGCAGATGAGGTCAGTGAGAGAGCGAAGATTGCAGAGGCAGACACTTGGAGTAAAGACGGGTTAGAACTTGACGGAGGTGGAATGGTCTATTTGTTGGTCAGAGAGGTTACGAGAAGGTTGAGAGGGGGGAAGAAAACCTCCAGAGGGCCACGACCAGAAAGGGGGATAGAAGGAAAAACCTATCGTCGACACCAAGTAAGTGACATTTTAAGGACAACAGCACCCCTTAGACTTGCGGAGAAGAGAGGAGTGGAGAAAGGAAGACGACTTAAAGATTGGTGATCCGCATTCATATGAAAAGAAGGGAGTGACTGTAACCTAGCCTGGGTAAGAACGCCGATTTATGTCAATGGAGGAGCCTTCATCTCGGTGCAACTGGTTATAAGATATGACGTCGATACTGCAGGGAGCGAAAACTCGGAGCGTCGAGGAAGGAGAGACTCACAAGACATTAATTTGTGAATCAATAAGAGAAATGAGTTGAAGGAACGAGAACACGACCACATTCAAATAAATATCGGAGACCAAAAAACCTAAGCCCCACGGGGGTGCAAGGGGACAGAAAAATGAATAAGGAGATTCACAGGTACCGAGTCTTCTGTAACGGGAGACTGGGAAGGTGTGGAGATGGAGAACGGGGGTGGTCTTCTTGTATGTAACGAATAGAGAAGATTGCCTACTGGGACACCTCACAGTCCGTATGCAACCGCCATCAAGTCGCAAACCTTGTTCCTTTGGGGGAAAAGACCCTCCGATCACCAGGGGGAGGTCAAAGATACATCAGGTGTTGTCAAAAAGGGGGGGCAGGGTGTCGGACTCGAGTACGGCGTCGCGATGCATGGGCAACCGAGAAAGGCCGGTGCCTGGAAGTCGTGAAGGAAAGATTGGGTGATGGTTGGTGGGGAAGTTCCGTCGTGACAGTAATATAGCAAAAAACCCTTAAGTCGGAGAACAAAAATAATATGGATGGGGGGGGGAGGCCAAGGCTGAGGTCGAGAGAACAACCGGGTAGAAAAAGAGGGGAGCGAGTCAATCTGCGTACAAGAGAGGGGGGGGAACTCGAGGGGGAAGGGGGGCTCAATGTAGCTGGGGGAAGAGACGGAAATAAACCATCCAAAATATAGGGAGCGGAGGACTCCACGGAACCGGAGTGGGGCGAACTGCATCGCATACGCTGACGAGAATCGGGAAAGGACAAGACTTTGTGACAACTCAGGAAGGAGGCGGAAGAAGCGCTTAGGTGGGGGGAGAATCCGGAAAAAAGGTGAACCGTGATGACGGCATCTGGCAAGGTCCCGGAGTATGAAGACGAGAGTATCGTAAGAACGGTCCAGTCCAGCAGAGACCTCCTATCACTTCAGCAGGCTCAAGACCAACCTCTGGGACTAGAGCGGGGTCTCCTGAGGCAAGGAAGGGGAAACTTGCACACCCAGTTGGGGGCTCTTCTATGGTTGCGGGTGGACGTGGGACGGGGGTAGATGGGGATGAGGTCAAATATCTTGAATCGAGGGGGGGATAGGGTAAAAACTATGGGTATGTTGGGGGGAGGTTACAGGCGGGCAAAATGGGGAGGGAAGGACAGTTTCGTCTGACAGAGAGGAGACATTCAGAGGGTGAAAGTGGAGGGCTCCTGCATTGAGCAACCTCCGGAGGGGGGCTCCCTGTAAGACGGTTTAGGGTCACAACCAGTAGGGACCCGGGCGGAATGATGATACTGCTAAAAGAGGTCAGTTAGATCGTTGGGAGGGGTTAGCCTCCTCTCCTTGGAAACGTTGAAGGTTGGGCGTGTTTGCCGTAGAAGGAAATTAATGTGTGGTTGCTCTAGGGCTATCGGGGGGGGGGCGGCCGTAGAGCCCACGGATGTATTAAAAGAGGTCAAAGAGAGCAAAGAACAGGGGGAGAGAGGAGGGAAAAATCGAACCCAAGTCTCAATTGTCAAGAGGGAATCTCAACTCGAGACTACCTAAGTGTCATGGACGAGCAAGCGGTCTTGTCCTCAGAAAGGGGGACGACTATCCGTGATACCAGCAAAGGGGGAAGGGAGGACGAGGGAAGCGATCGGGAAGCGGTCGCGAAGGCGGGGGGGGTGAAAAGGAACGAACATAGCTTTGCAGAATCCGTCGCAAATGTCCAGAGAAAGTTGGGGAAGAGAATGTACAGGGGGGGGGGTGCGTTTTGGGAGATGAAACTCACGAGTGATCTCGTCAAGAATTGCCTTGGAAACCGTATGTCATATTTGCAGGGGGCTGGTTGGTAATAAAAGGTCCCACTTCACCGCAACAAGAAGGCAATTTTTGGCGCTTGGGGGTGGGGGGAGCAGTTGGAGGGAAAGGGACCAGGTCGACTCGATACTCTAAATGGAGGGGGGGGGAGCGGAGATGAAGGCTATTGGCGATTTGAGGGAATCTGGGAGGAGTTACTCCATCCCAGAGACAATAAAGCAAATAGTGAGCATCCATTTCAGAAGTGTCATATTGCGGAAGTGAAAAACAAGACATTATTACCTGTTATTCGAGAGGCACATCTAAAACGGTGGACAGAGAACAAGGGCAAACGGTCTGCTCTGTGGAATATTGCGGTCCGGCTGTGACAAGAAAAAGGGGGGGGGTTTCCTCCGCAGGAAGAGAGCTGGGTTCCTGTCTTCCTATCAAACAGGACGCTGGTCCTGTTTGGGGGGAGAGGTCAACATGATAGTGTCATTATACAACTAAACGGGGGTTCAGAGGGAGGAAATCGCGACGTCCGTTGCTGATGGACTGTTACGCTAATGGGTGGCCGGGGGGACAAGCTCATGTGGAGAGGGACTGAAGTAACTACATGGCTCGTCTGACAGAAAGGAGATTGCACGCGTTATGTCAACAAGAAGTACAGCAAAAAAAGCAAAATATTCTAAAGTGTAGCGGCGATCGGTGGACCGTTTGGTAACAAAGACGGAAGTTGTGGTACGGAACAATAGAAAAAGGACAGCCGGGGGCAGTCAGTCAACAGCAGTCTGTCATACGAGAGCAACATTTGTTGTGGGGGAATACTACCACAACGTAGAGGGAGGAGAGAGATTCACCAAACATAAGATTGCGAGGCCTGCCTACTGAAGAGGGGTGGAAAGATAGCACACGGATGGGCCTGGCTCTGTGTTGACTGACAGAAGTTGATGCCCAAAGTCAGAATCCGGTATAAGCAGAGGTGATATGTTGCGTTTGGAAGAGTACTTGATTGAGAAGTAACCGCGAAGACAATTGAACGAGGGAGTTGGGGGCGCCCGGGACATCAGGGAGAAGTGACCGCCAACTTTCGTAAAGGGTTAGAACGGACTGGTGGACGTGAAGACGGCATGAACCGTGTAGAGTGAAAGAAGATCGCGGGGTAACGAAACAACAACAGAAGACGTCCTTTGTTGAAGGGGGAACCTCTTAGGGCATGGAGAAAATGTTAGCTGGCAGGAGGAAAGGAAGCTATCGCCTTGGGGAAGGCGAGAGAACTAAACAGGGAAAAGTAGAGACTCATACCATAAATGCTGAAAAGTGTGTTCAATGCTCGAAAGCGAGGGAAAACTTTCGGCGACAGGCGACTTCAACTTTGCCCTTTCGGTTGCAAGGGAGGGAATATGACGCAAAAGTCGCAAAAGGAAAAAAAGGATCCGAGCAGCCAGATATTAGTTACTGACAAGGTACGGGTCCGAACTGACGGAAGCCAAAATGCACATGTGGTGGCAGGGGAAGCATGGGGGACTTTGGCTTGAAAGCCCCAGAAAGAAAAGCACTTCCGTAACAAGCCGGCCGACAAAGGGAATCTCCCGGATCGGAAATAACAAGAACCGAATGGAAAGTAAAATGATTAGGAGGTTGCCACGTAGCTTGGACAGAAGAGGAAAAGCTCAGATGTTTTGATAAAAAAACGTAGAGGGTTACAGGATAGAACTCGTCCTTGGAGAGGCTGGTAGTCGGTCGCAAGGGAGAGGCGTGGAAAAACCAGTTCTACGATGGAGAAGGGGGGGGATTCAGACATGTGCTAGTATAGAAAAGTTGAATAAAAAAGATTTTGAGTCTGTGGAGGGTTTCACTGTTTGTGGGGATCGTCCAGCGGAGAATAAAAGGTGAGGTAGCTCTCAGAGTTGACCGCTGCCGCGCCTTGGGATGGGGGGAACCCCCCGAAGGCGCACCGATAGACAATAGAGAGGGACACATGGGGTTGACCAGTTACGAAAGAAACTCGATCCGGCACGTCAGATATGGGCCGGGGGGGATAAAAGAAAATCTGAATTTTGGAATCGCATTCATAAGTCCTCGTCTAAGGGTGATGGCGTTGGCAAAACCCCCCCCCACACGAAGGAGCAGGGGCAGCCAGGAGCGAATTGAGAATCATCTCGGTGCTTTGATAATAAGTAAAATTCGTCGCATCTGCTTGGACTAAACTCGAGGTCTCAGACACGCCCCCAGAAAGTAAAGGGTTCGCTCAATCTCGAGAAAGGGGGGATATTGAGTAAGAGAGAAACAAGTCATAAGATTACTAAGACAAGCGCCTACCAGCAGAGGTTTTGCGCAACGAATTGATCAGAGACCAAGGAAGGAGTGAAAAAAGTGAGTGACGTTAATGAGAGGTGTGGAATAGGCTGATTTGACTTTGGAGAATGGAAGGCGAGGAGGTAAGGTCGCAGACTGAAAGCTCCGTCATGATGCCATAGACGGACGCAACTTGGTTCTCTTTCAAAAGCCCCGCCGTAATCATACGGGAGGATCCAGAGCTGGGTGGCATTTTGTTGGAAGGTGCGATCGTAAGATCTTGTCACTCCGAGAAGATCGCCGCGGATGGGAAATAACACGCTCCCGCGGAGGGGGGGGTTCGACTCTTTAAAGGACTCTGAGCAACCCCGTTATGCAATTCGCGACAAAAAAACAAAGGGAGGTGGGATTGACCTCGGGGATCTCTCAAAACGGATGAGGGAAAGCGAGTGAAATGCGAGCAGAGGAGAAAAAAGCCGCTTTGGGGTGGAGACTTTCCTCAACGGTTGTGGGGAGACATAGGTAACTGTCAAGATACACAAAGGGAAAAGACACAGAGACGGTGATTGTATTAAAGGGGAGAAAAAGGAGGAGACTGACATACGCATCGCTGAAGCAGAAGATACCGACTACACACGTTTGTGACACTAAGGGGGATGCAGACAATATTGCAGGGGGCAAACTTTTGACATGTTGCGCCTTGAATAGGGATATGAGAAGTTTCAGGAGCGCGGATCTTATCGTCGGCTGTCCAGGCGTAGAGCTCCAGACTAAGGACCAAAAAAAGGAAAAAGGCTCAACCCTCAGACCGGGGTAGATGCATCGGGGGTAAGCCTGGCTAAATGTTCGTTGCCGCAGGAAACACAGGGGGGGAGACGGAAAGGTCTCTCGTGTTGGTAAGGAAAGTATAGGGTGGGGGGGGGTGATGAGGCGGACTTAAAAGAAGTCTATGGGGGTTTCACCTTTGCAACTGTTGGGAGGGGGTTAATCAAAGGGGAGGAAGAAGGCCGTTAGTGAGCGCTGGACCAGGGAGGTAAGTGAGGAGTGTCGCCCGAGTGGACTCCTGACCTTCCAACCGGGAGGGAGTCTTACCCAGGAAGGAAGGTTTCCCATGGTAACAGCCAGCTGCGACAGCAGGAGGATTATGCGAACCAATCTTTCAAAGAGGAGTGCTGGAGGTGTTTCTCAGAAAAGCTCCTTTGGCCGAACGGCTAAGATGGATGGGGGACCTGGTCAGGGAATGGGGGAGGGGGCTAGAGGGGGCAGAGAGTGGGCAGAGATCAAAGCGGAAGGTAGGTCCGCAGATCTAAAAGAAGGAGAGCGAGATCGCAAAAATCAAAAGGCATTAAACCAGGAAAAATAGTATCAAAAATCGCTACTAAAAGTCGGCATAATTGTCTGCCCTCAGAAGGCGTCTCCAGGGACGGGGGGCACAAATCTGCGACAAAGCATAACAGTCACTGATGGAAGAGGCTGGGAAGAGGTGGGGGATGAAAGGTATGTCTACTTTTCGTCAAGACTACTCAGATAAACTAATAAGGGGGGGTCGTGATATCATTGGCGGGGTGGGTGTGGGGGATCTGCCCGGACGCAATTCTACGGCTGCCGGGCGGAAAGAACACGGAAGGCAGGACTAGGGAGGGGGGGATTGGGAGGGGGGGGAAGAAAGACCAGCACTGGAGCAATTGAGGGGGTTGGCGCTTGGGTATTGCGAAGTTGTAGGGACTTGTTTTGGTGGGTGGCATCTAGCACGATAAAGAGGGAGGGGGGTGACTTGGAGCCGGCTGGGGAAGGGGGAGTTGCGTCATCCAGTATCTCCGCGACATAAAGGATGCGTCGTCATAGGACAGCATAAAGTGGGGGGAAATACTCGGAAAACAAAAACAATGACTTGTATGCGCGGAGAATAAAAATACTCTAGTTACGGGGCGCGAGGCACAACGGATCAGTTCTGTTCATGGGCCGTAACACCATTTGCGTTTGTGCGTCTCCGAAAAGCAGGACGGATGCTCAATGTTAGAAGGGGGTCCTATAAACAAGGACTGTCATGGGCGGTTGTTGGGTGGGCTCGTTTCAAAGAGGAAGGGGGGAGGTATTGAGAAGAGTAGGGTTTCAAGCCTCTGCATCGCAGCCACCAAATGAGGGTTGCACATCTTAGGGTTTGGGGGGGGGGGGCTCACTCTTAGAATGTGAAGGAACTACGACTGTTAACTAACGGGGCCGAGGGTGAGATAGGGTCGTGAAATCCTGCGAGGTCTTCATCAGAAGAAGCGATGTCCAATAGCAAGGGGAGGTCTGAGGCTTAGTGACGTTGTTATGAATCACGGGGGTCGCACGTATGAGGATCCGGTATCAGTCAGAGGGGAAAGGGGATACTGCAGTCCATCTGAGGGGGGGGGGCCAATCTTATCAAACACAACGTATTTGGAAAAGGGGTTACACAAAAAGGGGGACCCTGTCCTTACATGGATACTGAGAGGAAAATCTTATGTCTGGGGAGAAGAAGGGTCCGTACAGAACATAGGTGCTAGACAAATTCACCGGCCTAAAAAAAAGAGAAATTTTGTGGTATAATCTAGGCTTGTAGTAAATTAAACCTCACGTGGGGCAAAAATCTGGGTGGAAAGAGCAGAGTTCAGGGGGTCCACTTGTCACGACTGACAGGCACAAAATTATCTATCAGCAAGCGACTTGGGAGGGGGGGAGGAACGAGTTAATAATCGGTATAATAAGAAAGGGAGCACAACAGCGAAGGATTGGGGTGAGCAGGAAACTGAACTAGTCCGAGGAACTGGGGAGGTGCCTAGGCAATGGTGAGGGAGGAACAAGGAATCAAGATTAAGGGGTGGGACACTTGTACTCAGAGCCGAACGATAGGTGGGGGGAGGACGCGCGAAAAAATGGAATGACGGTGTGGTTTGAGTGCGAAAGCGCAACTGTCTCGGGGAATCTGAACGAACTATGGGGGACCCTGTCAGGAAAGGATGAAAATGAGAAGGCACACAACGGGAGGGAGACCAGCCCACGCAGGAGTGGATCTGGGTGGTAATGAAAAGGGGACAACCTGACGAAAAAAAAATCGCCAACAACATTGTAAGTGGGGGACAGCATTCATGTGACTTGTGGAGGTAAAAACACCATATGGCACCATAACTTCCTGTTCACGGGGCAGAAAGGCCGACGATGATGGCGTCCGGGCAACGCACTCAGATAAATCTAATGATGCATGGGACCGGAAGGGGGCTTAGTCAGGGGAGTGCGTATATCTTGCAGGGGGGAAAACTATCTGGAGAGTAGATGAAAAAAAGAGGACACAAAGCCTTCTATATCGGGAAGTCGGTGGGGAGGTAGGGGGGGCGGTCGCACTATTAGCGTGTCCCTTGCTACGAGAACCGCCAGCGAGGCCAGACCTTAGGCGAGGTAAGGTTTGATAAATCTGGAAGGGATGGGGGTGGGGGGCGATCTGCCCTGGGGAGTTGTCTCTCTGTGGGACCTCTTGAACTGAAGACGGCACTCTACTGCGCCACAGCAAGGAGAGAAAAAAAACGTGTGTGCAATCACTATATGCCCTGAGACCGTAAGGGAGGCCAAAAAGAGGACGTGGAGAGAAAAGGGGCCAAGGAAAGATTTGTGGGAAAGAAGCACGCATTCCTCGTAAGGGTAACTGTTCGGTGGGGGGGAAAGGAGGGGAAACGTGGGTAAAGGCTGGGTCAATGGAGCCTTCATTAGGTGGCGACTTAAAGTAAGTGAGGACGTCGCTCTTCTTCAAACACTTACCGGATGCAAGGAAAAGGACGAAAACCCCAACAGGACCATGGTGGAAACTAAACACTCGAGAACTGAGAGGGAGGCGCGGACGGCGCTCCTAACTATCTTACTAAGACACCGCGAACCGATAAGATAGCCCCACGGGGGTGCTTCCGCAACTCATGGAAAAGCCAAAGTACCCGAGTTCTATGAGGACCTAGGAGGTGGGTGGAGAGGAGCTGGTTTCTTTGGGGGAGACGGAAGCGGCGACGGTAGATCGCGACAATTGAAGAAGAAAGGATAACCAGTGTGTGTTCGAAAGACCGGTCTACGTGGGAGGAAATCCATCCACGAACTGGGTCACAAACAAGTTAGTCGGTAAGATGCGCGCGATGCGATGTCGCAACAAGAGCATCGGCACGGAGGGGTGGGGAAGTACAGCGAAAGGATTGTGTGGATGGGCGTTGTTACTGTGACGGACAGGAGAAACCCGTGAGGCATCGAGAAAACAATCTGGGGGGGAGGAATGGAGCCCAATTTC
>Ga0179591_1297207_pt1 | contig 14411 bp, 13 predicted proteins | sample CZOMad2_1_08_16f_FD_182891 | JGI IMG/M metagenome (GOLD analysis project Ga0179591, IMG submission 182891) | Vadose zone soil fungal communities from Angelo Coast Range Reserve, California, USA - CZOMad2_1_08_16fungal (PacBio error correction) | ecosystem: Environmental > Terrestrial > Soil >...
AAAGAAGATCTGGGAAAAAGGGGTCTACAAAAGGCCAAAGGGGGGGCTTAAAGGCTGGAAGAGAAGGACCCGATAAAATCGACATCTAGGAAGACAAGAAGAAACAGTCATAAATATCTGTCCAGCGATCGTTCGGTATACTTCAGTGAGTATGGAATAGAAAGGAGTTCGAAAGGTATCGTCGCCGGAGCCACCAGGCCTTGAAGCATAATAATAAACGGAAGTATGCGTAAGATGAGCCGGGACCTGGGAGTTGAAGACGGGGACAGGGTGAGTCGAGCGTCGCTTCATTCTACTTGTTGTTTTATTCAGGGACAGGCGACGCTGTAAGGAGGGGACGCATGAGGAATACCGCCAGCCGAGACCGGAAAGGAGTCTGTGGTTAGCCTGAGGGGGAGAACACGGCGGAACGGGGAGCCTGGGCATGGTTCTTAGTGCATAGAAAGAGTTGGGGAGAAAAAGCTACTTGTAGCTCCAATTTAGAGAAGAGAGAATTTAGACGGGCGCGACGAGAAGGCGGAGAAGAAATCAGCTTGAGAGAATATAAGGAAACAGAGCACGCGTAGGGATTGGGGGCAGGGTCCCACACCACCGTAGAAGGGGGAATTTTCCTGAGTCAGATAGAAGTTCTGAAGAGGAAATCCTGATAGTGGTGAAAGAGTGTCAGGCTCGGGGATAAAAAGACCTATTCGGTAAAAAAAGAGGGGGGTAGAAATGCCCCGTCGGAGAGTCCGAACGAAAAAGGTAAGAGAGGAATGCAGGGCCAAAACAGACGGAAAGACTACTGGGGAAACTAGTTAACTATGGACGACGATCCGGAGGGAACATCTGAAAAAAGAGGGATACAAGGCCGCTCGACTGAAGGGGAACTTCCTTGGGGAGATGAGTCAAATGCAAGAAGAACCTGGTTATTCCCGATGGACGGGGGTTTGGGGGGCCCCTTAAGTGGGAGAATTGTTTGGAAGAACGAGGAAGCGGGTTGTGGGCTGCGTAGGGTTGGCTGAGGATGTCATAAACCGAGAGAAGATGAACGGAGGGGAATTCGGAGAAGGCGGGGGGGGAGGATCAAGGTAATTTCGAAGCGGTTGACAGGACGGCGAGCACCAGAAAAAAATACAGAGGAATCGAAGCGAAGAGCGTAATATCAACAATGGAGACCAGAAGAAAGAGAGACGGTGAGGCCGTCGACTAAGGAGCTCGGAGAAGAGTGCGGAGAAACGGGGAGGGTCAAAGTCAGGGCCAGAACAGAATGCCATCGGGAGGCTGGGTTCTGCGGAAGAGAGGGAGGATCGAGCGGATAGACAACCCCGGGGGGGGTTGGGGGGGCCGGCAGGGAGCGTATAAGGAAGAAGAATTTCCGCTGGATGAGGGAAAACCTCGTAAGCATATCTGTAGGAGAGGATAATCGAGTTGAAGAAGGGATTTGCGAGAGTATTGCCGCTGGAGGGGGGAAGGAGATATAAGGGTAGTCCGCAACGGGTCCGGGGGGAGAATTCTTAGAGACCGGGCGGCGAGGAGGTGGTTATTAAGCAAGGGACCAGGGGGTTAACCACGGTCAAAAGAGGACTCCTCGACAAAAAAGAAGGGAAACTCTGGCTGCACAAAGGCCTTGCATCCGTCCCAAACTAAGATGTACACCGCGACTAGCAATCGGAAGTCGGAGAAGTTAATCAAAAAAAGTCTAAGACCTAACTAGTTGACAAGGTAATTGTAAAGGGATGGTATGGCGGAAACGCCGCGTGGTAAAAGCAACAAGGCCTTTCACCCTGGAGGGCCAGAAAAAAAAATGTCCATATTATTGGGGGGAAAAGAAGTCGAGAAGAGAAAAGAACTAATTCTTTGGTGGGAGTATTCTTGGGATCCTCTAGAGAAGAAACGCCCCGGGACTGGGGAATAACCAGTTTCAAGAAGCAGGAAAGCGAAGAGACTGAGGATACAGACCATAAAGAAATTAAAATAACGCTACATAGAGGCCACAAATTCAATCTAAGGTAACAAAAAAAAGTCCAAAACCTAAGGTCCCATCAGAAGGAAAAAAAAGAAAAAGGTCTGTGACGAAAAGCGCGGACATTAACCGGACAGAGAGGAGGGGTAGAGATGAAAAACCGTTAACCGTGAAACAAAAGCTCATGGAAATTCTCTAGGATCAAACAGAGGAATATGGGTAACGTGCGTTTGGAAACGGGGAAGGAATGAATGAACAAAGGAGAAGCAGACTGCAGAGCGAGTGAGAGGGCATTCTGATTAAGCTATCATGAGTGAATCTAATAAACATGGAAAGAAATAGGGAGGACATGACGAACTAGAAGTCTCTGTTAAGGAAGAAGAGCTAGAAACAATGCTAGGGAGATTATATATGAGTCTGAAAACGCTATGCAGGAGAAAATTGAAGCAGAACATTAAAGAATATGGCACGGGGGATAATCTGGAGATCAAGGCTCAAGGGAGAAAATCGCATCTAAACGCGGAAGCCTCGGGGACGCTGGGAGGTAGAAGGTTTAATAAAAAGGGAGGAAGCTTATTAAGGGGGGGGGGGGGCAACTAACGAAATCATCTCATCTAGATCCCTAGGATAAAGGGTCCCTTAAAAAAAAACCTTTGAAAGTCAGAGGGAGAGAGAAGCTCACGAGGACGGAAAGGGAACATAAGGGGGATAAAAAAAGGGGGAACTTCAAAGGTGAACGTTAGGATGTATAACCTTCAATGTGGAAGGTTTGTTCAATAAAGAAAAAAGGGAAGGGATTAAGGGCGAGGGGGATTGATGTATGACTGACCGGTAAGAGGTTCGTAGTCGCTGTGGTCACTTCTGGATCATTGATCGGCAAGGGCAGGGGCGAGAGAAGACATATCAAAAGGAAGGGAAAGACGACAATGAGAGGGTAGCTTGGAAGTTCTGGCAAAAAGGGTATTGTCAAAACCATCATAGAGTTGGTTAGTAAGGGCTGGAGAGGTGGCAGCATTTTCGAATGGGAATAGGAGGTTCTGAAAACGTGAAAGGGAGAGGAAAGTGTCAAGAGTTCGAACTGGACATTGGTTGGTGGGAGAGAGAGGGGAGAATAAAACTCCGTTCAAACTTCGGCGGTGCCAGAGGAGAGGGGAGGTGGAAGGAAGGGACGTTTGGGCCTATCGGTGTTGGGGGATAAAAAGTGGGATCTGGCGGGTGCTAGAATTAACCGTAGGGGGGAAAAATTCATTGAATTCGACTACCCCCGAAAGGATAGGAAACAGACGAAAGAACCTCTGACCGGGAGACGAAGAGGCTTCTGAACCGCGAGGCAGCGCAAGAGAGAAACATCGAGGGGGGGACCTCGGGAAGCTTAATCCGCGAAGAAGAGGAGGGTTTCCGAGGTAGTCTGGGGTGAAAGGAATAGAGGTGCAAGAGAGGTTTCCAGATGACACTGAAGCAAACGTAAGGGTTGAGCGTTGGTCGCAGCTTTGGGCCTAAGCATGAGAAGGACGTCAGGCACTACCAGCTCTGACAGAGAGGGTAATTCGAGACCCTATAAAAACGCTCGCGGGGAAAAGCTCGGATCACCAAGCGCGCTAAAGAAATAAACCGCGAGTTTAGCGGGCGCCGGGGATTAGCTCAGTGGGGATATCAAAGGGAGGGAGGAAAGTACTATGTGGCGAGGGGGGGGGCGAGCAATCAAAAACTCGGGGCGCATCTATGACTCAAAAAAAAGGACACCCCGATCAGCAGGAACAGAGAAAATCTGGGCGGTCACGGCAAGCAATCCAAACCGGATCCAACCGAAGGAAAACCCCCCAAAAAGGACTCTTAAGCGGCCTCCTATCCACCCGGAAAAAAAAGAGAAATTCACGCGAAGTAACAAAGTGCGGCCTCGGGGGTTAGGACGTGGATCTACCACCTACTACGGGGGCAGGGAGAAATGCTTAGTTCCTCGCGAGAGCCGCGGGGCAGACGGGGAGGTTAAGTAAATAGAGGCATCGGTCATTCTGGGACGGATGGGGGGCACCGGCCTCATAGGAGAATGGGCTAGAGGAGACTATAAAATGAACTTCCGCAGACAAAGTATAGGGCCCACCGACCATCTGGGGGAAAGGAGCCGGACAAACTTCCCTATTAAAAGACACCACGGAGGATAACTCTAAAATCCACCTGAGGGGAAGGATTAATAAAGGCAACGTGGAAACACGATCGACGGAGAACACGTCGACCAAATTCACAGAGGGTCTTACAGGCGGGAGCATATGACGGAGAAGAGCCGGTGCAGGAGGATTCGAGTCTTCTGGTAGGAAGGGTATGAGCTACGAACACTCAGGGGGTGGGTCCTCTACCGGAGATTGATGAAAAACTCTGGAGGGTCCATGGTAGTACAAACGACGCAAAGTCCACCCTTAATGTCATACTAAAAACGAAGGGGTTTCAGGAAAAGACCCCTGCTCAGGAAGGCGAGATTCTCGCCGAAATAGAGAGAGGTTCACGCAGTCGTCCCGTCAATCCGAAATCCGCTCTCCTCCCTAGTACGAGACTAAGCAGTCCTAATTCCAGTCAAAATCGGTTGCCACTGAGATGGAAAGTTACACAAAAAATCGTGGCTTCATAACGGAAAGTTGGGGGTAGGAGAAGGGGCCAGATTTGGCAGGGAAAATTAGGCGAGAAAGAAGTCGAACCTTGGGGAAGGAAAAAGGGTTGCCTTCGGGGATTCCGTAAAAAATGACGAAAGAGGTTCTAGGGTGAGCCGGGCCCAGGCAGGATCAAAGACATTAATCCTCAACCTGTTGTTGGAAGGGAATTTTTTATAAAATGGTCGGGCAACATAAAGGTTTATGACTACTAACAACAAAGGTTGGGAGAAATATATCTTAAAGTACGGTCGGCAAAGGGGAGAACACAAAAGAAAAAAGTGGGTAAACTTTCATTGAGGGTTATGAAAAAAGGTCCTCTCCCCTCACTAGGAGGGAATGCAATTAATCCTAAGAGATGGAGGACATCGAGAGGCAAAGAATTGAACTTAAATGGACGAACAGTGCCGACTGCGGGGCGTACCAGAAAAAACCTAGATGTCCTTAGAAGCAGCGGGGAAGACGTGGTACGTGCGAACTTTCTCAGGAGCAAATGTTGGGAAGGGCCTCAGGGCAAATGGCAGGGCTATCTTCAGCCGGAGGGGGGCGGGGGGGGTGGCGGATGTGTAGGCAGATTAACCATGGGGGCCCATTTAGGAACGCCACAACGTCGAAAGAAAGGGGGGGGGGGGCGACCCTGCTTTTTATAAGGAACTGCGCTAACTGAGGACCGGAAGGCCGGAAGAGGTTCGTAAGGGCCAAGTACCAGGGGAAATTGGTTGAGAAAAGAGCGGATCAACTTATATTTCCAAGAGCGCATTCTTTCTACCAAGACAAAGAAGTTGCGACAGCCGGCCTCAGAAAAGTCGGAAAAAGCATCAAATTCTACAAGAAGGAGGGTAATTGAACGTTTCCTACGTAGAGCGGGGGAGGAGTCTTCACATCGAGGTTGGCGCATCTCTCGAGCCCGGGGGGAAAAATAGGGGTTTTCAAGGGCCCTCTCATCAAAGGGGAGGCGAGTGAACGATCTTGCGAGGAGACCGGGAAATAGGGGAAAAAGGAGAGGAGGCATCCCCCCAATGTCAACTAGGATGTAGGGAGATAAAACATAGAGCGACGGAGAATCCCGGCCTTCTATTGACGCAACCAATCCTAGACCCACAATCTCTCAAAAAGACATCGACGGCCATGATACCGGAAGGGGGAATGCCAGGCACCTCATATGCACCCTTTTTACTGATAACCTGATGGGGGGAATGTGGGGGGTTTCCCTTCCTTGGGCGATGGGGAATGCGCACGGAAGAAACAGTTGAAGGGGGGTGGGCTAATTGGGGGTTTTGTGTGGCGAGGGAAGAAGGAAGAGTCTAGGGCATCATCTTTGGGGGGGGAAGCTCTTTAGAGGGAGAAGCGGTGGGGCACGAGCTATCAACAAGAACAATCAAATAGGGTAAAAAGATGATCCGTAGACAACAAAGGCGATAAAATCCGTCTAAAAAATCTCTTGGAAGTGCTGTCCTAAAGGAGGATCGCTTAGGAAATCGTATCATAAAACTACTGTAAAGGTAGCGGAGGGGGGGTACCCTCCGTCGGTCCGAATATTGAAATGTCATTCCAGCTGGCGGATCGAAGTCACCACTCTCCGAACCGTACGGTGTCCTTCAAGGACGGCCGAGTCAAGAAGGACCTCTTCCACGACGGTCAAAGCTAGAGCATCACAAGCTTCTTCTAAGAAGGAGTAAAATGAGGGGTCTCAGTGCAATCGCGGAGGATGAGCGGGTCCAGAAGAAGAGGACACGCCGGGCGTGTACTGTAAAAAGAAATTAGTAATTCGGGGGTAGGGGCGAAAAGCATTTGTGCAACTACAGGTCTAGAAAAATGTATAGAGATAAGCAGCCAAAAGAGAAAGGGCAAGACAAGACCAAAACGGGCCGGGGGTCCAAAAAGATGCAGGAGAAGGGCAACCGACGAAAACGAAGCTATAGAATTAAAAGGCTTGACCAACCAGGTGGGGTCTACAGAAAGAAGGGACAACGGGAAGAAAGGCACTGGAAGGGATTTTCTACGACGCCTTTAAACCCAAGTCGAACCTGACAGGGGATCGCCATCTCCACTCGGCAGAGCCAACACACCGATGATTGTTAACCGAATTGGTGAACAACCGGCTAACTCATTGCGGGTAGATATGGGGGAGGCTATAATCACTAAGCACCCGACGGCCGAAAGGGAAGAATCATCCCGAGAAGAGACGCAAGTAACGAAAAAAAGACCTGGTACAAATAAAGCGAAAAATACCAGGAATCTCGGGAAACAAAGGGACTCCTACGGCGACAAGACGGGGAACCAAAACTTATACACTGGTGAAGGTAAGCCTGGTAAAACATCAGGACGCGAGCTGGGGTAGATGCCAGAGGGGAACCGGCAAATAACACCCTTTCGGGAGAGTGTCAAAAAAGAGAGACTGAAGGAGGTTTAATACTGCTTGATAAAGGGGACTGCATGGAAAAATAGACATAAAAGGGGGAACAAGGTACTCAAAAATGCTCTGCAAAAAATCAACCTTATGGAGAAAGAAGGCATCACAGGGACAAAAGAGGGAGGGATGCGAGTTGAAAATAGAATAGCTCGTGTATCACGAGAGAACGAAAAAAAAAAACACCTTCGAGGATTCCAATAAGAGAAAGAGGGGGGCGGAACACTCTGCAAGTGCGGCAGTTACAAAAGACGCATAAATCGTCGGGATGTGGGGGGAAAAACTCATTAAACTACGGATAAGATAAATCACGAGACACGAGGAAGGCGGTTTTCCATGCTCGTGAGCCTTGGTGTCATAATGGGCAAAAGATAACATCTTATTCAACTAAGAAAGAGCGCCTTCTGAGTAGAAAAGAGACGCAAGTGAAAATTAGCCAGGGGACGGAAGGAAGTGGAGCGATAAAGGCTCCGGAAAGTCAATCTAGGGGGTAGAAAAAGGGCTTTAATGTGTGGGTTCAGGTCAGTGAGAGAAGGGGGTGCTTGGGTTTGGTGTCATAAAGTGACTTTTATGAGAAGAGTTCTGGATTGGGGGAAAAGTAATGTCCGGGGGTCGGAGCGCGGCGCTTCAAAAGGGACAGGCTTCTCATGGGGAAGAAAGTTCAATGCAGGCGAACCTGCTCGAGGCCCGACCCAAAAGGAGAAGATCAAAGAATGGGAGGAACTTTCGAAGCTCAACTGGACAACCCTCCTAAGGGGACTGTGGTTGGGCTAGTCCGGCTCTCTTTCGGGGCCTTAAGGTGAGGAAGTAGTACGCAAAAGTATTATAGGACAGTCAATATTTATGATTATAAATGGGTGGGTGTTTCAACTACATCTAAACTGCCAGCTCTTTCAAGGCAAGCGGGATTGCGGGGCTCTGGCGTTGGGGAGGAAGAATACGTGGGGGGCGAAAAGGTGGGGCCTCTATTGTTGAGGGATCTACTAAAATGTCTACAGGGAGTTTGCACAAAAGGAAAGGGCCCTTGCGAAAACAACGAAATCAGGAAAAAACGTCAACTCGCAAAGGGGACAAGAAGAGAAGAATAGCTTAGTATGCCCGCGAGACAATAACAAGAAGCACATCTATGAAGAGGGGGTTACACTGATCGAGACGAATGCTGTAGTACGGAGCAGACAGGTTAACTCAAAACGCCGGGGAAAGGAGGAGCTGAATTATGCGACCCTGCCCAGAAGGTAAGGGGGCCCGGGGGGGGCTGATAATGTATCCTAAAGATGAGAAGCGGAAAAAGATCTCACATTTTAACCGAGCGCTTTCTCTAATACCTGAGGGGTCTCTCGGGGGAAGAAGAAAAAAGTAGCGAGCTCGGTTAAAGACAAGAAAAAAACCATCAAGAGCTATTTGGAATGGCATCAGCATGCGGTTAGAAGTTATCCGGATCAGATAGTCGACTCGTAAGAGTGCTGTTTTTCTTGGAAAAAAGACGCCTTCGGTCAACCGCGGCGACAATAGCTTATAGGCAAACCGCGGGGTCAGCACACGCCCGCCTCACGGAATGCTCCTCGAAAAGCTAAAACCCCAAAGTCGCGCAAAAACCGTGCCCAGCTCTTAGGCTTACGCAACACGTCCCGGGACCCCACGGAGGCTCCCTAAAGGACTAGGAGTGGGACGGAAGAGAAAAAAACACAGCCGGGGGAGGCAGTCGTTTCATAGGTGCGCGAGGCGAAACCGACGGGGCACACAAACTGGGGGAAGTGACGAGGGAAAGACGGGCCGTAAAAACGTCAAAACGCATTACAGGTGGCACAGCAGACTCAATCGGCGACTGGGGCTGGCGCAAGCGGGCCGAAGAAGGGCAAACGCCCTCTCAAACCAGCGTGACAGGATGAAAAAACAGGAAATTTCTTGACTCCCTTCTAACCACGGCAACAACTATGTAGAAAAAAAAGTAGCGGCGAAAGAAAAGCGCCACAAGAGGAGAGACCGGGCCAAACAACTCTAGGGATACCCCGCAAATTAAAAAACCTAATTCTGAAGAGTCTGACTAGGGGGACGACTATGCCCTGGGAGGAAGGAACATCTCTTTCCAAAGTTAGACATAAGGAAAAGGGCTGGGGCTCTCACTCATTTTGGCGCGCGGGTGAGGGTTAGGAACCTCTTCGGACCCTGGGGTACTGTGCAAGAAGAAAATCACTTCCCGTCTTGGATTGGGTCCGAGGGGTCAATCCAAAAAAGGATCTACCAAGATCCGGCAGACAGGGCCTCTAACTGATGCAAACTACCGAAGACTTTACTTGGGTCAAGATCCCTTGTTGTACAAAAAGAAGAAAAAAACAAGTCGCGCCTCCAAGGGGGGAAGCTCTCCTAACAGGAAAAAATAAGGCGCAAATCTGACTCGAGGGACTCAGAAAACAATGCTAAGGTCCGCGGGGGGAAAAAAACCAGCAATGTGGGAGAGAAGGTAAAAAAAAAGCCAGGTGGCTCCGTCGTAGTAGCATGACTCATAAACTTGGAGGGGAACAGCGAGGGAGTGCCTTAAACGCGGATCTATTTTCTCGTGGGAATGACCGTACGGCCCTAATGAAGCCGTACCACCTGTTGGGTTAAAATCGGGGGGGGTGCCGACCAAATGGTCCGAAGGAGGGGGGATAGGGGGAAAAAATACTCTCGAGAAAGAACAAAGATGAGAATATATGAAAACTCATCTTAGATACTGTGGGGGGTGAACACGATAAACCAGGGTTTGGCGGGACGGGAAAGTTCGTGATCAAGAGAAGACTCACAATCTAAAGGAAAGTCACGGAATCACGAAGATTTCTTCAAGACTATCGCAATACTTTATGACGATGCTCGCAAGGTAATCTTGCCTACAATTATAAAAAAGGAACGGGAAACATCAGCGGGCAGGAAACCGGCGAGGGGTTTGTCTAATTCGAAACAGCTGGTCAGGATGAAGTCGGCGAGACGGTCAAGGAGGAAAAAATTTGTTTGGGAGGACTTACGCAGGCGGAATGAGCGAGGTCTGCGCCGAGGGGACACGTAAAAAACGTAGCGTGGCGGAACTCAAAAAAAGGGTGAGCAGGCTGACATGAGAAGGACAGGGGGGTGAATGAGGGCAAAGGACAGGACCGCAGCTGGAGAAAAAAGGCAGGGGGGAACCATGATGAGGCAAGCGCCTTAGGGGAAAGGATAAGAAGGGAAACCCCAATCAATCTTCTCTTCCCTATATAAAAAAAATGCGAACGCCGAGGTGTTTGGCCTGGCGGGAAGCGAAAATTGTAAAGTGCCAGCTTACAGCATCTATTTGAGATCTTTCAAAAAGGAAATCAACTTTGGATCGCGTGGACGTGGGGATAAAAAATCCGGTTCGGGGGCACGGGGGAGTCAAGGGATGTATGACATTCGGAAAGCGGAAAGTCTGGGCAGCACCAAAATTTCTCAGATGGGGATCCGGCCACACATCGAAGGAGTCAGGATGAAATTGCCGCGAGTACTTCACAAAAAGCCCTTCGTGCAAAAGAGTTCTATCTTACGAACATAAGCGAAACGGACGGACCTTACTGGGGAGGCAATGCACGCACAAGAAATATAACAAATGGCGGTATGATACATGGACGTGGTGGGGAAGAATGTGGAAGTTTCGCCGAAACAGCTTTTAGGGGGTTGCGCGGGGGGGGCTATTATGAGGAGAATGACGGGGATGAGGGGACGGAGGAATGAACCGGGCAAAGGGGGGGAGGTGAACAAAAAGGGGGGATATTCTCCCTCGTTGACGACTGACCCTAAACATCAAAAGTCGGCCGAGGTCGAAAGATCCGGATATAACCAAGATGAAGAGACCGCCAGTAGCCGGGGCAGAAACTCTTAGTTTATGTGACAAAACTGCGACGGCGCGACATCATCTAGCAAGTGCGCTCAATTCGAGCACCAGCAAGGCGTCTAATGGAGAAGGGTTAGTTTCAAGCGTGCGGCTCGAAAAAGCTGACCAACAACTTACTGTTTGGGTTACGATAAGTGAGTCAGTAAAGAAGTCCAAAATCCGATTCCGCGTTACATGAGGTGCACCGCTGGAAGGGAAAAAAAAAGGACGCGCGAGGTCACAGAAGCGAACTCGTCCAAAGGTGCTACTGAGGATGGGGGGACTCGGCGGGGGCAAGGCTCGTTCCTGTCCTCCCGGTCTTGGGGTTGAGGGGGGCGGGCGGAAAAAGTGGTTCGTTGTTGGAGGAAAAAGAAAACATTGGGAAAGGAAAGGCGCGAAACATGATACCCGGATAAAGAAAGAAAAGATGAATCCACACTCGGTCCACAACTGACCGGGCAGGGGGACCGATACCACGATCAGAATCTGGGGAAAACAAAGCGAAATCGGTCTAGAAAGCTGATTGGAAACAAACAAGGGGTTAAAGAAGCCTAAAGATTGTGCCTTTAATATAATGGCACAGGATTGATTGAAGAAAAGATGTGACAAACCGGCAGAAACTGCCAGTGCCCGCAAGAAAAAAATAAAAGACCCACACAGTCGAGTAAGGGTTGAAAAAAAAAGGAGTTGACTACGCTAAGCCGACTTGGGGGTGTGTGAGTCAGGGGATTCGGCGGGTCAAAAAAACCGTGCCGAAAAAATAAAACCAGGGCACAGACATGAACGAGATAGTAAAACATACTGATCCAAAAACTAAAAAGGAGAAGACCCCAATATCTAGTAACACCAAGGACCAAGGGAAAAAAGAGACATCTAACTTAACCAAAGGAAACGGGGAAAGGTTTAAGCAAGCAAGGTAACCCTCAAAACGGAGGGATACGTGGGTAGAGCAAAAGAAGGCGATCAAAGGCTATCTGTGCTATTTCAGCCTCAAGGCCTGGACGGGAAGGGGTCTTTTGAGTCTATGAAAAAAAAAAGGAAAAGAGGGAAGGCATCTGGCACAAGGCAAGCCTTGAAAGGGGCTCTTCTTTCGGAGAAGGAAAAAGTCAAGAAAACTGTACAAGAGGTATGCTGGAGATTTTAAACGGCAGCTGCTGTTCAAACTATATCGAGAAAAAAAACGGTGGAGGTACCAAGTATTAAACGAGAGGGCAAAGAAGTTCGAAAAGTCCCATTACTAGGCGAGGGCAGTTTTGCGGAACATCTTGAAGCAAAAATACAGGCAGAGAATCGCAGAAAACACTTAAAGGACGGTCACGGGCTCCTGGTTCCAGAAGTAACTTGAAAATGCCAAAGCTTGAAACGACGGACAAGCCTCGCGATAACTCGCCAGCAAATTTGCCTAAAAATGTGACTACGCATATTTTATCGCTCAAGCGAGGACCGATGTCAGCGACGCGGTAGAACGGTTGACCGTTAGATGGGGTGGTCAAGGAACTGAGGAAGGGGGACTTGGAGTGTGTGGGGGAACATAGTTCCTTTGGATATGGGTAACGGCTTGGGGTATGTATTGGAAAGGGGGGGTGGCGCGTGACGAGGAGGCCGGAATTGTAAATGGGGGGGGGGATCGGACAAGGCAGAGTCCACCAGGGGCAACTACCCTATAAAAGAAGTCGAAAGACATGAGGAACTTTCGAGGGAAAAGTACAAGAAAAGTAGGGGTCAAACACCAGAAACGAGGGGGAGTATAAGAGGGGCGCGGGGGAGAAAGCTGATACGTTTGTAAAGCGAAATTACCAGAAAGGCAAGAAACGGAAAGTAAGCTACGGTGGTCAAATAAATTGGGCGGGGGGGGTGACAAGAGTTCGGGGAGAGGGTCAAAAGGAGAGTACGTTGCCTCTTCTTTGGGATCGATAATGACTTTGTGACCGACGGGGAGTTTGGCCTCATTTGGGGCTGAGGAGCGGGATATAAAAAGGGTTGGCACCACGCAAGACGACGGAACCCCACGAGGGAGAACTGGAACCCTCACAAATACCTGGCGGACGTTCGAAGGAGAAATGGCCCATGGAACTTCTATCAAAGATAGAGGCGTATCTCCGAAGAAAAAAGTAATGAGTACCGTATAGAAATCCAACGCTGGATAGGGCCTGAGGTTCCGAAGACATGAATAACGGTGGAGGCGGTTGTAGATAACTTCGAGACGAAAGCTTGAAGGAAAAGCATCAGAAAGCTGGACGAAGAGCGGGGGCGGAAAAGTAGCTCCGAATGGATCTAATCGGCGAAGCAGGATCCGTCAAAAGGAGAGTGAAATCACTCAAACAGCGGTGTGGTGCAGGCCAAGGGCTTGCATTGTGATTCCTGAGTCATAGCGATCTTTACTTAGGTGGATGATCTGGGCTCGCCGAAAGACGCTGAGGGGGAAAAATCACAAAAAGCTGGAGAAACGAGGATCCCTCCGCCATAATAGGTCCTTATCCTAGGGAAAGAATCCCAGTAAAGGTCTCCCAAAACACCGAAAAAACCAACCCGGGAAATCAACCGACCCTACTTCAAAAAGGACTCAATCCTCAGACACACGTCCGGAAAAAAACAGTCCCCCTTCTCATAAATCCAGGGCTTCCGGTCATGTGGAGAAGAGACCAACGAATTTTAATCATGGCAAGAACAGAAGAACTTGAAAAAAGCCTATAGAGGGAAATCGGGGTGCCGCTGAAAGAGATTTACATAGATAGAGAGGTAGGTAGGGAAACGATAGTTTTGGCCACGGCATCCTAGAATGTAAAGGGGGAAAAAGTGGCGATCGGCTGGGGTTTGACTGGCCCTGCGATAAAACAATATCGGGAATCAGTGCCGAGCTCTAAGACAGGGCAAGGCCGGAGGAAACTTACAAGAAATAAACCAGTGCTCAGGAGATCCTCAGAGCAAAAATGATGTGAAAACGGAAACGAAAACACCGAACTTAAAAAGAAAAACAACTGAATAGGAGGGGGGGGGAAGGGAACTTGGCATGCTTTGAGAATAAAAACGCGCTGGAGGCTCGCAACGGCCTACTTCTACAACGGTAATCGGGATGTAGGCGGACCCTCAAGTGGAGCGCCAAGCTGAATCCACGCAAGGGCCTGGTACGGGCCGAGAAAATGCCCTGGTGAAGGGGGGACCATGGCTTTAATCAGGAACGCACAGGGAACGAACAAAGATGAATAAGCAAGTGACTGAGGGAACTGACTTAAAGCTCCGCAGACGTGGGATCCGGGTTACAAATCCGAACAAAAAACCGCTACGAAGAGGCGGATCACTAAACGCCCTAAGAAGGACAATCCTCACGGCGAATATAAAAAACGCCCGGTGTGAAGTGCGTGGAGCAGCACCAGCAATGGGGAGATTGGCGACCCGAATTCGGGAACTTAAAGGGGACATGAAAAAGGAACTTCTTGTCGGGCGAGGGGAAGGATGTCTCGATGAACGAACGCGGGCGGCGACGTGCAAACCGGCGGGTCACCTAATGAAAACAGACCCAGTTGGGAATTTTTTTCTAACAACGAAACCGACGAG
>Ga0179591_1328926_pt1 | contig 14410 bp, 13 predicted proteins | sample CZOMad2_1_08_16f_FD_182891 | JGI IMG/M metagenome (GOLD analysis project Ga0179591, IMG submission 182891) | Vadose zone soil fungal communities from Angelo Coast Range Reserve, California, USA - CZOMad2_1_08_16fungal (PacBio error correction) | ecosystem: Environmental > Terrestrial > Soil >...
CCTGGAATTCAAAAGTGAAAAAATTTGAAACTTCAAGGAACGATTCACCAGGACGGGGTGGCTTGTCGTACTGGGGTGACAGTAGCCTGGCCTTAAGGGAAACTAAAGCTGCTACAGCCTCGACAGGAAAAATTTTCGATGAGGAAAAAAAGGGACAAGGAAGTCAGTATGCGATCCACAGGTCTGCATTCGTAGGACAGTGCTATATACTCAAAATCTACGAGGAAATCCTCCGGAGAGGGTACCAGGCTGGCGGCTGGTGATTTGGCGGGGAAGTGTATGACAGGGGGCTTTTCCCGGAGCGCAAATGGTCTCCATGAAGAAAGCGCCCTCGCCCTTCAGTCGCTCCTGTGAGAGGAAGGTGCCTGTCATGAAAATTATGGGGCGTCGGAGAGGATCAGAAAAAAAAAGGAAGGGCTTTGCTTCGAGCGTGGCCGCTCCCGAAAATTCTATCTTCAGGCTCCGGCCAAGAAAAGGGGGATAATCAGGGGGAAGGGGGGGCCTGACCTCACGGAGAAGGGTTTTGGTGGGACGGAGCAGTCCGCGTGTAGATTTTCCTCCAGCTCAAACAGAGGGCCTACGGAAAGGGAGGTGAGTTTCTGAGGAATGGGGAGGAGGAACCATTGGGCTGCAAAAAGTAGTGAGTGTGGGGTGAAAACACTATAAAGTGCTGGGGCGGGGACGATCCTGTCATCAAGCTGTGGGGTAATTGTAATAAGGGGAAAGAACACCGACACAAAAATTAGAAAAGTGTATTACGGAAAGAGCGGAAGCAATAGATGTGGGGTGCTCGCATCTCAATTTTAAAAAGGAGAACACGCGGTGACTAAGTGAAGGGTGACAAAAGGCGGGAAAAGAGGTGAAAACCGTTTGTAACCGGACCTTCCACTATGGAAAAGAGAGGGAAACTGGACCGCCAGGGGTTGCGGGGACTACACGTGGGTTCTGGCGGGACTTTCATTCAGGGACTCCAAAAGAGCGGCATCCGTGTCGCTTTGGGAGAGCAATCGAGGAAAGTTCGCACACGAAGGGGAGCGGACAAGGTTCCTGACGGGAGGCGAACCGAAAGCGGAGCGGCAGGCAAAGGAAAGAATGCAGAGGGGTTTATTTTGAAGGGTTTCACGGTTTTTGCACAAGGGCACGAAAAGAGTTCCGGGGGGTTCGACAACATTAACTTCAAGAAACGCGTCGAAGGGGGAAGTGTACTCCAAGGGGCTTAGGGGTCTCGAAGTGAAGGGACATAAACCCTGACCGAAGGGGGGTCGCCGACATCGTTAAAAAAAAAATGCTCAATCAAATCTGGAGGGGGGAGGTTGACGGGGAAAAACTCCACAAAAAGGCCGTAGCTGAGAGGAAATGGGAGGAATAGCCCAACGAAGACGAAGTTGAAAAAATACAACCCTAATCCCTTCTAGGGAAGGGGGGGGGAGCTGCAAAAGATCTCTCGAAGGGAGTGGGGGGGGGAGGAACTCGAGGGGGTCCGCCTGGTGGCCGATGAAGGAGAAGAGAGGGTGCGAGTCGTTTTAGAAACAGGAATCGGGAGAAGTCAGTTCGGCTTCCTGAGCAATCACGCAGGGTGAGTGGCCGGGATCCAACTGTTCGGCTGCAGGGCCTGGCCGAAAAGGCAACTGGGGAAGGCTCTTCTGCAATTCGCCCGCTCTGAGAAAGGGCGGACAGTCCACGAAAGAGAACCGGGAGCGTGAAGAATCGAGCAAGAAGGAAAGCCCGCAGCGAAGGAAGGTTGAAGGCTGGAGAAGGGCAGTCCTTGAACCCATCGTTTGGAAGGGTCGTCTTAAAGGAGATATTACAGAGGAAAAAGAGACGCCTGCTTGAAGGGGGGGAAGGGCGTCTACAAGGAAGTAGAAGAGGTGAGAATGGCTGGGAGAAGGAGCTGTCCGCAACAAAAGGTGTCATCTCCTGGTCAGTCAGGAACTTCCTTCTCTCGCAACGAGGTTCACCGGGGGAGAAGTTTCTGTGTAAAGAGAAGGACAGAAGGCAGAAAGCGAAGGAGTCAAAGGAGAGTAGGGAAAAGAGGTTCGGTCAGAGCGGAACGACGCTAATATTACTAGGGGGGGACTTCTAAGGTAGGGGTTAAGCTTGGGGGAGAGAAAAAGGAATGGCGGTATCGTAAAAGATAATTTCAATTTTCCTGATCTGAGTCGGCCGGCCGAGAGGAAAAAAAGGCTCGTAGGAGAGGGATCCTCAAAAAAGGGTAAAAGGAAAAGAAATCTTGAGTCTTTCCGCTCACCCGCGAGACTGTGGTGTCGTGGAGAGGGGGACTCTGCAAAAAGAAAAAAGGGGGAGAGGTGTCGGGGGGGGGAAAAATCAACCTACGGGGCCGTTCTCTTGAAGGTACCACGCCGAAGGGAAGGGGGAGGGGGGGTGGCAGGGATTCAGGGCATACTACGATCTCGACGGGGGCGGGGAGGCATCATCTCTAAGAAGTGAGAAAGAGAAAAGGGGGTCCGCAAGAGTCCGGATAAGATGCCAATGAAAAAAAAAAGGGGGGAAAAAAGGAAATCACGGCTCGCCGTGGAAAAAAAGAGCACGCGACCGTCGGGATTAATCCTAAACAGAAAAAAGATTATAAAAAGGGAAAGCAACAACGATTAAGCGCGTGGGAAAAATACAGACTCAGAAAGGGGGGATGCATTTTAACCCAGGTACGGGGTTCGTCTATTGAATTCTTGTAAATACTCTTCATAGCGAAGAGAGTCCAGGGTAGGAGTTCCCTAAACTATCAGGTGAGGAAAAAACTTTAGATTGGGAGAAGAGCCATCAACTTCATGAAAGAAGCGCCAAGCAACACCTGAATTCGGAAAAGCCTCCATATTGGGGGAAGAGCTGAAACAAAGTCTCCGGGGCGTTAAGGTGGAACGGAGGAAAGCTCGTTTCTCCTCTGGACATGCGCTTAACATATCCACGGGAAAAGATCATACAAAAGAAAAAGACTCTTCAAGGGGGAGGGGGGGGCGGCATTAGGGAGATGACCGTAAAGGGAAAATAAAGCCTGGGTGTAGGACCAGCTCCTTCGCAGCCAAAGACCTACAAAAGGAACCGGAAGGGGGAAGAATGCTTGGATTTCTTCGTCCAGAAGAAGAACCCGAGGGAAGGGTTTCCGTCCGCCCGAGACTCTCCCACCCGAGTGAGTTCTTTCACCACAAAAAAAGGCTTCAAAGAAGGGACTTTCCTTAATCTGCACATGGGGGGATGATGACTTCATCTCACGAGAATGCGTGTGCGGTCTCAGTTCTCAGATCTGGGGGAGGGAAGAATTGGAAACTAGGAAACTGAAGTGCCGGGGAGGGTGTCCTGGGCCCGAAAAGGGGAAAACGATACATGTGGCAGGGTCCCAACTCCCCAGCTTGTTGTAGAGTACTCGGCACTGAGAAGACGATACAAGGAAAGGAGCCAACGTTCTCAGGAAAGAAGCGGCCACCAGACAGGGGAACGCGATCACCTGAATTCCCCAGAAATAAGCGGAGGATGGAAATGTTGAAGGAGGCGTGACTAAGAAGTTGAGGAGTTTTACGGAAACCTCTTCTCATCAGTCCTTTCCTGAAACTCCCAGTGGGGAGATCGAATGGGGCGATTTGGATTGCGAATACGGGCAAATATCAACTACGCAAACCTGAAGGAGTGTCCGGGGAGCCACTTTGGAGAAAGATCTTCGAAAAAAAGCGGTCAGGGTGGGGTTTCCAGAAGGACGCTAACCCGAGAAGAACCCGATAGAGGGGGAACCCGCAGCGTGGGGGAGACAATTGGAAGAAAACTCTCGTGCAGCAAACGCCGTGAACTAGGAAACTAACAAAGTCCTCGGATCCAGGAAAGTTTCGACGAGTCTACCGAGAAACGGGGAAGCCGCTCAAGGACGATCATCGGGAGAGGGGCCGAACCAGAGACAGAGGAATCCGGAGAGTTTGGATTCATACCAAGGTCTCGGGGGGAAATAAACACATTTACGGGAGCGAAAAAGAATGATAGAAGGGTCGAGATAGGCTCGTAGAGTACAATGGGCATGATTACAACTTTGAAGGAAGGCCTAAGTAGGCCCCATCTAGGTAGAACAGCGTGAGAGAAAAGGGAAAAAAGGATGAAGGAAAAACAGCTCGATTGCTTTCCAGAGTGGTCGCCGTCCTAAAAGGCTTTGAACAAGTTTTGCGTGTCGTGTTGGGGGGAACGAAGGGGGGAGGGGAGGAGGCTTTCGTCCATGAGGAAAGCGGCCGCCAAAGAACTTATAGTGTAGCAAACACAAGCCCTACTTCGAAATGGCGGTCCCTACAGGAAAGAAAAGTGTCAGACAGGCAGAGAGAGCGTCACGAAGAAGAAATATCGTTGCTCAGGGACATCAGCTCACGTATCTTCTCACTCCGAAGGCCGGGAATGCGATTAAACTTTCTATTGGGAGACCGCGTAAAAAGAGATTCAGAGCGAGTAACAACAGGTCGGGTCTAAAACTACTCAAAAGAAACTGGTTTCCTATAGGAAGACCCCGCAGAAAGACCACCTACCACATCCTGACTTGGAAAACCCTACCGCTATCGAAGAGGGGAAGGGACGGAAGAATGGGGGTGCCGAGGAACGAAATGAGAATTCAACTGGGAAAGTAGAATCAAGGGTCAAACCGCGCACAATCACCTAAAACGACAGGAATCTGATGGGGTTTCAGCTGGAGGGGCGGAGAACGGCTCTCGAGTCCGAACATGTCAAAGCGGCCTCTACTCAGGGGAAGGCTCGGGGAAAATAATGGAAAGGGTAGACTAAAACTTTTTGAGGAAGAGAGGGGGTGGCATGGACGAAGTCCTAGTCGGGCGAATACAGAAAGGGGAGAACGGGGAAAAAACGAAAACATGGGTGACAGAGGACTTGAAAGAAAGAAACTTGAATTTAAGGTGGACGTAGGTTGAAGGGCCTCATCTCTCAGAAAAAGGATGATGGAAAAGGGAACGGGCACCTTTAAGGAAACCTTTCGAAGAAAGTTGTTGACCGGGCTTAACGAACCTATTCACTCAGAAGGGGGTTCGGGGAAGCCGCGGAAAGGTCCGCACGCAGAGGGGGAAAAAAAAAAGTCAGAGATGAACTCACACATCTGGTCGGAATTACACCCTGACATATTCATATCCAGTAAATGGAGAGATCGGGGAGCACTAGTGTGTATTCGAAGAAGTACACGCAGGAACACAACAAAGCTTAAAGTCAAGAGAGGCGGGAAGAGTTGAAGTGAAGCTTTTTAAACTTGAGGGCGACGGGAAGGGGGACAATGAGCGCATGTGGGACCTCATAGAAAAAAACGCCCTATACGCCCTGCCGAAGAGCTTTCAGGGAAGAAAAAAGATGGAGAGTCCCGGGGGGGGAGACGTCAATCTTGGGAGGAGGCAATCGGTGGGGGAATACACTACACGTGTTCCTAAACTCGCCTCCCCTAGTTTGAAGACTATAAGAGAAAAGACTGACGAAATCTCCTGGGAGGAGGGAAAGCCTCTACTTGGGCAGGGTGTAAGAAAATCAGCATCGTCGAGCGGGGGGGGAAGAGAGGCCCTTCAACTCCGTGAGGTTTGAGGGAGGAATGAATACTCCATGTCCTTCACCGGTATGTTTTAGAAAGAAAATATAAGTGGACTGTCCTCTCCGTCATGAAAAGGAATTATTTGAGAAAGGCCGGCACTGAGGCAACGTCCGCTAACAACTAAGGAAACAAGGGGGAGAAAGGGGGGGTAGAAGAATCTAGGGTTGGTGCACAGAGCTAAAGTTACATGGCTCTTCACGCTGGAAGAGGGACTCGATGGGGTAAGGTTACAAGGGGAGGGGACCATGTGAAAAGGTTATGCATGTCCGTGGCTGCACAGACATTCAGCTAGAGGCGGGGAGGGGGGGATCCCGGAATGTTCCTGAAGTTAACGGGGGGGAGGGCGTCACCGGATGAAGTCACTCCAACGACTCCGAAAAAGTTCTAGGGGGCATCGGAGTGGATGGGAATGGAAAGAGGTCAGACAAGTTTCCTGTACGTAAGGTAGAACTCGTAGGATGAAAGGGGATTCAAAAGGAGTCCACGGTAGGGGTTTGAAGAGTTTCACTGGCGTTGCCCTCAGATTCTGTCGAAAAATTTTCGAAAAATAGACGCTTAGGGGAAGAAGATATCGTGCGCAAAAGGTTCTTTTCTCGAAGTAGAGACGAGGTGCGGAAGCAAGAAAAAAGTTTGAGCACAAGAAATAGGAACCAATTCGGCTTGTGGCTTAGTGAAAGGTCTGAAATAAGCAGAATGAGAGCGCGCACGACTGGGAGGACTCGGAAACCGAGCCGGAGTTAAAAAGTCCCCAGAATGGAGCGCGCGGAGTCGGAAACTTGCAAAAGAGCTATAGCACCAAAACAAAAGATCGAGGGGAAAGGAGGAAACTCGTGTCCCGCCTTTGGGGGCCGAGGAAGCATGGGAGTTGAAAGGGGGTTTGGTAAAAAGGAGACATCAAAGAAGGAGGTCCATCGATAGGGACGCGTCAGCTACATCACGCCAGATTGGGAGGCTAGACGGTATAGGTGAGGAAATTGCGAGGGACATACCGGAACACAGGCAGCGAGACGATCAGGAACTCGCTGGGCTTGCTAATCTAAAGAAAGGAGAACCTCCAAGGTACGACAGGTGGAAAAGAGAATCTAGCATGACTATTCAGTCCATCGGGGGACTTTAAGTCATGGACGGGGTTTAACATAGGGTTAGAGAGCCATTGCTTCTTTTAAATTTAAAGAGGGGAGGGATGAACTAAAAAAAGAGTACGACTCACGGAGGGAAAGTATGCCGTTGTTGCGGCAACGCCCGGGCCTAGGTTTTCGGAAAAATTTGAAGAAGCAAAAAGAGGACTATTACAGGGGGAAGGCGCCTCGAATGACAGGACGACTCTCACCGGGTGAAGCGGCGTTGCTCTTGTATTAGGGAAGGGGTTAGAGACCTAGAAGGCAGAAGGGAAGAGAGCGAGACAGGGGACACATGCTCTTCAAGGGGAAAAGGTTAGGAAAAGAGGGGAACGAATCAAAATACTCCTCTCTTTAGGGAGAGGGCGTCCGATGGAAGGGGTCTTGAGATAAGTTGTGGGAGGGGGGAACGTTCGTCAAAAAGAAAAGGGAAGAGTGGACCTGATCGGCGGCGAAGAGACGCGACCTTGGCGCGGATTCCCGCCGCCATAAAAAAATAAGTACCAGGAAAAAAAAGGAACCTACAACACAGAGGATCCTTTATGGAGGAAAAAGAGATCATCGTGGGGGGGGGGATGCTCCGACTTAGTTTCTCAAAAGCCCGTCACCGGAGAGATGGCGGAAATCAAACCACTTGTCGGAAGGAAAAAGGGGATGCATAAAAAACTTTCTCGTGGAGATGCTCGGAGGATCGGACAAAGGGGGGGGAGGAGTCATCCCCAAAATCAGCAAAACAACACGTAGGAGAGGAGCGTAGAGATGCTGCTCCAAATCTTATAGGAGATGAAATTCGACTCAAGAAAAAAGGTACTTCAGGCAAGAAGGGGGGAACACATATCCCGGCTAAGGTAGGGGAGGAAATCCGAACAAAGATCCGCGGTCACTATGAGGAGAAGAAACTAGGAGAGGCGGAATACTAAAAATCATTGGAAAAAAAATGATTGGAGGGAGAAATTCTTGCAAAGCGCTCGAGCAGGCTGCGGGAGCCCCCGTTAGCGGGGAAAAAGGAAAAAAATCAGGAAGAAATCTTTGACAGAAAGGAAAAAAAAAGGGTGTTGGAGGTCTCACCACGCACAGCGTCCACCAACGACAGTCGGCCATCCGACAGTCGGCGTCGAGGGACAGAACCTTTTCAGCAGGGAAGGATATGAAAAAGGAGAGCTCTCGGTCGCCGGGGAACCGTCGATGAACCTACAAGTCGGGAGATTGATATACACTAACAAAAAGGGTCAATTGGGCAAGTCAGTGAGTGACGAAAAAGACATCACCGGGGGGGGGGGGGGCAGTATCCTGACGAGAAGAAACCACTCGGCGACGGCGTTGGCCTCCGACAACTCATAGAACGAGGCGGCGAGGGCTTGAGTCTCAGAAAAAAGAAAGCCTTTTAAAGAAGCTATCGTACTCAAAAAGAGCTGCCACTTCATGGAAAGAGGAAAGGTCCTCTTTGCAGGGAATGGACACTGTCAGGAGGGAGAGAACGGTTCGACGTCGAAGCCTTTCGGAATATGCTAATGGAGGAAAGAGGGCTAGGAACTGCGAAGGAGAGGTCGCCGTGTGTGGTCCGGAAGGAAATGTGCCGCCCGATACAGGGTTTATCGCCGGGGAAAGGCTTGCAAGGGGGAGACAGGCACTGAAAACAGAGTGGAATCCCTGGTGTGAGGAGAAAGTCTCCAAGGAGAGACACCTGCCTTCTAATCCTGATCGGCCCACCAACCAGGGAACACTCGATCCGGCATTCAAACCATCGAGATCGGGAGTAGGGGGCCTCAAAGGTGCTCAAGCAAGAGAAGATGGCTTCGGGGAGTTTAACCTTCGTCTTCGGGCAGGGGCCGGGACTCCATTAACCGAGGAACTATGCTGGGGACGCATAAGATCAACCGAGAGAAAAAGAAGAGTGGTTAAGGAGCGGGCGCCCTTTGGTCACTGAGCTACCCACTTCGGTCAGGGGGGTTGTCCTGGGACCACTGACTGAGGAAAAAGTTGCTCAAGGAAAACTCCCGAGAGAGGACTACAAAAAGTTTGGTAGAAGGAACAAAACTGATTCGTTGCCAGGGGCAAACGCCAGTGCCACCGTACCCACAAGCGACTACACAAAAATCCGAGGAGAGGACTGTCTCCGAGGGAGCCTCAGTCCAGGAAAAAATGGTAAGAACCGCTCGGCCCAGGCGAACCATCGGGACTGATGTCCGACGACTCAAGGGAAAAAAACCGGGGGGAAGAAGAGGGTGGACCTGCACGAAAGAAAAAATACGGCTAAAAAGGGGGGGGGGGGGGAAAAAGGAAGTCAGAGGAGCCTTCATCGGTAGATTGAAAAAGGCAAAAGATACAACTGGGAAAAAGTTTTAACAAAACATCGGGAAGGGAGGAATCCAGAGGGGGTGAAACCATGTAAATGGAGATGAAAACCCCACATCTCGAGGGTGGGCCATTCCTTCCAATCTTGAAAGGGGATTTGGGGTGGTGTTCGGTGAAGCGTGACGGGAAAGAAGGGACGGGAAGGAAACTTCCCCTATGCTGACATGAGCGGCCGCAAGATCACGGATAAAGGGGAACCAACACCAAGCCCGAATCAGGGGAGGGTCCCATGGCGGTCGTCCTATACATCCTAACCGACCCTAAAAAAAGAGGGTAACAAGAGGCTCTTCACGATGATCTTTCGCGGAGGACATCCAGGCGTAACTCGCTTACTGGCATTCCAATGACGGAGCGGACTACCTGAAAAAAATCTAGGGGAGGCGCGGAAAGGAGGGACTTGTCCTATTCGAAGTTTCCTTTAGCGGCACGCGGGTTCCGTAAAGCCAAGAAGTTCAGGATCATCAGCCGACATACAAATACCGAACATGATGCGGGGGAAAAAAACTATCGAACTGCTGAGAGGGAGAAAGGGGGGGGGCCAGGTCAAAGAATGAGGCCTATGCTCAGAGTTTCAAAGGAAACTCCCTGGTCATCAAGCTCCGTCAAAAGACAATTACAAAACCCACGACATCATGCTTTACTTTAAAGTGACATCTGTTGAGCTCTCCGAAACAGTCGATTACCTACGCCGAACAGGTTGAATCTGCATTTCCTTATGGAATGAGGTCCAGGGGGGTGTAGGAAGACTTTGGAAAGGGGGCTCGGAAAGTTGCCGTCGCCGCGGCGTGCGAAAAGGCCTCTTCGTCTCAAAATCCAAAAGAACTTAAGGGAAAAGGGGGCGTGACTTGACATAAAAGTGGAATTCGCGTGTACGGACATGTGAAAACGATTCTCTAAAAAGGAGGCGTAAAGGGGAGTAGGGGGCTTTGAACTGTACGTAACTTCATCCGGGGGGCGGGCCTTAACTCCCTAGGACAATTGAGGGGTTCCGGGAGAGCGGGCCGCCTGGAAGAATTCGCACACATCTGCGACCGTCACCCAAGAGAAGGAACCACGCTGGGGGCTTAAACACTGGACAATAGACTCGCAGTAAATACACTTCGCCCACCTGGCTGAAGGATGCCGCGGGGAAGTGTTCGGAAAAGGGACTATAAGGAAGGAAAAGCTGACGCGCACAGAAAGCCTGAAAGAGTTGCCAGGCGCTTCGTCGGTGGGGAAAAAGTGGTTATTGAAAGGGATGGTACGGGCCGTTGCATGAGCAGGTTCTGAAGAAACGAGCAAGGCCGCCCTTCCTATCATACTCCTGATGACTATATCTGGGCTCTGTCGAACTTAGGCTTCGTAAGGGAGGAGAGAGGAAGATGGAGATGTCCCATCTTTGTAACTTGGGAATGATTTCTAGAGACCCTATTGTAAATTGCTGAAGAAAAGGACTACAAGTGAATCCGAGTCGTTCCTGTCCGGTCTCCTGTCAGTGGAGGTTAGGAAAGGGGAAGAGAAAGCAAGTCGACGGGGAAATCTTCTATGAGGCCAAATCAGTGATGTGTATGCATGTCTGCGACCGACAGGGAACTTCCAACGGAAGGTGGGGTGCTGCGGGAAAAATCCTGTCAGGAAAGGGGGAAGTAGGGTAGAAATTCCCGCACGGAGCAGTCACTTCCGCGAAAAAAAACAACTGGACGAAAAAACTAAAGAGGAAGTTGGGCTCTTCATCAAAAACACCAACAAACAGAGGAAGGGGGAAACACCAACACCCCCCACCAACAAGAGAAAGAAAAAAAACGCCATTTGGGGGAAACGCTGTAAGGAAGGGAGTTGTGACAAGGGAATGACAGGGACAACGTTTGTGAGAGGTTGAAGGGGAGCACTCTACGAAGGATCTAGCAGTCGCTTTAGCGCAAGGGGATGAAGAGGTTCGGACGCTATGAAAAAAAAGGGGATCCAGAGAAAAAGGAAATCCTTTAGGGGGGGTCGCTTGTTATGAACTAGTCAATCTCTCTTTCCTAGCGGGGTTTCCATAAACCGAAGTAGGAAGGTAGATAACTATCAATGAAAGAGAGTCCGTGGAGGTGAGTGTCACTGTCGTTTTACAATGGCACTAATTTTCTTTTTAAGCACAGAGAAGGAAAAACTGGAGTAAAAGAAAAAAAGGCGATGGAGCCAGTACGTTCGCCCAAAAGGAGGTTCTCAATCAGTGGAAAAAACTTACCGAAGTGGGTCGCCATCGAAGTTTTCTCAATCCTCCGAGGAGGTTCTGGGGGGAAGAGATACACAGCAGGGAAGTAGGGAGTAACACACTCTGATGGGAGAAGATACGAAGAGGGGACCAAGTACCGAGCCCTTCTTACGGACTATTGACAAAGGCCAAGGAAGGGAGGATCTCGTATAGGGGCGATGGTAAAAAGTCGGTTTTCCAAGATTTGTGCCGGAGAAGAGGAGGTGGGACTCTATTGAGAACGGGGGGATCAGACACCAGGAAGAGCGGAAATCGGCTCATTCGAGGAAAAGAAAAAGATTTGGAGATGTAGTGCCGGGGGGAAAATTCCGCAGGAGAAGGAACCACGCGGCAACGAGAGGAAAAGCAGTTCCTCCGCGGCTTGGATAGTCAAATTAAACCGGGGGGCGAAGCCAAGAAGGGAGCAGTAAAAAGAGAGAAGAGATTAGGCCCGCAGCGGGGGGAAAAGGAAAGGACATACGTGGGCATAAGGACATACGGGGGGGATAGAATCGCTCATTGAAAAGGGACAAGGGCGTTTCAAAAGCGGAGGAAAAGCAAGCTCCGAACACGAGGGCAGGAGGCCGTTTGGAGGCGGCAACGCATACGCCTCGGGGGGGAACTGAGGAAAGGGGGACTCACCAAAGATTCGATCTCCGGGGTGCGCAGAGAAAGGAAGAAGGCTCGCACCGCACTAAGGCGGCGGTTGGGTAGTATAGAAGGGGGGTAATCGGGACGGGTTCCGAAAGGTCTAAAAAAGGTTACACAACTCCTTCGCCGAGGGCAAAGTTTCTAAGAACGCCTAAAAGGTCTTGAGCGTGAGGGAGAAAAGAATGTGGTGACGGAGGAATCTGGTTGCGAGATTTGGGGTGGCGTATCGTAAAAAAGATCAAGTTCACTTGCTGGACAGCAGGCGGAGCCTGGGACAAATCGCTTCCAAAAGAGAGAAGGGAGAATCGACTGCCCGTAATGGTTAAAGCACCTACCACCTCTTGAGTGGTTTAGCGGAAACCCAGGGGAGTCGTGGGGGAGAACTTCAGGTAGGACAGAGCCATGGCGGATTCACCCAAACTAACGTCAGAAGGGAGATGGTGGAGCTCCGGCGAACCTGACTTTTACAGGAGGTTGGCGGGGAGTCGAATTGTCACTTGCGACGGCGGCGGCATCAAGCAACTTATGGGGAGGGCACTCACGGCAAAGGCCCACTTCGTCCTCAACTATCCTAACCAGAAAGTAAGTAAGGGGGTGGTAGCATCCAACATAAGCAACGCGAGTACGGTGAGTGAATCCTACAACGCACAATGGGGTCCGAGAGAGGGAACCCACTATGAAATGTTTGCGCGGAAGAAAAAAGAAAAGGTTGTATTTGGCTGGGAAACTTTCGGGGGGAAGGAGAATGGCATGCGCTCGCCGAGCGGGGAGGTCATAGAGCCTTCCATTCGCGGAAAACGCAAAAAAGTTACTGTGGAGAGGGGAAGCCATCAAGTCAGGGGAGAAAAGAGCCGGCCAGATAAAAAAAGGAAATTCGGGCCGCCCGCGACTCCTCAAAAAGGATCGCGTGCTCGCATAGGGGCCGGAGAAAGGGAAGGGGCTTCGCTCTTTCGAAAAGCGTCGATGACAGGAAGTCGATCCTTTTGATAGAACAAAAAAAAAAAGCTTAAGTGCGGTTCGATCGGCGAAGTTCGCGGGGGGGGGGGGGGGTGGGGGGGTGGGGGGTGTGGGGGGGGGGGGGGGGGGGGGGGGGGGGGGTGGGGGGGGGGGGGGGGGGGGGGGGGGGGGGGGGGGGGGGGGGGGTGGTGGGGGGGGGGGGGGTGTGGGGGGGGGTGTGGGGGGGGGTGTGGAAGGCGAAGGGGCGACTCCTTTGGGGGGGGAGTTCTCTTAAGGAGTTCAGCAAAGGAAGGGAAATCGGCGACGGCGTTGCCAGGAAACGGCAATACACGGCACGCGGCGCAGTCAGAGGCTGAAGGTCGTCCATACGGGAAAAAGAAGTGCCCTTTGGGAAAATTACGTGCGAGAAAAAGGGGACCGGATTCCAAAGGATGCCATGGACTTCACGCTTCGAGGGCCTTAATCGGGAACAATCTCGATTCTTCGCTCAAAGGGAGCTGGGAGGGGAAGTAGTGAGTCAAAGCAGCGAAGGAACTGGTACCTTCTCAGAAGAGGGGGGTGGAAGGAGCGGCCCCGGCCAGTTGCCCGATACAGGGAGAAGAAATTGTCCAACATCAAAGAGGTACGATGGGAAGAAGAGACCCGCAGCCGGGAGGAAGGGGGGACTATCCACAAGGAAGAAAAGGAGGGGAAGGCCCAAGGAGTAGGAGAAGGACATCGGGGGCCCACCACCGGAAACGGCGAGTCCGGCTTCCGCTGATATATAATCGGCGGAAAAGGAAAAGAAACCTCGACGTCCATGCGAGAAGGGGGGCGGGTAACGGTTTTGAAAAAGGAAACTTCGGCATGTTCCTATAGACCAGGCTTTTGGCCGAGGAGAAGGAAGAGTTGATTTGCTAAAGAGAGAGCACATAAACACAAAACCGAAGGGGTTCAGGGGAGGGGCTTGAGAGAAATTTTCAACGATGTCGGCAAAACAACTTCGGTCAAGGTCTGGGTCCCCTGGAACCAAAAAAAGCACTAAAATGCTCACCGAGCCATCTTGGGGTTTTCGCGTTCCTGATTTGTCTGCAGACCAAAAACGTTAAGGCCTGGCAAAAAACATAAAGAAAGGAAAGCCCTAAGGGAACGTTCCATCGAAAGAAGCACAGGGAGCAGGCGGTAAAGCAACAAGTCAGAAACGGTTAACAAGGGGTCGATCCAGAATCCCTCAAAGGGAACTCAAGGAAGGAAGGGCGAGTGTGGAGAAGTGCTCAACTCGTGACTCAAGAAAACCACCAGAGGGAACAATGGGAGGAGAAAGTCCGCGCTTGAAGACAGGAGAAAAGGGTCACGGCCATAAGGACAACTTGGGCCCTGTGGGGGCCAAGTCACCAAAGGAAATCGAGTCCTTATCAGGGGAATGATAATAGAAGGGAAGGTATGAAAGAAAAAAAGCTCGATTGGGATTTCAATATTTTCCGGGGGGAACAATCTGAGGGTTTCGTGTAGGGGTCCTCTGGGAAGGGGAAAGAGGGAGTTCCGGTTCTTACATTACGAACCCCAGAT
>Ga0179591_1152044_pt1 | contig 14408 bp, 15 predicted proteins | sample CZOMad2_1_08_16f_FD_182891 | JGI IMG/M metagenome (GOLD analysis project Ga0179591, IMG submission 182891) | Vadose zone soil fungal communities from Angelo Coast Range Reserve, California, USA - CZOMad2_1_08_16fungal (PacBio error correction) | ecosystem: Environmental > Terrestrial > Soil >...
GACGACGGCACATGTGGGAGAAAGAGAGGAAGTCGAACTACGACAGTTTTCTATCAGTGAAAAAACAAAGGGGCGGAACCAGTGCGTGGGGTCAACTTCTCTAAACCTGTAAGTACATGAAAACCAACACTAAGCCTGTCCCCTCTGGTCATGAGAGGGCCGGTCAAAGGGGGGAAGAGAGGACGGCAAACACACCTATCCAGGTGCCGCATTGGACAGCGACACCGGAGGGCAACCGAAGCCCTGCCCAAAAACTCGAGAAAAAATGTAAAAATAATCAACGGTACAGAGAATGGGGCTCACCACCTTGAGGAGAAAGTGTAAGGGGGACCATGGGTACTTCAACTACATACGGGGATGTGAATTCCTAGGGGGGGAAGAAAAGAGAAGAGAGTTGCCAAAAAAGGTGGAGCTCAGAGTTCCACCTGTCGGCGGCCTCTTATAAGAGAAGAGAAAAGAACTAGAGACCTTTCCGGAGGGAGAGGGGAAATCGTAGCGTTCACGAGAGGGGGACTTAAGGGACTAGAGTTAAGCAAAGGAAGAGTAAGGAAAAAGAAGTGGGGGGTGGTCCGGCTTTGGAGATAATACGGGAACGGAAATCAGTGAATAAGAAGAGGAAATAAGGCATTATTGTACTCTCGAGAGGAGGCCCAAGAAGGGAACGGGGTGCCGATTCGTCTGCGGGAAAACCGGGAAGAAACGGAACTTCGACTACTTTCCTAATGGAGGAAGGGGGGAAGAGGAACGCTCACTAGGATAAGCAGCTGAGCTACGTAGAACTCACCGTATTCTTCAAAAACGGAATAAGACTGTAGGGGGAGGGACTCTTTGCTGCGGCGTGAAGCATGTTCGATCGGCGGACATCTGCGAAACGGGGAAAAGAAAGGGGGGAAGGAAGATTCATTGTAACCGGGAAGTAGAAAGGGGGGAGGTAGAAAAAAACGGAAAAGTTAGAGTGCGCCGTTTCGGCAAAGGGGGGGGAAGGAAAAAACCGTTGGGCTTATGTCGAAACTGCCGCACTTGGGATGAAAGGGAGGGAACGGGTTTTGGGACCGGAAAAAAGACTGAGAAAAGAGACGTCCATTGAGGCTTAAAGGATGTCGCTGTAGGATCTTGAAAAGAGGGTCTAGGGACATCCGAGATGCAGGGGGGAAGTCAGGCGCCAAGGGGATCTAGGGGGTTGCCGAGGCAAGTATTGAGACCCGTAATTGGTGTGAAGGACGCTGGGGGACTTACCATAAGGGGGGGAGATGATGAATCAAGAGAATCCTCTAAAACGCGAGATACACTACTGAACCTGGACAGCAGCCAAGGCGGGGGGGGAAGGATAGGGGGGAAAGCCCGACTCGCTGGAGAAAAACATGAGCAAAGCGAGAAGGACCTGCCATATCAATATTGCAGAGACGTGGAGGAGAACATCGGATCAATCGAAAAATCAACGCTCTACCGGGATTGAGAAAGAAAAATCTCCACTCTCTAGCGCAAAGGAAGCCAAGAGGGGGGGGGGCTCTGACAATTCTCGGGTCGTCAGGGGGGACAGGACTTTCTCTTGGTCTCAGCAAGGAAGAGAGGGGGAATAGGCAGTTTCTAGATCTAGGGGAACCACAAAAAATGGAAGACAAAAGAAAGTGATGTTTCGATCGCGTCACAAAAGGAGAAGGCAGCTTCCGAAGACCGACTACGGTCGGGGGCAAAAAAAAAAGTCCCAAACTCGAGGGGGGAAAAACGGAAAGGGGGAGTGTCCCTCCAGAAAACTGCAGGGGTACAGCGGTATTCATCTCAAGAATGAAGATCTCGGGAGTTAAGAAATTCTTGAAGAGGGGCTCCCTAGATCGTGATGGGAGCGGGGGGAGGACTCGGATTCATACTATTCATAACTCTTCGAGAATGAGATTGAGGGGGGAAGAAAAGAAGGTACTCACCCTCCCGAAGGGAAAAGCGGAGGGACATGTCATTGACTGGGTAGGAGAGGGAGAACGGCGAAGCACCTTTGGGGCCAAATGAGGGGGTGGGTTGTCCGGAGAAGGGGAAATCTCGGAAGGAATCAAAGAATAGTAATCGAGTTCCTCGGTGTCCAAGGGCGAAGCGAAGGAGCGACGAAGAGCAGGGGGGGAGAAAATTACGCCTCGCGCGGAAGCGTATGGGACGCCCTCATCGGCAGAATCCGTCATTCGTTGTTCCGACATAAGAGCAAAGGGAAGGGAAAGAGGGGAAACGACGGGGCCAAAGTCACAGCAACGAATGTGAGCTTCAACGAAGGGATCAAAAGAGGAATTACGACGACTCTTTGACACTTCTGCCAGCTCCGGAGGAGGAAGCGAGAAGGGCAGCGTCGCGAGAAGGAAAGGAGAATTCTTCAAGCTTGGGGGGGAAAGTCCAAGACGAAGTCTGCTGAGAGAGGCGGGATGCTCTTCGCGGAGGGGTGAAAAGGTTTTGCAACTCCGACATGTCTGCTGTACCTTTCTTCCGCGCAAAAGGTGGGGAATTAAAAGGTAGAGAATGGAACTCTGCGTAAGCCTAACTTGAAAGAACGACCTGGTTCTGAATGAGGGAGAAATGTGAAAGTCCGAACAGCATAAACGGCGGACTGTCAGGGTTCGTCACTTCGTCAGGAGAAGGACTCGTCAACTACGTACGGAAAATTTCCGAGAAGGGAGCTTGCGATCTTGCCGACCAAGAGGAAATGGTCTGCAAAAACCACCTTGTCATATGGGAGTACGGCCCGTATATAGATCAGAAGAGTCCGCCGATTCCCACGGGAAAAACATAAATGATGTAAGTCAACATTTAACCACCGAGGAGCGGCGAATGGATGGATTTTTCAAGAACTTCTGTATGGGAGGGAGCGGAACGGGTGAACATAGAAACGAAACTTATAATCGGAAAACCGAAGGGGAAAGGTGGCCTGCTTAAGAGGAGTTCCTTAGCTCCGGAATAAGGTAGAGCAAAAAAGAAGTACTCCGTCGGCAGGGAACATCACTCGAGTATCAGGAGGTTTAATCTATCCTGGTAAGGGTAAGATCCTCTTTGATCGAGGCAGAATGGTACTTCTTCCCGGAAAGGGAAGGGGAACTCACCCAACCAGCCATCAAGATGAGAACTGGGGGACTATACTACAACGAGAAGGAAAAGTAAATCTGCCTCGTCGCTGGATGAGTGCCCCACTCTTGAAAAAGAGAGGGGGGGATAACAAAAGCCGTACGTCTTCAAAGAAAGGTCGTTGTTCGCAAGAGAATTTGTAGAAAGCGGCAGAGGGGAAGAGGTCGACTTCCACCGCCCCGGGCGAGAAGTCCACGAAGAGAGGAGGAAATCGCCGAGATGTCGAAAAGCGCTCAGCGTCTGCCAAGGTCAGAATCAGAAAAATGTCCTGCAGCCAACGGGGAAGGCGTCTCGCTCTCACTAAAGAGAAAAGCAGGAGTCAGTCTCGCAGGCCTCTTGAATAAAAAAGAGGGGTGACTGTACTTTGTTCGTGGAAGAAAAAAGGGGAAAAAAGTAAGCCTCGCTTCTCTTCCTGAAAGGAGGCAATATAGAAAGCCGAAATACTCGATCTTGTGTTAGTAGAAAGGAAGAATAAAAAAACACAACGAGGGGGGTGAGGAAAAGTCTGAGAGAGAAATCAGAGGATCGTCTGAGAGGCGGAAAGACTACAGTCCGATACTCTCTGGAAGGTTGGTGAAAAAACCTAGGGGTACTAAACTCACGCCCGGAAACAAAAAAGGAAAGGTTCAAGGAAAGGAGGGGGCTGCTCTATCATGAATCCCAGGGAAGAGGATAGAGCGTGCTCTAAGTCATGGAGAAGGTGGAGGAGAATTACCAGGCTTCGGGAAACGAGTGAAAGGGAAGACTGGAATGGATTCCAATGGGTCTCCATCTCTGCTATCTTAGATGGAAACAAAGGAACTTCTGGGAAAAGCTTCAGGCAGACGGTGGCGCGAGGAGGGCCGAATAAAGTACGGAGTAAGGACATAACGGGGTATGTTGATTAACCAGAGAGGGGAGGGGGGCGCGTGTAACCCAATAGGGAAGAGAGGGGGGCGTTGGTGTATCAACCAAAGAAGACCTAGGAAGGTATTGCACTTTGGCGGGAGGGGGGGGGGGGTGGGGGGGGGGTGGGAGCGGGCAGTCTCGACTCAGACTAACGGACAGGGGGGGGTGAGGGGTCAAGAATCCTTGGAATCAGGGAAAAGTCCAAACGCCGTCATGAGATAATCTCTTATTCCGTGTAGGATAGGGGGTGGTCCACTAAGGATCGCAATGATAGTCCGTTCGACGAGGATATTGTGGGGGAGAATCCTTCTCCTTATATCAGGACTCAAAAGGGAGACAGAAACTCACAGGTAGCAGGACTATTTACTGGTCACATCTAACTGTGCCGAAACCGACCCTACGAATGAAGACGGCCACAATAACGAGCCAAGGGAGAAAGGTGGGAAGGAAGTGGGAACCCTTTTGGCAATTAAAGACAGTGGAAAGAAGATAGGCTAAACTTCTTATGAGATCGAAAGGGACGCGGCAGAAATAGAAAGGGGGTCAAGACCACACGTGCGGGAGAAAAGCAGAGGAAAGGCTCTATCGGCAGGACATGGGTTAAAAAAGGAAAGAAGATCTTCGAATTGGGATAATCCTCAGTTCAGGCTGTTCAGTCAGGAAAAACTAGAGAAGGAAGATAAGAAAGAGGATGTCCGGGAAGTTAGTCGTGAGAGAGAAATAAGATAGAAGGTTAAATGCAAATTTTCGGCCTAAAAGGAACATTTTCGGGGGGGAGAAGAAAAAAAAAGACCTCCGCGCCGAGCATAGAGAGAGGAGCGAAGTTGAACACAACACGGAGGTTCTATACTTTCAAGAAGAAAAGCGAGTATGCCGCTTAAACTCGAGGTAGGGGAAAGAAGCAGCGGTGCGAATTAAAATCTTCGAGAGGACATAAGGTGATGCTCATTCGTTCCGAAAAGTGCGGGGAGAAAGGACGGTCCCAACTTATGAGGCCACGAAGATTTCAACTTCGATATGATGTGCGTAACCCTAGGAAAAAGATTACCGAAGAGGTAGAAGAAAAAACTTCCGAATGTCTAGGGGTAACAGGTATCGGAAGGGATTAACGCCTTGGGGAACAACCAGATTAACCTCGAGAACATGACGGGGGAGGAACGTCAAGCGCTCAGGAAATTACGAGCACTCGAAGGACCACTGTTTCTCTTCAAGTGAAGAAAGAAAACATGCATTACCGTCGTAACGCGGGCAGAGGAGGGAGTTTGCATGATGCGGGAAAGAATCTACTGACTCAGCGGAGCAGCTAGAGAAGTGACTATAACAGGAGAGAAAAAAAGAGGGGTCCCGCTTTAAAGAAGGTGGGGCAAAAACTTACACTCCGGAATGGAAAAGGCCCAGGCCGTCTGTTTTTCCTGGAGACAGTGAAAAGGAGTGGCTTACATAGCACGGTCGGGGGGACGGGGGGGGGCTACGTATTCGCTCTCAGAACGAAGTGGGGAGGATTACCTGCTGTCTAACACATCATTCTTTGGGGAGAAGGGGGCCGTCCCTAGAGGAAGGAAAAAGAGGTAATTGAGAGCGCACTTTTTCGACATTAGAAGAGGAAAGCCAAGGGACGACACAGAAGAGATTCTAGGTGTGTGCGCAAAAGGGGAAGGAACGTAAGTGAGGACCTGGAAAGAATTCGGAATTGTTTGCTGAGATCAGAAAAGGTAAAGGAGGGGAGAAGGATACTATTTGATAAAAGAACACCTGTGAATGATTCTATATGGGAGGCGAAGGGGCTTTTGGTTTCAGCGAGTGAGGGATGCGGCAGAAATGGACCACTAGGGTCTGGGAATCGTCCTCAGAGAGTGTGTGATCTATAGCTAGGGAAAAGGGGGGCCAAAAGGAGGGAGGGTCAAGCGGCCACATACCTGGGAGGAAAAGAGTCACGGGTCAGAAGAGACGTGCCATCGGCACAATCTTAATGAAAAGGTGGAGATGAACTTTATGACGAGGGGGAGAAGGGCCACCACACAAGCCGAGACCAGTCTTGAACAGAAAAAGAGAACGCCCTTCTCCGAAGAAAAGGAGTCGAAAAAAGGGAAGGGATGAAGGTCCACACCATGAAGAAAAATGAGCCCCCTGGTTCTAAGCAAAGGCTAAGAAGAAAGGGGGGTGAAAAAAAAAAAGAGAGCTTGTAAAATCTCACGGGGCGGTTAAAGGAAAAGGATAGTCATTTACCAGGAAAAATTCGAAAATGCTCTCTCTGGCTAGGATGCAGAGAGAAATAAAAAAGGACGATCGAACCTTCGGAGATCAAAGGGGGAACGACAGGAGAGAGGAAAATTACTTTGGAATAATCCCGGGGTCGTCCTCAAAGAGATAGACTTCGCGCGTTCGACGTAACTAGGACACTTCTACACCAAGGAACGTACGGAAGACTAGGAAAGCTCCACACACTTCAGATATAATAGAACGGTAGACGGAGTGGAAGACGCGAGGTGCCAAATAAGTCATGCAGGCTCTTATAGGGCGAGGGATCCTTTCCAGATAAGAGCGACAAAAGACGTACCCAACAGGAGGGGGGGTATGGCAGAGAACGGGCTACCTCGAGTCATGAAAAAAATCTATGGAAAAACGCTCCTATGAGGTCGCTGCGATGAGAGGTAAAGTGACATCTTCTGAGAAGGAGGAAGCGACGGCAAGATTTCTCTACGTTGCTAAAAAGGATGGTTATTATTTTGCCTTACACTAAATTAATGGAAAGAGAACGAGGGGGGCCTTCACTGTAATCGAAAGGGGAAAGAAAACAGGGGTTTATTAAGATCTTCACGTGGAGATCAGGAAAGGTCGAGAGGGGGAAGGATGGGGGGCCGCAGGTGGATCTGTAGACCCTGAGGGCCGATCGGGGGGGGGGGGTGGAAAAAGAAGAGCTCGACCGTGAACGGAGATAGAAGAAGAGGTAAATGAGCAAAGTTGTCGCGACCCTTGGGGAGGGGGACATTTCTCGAGGAAAAACGCGACTGGGGGTCGCTACGGTGGATTCACTTATCTACACCTGGTAGTAGGAAAGGGGGGTAAAGAGAAGGGGAGAAGGGCCGTCTTATCATAGAAAAAGAAAAAACAAAGAAGCATATAAGAAGGCAGGTACTACATCTTCATGGGGAGGAAAGCAAAGAGACGGGACCAGTGGCTATCATTAATCCCACAGTACCAAATCGCGGGAAGGGGAGAGAGAACATTTCCGACAGGGAGAGACCAAAGAGGAAAAAAAGGTCGGGGGAGTCCGGTCACGGTCGAGCTCGGACTTCAAAAACACCAAAAAAAGTCTCACGGGTTCCTGCCAGGGAGACTCGGACAAAGAGTCAACAGACTGTCAGCCCTAGGAAAGGGCAGAGATAAAAAGTGTACGCTATTCATCAAAACCGGGGGGAAAACATCTCAAGGAGATTCAACGTGCGTCTTAGATCGACTACAGCTTTGCGTGTTGGGAAGGGGAAACTGCCAAAGACAAAACCTGCGGTGGAACAAAAACACACAGGAGGCCTCAGAGGTCCGTCTACTTAAAAGAGTAAAAAAGGCAATTACCCGATAAGGCGCCGCCTCGGGGGATAGGGAGTTCCTATCTTTCCGTCAAGGACGACCTGTAGAAAAAGTAGGGGCCTAAATACGGTGTTTCCTCTTTTCACGGGGGGAAGAGGGACCGATCATAAATTTCTGGCTCACTCGGAATGCAGATGGACGAGTCATCTTAGAACGCGGGAAAAGGGGGAACTGATAAGAGGAGTCGCCGTGTTTTGATAGGACAGGGAAAGAAATTTACAAGAAGGTTTTATGCCTTTTACGAGGTCAGTAAGCAGAGCGAAGAAGATCGAAGGAAGACTACTCCTGGTATTACTTAAGTAAGAGAGTAATAAAAAGGAATTAGACCTAATGTGATCTAGGGCTGCAGCCCTGGAAAAGTAGGAAGCGAGACGCTGAACGAGGGGGAGGAAGATAAGATTCGGTTAAACGACACTCCGGGGGATATGGGCACGGGGACAGCGTGGGTGTTTCAATGCACACAACCTTTCGATCGGGAAAAAGCGGTAGAGGGTATGTCGGGGAGAGGTGGGGACGCACCTCCTTTACCCGCTCCGGCCCAGAGGAAAAGAGGTCAGCGGTAAGGATCGTGCCACGAGTAGAAAACGCCCATACGATCTGGGCGTCCAGAGCGCCAAGGAATCCGCGGGGAAAGGGGACAAGGAAGTGAGACCCGGTAATTGGTGGGGACGAAATGAGATGGAAATGACACAGTCTCGCGGATCGCTAGCTCTATCACTCTAAGCCCGGAAAAAGGAAGAGAAAACGAGTGTAACATCCCCTATTGTGGTAAGGGATAGGGGAGTAAAGACTCTCTGAAACCAAAAAATCAGACCAAAAAAGGCGCTCCAAGATCAGGACTACTGCGGCAGGGGGGGGGGGAGTAGTTCCAGCTTATGCTTCTCGACATCACGAAAGAAGATCGAGAACAAAAAGAGCGTCCAGAGCGACAAAGTCCGTCAAAGAATTGGGGGAGGGGGGGGAAAAGGAGAGGGTAATGGGGAAAGTGTGGAAGATTCCAGATCTAAGGTCTCGGAAAGGAGAGCGAAATAGAAATAGATCGGTTGCGAGTAATCTATGTAGAAAAAAGGGTCCGTAGCAACTACGAGACATTTAGGGGGGTACGTCAAGGGTCATCTCAGAACTTCCGATGAAGAAGAGAAGGTCGCGAGAGTAAAGAAAGCTATTGCATAAGGACTGTAGGTCCCTCAGGGAAAGAAACGGCAGGGAGCGTGATTAGCTAAAAAGAGGTATAAGAGCGGAGTTAAGCACCTTCTTTCCAGAGAGGAAGAGGAGTGAGGAGGAGGTATAACTTCTCTACGATGAAGGAAGAAGGAGAGAAGGAAGGTCATGGTGAGCGTACGCAAAACAACGACTAGGAGAGGACTCAAGTTAATGAAGGAGAGGAAGACTCGGTAACAAGGGGGGGTCCGGTAGTGGGTGCCAGGGGTGTGGGATGAAGGGAGTAGCACTAAAGGAAGTAGATTCCTCGGGGGTGTAAAAGGGGGAATAACCAAATATAGGATAATACCGGATATGACCATTAGCGAGGGAAGAGGTGATTAGGGCCCTCAGAGGGGCAGACAGACTTCCGGAGGGGATAACGAATATCTGACAAAAGTGGAAGTAAGAGGAGAAGGAAAGGATGTTGAACGGGCAGTCATAGAGCATGTGAGAGAACGTCACGACAAATGAAAAAACTCAGGCCGATTCTCGACTAGGCACAATTACGCAAGAGACCGAATCGACATCGGGGTCAATCTGAAAGTCTGACTATAGGAGTGAAAGAAACATTCAGTCAAAGCCAGTTGGAACCGTCCACGAGAATGGGACTGCTCTCTGTTGACTCTTCGAGGGAGGTCTTAGTGTTTGAGACAGCCGACACTCAAAATTTAAGTGGTCAGGACGAGAAACAAGGTGGAAGGGTCAACGGGTATTCATTAAGGAGTCTCAGGGGCTAACAAGACGGAATACTCGACTCGGTTGCGGGAGAGTGTCGGAGGGTTAAACAGAACTAAGTCAGAAGGGGGTCATCATTAACTTAGCATCTCTCTTCTCGAGAAACATAGGGAGTGAAACCAGAGAAGCGACTTGAGATTCTGGAAGAAAGTGTGCGGGGTCAAAGGGGCAACCCCGTTCATCTTCGGCGGGAGAATGGGGCAGAATCAAGAGGCTAAGATGATCAGAAAAGTAAACTGAGGCAACATTTTACCAAGTCGGGCACATGCAGAGGCGGGTGTGAACTACTGCTGTCGGGGGAGAAAAAAGGGGGAGAAGGGGCGATGTGAACATAAAAAGGAAAAAGAAAAGCTGAGTTGACTGCCTCCTCTGATTCCTTAGAGATATGAAAGGTTTAGAGACAAAAACGGGGAGATCTCAGGCTAAGGCACTATCCTCGAGATAAGGGGGGGATGAACCTCTGATCCTGACGAAGAAAGAGCCGAGGGGATCGAGCCGGGGGCTGTCAGAGAACTTGAAAAAAGGCTTCGTTACCTTCCCAAAAGATAGAAAGGGTCTCGAAGGAAACACCGAAAAAATGAGGAAAAAGAAGAAAACGCAGCGCTGTTTGTAGAAAGCTTGCGTCGAAATGGGGGGCGGAAAAAAGAACGGTGAGCCGATTCGGTGGGACAATAACCGATAACGTGGTGAAAGAGCCATTAGGGAGACTCTTAGAGAGGGGACACAAACGTCGGCTGGACATGGCACGGAAGAAGGGAGCGATCCAGGATATGAGAAAACGTGGAACTCATTCTTCTGCAGGGAAAGAGGTGAAAAAGAACTAAAAGGTAACTTCTTCTAAAGACAAAAGGAAGGGGCGGAGAGAGCGAGAAGGAAAAAAGAACAGAGCGGGGCAGGTCCGAATCGCGCAGCACTAGGGGGAAAGAAACTGGGGGTCTTTGGAAGGGGGGGTCAGGTGAGGGAGACCCAAATTGGAGACACTTCCGTCGCTTCGAGGCATGGAATGGGAACGCGATAAAGGAACTGATAAGTAAAAGGGGAATACTCTGAAGACAACAAACAAAGGTATTATTATGAAACTAGAGAGGTAAAAAAGAGAAAGTATTAGGGCAGCTAGCTTCAGAAGGAAAGGGCAGAGACCGAGTCCTTTGGGACAGAAGGGGCAAGAAAAGAAGTCAAACGCGGTCTTCTCTTTCTTCGCTGATCAGTAAAAGAAGGGAGTGTTCTAGCGAAGTCAGACGAAGGGAAGGAAGGAGCGATTGAACTTAGTATTTAACATCGTTGAATTTAAGACTTTCGGCCGGGGTAGCAAGATTGCGATATTCTGTGCAAGAACAAAGGTGATGAGCCTAATGGGGGTTTGAAGGAAAAAAAAGAAAGAAGTCCTTTCCGTCTTCTACAGAGATCAAGGGAGTACACCTAATCGGGGAGGGGGGGGTTCGCCATCTGAAAGGAAAGGCTTTTTAGAAAAAAAAACAGCGCCGCTGGCCGGCTTCACGGGTTCGTAGGGGAAAGGATCGCGAACCAGGCTCAAGTAGATTGTTGGGGGGGACCAACAGGAAGCAAGGGAAACCGAGTCAAATCTATCACCTCGATGCAGGGGAAGGTATAGGATGAAAACACGAACCGATCTCGAGTATCGTTCAGTCTCCTACGATACTTCGGGGCGAAAAAGAAGGGAAGAAAAGGAATGGACTCCGCGTAGCTTACAATACACGGGGGGAGGGAATAGAAGGCCAGGGAAAAAACAGCGGGGCACTTCCTCCGACTCCGACCAGAATTAGAAAAAGGACAAAATGATAGCAGGGTGGGAAAAACGGGTTTTAAACGCGGTTGTCATTACGCAGTGGAGAAAAGGAACGGCGATGCTATCCAATGAAGTGCGCAGAAGAGAAGGGTGCGAATCACCTAGGGTGGAGAAAATGCCAATCTCATCGCATTAACGACTAAAGGAAAGGAAGTGGATCGGGTATTAAGAGGAGAGGGAACGAAGCCGCCGGGAATGAGGGTCGACAAAGGAACCCGCAGCAATCCAAGCCAAAACACCTGATTAGAGTAAAGGGGTCATGTGGGGGTATCGCGAAGGAAAGAACAGGGGAAAGCCGGAGGGGATCAGCAGGGGACCTTCACATTTGGTAGGAGAGCCACCAACTACCTAAGCGCAGAGTCTCGAGGCACGGCGTTTGCTGGAAAAAAGAAGGCATAAATTAGACATGTAGATGGAAGAATCCAAATTGCAATCGATTTCTCCAGGAGTGGGAAGAGGTAAGGTAGAAACGGGACAAACGGATTTTGAGGGGCAGCTGCAGGAGAGAACGGGGCACAAGAACCTTTATGGATTCTTTCAAGAGGAGGCCGCTCAGAGTCAGACGGGGATATGAGGGGAGGAAACAGGAAGCCGCGATACAATATGGGTGTCGTCTGCATCAACGGAAAGCTGCGTTTCATCGCAGTGACCGCATTGATGGAGAAAAAGGTACAAAGAGGAAATAGATTCGATGAAGTTTATTACGAAGAGAGAAGAGAATTACAGGGAAACTGAATGGACAACCATGGGGGAGCGAAATGGTTCGAAGAACACCTTCATTACCTTGGCTTAAAAGAGAGGAACGGAGGGAGGGTTGACGTACTTCTATTCCCAAAAGAAGAGGAAGTAGTGCATGGACTCTCGGATAATGGAGACATACAGAGGAGCACGATCGAGGTCCGACGATGTAAAGAAGGTGCTTAAAAAAGAAAAAAACGGAATACGGAGATGAACTAAAACGATGAACTGCAGGCGGGGGGGGAGAAAGATGGTAGTATAACCTTGAGTCCTGAGAGCCAAGACGCAAAGGGAAGTTCTTCATTGACTACTTATTCGGAGAGGGGAAAAGAAAAAAGGGGCGAGGGACCGAGATCTGACATCACGGGAAGGGGGGGTGGAAAAAAAAGGAAGGAAAAAAAGAAAAAGGCAAGCGATGGCGGGAGCTCAAAGGGGGATGCCTTAAAGAAAGGGGGTCGGTCCACAAGGGAGACCAGACATTGTCTACTCCACATTAGGGGAAAGGAAAAAAGAAAGGCTGAAAAGGATGGTGAGGGGGGTCCTCAAAAGGTTTATCTTGGGAAGTCCAGATTTTAAAGAAATCAGAACAGGAGAATTATTCGATATGGGAGCCAGTAGAGTGGAGAAATGGGGGGGGAAAGATAGTCGGGATTCCTATCAGGGAAAAAACACAGGGCTTTTCACAGAGGGTAGAAGGAGGGGTTGCATAGATATCTCGTTAGTAGAGGGAAGGAAAGAAGGGACGGAACACATCCGGGGTAGGAAAAAAAATAATGGGCACTCAATCTTGCCTCGAAAAGGGAAATTGGCGCTGACTTTACCAATAGGAGACACATCGGGCACTCGACAGAGAAAGCCTCAAAAAAAAAAATCACTGTGAAGGATAGTGAAATGATGGAAGAGGAAGGTGGAAAAAAATATAATCCGAAAGACCGGACAGAAAGGGGCGGACATCGACTACACCTACAAGGGGGTGTTCATACACAAAAAGAGAGAGGTGAACACCGGCACTGCTGTTTTGTAGCAGAAACTTGGTAAAAGAGGCGCTGTACCCTAAAGAGAAAGAGTTCGATCTTTCTTAGTGAATTGAAAAAAAAAGAGAAGCGGAGAAGATCTAAACTGCTTCGCAAAAAGGGGAAGCGACCAGGAAAGGAATTCCCGTGGAGAAATCAGGGAATCCAGTCTAGATCCGTCATTTCGTCTATTGGGGAGGAAGAAAATACCCTGAGACAACCTTCTTAAGAGTCCGCATGGGGGAGGAGATCGCAAACGCGATACTAATAACGAAGGTCGAAGAGGGCAAGAGCTCGAGAGGGGTCAAATCCCTGCATATTCGATGAGAGATGGAAGTCTCTATCACGCCAAAGGATTCCTCCAACAGACGACCGTTACACAACGTAAGGGGGGGAGCCGCGTAAGGGGGGAGACCGATCGTCCGTTACTTACCTATGGTAAAAAGGGAAATGAAAAGAGAAAATGGGGGAGGAGAGAAAAACTCTCGGCTTCGAATATGAACATGGGTCAGAGGGGAAAGAAGAGGAACGAACTTTGTGAGCACAGAGTTTCTTATGTTTTGGAAGAAATAAGGAATTACACAACCAAGGTAATTTACTTCACGGAAAAGGGAAAGGACTTGTCACCGGGTGGGGTATGAAAACGGGGGGAAATTGGCCGCACCGTTCTAGAGGTTTTCGAGGATGGGGGGGGAAGAGAAAAGGTGGAGAGTCTGAAGGCATTCCCGGGAGGAGGGGGGGGGAAAAGGGGCTCCAGTTACCGTAAGCTCTACGGAAGAAGGTTGGCACTTCTTCAAAAGGGAACGACCTGGACGGACATTTCTCTATCATAAAACTCGAACTGGGAAGAAGAAGGTGGGTAAAAGCTGATGAACGGGGGGGGGGGTGGGGGGGGGGGGGGGGGGGGGGGGGGGGGGGGGGGGGGGGGGGGGGGGGGGGGGGGGGGGGGGTGGGGGTGGGGGGGGTGGGGCGGAATGTGTCGCAGTCCAAGGAAGTTGGTCACTGCCGTAAAAGGGATAGAGAGAGAAAAACAAGGAGGAAGGAGGAAACTAGAGAGATAAAGGAAGGAAAGGGCGCAGGACGGAGAAAAAGACACCAAGGGGGTCGGAAGAAAAAGAATCAGGAGACTCAGTCCGCGTTGCTCCGGTAAAACAATGTCCTTCAGGGAAAGAAAAACGAAGAATTCCCCTCCTCTTCGTCGAAAGAGGTGGAAAGAAAGGGTCGGGGATCGTCGGTCAAACCACCAGGAGAAGGGGAAGGGCAGAGGGAGAAAAGGAAAAATGATCAGTCACCAAGATTCCGACGAGACGAGAACCTTTGGAGGGGATCAACGTGCC
>Ga0179591_1304062_pt1 | contig 14407 bp, 13 predicted proteins | sample CZOMad2_1_08_16f_FD_182891 | JGI IMG/M metagenome (GOLD analysis project Ga0179591, IMG submission 182891) | Vadose zone soil fungal communities from Angelo Coast Range Reserve, California, USA - CZOMad2_1_08_16fungal (PacBio error correction) | ecosystem: Environmental > Terrestrial > Soil >...
TCTTGGTTTTGGGGGCTTACGGTAGCTTGCAATTTGAACCGACGTCGAACTGCAGAAATAGGAAACAGAGCACGAAGACGAACCCCTAAAGGTTAATTTCGAAGAGCAAGCACGCGACACGGTAGCGGCGTGGGATGCGCGCGGCCGAGAGAGATGCCGCCCGCGAGCAAACGGTCCATTCTCTACCCGCAGGCTCTGGCTGTCCGCAATGAGCTGGAAATAGGTCTCGTATCATATAGGCGGCCGACAATCTAACGGCTTACTCAATGCCCGGGAGAAGAGTTCTCTAGGTAATCGCGAGAAGGGACGCCAAGGATTTGGCGCGAGGAAAGACTTCTGGAAAACTCTGCACAATCCGATCGCGCCCAAACTTCTAAATAACCGATCACGCTGCGTATACCACGGGCTAAGTCAGCAACGCCCTTCTTCAGAGGAAGACATGAGAAAGCTCTGACGACGATAATAAATAAAAAGAGAGGGCCGCCGAACGGCGTTCTCGGATGGACGACTCCTTCTGGGGGGAAAAAAAGCTAAAACATCGAGCGGCATTATCGCAATCTAGCCGAGGGGGAGCGAGTGAAGGTGGATCCTCACATGCCGGGGGAGAACTTGACCGAAAAATACCTCGCCAACGGAGTTTCGTGGGCTAAAGGGGCTGCGGACATGGAAAGGCTGCGACCCGCATTTAATGGCACGTCGGGGGAGAGGAGGAGTGGAGAGGTCCTGAAAAAAAGCCGCTCGAGAACGGTTGGGAAGCAGAGCGCTAGGCAAGACCTCAAGAACTCGGCACGTCACGACCATAAGTCAAATGACAATAAACTACGCTACCAAAAGAGAGAGATCGCTCTGGAAGGCAGGCGCCTCCATCAGCCAGCGACTACTTATTCTGGGTAGGGCGAGAAGCGGAGAGGCGAACGACGAACCATCGATGTTGAAAGTTCTGCGCTTCAAATGCAGGAACATCAAGCAGGAGGGACGCTTCGGATCAAGCCCGACCGTTCGTGGGTTTCGTTCGGGGGCACGAACCTCGAGTCGTTCGCGGCGTCAAAGTAGTAAGGAGAAAAGGGAGGGTCGTGATGGAGATCAGTAGACGGTAACTGCGGAAAAAAGCAACACAACTATTAAAGGGGATCACCTCTGGTCCTCGCGTAAATTTGATTGCCAAAAGGGCTCGTGCCCGCGTTTCGTGCGTAAATCGAACGCGGAGATTCTGACAACCTACGTGCTCAGCCCGAGGTGACCAAGACATACATCAAGGAGAGGACAAACGCACACTACAAGAGTGGAGGCTAGTCGTCAAGTATTCTCTAAAGAGCGCGGACCGCTATTCACGAGAATCTTCTCGTGGCAGAGGAACTCTCAGCGCCTAAAAAAGAGGAAGATTCATCAGGCGCGTGCATTTTCACGGACGAAGCCCCCTGGACAAGACGAAGGTGCCCTAACCCTGACACGACGTTTGGGAGGCGCTACCAAGGAAGGGCAAAAGAGCAGAAGGTCACAAGCGTCTGAGAGATAACTCCTGAAGGAGGAGAAAAAACCCTCTAGAGGAGGAAGCGCAACGATCGCAAGAGCGGGCATTGATGAAAGAACGAAAATGCCGGGTGGGAGAACCAAAGGATCAACAGGCCTCGTTCGCATTCTCTGGGCTAGCGACTGGGGTTGTTCCTCCTTTTGCGGGGTTCGGTCGGGCACACGCGGGTTGTACCCGGCGTTCCGCGAAGACTTGGAAAGTCTATCCGGGCGCGAAGAGGCCTCAGTATCGGAAAGCGAGTTAGGCTGCGAGCGTTGTTAGGGAGGTAGAAAGGCCAAATCGCGAATTCAACGACAGAGAAAACCGAGTTCTGGCGAAGCGAAACCTCGAATCTCATCCGCGCAAGACCAAATAGGAGTCGGGGACCGCGGCGAGCTCAGGATCCCATTTAGAGAACGTGAAAGCGTCGCAAAAACAAAAGGTTAGGGGAAAGGCGCGATTACCGCGCCCCTCCTTCTTTGGAAAAGAAAAAAGCTAATCTATGCCAAACTGAAACCGTACAAGTACCGTGAGATATTCGACGATATGGGCGTCCCAGGCGAGGTCGAGCAGTGCACCAGGTCCTGGATGCCGTGAATCGGACATCGGGCTGACATCTCTTGCAATCGCGCCGGGGGGAAAGGGATCATGGGTTGCCAAAAGGACGCGCGGGGCGTCGAACGTTTGTTTTGATCTTCAAGACTCTCTCAACACGTAGGAGGAGAAAGTCGAGAAACAAAATTCTAAGATACAAGTCGAAGCATCTACGACATGACGTCAGGAAGCGGAAAAGTATTCGCCAGGGGATCTCAGGGAATCCGAGTCGATTCACCCGACTAGGGTGTGAGGAAAGAGCAGAAGATCGCCACTCACGCTCTCAGGGCAGAATGATCTCACAGGTACTCTTGTTCGACAGGGCAGAGGAAGGTTTAAGTTGAGCAAAGAAGGGAATCTGAGCCTGTCATCAGCGTGACGTCAGGATACGAAGAACGGGTACGTCACTAGGACGGCTGTAACTTCACGCGACAGAAGAACTCGAATACAAGAGGATTCGCTGAGCTGCCCTTTAGGTCGCGAAGTCGAAGGAAAGTGTGGACGCAGAACGAGTCTTTTGGGTGATTGGTCCACCGTCCGGAGGAGGAGGGTGCCGTGGGAGAAAGCCCCACCCTCCTCCCGGAAGACAGAGAACGGCTGAGGAGTCGGGAGACAACTCGCGCACGAGATCTCGGCCGGAACAAGGAAGAATATACTGAAGGTCGCCGAGGGAGGCCGAGGAGAAAGGAAACCCCTAAAAAGCGAAGAAATAACCGCCCACTTAAGGTGCGTCCAGGCTCGCGGGAGAGCCCACGCGACTGGATACTAGGAAACCGCCAGCTCTTTGCGATCAGGAGGAGACGAAGCCCCGTCGAAGCGGACAAGATCACGTGGGATTCTCTACTCTAACGGATCTCAAAAAGTTGGGAATGCGGCTCGGAGTACCCTTTCAGGGAGCCGAAAAAAAAAAAATCGTGGCGTGATCGCATCTCGTTTTTGTGAGGGGGGAAACTAAAATGCAGAGCACGAGCCGCAATGACGATGCAGAGGGAACATGATGGGAGGCGCTGCGAGGGAATGACTTGCATATGTGAATCGGCAGGGAAAATGAACTCCTCTCGCTGTCGAGCGACTCGTCTCAGGAAAAGAAACTCTTGGGAAGGTGGTGAGCACCTCCTGAGGGAGTGAAGAACGCAGGCCGAGAAGCGTCCCATAAAGAGGTTGGTCAAATAAATATTCATACTACGGTCTCCTATCGGGCGAACGAGGGCACTATCACTTGAAGGGGGGGAGAAAGGCACATCAGGAAGGGGGAATCTATCGCTCGATGTCCCCTCGGTCTTTGAGGGGCTAGCAGAAGGTCCAGCACGGGAAAGGACCCCGGGGCTTGTAAACTTAAAAGGGGGTTTTGGGGGGGAAGGACGAGCCGACGGGGAGGAAAAGGTCGCCCACTCTCAAAAAGAGATCTCGATTCCGCATGGAAATAAATGATGGGTGGACTTCATGAAGCTCCTAAGAAGGAAAACAGCGATGTTCGTCAAGGACGAAAGAAGTGCGTCCAGCCTGAGGGAAAAGAGTAACCAAAAAAAGAAAAGGAAATAGACGTCGGCTGGAAGGAGGCTAGGGGGAAAGAGGAAATCCAAGTCGGCATGCATGGGGGACGAGGGGGGATTTTTCTTTTCCCAGGAAATTGTTCGGGACTTGGAAAATTTTATCGAGGTGCCAGTGGAGAAAGGCGGGAAGAGGGAGGAAGAACCGGCGATCGGAGGAGGTTGGTCGGCATCTACAAGATCGAGGTGCCCAGCCCTCGGACGCGGGTGCTCGGCCCGTTCACAGGGGAAAAGGACAGGCACCGGGGAAAAAAATAACCCGTGGAGGTGATTGGGGGGCAAGGGTACGACTCCGTCGGTCGAAAGAGGCAGAGAAAAAAGAATCACGATTCCGAAGTGAAAATACGTCTATCCGCGACAACGGTCTGAGGGTGGTAAAAAAAAACGCGTCGAGCGGAAGCTAACTAACGGCCATCTTAAGGGGGGAAATGGGGATCGTAGTTGAACGATCATTATCGCGTTGAGAAGAAAAAAAAAAAGGCTCAGCGGCGACTTCATTCAACGCTAGATAAGCAGAAGAGTAGAAAAGTAAAACGGCGAAGAGAGGTGAGGAAGAGGAAGGCTCCAACTTTTCACGTATAAGGACCAAGGAATGCTTGTCGATCAATATAGGGAAAGAAAAGCCCGAAATGTGCGTGGTCAGGGGGGGGCTGGCTAATCAAAAAAAGGAGGAAGATTTCCGGACGAGGGATTTGACCGCGCTTGAATCGAGCTCGTCATTGGGGGACCGCGGAAGCGACGAGGGGAGGCAGGGGGGGCGTCTCTATGCGATCTCTCGGGAAAAAGGGGGAATCAGGGAAAAAGATCGGCGGACGCGGATGCTAGGGAAAAAGGCGCAGACCGATATCGTTTGAGGGATCTTAATAGGAAAAAGAGAACTGGGGCGGAGTCGGTATAGTACTGGAGTAGGAAGCTGGGGGTCAGGTTAGGGGGGCGGGGGATTTTGACACTCAAGTAAGCTGGAATAGGAAAGAGAACAACCACAACTGTAGGGGAGAGATTTGATCTGGTTGAAGTTATCTTAGTGGAAATTCTCTGTAAAAGTCTCTGAGCGACTTACACAGAAGAAAGCCAGAGGTATCGAGAGCACACCACGATCTATTAGGCAGCTTCGGGAAGGATATCGAGCCTACTCTTAGAAGCGGGAAGGAACGACTAAGGGAAGGGAGTCGGGGAAGGCTAGGAAAATCACTATGGTTCTCACCTGGTATCTAAAATATCTGGGGGGGGGTCACAAAGGAGGGGGAACACTCCCTTACCTGAAAACGATCCTACTAAACAGGGGCCCAAGGGGCAGGACGCGACGTAGAGTAGCTCGACGGTCCAAGGAATTTTCTTCTGGAAAACTTAGAGACGCCTCGGATTCGAACAAGAGTCAGACGACCGCGGCATCTGATGATAAAAAGGTGACACAAAAACATATAAAAGTCAGGCAAAGACTTCGTTCTTTCTAAACAAATTGCTCAAAAAGAAGGAGCTCTTATACTAGAAAAGAGTCGAAGTTCCTCATAGAATCGAGGGATGTCGAGATAGGCACTCGAACAACATGGGGATCCTCCAAAAAAAAACGTAGAGGCTCGCGTAGGGGGAAAAGTAGCAAAAAAAAGTGTCTCGGAGGAGACTTATAGGCAATCCATGGAGAAAAGGGGATCCCGCGGGGGAAAAAGACAAGAACGCCAACGGGAGGGGGTTGGGACGGGTCGGGTCGGCATGGTTACGGCTGCGACCCGATTGAACAAAGAATGGTAGACGTCGGCTTGTCAAGGGAAACCGTCGAACGCCTGGGTGGCCAGAGAGAAAGATCTGACACGCGTCGAACCAGGGGGCAAGTCCCGACAATCAAACTCGAGGGCCAATAAAGAAGAACTCAATTCAAAAGAGAGTCGCGCGGAGGAGGAATCGAGACGAACTGGAGAGTCAGATGAAGGGGACGACCGTAGTTTGCGATCTCAGCTTCGAAGAAGGACGCCCAACGGTCTTCGAACGAGGGGGGGAAAAAGTAGCTCTGAAGGGAGGGAGAACACTCGGATCGTCAGCTATAAGCGGAGAAGAGAAGAGAGCCGTGACGTTGTGGCGAACTGCGGAAACCTCTAGCAAGGAAAAATTTCGCGAAGAAACCAGTGGATAAGGGCACAGCGACGGGAATGAGGAGAAGATACACGAATCGCTAGGACTAACAACTGACATCTATCGAGGAAACTAAAGGAAAAAAAGAGGATTGCGGGGAAAAAGGCAATCTCGTGCCCTATTTGGTCGTACGAACGCAGTCGATTCTGGGAACACCATAGCATGCGCGATCCCCAGAAGACAACAACACCGGGTGACCGGGTAATAAAAGAACTTGTCGAAAAAAGCACACCTACCAATTGACGTAAACAAAGGGACTCAGCTGACAGGAATGCAGCGGCGAGAGGGGAGGGAAGAGGAGATGACTCTTCGAAGGTCAAGGGAAAGACGCAGCCCCCGATGGGACCCGTATCAGCATCGAGGCAGGTACATGGAACGGCACCAATCTCTAAGGGGTGAAAAAAAAAACGACGTGGGAGGGGATTACCATTAAAGGGGAGAAGGCCAGATCCAATAGGGAAGCAAATGCGAGGAGTGGAGAAGATAAATCGAATTCTCCTTTTGGGCGATTCACAAACCTGGAGAGAGTATGGCCCGACATCTCAAAGATGGTATTGGGGCGTAATGATCTATTCAGTTGAGCTCCCCCCTATCCTTAGCACCGGCGAAACGGAGGGGATAAGTTCGCGGAGAGAAATGGACTGGTGAACTGGTCGGGAGGGAAGTAATTAGATAACTGCTTCTTCTAAGAGAAGAACGAGGTAATGGATGCCAGGAGTTCCTCTCTTTGTCTAGAAGAGCTAGGGATCATAAGCGCTGAGCACCGTCTCTGATTAAGGGAAAGTCGACTGGGTGAGGGGAGCCAAACGCGAGAGCGAAGAAGGGGACCGGTTCATGACGAAGGGAACATCCCACCTAATTTCCTCACTCCGAAAAAAAAAAAACTATCGCAAGGAAAAGGGGGGAGGCGAAAGCGATTCAATCAGGAGGAGCGTGCGAGTCTTCGTCTAAGGAGGGGACTTCTGGGTTATTCTAAAAAGCTCGGCAAAAGCAGGCCTAAGGAATCCCAGATGAGGAGGGAGCTGCAACCGCAGAAACGCGCTTCCTGACATCGAAAGGGAAGGGAGATCCGCGCAGACCGAAGATACACGTGCGAATAATGATCTTTCTCAAAAGCTTCGATGAAGAGAGACGACCGAAGGGTGACCTCCCCCCTTATTCAAAGGGAAGACGCCATCGGAAATTCCAGAGTATCATCATCTTCGCCGCGCCAAGGGGGGGAAGAAAAGGACTTCGCAAGCTTCACGCGCGGGACGGTTTTTTGGAGGAGGAGAGCGAGACAACAGAACAAAGTGGAAGGGGAATAAAGGAAAACCCAAAGAAGTTCTACCCGCTCTGAAGCAGGGTAAAAGAGTCCTGTTCGCAGGGGAAAAGATGTTCGAGATTGAATCCGATAGAAGAATAGAAGGGGGGGGGGACCGCGCGTCGCGAAGCACATACGACAGGGAGACATCTCGAGAAGCTCGCTCTCTGTCATACCTTAACCTCGCTAAAGGTCGGTTTGGAGGTTAAATAAAAGAAGATACAGGGAGAACGAGGGCACCAGCAGTGCTCAAAGAAAAGTTTCTGGTCGACTGAAAGAAGGGGGGGGGCAGTAACGAAAAGACCGAAAGGCTCGACTAGTGGGATCAGATGAGTCACTGCAGGAGGGAGCAGCGAAGGGGGGCGGCGTGGAAAAACTTCGGGGACGATTGCTTCCTACGGTTCTCGCGAAATGCTGTGTGACTTGCGAACCCAAAAACGAAGACTTGGGGAATTACGCGACTGGAGGGGACGGAGGAGGCAAATCGAGATAAAGAGAGGAATCTCAAATAACTCTCTAGGAATGGCATACGTACCGAGGGTGATAACTTCGTCGAGGGGGAGAGGTCCTAGAAGGAAAGAAAAAAGCTCACAGAGCTAGAGCCGCGGCCAGACGCGAACGGGAACTGGGGGAGAAGCAGGGCTCCAATAAGGAGATCGGGTTTAGCCCAACCGACAAGACTCGTTAAAGAGGTCTTCGCCTATTATAAAAAAGGAGGGGATCCTCGTTCACGAAAGAACGGGGGGGTCAGGAAAAAATCACGAACACGGGCCTCTCGGCCGATTTGAGCTCCTGGCGAATGCCTTGGGGAAAAAAGAAACCAGTCGTGAGGGGGGATCGGGCAAAGAAAGGGCTGTGTCGAAGAGGGCAACTTGCGGAGGACAGAGCAAGAAGATTCTCAGCGGGAATTCCAGAAAAGGAACTGCTGCCCCTGGAAAAGGATAGACGTGAAAAGAGGAAAACGATAGCGCGAGAAATCAATGAAAGGCGCTCCTGTAAAATAGGGAAAAGACACTCTGGGGATGGGGGGGCGTGCTGCCCGGCCCATCTGCGGGAGATGCAGGAAAAAAGGGTCTCCTGCTAGGGCAGAAAGGGGTTAGAATAGGGAAGAGGGCTAAGAACGAGAGCACGCGATTGGCTTTTTCAACATCAAAAGGGGGAGGAGGCTGGCCTCGATGTGACTCTAAGATTTGCGTGGCGTGTTGAAGAAAAGATTAAGGTGCTCAACAGAAACTCAAGGAGAAATGAACTTGAGGAAGAAAAACGTGGTTGTGGGGGGGGACGGGCCGCGGAAATTCGTGCTCGCGGTAAAGGGGGGTTCCCACGAACTCAGAGAGGGGAGGAGAGTCTATCTCGCGATCGAAGAGCCGAAAGGGGGCTGCAGGACAGGGAAATAGCATCTGAAACTAAACGTTTTCAGTCCGACCGACCGGATTAAAAAGAGGAAAGAACGATAAAACCCTTCCTTTCTCTGACAACGGATCTGCGGGACTTCCTGAGCAGGGGAACGAAAAACCGAAGGGAGGGTCGGAGGGGTTTCAAAAGGAAGGGGTTCAGAGAAGGGGAGGGGACCCGGATGTTAAGAGGTGCAGGCGAAGAACGCTCGGGCGGAGAAAGCGTCGGAAGGAAAGCTGTAAAAACGCGAATTAGACGCCAGTAAAAAGAGAACTCTTCTCACCGAGACACATCTGACACGCGCTGGAATAACATACCTAAGGGCACAACCGGACGCTCAAGGGAGGGGGTTGTCGGGGGGAAGACGACTAGGGACGGCCATGTCAACGGGGTGAAGTATAAGAAAGCGAAGCAGTCTTGCGAGTTCCCATGGGAAGAAATCCGCTAACGTTTGCAGGTAGGGTGAAGCCACAACTCTGCGAAACCTAGCGAGTCAATACTAAAAAAGAAAAAAGGAAGGGGTCTTAGAGGCTAGATAAGAGGGGGAACGGAAAGAGAAAGGAGATTAAAAATCCAAATGGTCAAAAAAAAGAAAGCGACTCTTGAAACTTACTGCATCTCTTGGATAGAAAAAGGAAGGACTATCGGAGAGGGCGCGCTCCTAGTGTATAATGGAGGAGACTATTTTCCCCCCAAAAAAGAGGGACACTTACCTTGGGCTTTTCTGAGTAGGAGAGAGGAGAAGCAGAGCGTGCACCATTTAACGTTGTTTCTTTTAGAGCGGCGGCGATGGAAAACTGGGAGAAGGAAGGGAGTGAGCCAAAAGTCTGGAACTCTGAACTGGAGCTCGACTATTTCTCTGGAAGCGGGGGCATTTGGAGGAAGATAGATGCATGCAGGAACGCATTCTGACCTGAAGAACGGGCCTTCTCGCGAGAAGGTGAAAGTAGAGAGGGGGGCTATCTAAGCAGGGGAGAAGTTCGGGAAGTTGGGCGTGAATAGGCTGCTCAGGAAGAGGGGGGGAAGCAGTCGACGAAGGGACCGTCACTTTGATCGGCCCAAGAATCAAGGAGAAGGGAAAAACCCAAAATAAAAGAAGAGGGAATTGATCCTGGTGGAGTACGGAGTTCCCGGGAAAGTACCGACGAGTGAATCGTCGCTCATCGAGACGACTACGAACCTAAAAGAGACATGATTCAGAGAGCCGAAAATTCGGGAGGAGTGCACTTAAATGCTCTTTTTCAGATGAGAGGGGCTCTCCTAGAAGTCGACGCTCGAAAGAGAGCTGAAAGAGAACATCGCGGGGAGAGACCGATCACGGGGGGAAGAAAGAAAACTCAGTTCGTAAATAGATGAGCTAAAGACGCGCGCACAATTACTGTCTGAGAATGGGGGGGATGGGAAAGAAAAAACGTTACCAAGGCCACGCGCGGGGCCTTCGAGATCGCAGCTCGAAACTGACAAGGAAGGGGCATCGTGACAAAGTGAGGGGGTCCCTCGTTGCAAAAGCAAGAGCCTATTAGCCGGAAACTCTCGCCTATTATAAGAGGATCGCAATGGAATTACTTGGCAGGGACTCCAAAAGAGGTTGCTCATTAAGAACTCAGAAACATACAGGGAAGAAAAGGAATAGACGAGAATACCTCTAATTGGTCGCGGATCGTCAGAGATCTCGTTGTGGAAGAGGGAAGATGCACCTAACCTGGCGGAAATTCAATCGAGCCTTGAGCGAGATAAAGGACTCAGAGGGAGCGACTCTATACCATTAAAGGGTTACGGGAGGGAGGAAACATACACAAAGTACCAGCGCTTTTTGGACTAGGGGGAAGTGCTTCATTGCAAGGAGGAGACAAAACGAATATGGTTATCAAACAGCGGGAGTGGCGAAGGGCACTGGGAAATGTTCTAGGGGAAGAAACGACATCCTATCTAAGCCAGTTTGGTGGGGGGAAAAACTATTTCTCGGGTTACTCACTTCACCTAGAAGTCAGGAGGGGAAAGAAAGAAAGAAAATGTTTCTACTAACATGACTCTCGATAGAACGGCGACTGATTTCGAGACTCCTCCAGGACACTGGGAAAAAAGGATACTTACCGCGCTTGAAAGAGGCTTACAGGAGAAGTGCTCGTACGGACGAAAAGAGGGGGGGAGCGGAACGGGACCATGGAGGCAAGGAATCGTATTAGCAGGGAGGAGAAGAGGAGTAAGACTGGGGATCTTTTAAAGGACCGTTAGACCTATAAAAAACCGGGGAGTCTACTGAAACACACGGAAGACGCTCCGGGGGAGTGTGGGTAAAGCACACTTACTGCTATAGACACACTCACACTCGAGTAATCTGGGGAAAGAAGAGCTCGTCCTCTACTAGGGTTGAGGGAGAAAAAGCAAGTTTCTAAAATTGGCCCGCGGGGCCAGTCGGAAATCTAGTTCTCGGGAGTTTAACAACACTGTCGAGGCGCATCCCCGAGTCCCTGTGGAGAGAGGAACCGATTGTAGAGAGATACACGCAAAAAAGAGGGGGAACGCAGAAGAAATTGAGAGAGAGATCCTGATACATCCGCTCTAGGGGACACGATCGTCCTATGCAGAGGTCAGGAGCGGAAGGGAAGACAAATTTGAAGGAAGAGAGAAAATCATCATCGCTAAAAAAGAATGTGAAGGCGGAACGACGTCAGGTTTTCCCGGGAAATACACGACGTGTCGTCGGCAACAATGTAAACAAAGAAAGGACGGCATAAGAGGAAGCCAAGGACCAGGCGGGGCGAGTCGAGATCGATAAAACCGGAGAGAGTGGGGACAGACACTCGAGAAGGGTAAGAGCACGGCTCCAAAGCAAAGGAGGGGGGAAATTGGGATCACATCCCCGAGATAAGGGAGAGCGGCATCCAAAAGGAATTACGTGCAAAAAGGCTTTCTCAAGGGGACCTTCAGAGAGAGCTGGACTGCTGTTTGGAAGAAGGGTTCTCAGTTCTTCGGAAAGAGGAAGGATCTGCGGCCACGAGGGAAAAAGGTCCAGGGAAAAGGGAAGGGGAGACGAGCAGTGCAGAACGTGCCTAGGGCTGAGCGCTCATAATCCATAGCGTCATTAATTGCTTTGTTGAGGGGGAGGGAAAAACCAGCAGAGGAGACCGTGACCGTCGAGAAAAAGAGAGAGAAAAAAAGGAAGTTCTGCGCCGCCCGACGAGATCTCTACCAGAAAAAGAGAGATAGTTGGGTGGACCTTAAGAAAAGGAGGGGATCGCTCGTCGCGAAGGGAGGAACATTGGTTGACGACTGAGGATGACCGCATGAGAGTATATAAAGAACCGCCGAACGCGCGATGACGCGACCACTTTCTCAATCGAAACGTCAGGAAATCCTTTCTACCAAGAGGAGAAAGGCCGTCGGAGAAACTTGCGTCCCTCAGGGGAGTCGCGATAGAGGGAAAGCGGAAATTAGAGTATGCCAAGGGAAGAATGGGGCACGATCGGACAGAAGCTTCCGCTCCCGATGTGACTCGATTTCCCCTGAAAAAAAAAATTCAACGGGGGGGGGGGTGAGTAAGCTAATACTTCTCACAACAAAAAGTAAGATGATAGGAAAAAAAGAAGCGAACAAAAGAACCAAGGGCAGCAAAAAAGGTGCTTTACGACATGAGATCACGACGATGTCTCGGGAGGTACGAAAAGGGACTGAACGGCAGACTTAGAGGGGGGACGGCACGCGTAGCAGATCGCGAGAAACGAAACAGGGGGGGAAAAGAAGAGAATTCTCCACGACAGACTCTGGTAGGAATGAATCGAGCGGGTCTAGAGAAAGCTTGGAGGCGGTCATCGCATTCCTAGAGGGAGAGAACGACACGTGAAAAAAGTACGACTCCAAGGGTAAAGTCGACTGAAGGACTAAAGAAGACGACCCTCTCCTAGGCGCTATGGATTCTGAGAGACTTAGACTACGGGCAGCGGGGGAAAAAAGCTTCTTTGGAACGATTGGGGGGACCAGGACCGGAAGTCTTCGCATCTAAACAACCTCGAAAGTCAAGGAAGAGAAAATGGATGAGAACTAGAGTGGAGAGAAAGAGAGACTGAACAGAGATCGCAAGGCCGATCGGAACGGAAGGGCCAAGCCGCTCATTCAAAGATCGTCGGAAGAATAAAAGTACATCCCTATAACAGCAGAACAGGGAGGGGAAAAAAGAAAAATCCACGAGGGGGAGACGGGTGTGACGTACTGAACGGGGGGGGGGGGGGACTCAAAACGAGGAGAATTCTTGGGGGAGACAGCCAACCACCAGATATGAGAGACTTTTCCGGAGAACCCGAATTTCAGGAATCACGACTTCACGAAAATGGAAACTAGGAAGCGACGGAACTGGTGACGGCTGCCACAAAGGTAACGCATTGGTAGTCGAAACCGTCTTGTCGGATGAGAGGAAATTGGGTCGAGAGGAGACCGGGCCAGGGCACATGAGGAAAAAAAAGGAGATAATCATGCGGGAGTGGAGAAAAGAAAGTGAAAAATTCTCACGAGGAGAGATGAAAATCGAGGACAAAAACATCCCGGAAGGGTAGAGCAGAATAAGGCGACGATCTGTATGGGGGTTGGTGCGTGGGGCCAGGAAAAAGACGTCGTGTCGATTAACAATCACCTAAGTCTCCGGCTCGGGGGAAGAATGAGAAAGAAGTGCGGAGAATCGGAGAGAGGGACAAAACCGGAACTTTTCGCACTCAAGAAGAGAGGATTGCCCGAGGTTCTATGGAGCGGGTCGGGGAGTGGGAGAACAAGGGGGAAGGTGAAAAGGCTGAACATCACGAAAGCTTAAACTGAGAACCACTGGGGGGAGTCGAGAAATATCGGCTCGCGGGTCACCGATCCAAAAGGAAAAAGAAAGAAGAGATCGATCTCGAAATCAGCAGCGATCGACGAGCCGAGAAGGGTTTTGAGACTTCATGAAGCGTCAGCAAACGCGGGACAAGTCTCGCCTGAACCTGCTGGAAAGATTCGAAGCGCGCGATGGATCCTGGGGGAACGCTCGCATTGGAGGGGAGGTCCTCAGCAAAGCCGAGCGAATAATAGAGCTTCTTGTCAAGGAATGGGGAAAGGGGACCCGAAGGGGGAAGGTATGGGGGTGGAGAGAAGGCGTCATACGAGCAACGAAGTCACCAAAGGTCTATCGGCTGGAGGCGCAAGTTGCACTACACGCCATCATGCTAAACTTGATCCAAAGAAGAGCGCTGTCGCAATAAGAAACTGCGAAAGGAAACAACAACCTACCGAAAAAGGGGGGAAGGGAGTGTGGACGGAAAAAGAGACGAATCTGTCAAATTTTCTGGAAGACTAGAATGAGAAGCGATCGTCAAAATCGCTCAGTTCCGAAACGAGATAGGGGCACGTTCTTGAGGTGGGGTACTCAAAGCGGCGCAAGAAAAATAAAAAAGTTGGGATGATGAACGAGGAGCAGACTTTGAAGGAAACGGTCCCTAAAGTCGGAGTCGAGCCAAGAGTGGGTTAGGAAACGACCAGCGACCTGAGCGTATCAAGACGTATAACGGGAGGGGAGATCAATGTGCTCAAGCAAGGAAAAGGTTCCAAGTGGAAAAAGGCAGAAGGAAGGGTCGTTTGGGGAGCGCTAGAAAAAGGGGTTGCCCCCTTGGCACTTTTGGGCTGCAGACACCGTCTACGATGTTACCGGGCAAGGAAGGGGACCGCAGGCGCGTCTGAGTGGCTCTTAGTACTCTCCAGCGTAGGGCGGGATTCGCAGGTATCAGAGGTGAGAGTATATGCTACACAGAGGGAATGAGAGAGGGGGAACGGCTCCCTAGAGAAATTGACCAGTTTGGGACTTTTTTAGAGAAGGGCATCACAAAGGAGATTCGTGCGGGTCGGTCCTCTAGATGCAAATTTGGGAGGTCACAAACTGAGGGGGACGTTCACTTCAATTTGGAGAGA
>Ga0179591_1289753_pt1 | contig 14406 bp, 18 predicted proteins | sample CZOMad2_1_08_16f_FD_182891 | JGI IMG/M metagenome (GOLD analysis project Ga0179591, IMG submission 182891) | Vadose zone soil fungal communities from Angelo Coast Range Reserve, California, USA - CZOMad2_1_08_16fungal (PacBio error correction) | ecosystem: Environmental > Terrestrial > Soil >...
AGGGAGGGGGACATTCATTGGTTCATATCAGGGGGCCTCTGTGATAGGGAGGGTGTGGGAGAGGAAAGGCGGGACATATCGTGCAGCGGAATGAAGCAATGGAACAAAGATGGGGGAATATAGGAGGAGTCAAACTTTCTTTGAAGAAGTTTTTTCACGGGGGAACGGAAGAAAATCAAAAAAAGTGTTGAAGTATTGCCAAGATTAGATCAACATAGCAGGCCGAGCAGTAGGAATACAATCAGAGGGTAGTTAGGGAAAGTCAGCACTTTAACAGGTCAACCGGAAAAAAAAACAGATTGAATTCGAAACTGCCGATCGATCGGATCTTACAATTAAAGGGGGGGAGTCTGGGACGCGAAAACGGGGGTAGGGGGGGGAGTAACGAAACCGTTTCCAAGCAGGTGTTTGAACAAAAGTGGGCAGAACCCAGTCGCGCAACCTGCACCCTTTCCGGTGTAATGCGAGTAAAAAGGGACAGAAGGGTACGCCAGATCAGATAACAGGATTTTTGAGGAATTACACTACGTATTCATAAAAGGGGGGAAAGATGGCGGGGAATCCCCGGGATGAAAAAGAAGACAGAATATCGCAGACGGACGAGTCATCTGGCGGCGGGAATTAACAGACGGGGGAAACTCGGCAAGGGGAGTATGAAAATTCACGACTTACGGGGGTTTTTCTCAGAAAGAAACGCTCGGCCGACGCAGCAACTCAGGTGGATGACCAGGGGCTTTGGTGGAAGACCGGGGGAAAAAAAATTCAGGGGGGGGGGGGGCGGATCGGAATCAAGGAACATCATGAAAGGGGGTCCAACGACTTATCCAAAAGAGTTGGGGAGAAGGCTAAGGTGCAACCGAAAAATGACGTGCAACTGAATGGATGACTTTAAAGATTAAGAATATGATTGGAGAGAAGTTATTTTTACCTGGGGTATTGTCGGCACTGAATAAGGTAGGGGAGGGGAAAGACACGGATTTCACATCGGAATGGACGGAGGCTATTGGAGCTGCGGGAGGAAAGGGGAGAGGGGGGTATCCGTCATCTCAATCTTCGCAAGAGGGGGTCCCATCTAATCTCGGAAAAAGAGACTAAATAAATGGAGTAATTTACATGGTTGCGAAAAAAAACGAGGTATTTCTCCCGCCGGGGAAGATATTAAAGAAGTCAAGACTAATAGGAAAAAACGGGGGAAAAGGAAGGTTTTCTTCAAGGGTCTCCAGTGTCTCTGTGGAAAAGAAGCTTAGCAAGCAGACGCGTAAGAAACTGAATCGAAGAAAGATTCTGTCGGAGACCGTCGCGAGACGAGAAATAGAATGAAAGGAAATTGGTCGTGGGGGGATCAAAGGGGAAAATCAAAGGATTAAATGGAAGTGGAGGTCACGTACTTCCCGGGCCGACGTTTCACGGTCAGTTGGGGGGGGGGGCGGTTTCAAGGAGAAATCAGACGAAGTTTCTCCACTAGGATGAAAGCAAGCGGATGTCGAAAGAGAGAAGAGCAGGGAAATTCTGTCCTACTATTGGGGACATTTTTGAAGGTTTCTTCCATGTTAAAAATCAAGGAAACGGAAAATTGAATATCCCTAAGAGAACAGGAGCCTTGTTAAAGTACTCTGCGAAGCTCCTCATTTTGAAACTCCCACACACACGGAGATGTGCCAATAGTGCGCTTTAGGGGCATCTCAGGTGCAGGTCAGTGAAAATAAGGAACGAGAGAAAAAAAAAGTTTCCTACCTCTGTCAATACATTTGGAAACAGGGTGGGGAAGGGCAATCCCATCCCACTAAGAGCACTTTTGTACGACTCGAGTTCCTCAGGAGTGAAGGGGGGGAAATGAACGGCGATGGTATTAGAACAAACTCGGGTTTAAGGGGAAAAGTTCAGAAAAGGGGTGAGGTTTATAGGTTGAGTAGATCAAGCACAGCCCGCCTGCCGGCGGGGTTTACCTAGAAAGGAAAAAAAACCAAAAAAGAAGAAATGACAGTTCCCTCTTCGATGAAAAAGCATGGAGAATTAGAGAAGCGGGGAGGAGGGAGGGCGGCGTGCACGGTACTTTCAGGGTACAGAGTCGAAAGAAGCTGCTAAGCGAGGAGAAGAGACATCCTTACGGGGAAACAAGGGCTAGGACGCATACATAGCACATTTTCTAAAGAACGCGAATCGGAGTCTTGGAAAGCTTCTTAACTGATGGCACATTGTTTTAGGCAGCAAACATGGAAGTTCAGTTCATTGGTTTTCGTGAATAATTGCAGGAGTGGAAGAAACGAGCGTTGGAGAGAAAGCGGTACCGATTGAGGTAAGTTCCGGAAATGTTTCCAGAGGGGAGGTCCATTATGGTCTAGCATTAATGTGATCAACTCTGGGAAAAAGAACAAAAAGGGGAGGAAAAAAGGAGTTCCGTTATGGAAGACTGCGGAATTCATCTTTGAAGATCCGGTAAGGAGGTCACTGAGAGAAATTACCCTGGGACGTTTAGGAAAAATGATGAATAGACATGAAGAGGGTTCGTGGAGATAGAAAGCTTGATGTTCGAGGGGTGAAGACGATATCCTTCTAACGGAAAAGTGAAGCTGAGACCCTGCACCTTTCAGTCAGAATAGAGACATGAATTGAGGAATCCGTGGATTTGTGGTTCACTTAGTAAAGAACGCCTGAATTGTGAGGATACCTGATGATGAGAGAAAAACAAACAAAAAGGAGGAAAAAGAAGAGAGAGGCTAAGTTCAACAAGAACAGTTCGGGGCATGCAAGAAAGTGGCAAACAAATACCAATTTCTCGCCATTCCCGCTCGCTCGATACCGGACCCTGTGAAAGTCAGGAGAAGAAAGAAGAACGGTTGACGAAGATGAGGAGCAGGTCAAACTCTACAAGAATGCAAGAAATCAAAAACTCCAAGAATATTGACCCAACTTGGCCCCCGCACCTCGTTCTTGAAGATACAAAAACTTGGCCCCGTAAAGTAAGTCACTCCAGTACCGTGGTGGAACTTAACAAGAAGGTGGGGGAGCCGACGAAGAAAACAGTTCTCCGAAAGAAAGGCCTTAGCTACATGATTACAATCACTAGGAAAATTTCCACCAGGGTGTCAGGACTACATAACTTTTTCTACGGGGCGAACTGGTCTACAACGAGGGCATTAAAGTAGGGGAGAGGAGACCGTAGAAGAAAAAGTCAGTAATCATTCCAGGATGAAACAAAATGTGAGAGTAGCGGAAGAACGGCAAGAAGCCTCTCGCAGGTACTGGCCGCCTTGGGCACAATGCTGCACCATATCGCGAGAGGATTCAGGACATCGGAGGTGACTCCTGTACCCTTAAAAGGGACGATTCCAAGAGGTCGCGCCAGCAGAATGAAGAGGAAGGGGGGGGGAAGCAAAAGCGATAGCCGCGTGGCCCTGCACGTAAGTAATCAGGCTAAAAGACCGAAAGAAACTTACGGGAGGGGGAGAGACTTTCAACCCACTAAAAAGGTCCGAAGTAGAGGTTATGAATAACACCACGCAGTTGTGACGAAGAGCAAATATCCCGTGCTTTGTCACCCATTCGGAATCGAGGCTTAAACAAATGATTATGAGGGTTTGAAGTGAAAGGAAGCGCTGGGTCACCGTCAGAAGTTCAAAGGTCCTTCAAGGGGGGGTCTCGGCTACGGAGGAACAACGCAAGAAAAGCGGAACGCCAGGAATCTAAAATGGCACGAGAGGGGTGGGGGAAATCTTAGGGAAAAAGGCAGTCTCGCAGTACTTAAAAGGCAACCTGGTTTTGTATGGCAGAGGGACGTATTCAGTCCCGCCATTGGGGGGAATATAAAAAGGACGCACGGCACAAGTTTGTCAGAAAAGATTGGAAAGGAAGGTCAAGATTCTCAGAGTGTATGCCCCGAAAAGCGGTGGCGGCGCCCCGAGCTTGTGGGGCGCACACGGCGAAGGAATTGCCGAAAGAAAATGAACAAGGCAAAGAGGAAAATCCGGCCCGGAGTTAAAAAGAAGAATTGAATTGGAAGTAAGGAATCGTGCAAAAAAAAATACCGGTCATAAGGAGTGGGATCAAGCGAAGGAAGGACGAAAAGATGACTGGATGCCGATTCAACAAGGGAAAAACGTGGGGAGAGAAGAAGCGAGGGTTTGTCTCAGATGGAAGAAGCAGAGGACACGGACAAAAAACAATGGCGGCGGAACTTGGACGTATGCATCGAAGTTATAACAAACGAGAGGAAGAAAATCCCGACGCGGGGAAAAAGGGAAACATGAAAAGGTCACGAACGATTTCGGGAAAGGAGAAGATCAGTTTGGACTCATCGGGAGAGCCTAGAAACGAAGAAAAGGACCTACCTGCCGAGAAAATCTGGAAAATCCAAGATGGCCCAGATGGGAATGGTCGGCCATGACAGAAAAAGGAAAGGGGTAAAGAAACTACCAGGTCCAAGAAGGGCATATCAAGATAGAAAAGCCCATAAGGAAAAGGTTACCTATTCCACAGATTGAAGTGTGAGTGTGATGTTGGCCCCTACGAAGCGCCACCAAGAAAATCAAAAAGGTTAGCTCCGTCAACGGGAAAGAAAGAAAAAGGTGGACTTATTAAGATGATGCCCACCATATAGACCCATCCACCCCGAAAGAAGCTGGTAGACGCCCTTGTCGGTTGGACAGGTCGGCGATGAGGTGCAGCACAAAAAGAGTAAGGTAGTGAAAGAAGGGGGAAGGGACATGGACAAAGCTGGGATCTGCTCCACAGCATCAGGACTAAGGACTTATAGAATCCGACTTGGATTGAAAGCAATGATTCCGGAATCTTCCGATGCCAGGCGTAAAAAAAAATAAATTGAAGACTGATAAGAAAGGGAAAGACAGGTGTCCTCTGTAGTCAAGCACGCCATCCACCCGGGGTGGACATGCGAGATGGGTCTGCCAATGGGGGGTTTGGGCGTTTACTTTTGGAAACGAAAAGGGACAAAAACACGGTAGAGGGGGCACCAGAATAACGGAAGGGTACCTTAATAGATATCCAATGACCTTCACCGGCAGTAAGAAGGTTGGTGTTGTTCAAAGGAAAATTGTTTTCCAGTTCTGATTCACGACCACACGGTTATTAGGAAAAAGATGTAAGGAAGGGGGAAGCTCGCTAAAGGAGGCTATAGGGGTCCAAATGAGCGTTACTTCGCCCGACGCCAACGCGGTATTCCGGGGCCCAGACGGCCGCCTACCAAGAACACCGGGGTGGTTAAAAGGGTTAATGAATGCCCTTATTAACAAATATTTGAGGACAAAACAGTTCCGGCTCCCACAGAGGAAACAAAGCTACAAACGCAGGGAAACATCTGAAGGGAAGAATATCTCACAACAACGGAGGAGAGGAAGAGATTCTCGGTCAGGAGCTGAACATCTGGAGCTTATGGAAAAGGGCAAGGTGGAAGGAGGAGGGGGGGGGGGGGGGGGATCTGGGAATTTCTCACAGAAAGAGGGTTCAAAAAGTACATGCATGGGAACCACGCTGTGTTAAGAAGGAGGCGGAAGCGGCCGTCCAGGCAAGCGCGTGGGGGCTTTGGCGGAGTAAGGGGAAAATTCCAGAAGAGGGCGATAGATCAAAAGAAGGAGCATCGCTTCGGTTAATACAGGCAGCAGGTGGCGTCGGGGCAGAACTGGAAAGCAAATGTCAGGACACCAAAAGAGTTTGATAGTGGAAAGAAAGGTCCGGGGAATAGTGAATCGAGAGGACATCTACAAGGAAAGTTTATCTGTCGCGAAAGGGGGAGGGAGCTAAAGACGTGGCCAAGAAGAGGGTTGGAACGACAACCACCCCATTGGCCGAACCAGACATCAAAAAAAAAAAAATTCCTTTACGGGGGGGGGGGGGGAGAGGCAGGTGGGGAAAAGCTCAAGTTCAGGTGTTCCGGGCCAAAGGAGTACATTATTTGTCGCAAAAAGACGGTCAGGGAGAGGCGCGAACACCTGGCTGCAAAGACAGAAAAAGGGATTCTAGCAAGGGAAGAGATTCTTCTTTGCTGGAAAGGGTGAAAAACAGGGTTCTCTAACGTCACCGGGGAGGAGAACCGGCGACAAGAAATTTTTGTGTACAAGCAATCGGACAAACCGGCAAAAAGAAGAAGGGCCATGAAGTCTTTGGGAAAAGAGGTTGGATCTCTGGGCGAAATACGGACTCAAACAAATGCTGGTGTCGTTCAGGTAGCGAAACCTTGTAAGATTGGGGGTGCGAATGGGGGGACCACAGAAAAATTAAGGGCAAAAGCAGTATGGGGTTGGCATCGGAAAAAGATTGGAAATCATTATGCGAGGTAGGGGAGATTAGTTTGTCCTGTTGGTAAGAAATTAGAAGAGAATGTTTCGTCATGAAGAGAATTAAAAGGGAAAAAAACGGAGGGAGGATTTTATCCTCAGGGACTTTAGGAAGGGGGACTACTGGGATCCCGGCGAGCAAAGCGAGAAGGGATTCCCAGAGAAAGTCAAGCGAGGAACGAATAAATTTAGTGAACGTTTAAATGAGTGGGAAAAAAAAACAGACAAAAAGGGGGGATACCCTAAGTTGGTTATTGGCAGGGGAAGAAGGCAAATTCAAAGACTAATGAACCGCCCCATGAAGGTGGTCTGATTGGTCAGGGACGCTGATACAGGAAGAGAAAAAAAAAACAGCGCGAGAAGCAGGAAGAGAAAAGAAAGAGGGGGGTGGTCAGCGGAGTTCAAAGGAGGGCAGTAGCATCTTAAAAATATTAAAGGAAGGCGTTTTTTAGGGGGTGAAGTATCCAAAGATAAAAAATGAATGTCGGATGGGGAACGTTATTCCGCCCGTAAGTCACGGGAAATGGAAGGGCGAAAAAAGAATCAAAATCAATCGACTTTTAAAACGGCTGAGGGCTCAGCACGCGGAGACGGAGCGAGACGAAGCAGAAATTACGGGCACGAGTCTAAAGACTTTGGTACTTTGTGGGGAGGTCAACACCTGGTTTAAAGAAATCTGTAACACCTGGGGACTGGGTCCGTACCTCGATAAAAAAAAAAGGGAGCCTTTTTGAGGTACGCTGGAGGGAAGGAGAAGATCCGGATTTAAAAAACACGAGCTTGCCTTCCTCAAAACGTGGTCGCTTCTTGGAGGGGAAATGCAGGGCCGGGGGAAAAGGGGGAACAAGCCGGGTAAGGGGTGCGAAAAGGGGAAGAAAATCTTTCCTCTTGGAAGTGAAACTCGTTTTGTTCAGGGCTGCCCAAACGTACAAAGATATCACTGTTTACCAATCGTCTCATGGGTGACAGAAAGAGGATGAGAGCAAAAGGAGGGTTGAAGGGGGGGTTTCAAGAATCTCCATTTTTTTGGAAGGGATTCTAGGGTGACAATTCAAGTCACGGAAAACTGCGCGGCGTATACCGAAGTAGGTTAGAAGAAAAGAAGAAAGGGCATCAACGAGGTATGAGCCTAAAGGGGGGATCAAAAATTTCTCTGATTTTCGGAGGAGCGGCATCGTCCGTTCCCGTTTTACGACGCTGAAGACATCTAGAATGGGATGAAAGCCGGCAGGGGGGGAAAAGATAACAGTTACAAGGGATTACCATTTGCCCATTAAAGATTGAGGCGGCTCTTTAGCTCTTAATTCTCCTCGATCAACCTGGTGGGGTTAGCATCCAGTGAAATGGATAAGTCCTAGGTATAAAAGGATCTAGCAAGGAGGAGGGAAAGAGGCTGAAGGGGGGAAAAAAGTTCTGTATTTTGTCTGCCCAGGGAATGATGTATACAACTGGTGCCAAGGGAGAGGGTGTTGCCATTAATGGCGGGGAGAAAGGGTAGGGAATCACATCAGGGGGAGGGGAAACGGCGCACCACCTTCTCACTGAAGACCACCAGTCTGAAGCCTTTGTTACCCCCTCCGGGCAGGGGGCACCGGATCGACAGGCACCGAAGAGGAAGCTTACAGGATTTTAAGGAATAAGTCTCTGAAGGGGGTACTTTAGTTAGGAAGCTTTCTGTCGAAGGGTGGACGAAGGACGAGAATGCCATAAAGAGACAGGTATAGAGGAACAAATTGAACAGGGTCCCTTGATCGAGCCGGGATCCCGGAATTGGAAAAGTCCGGGGGTTTTGGTTGGAACGTGCGGACCTCACGAACGAGAGGGGTGAGGGAGTTCGAGCTAGAGAAAAAACAACAACTGGGAGGAAAAAGAGTGATATATCTACCCACGTCAAAAAAGCTTCGGGTCCTCAATGCCAAAAAAAGTAACCCAGGTCTTGCGCCCAATTCCGTCTAAGGAAGACAAAAATGGGGAAAAAGTTGAGTTTTCGGGATACCTGGACGAAAAATATTTGCTAAATAGCTAACTCAGATTGGGAAAGAGAATAAACAAAGAAAAAATATCAGAGACCGAACATAAAAGGCAATGCATATATTTTACTCAAAAGCCTATCCCCGCTCCAACCAAGTCGTCGGGTACAACTTTCCGCTCCGGGGGGAAAAGTAAAGGGAGGAAACAGAGAAGGAAGAAGGTGTTTCAAACGAAGGGAAATCCGTTTTTCGGAACCTTTTCTTCGGCCTGTTGCTCTAATCAGTCCTACTCGACATTAATGCAAGCAATATACCAGGGAAACAAGAGGGGAAGGACGAAACAGAATTGCTAAGGGGGGGTATACCAGAAAGGGGCTTCCAACGCGCATTTTTATCTGGCGATATTGCTTGCAGACCTGTAGAAGAAGACTTGATGCAAAAGGGCAGAAAAAAGGAAGAGATAAGAAGGCAATAAAGAGAAGAGCTTAGAAAAAGGGAATGTATGGAAGGCGGGTCGAGAAGGCTTGATGCAGTTCGGAGCTTCGCAGCGTCGTCGCAGGTAGACGGACGCCAAGAGAAGAAGAAAGAGGAAAACGGACTAAGTTTTAGAAATTGGGGGGGGGGGGAAGGGACGGATAGACTCTTTTCCAGATAGTCTTCTTAAGAATCAGGTAATATGCAACGCGGCTATCGGGGAGGAAGGGAGAACCAGATAAATCCACTCAAAAAAGTGTCGAATTTCAGGAAAAAGTGGAATAAACCAAGGACAGTTGTGCGCCTAATATACGTGTCTATTGAACCAGCCGAGGACATCGTAAAAGTTCGGGACAAAGTGATCTGAGTTGGAACGTTTTGGAGGAAAAGACCAGGTTCACAGGAATCCGGGAGAAGGGAGGGGAGGAATGGGTCGTCAAAGGACGCATGAAACTCAGACCGAAAACGGAATACGCACGAAGAGACCCGAGCACCAGGGGGGGGTTGGTAAAAATTCTGGGCTGAGGTCTCAAGCATTACCTTAAAAAAGGCTCCCTGTTTGTACGAGGGGATTCAGTCCCGCAGGGGGGGGGAGATGAAAGGACGCAAAACAAGACACCGGGGGTTCCAGAAATCGGGGAAAGTAATGGCGCCTGCTCGGCGCGGAGTCCGACTACGAAGTGCGGCGCCCCAGAGAGGAGCCACGGAGAGGAAGTGGTTCGAGGGAATACGCCCCCGTTAACCACTTCAGTAAAAGTCAAGGGGCCCGGAAGGACCTACGAAGACATTCCCTGAGATTGAATCTGTAAACTAACCAAGAGGTAATCATCGACGGAGAGAAGATGGAGAGATAAGACAAATGAGGGAGGAAGATGAAGCGCCGAGGTTCTCTACAAGAAATGTGGTGGTCTATAATAACAGAGGACCTGAGGACAAAAGAACAACTTCATGGGGAGGTCAGGGACGTGAATATCATGTAAGAAAAAGAAAAAAAAATAAAGACGGTGGGGAAAAAACGCATCAGGAAAAAAAAGGGAGTCTGTAACTCAGCGCTTCTATTGGATTAAAGTCGCAAAGCCGCAGGAGAAGACGGAAAAATGGGCAAAAAGGCGGAGAAAATAGAAGAAAAAAAGGGGCCCGTGGAAAGATGTGACTGCCAGAAAAGAAATTACTATCATTTCCGACCCCCATGCCTAATATCCCGATGGAGACCCTCACCATCATGCAAAGCGTTGACAGAGAAAAATAAAAGGCAAGGGGGGGAAGGTCATTGGAGGGGGGGGGCAAGAACTAAATGACTCAAAAAAACATATCTCCGTTTGCTCCGTACGGACACCAAATAGGGTGGTCATATTCCCGATGCACCACCAGCAGAGAACACCGATGAAAAAAGAAGAAAAAAAAAGCTCATTTGGCTCAACGCAAGGAGGGGGAAAATTTAAGGAAGGGGGTACGATGTCGTGCTCACACCAACATCGTCGTCTTAGCCGGTTAGAAGACTGTTGCCTTTCGCGCAACGGAGTGTAAATCGGCGCCACGCCGCCAGAGACGCGTCCTGAGACATGAAAGTTGGGAGTTGGTCAGGCCATTGGTCCTTAACCCTCTGCACGGCTGACGGCAAAAATCGTTTCCAGAAGAAACTGGACCCACATCTGTCCCTTGGAGGCACAAGAAAGAAAAAACAGGGCCAGAGGGGGGACGATGGGATACGGGGGGTTAAAAGGGGGGGTGTCTTGTACAAAAAAGAGTCTTTCCCCTACTTGATCAGCAACGTTACGAGGTCAGATCCACTTCTGAAAACTGAAGTCTAGAAAAAGGGAAAAAAAATGGTAATAATATCAAATATGGGGGGGGGGGGTTTTGGGGGGGAAAGGACACTGTTGTTCATTTCTTCCCGAAGAAAAAGAAGTACCCGACGGAGCGGCCTGCTTGATGGGGGAGGATCGATAAAATGGGTTCAATATAGCACAAGGGCTTCTTCAACTCCGGGGGAAAATCCCAAAGAAGTCCTCACACTAGGGGGGAGAGGAAAGGGAGCTTATGAAAAAAGAACAAGTTTGTTACGCATCCTGGACCATTGGGATAGACTGTCCATATCAAAAAAAAATCAAAGAGACGACCGAGAGGAAAAAAAAACATTTTAGAAAAAAGAGAAAAACAAAAACAAAGGAATTAAAGGAAGAGTGCTACTGCTCTGACCAAGCGGGATCATATCTGCGTTGGCGGATCACTGGTGAGTGGATTAAGGGCGCGCATATATGGCAGACAGGTGAAAAAAAAGGGGAAACATCAGATGGGGGGGGGGGGGGGGTGGTTTCGGAACTTGTCAATCCTTCTGCGGCACGTGGCTTTTTTACCTTCAGAAGATAACAGGTTGAAGGGAAAAGAAATATGTAAAGAGGAATCAATCATTAGAAAAGGACAAGGCTAATGACTGTGAATCCGGCAGAATTGGGACTGGCAATCAAACTGGAAACACCAGTGTAAAAAAAAGATTGGTTGTATTCTTAACCTGGAGTGATTAAGGAGGGAGATGAAAAAAGTGAAGGTGAGCTTGGAGAGGAGGGAGTAGGTTTCTGGGATCGGGTAAGAACCGTGTTCCAGCGGTAAAAAACAACCCCCAAGGGGAGAGCCATTCAAACGCATCGCAAGAACTTTTTGAGGGAGGGAGGAAGAAGAATAAAGGGTAAGTTACAGGGGAAAGAAGGAAAGAAAGGAGTTTTGGTCTCTTAAAAGGTGGGACAGACTGAAGATTTTCAATGCACCTGCATCTGCATAAGCTCATGCGTCGGCAGGCTAAGAAGGACAGCTCTCTGGCGGCCTTGCGAATTGAAAGAAGGGGAAATAGAAAACCATCGGGGGGGGAGGAGGGAAAGGTCTAACTACGAAGTTTGTTTTTCTCGCAAGAAAGCGTTTTTACATCACCCTGGCCAACCAGACTCAGGAGTATGAAAAGCGCTTGGCGGGGGCATCGGGGTCAGAGGACTGGGTTGTGAGAAAAAAGCACATCAGGCTGGGGGGGTGGGAAGGGGAAATACCAAAACTGGGGAAAAGCATTGGTTGGGTCTCATCTGCTGTTAAGGGTGCCACCGAAAATGGAACTGCATTCTTGGGAAGAAGGGACGCTGAGCTGATGGCGTGATTAATATGATTTGGTAAGGGGGGATGCTTCACGGCATTAAGGTTTAGTGGGTCATTTAGACTGATTTCCAGGCCATCGTGGGCAGGGGTCTGGGCGAGTTCCTCCGAGGTAGGAATAGGCGTTGTATGAAATAAGGAGAGACGATGTCGCAAAGTTGAGAAAATGATAAAAGGGGAGAGACGAAAAGACAGTTATGTGGGAACCTTTTAAAAGGTTTGAAAAGCGCGGGAGGTTTCATCAAACGCGTTTTTTATTTAAAGGTGCCGACGTCAAATACTAGCACAGAAAGTGAAGGTGGGGAAAATCAAGTGTAAAGGGAAAAGAAAAGAATAGAAGACAACAACAGAGCGAAAGAAAAAGGAGGCGCATCGAAGAAAGATTCGGTGAGGGGCAGACGTTCCGTCGAGGCTAAGGACAACAGGATGAATGGGGGGCTTTCTTCTAAATAGTCAACTATTAAAACAGGGAGAAGGTACTTCGTGTGAAACGTTCCGTTCCAGACCTTGCTTGACTGGCAAAGTGGGCCGGGGCGTCAAGCAACGAATCCGAGCCTGGGCAGCGCGGTGAGAAAACCACGGAGTGAGGAAAAAAGAAGAAAGGTCCGATCAGGCGATGAGACTGGGCAAAGATTTAAAGGGGAGGACGTTTGGACCGTCCTGTTTTATCCCACTGCGGGACTGAAGAAGGGGAAGAGAACCAAGGGGGGAGACTTGTTGGTGAATGTCCGGTAAGGATATCTCTCGCCGATTTTCCAAAAACACGATCGGGTGGGCCATTCGTTCGTACTGGCGGGCGGGAGAAAGGCCTTGAAGGGGGTAAAGTCAGGAAAAGCCTGAGACTAGCGGAAAAGGGTGCAGACCGAGTAGCTACCGTGGTTGGTGGTAGGGTCGGCCAACGTCAACTAGTATAAGAAAGAGAGGATAGAGGGGATTTGGTTCAATAAGGGAGGGAGTTCTCAAAAAGGGGATGGTGGGAGGAGTCAGAAATCGCGAAGGGTGCTCTTGATGTTCGGGAAGGAGATTAATTCAGCAACAAGAAGGCCGGCGGCGTTTTAAACCGGAATCAGAGACGAAAAAGAGAACACTCGGCTAGAAGAAAGTGGCAGAAAAAAGGAGGGCAAGGAAAGCTTGGCAGGGGCTGATGCGCTTGGAGAGGTCAGTTCCCGTAGCGACGACGCGCGAAAACTCGGAGATGGGGGGAACGCAGCTTTACCAAGCTCAGGCAAAGAAAGGAAAGTGAGCAAGACAGAGGAAGAGAGGGTATTTCAATCTAAATTAGATAATCACAGATCAAATTGGTTTTAGGCTCCAGGGCCCGGAACTGGAATAAAGGAAATAAAGCAAAAAAATCAAAAACGTCGCTTGTAGACAGGGAGGGGTATAACCACTTAGAAAGGGATATCAGTACGATTCATGGGTGCAGGTCACTAGGTCTTGCCATTAGGTCGCAATGCATTGAGGAGAGCAATCGTCGACTAACCCAACACAAACGGTCTGTTCAAGGAAAAGTGACACCTTCGGATGGGAAAGCTGTGGTGAGAAGGTCACGGTCCTTTCCAAACGGTATCGGAAAGTCACGACTAAAGGTGCGCTGATTCAAGAGTGGGGGAAGTGACTCATCCGGGGGCGATTTCTCTTATCTTATTTAGAGTGCCAGAAGCGACCGTCTATCGGAAACGTTATCTTAAGGAACCCTGCACATGGGGAAAGGGGGATCGAGACTAGAGAAGAAGTTTCATATAAAGGAGGGGTATTTTTTACTGACCACCGAGACTGAGATTGCGTAGAGGAAGCACCCCAAAGGGGATTATGAGAAGAAAAGAAGAAGAGATAAGGACCGAACAAGCTCATTTCGGTGGCGTATCAGTGCAAAGAAGAAAAAATGATTAGAGCCATTCCGCACTCTTCTCGAATTTGGAAAAAGTTGGGAATCGGGTCAAGGTATAACGGTGACCTGATATTCATGGCTCGTCGGCACTCGTCAAGAATCAGCGACAGCCAGAACGCGGAAAGACTAATGGACAAAAAAACGAGAAATAGAGGGGGGGAAAGGGCATAGTCCGCTTTGGAAACCCGGCCCTTTATGCACGCGCAAACTCCGAGTTGCGATTCAGCAAGCAGGTGGAAAAGTTATACGGGGAAATAGTGCATAGACTCCAGGCCTGAATACATGAGCAACAGATGCCTGCCACACATAATTTCAGGACTACTATTCACAACGGGGATAAAGGCATTTCTTCCAAAGAGACAGTGATTGTGCGATATTGCCTTATGCAGGAAAATTCAAAGGGGGCCTGGAGGATCAAGGGCGAGAGGACGGAACTAAATGACTCTGGAGAGAAAAGGACACATGGCAGGGAAAGCGCAATAATACTGGATGCGGTTGGCTCATCAGTCTTCTTGTCCTAGTCGCTGAACGCGCTTACAGTCAGTAAGAGCTACCACTGGGATGAACAGTTACTCAGGGAAAGACGATTCCAAGAACACACTCGCTGCGTTTAACAGTGCGAAGTGGTCGCGGTCCAATCGAC